>Ga0307375_10005868_pt1 | contig 11441 bp, 8 predicted proteins | sample TR1MG_FD_202531 | JGI IMG/M metagenome (GOLD analysis project Ga0307375, IMG submission 202531) | Soil microbial communities from Risofladan, Vaasa, Finland - TR-1 | ecosystem: Environmental > Terrestrial > Soil > Coastal area > Acid sulfate soil | place: Finland: Risofladan, Vaasa | collected... | reverse complement strand
GGCTGAATCCCCTCTGGCTTGTTTGTGAGCCAAATCGAACTCAGCGTGTCTTCGTTTCCTGCTCAATTCCTCCAGATTTAGGACCTGTTACATTTTCGTCAACCTGAACACGATCTTGGAGGCTCCCTGCTGGGATGGAGGGAGGCTCATCAACCTAATGTCGCGGAGATTGCAATTCTAAGGGTCTGGCAGCCACATGGATAACAGCTGTTCCATCCGTTCCCGGGTAATGCAGTAGTTGGCGTAGAGAGGCAAATCTGCTTGAGGCTGCGTGTAGAGCAGGCCAGTGGCGCAAGAGGGAAAGGCAGTACTACGATCAGTGAAATCGCAGCTCAAATTCACCTGTTCGTCCGATTCGGCGTCTGAGAGCAGAGGCAACAACAAGTTATCATTTCCGAAGCGTTGAGACCCAAGTTTTGCTAAATATTGGCCATTTGTTCGAGAATAGTGAAGGGCCGCATCCAGGTGGTGAAACAGTTGGGAAAAATTGGCCAGCACAGTGTCAGCAGGAGGGTCCTCTATGTTCCCAATGAATTCCTGTATATCGTCAATCAGAGCTGAGCGGACGCGCTCTGGGTACACATAACCCTCAACGGGAGATTTACCAGCTGCTACGACTGATCTTCGGATGGGGAGGCAATCAGCGCCATTGTGTCTCTGTTTGGAGATCACACACACTGTCACTACTTCGTTAACGATGCCATCCACAAAATACTGGTTGTACGATAAGACATAGTAGAGTCGTGTCTGTCCTACGGCCTGGGGATTGTTTGGTTGAGGGATCGTCATCATCACCACGCTTCCTGGACGGGCGATGGCAGTCATTGTAGCATTAAATTCCATGACAATGTGCTAATCCTTCAAGCAGAGGCCGGACAGGTCTGCGGTACACTGGTGTGTGGCATTGTGACACACCGTTGCTGAGGCAAGGAGAAAAAAACTGGCCAGAAATCGTACTGCACAGCAACACAGCAAGTGCACACACACACACACACACACACACACACACACACACACACACACACTTGTTCCACGGCTTCCGCATTGCAAACACTGCTTGTCTAATGGCAGCATCACCCACCAAACTTCAACTCAGGGAACAACTGAAAGACAAAGGCCTAAAGTCCACCGGAACTCTGCAGGAATTACTGAAAAGGTTGGCGGAGCCACGTTTATCAGACCTCCGTTCACAAGGCACGTGGCTCGAATCCAAGGACAAAAAGGGGGCGTGCATTAAGGTGAGAGATGATCTAGCGCCCAATGGCATGCGTATAGCAAGGTACAACGGTGACAAGCTCTACTACCTCAAACAGGCCAGCCCAATACCCCCCAAAAAGCGCAAGTCGCCTGCTGAGCAAGACCCTTCTGAGCCCGCTCCAGTGAAGAAGCCGAAGTACACGGAAAGTGCGGGCATGACTCCGCAAACGGAGGCCTTGCCTGAAACAGGAGGAACCCCTCAGCAGCTGAGCGTCGACGGTACGAATCGAATTGACCCCATCATTGCTGTAATTCCTCAGCTCCAGCTGACAGAGTTTCGTCTGACAGAGCAAGCAGCAGCATTTGCACAGCACCTTGAGCTTGTGCGTGCTGATCCAGGACATGCCGCGAGGATGGAGCGCTACAAAGGCGTAGACTCTCTGCACCAGGCTTTTCTGGATGATTATGACTTTTGAAGCGCACAGGTAAAATGTACCCTCTTGTATCTAGGATGACTCAATTCCATTCTCCCCCAATTCCCGATCCCAGCAATCGTTTTACGGCCTTCAGCAACCAAGACCGTACCATGACCAGAAAGTCAGTCTCGAGGGGAGCACACGATAATATAGCTCTCCCCTGTCCTCCCCTCTTGTTTAACCTCTCTCAGAGGCTTTTGACTTACTCGATACAAATTTCTGCACCTTTCTCAGGGAGGAGGTCGCCGTAGAACAGAGAGCACGGAAGGAGATGGTTGTGCTCTCCTGCTGGGTGCAGCTGACTGACTTTCTGGTCATGACACTCCCCACCCTTTACTTAACGACCAATTTATCATAAACATTGACAATATAGCTTTTAGAGGTACTTGAGAGCTTGATATTTGCCGCTCAAAAAGGAACGCTCCGCCTTTTCGGTCGGTCCAACGCCTTCGAACAGCTGTTTGGGGTTTTAAAGATGAAGAAGGAATGCAGACTAAATGAGGTGGAGGGGGAGGGAGGAGGACGAGTTGGCGAGAAGTCGCGGAGCACCGAGTTGTTCGAGGGCAGCAAGTGTTTTGGCCGCATTGGCCCCGTAGCTTGTCGTAAATCCTTCGATGGGCAAAATGCAAATGAACAGGGTGATGGTGACGATGAAGATGATGAATTGGAAGCGGCTTTCGTAAAGTTGCGGTGGTGGAGTTGAGTTGAGGTGTGGTGTTGTGGGGTGAGGTGATGTGAAGTGGTGGTGATGCAGGGTAGTTTGTGATGGGAAATGGGTGAGAGTGTAGTGTTGGGGGTGTGCATTGGCGGGTAGGAAGTAGACGTCGTTCTCGTCGTGGAAGCCTTTCATTCTCAGTGTATGTGTGTTTGTTGGGGGAGTTTCGAGTTGGTTGGTTCGTTCTCGTTGCACCATTGTCAAGGATAATCTGCAGAGCGATAGGTCAGACCCTCAATGAGACAAGGTGCCATCCAGAAAATGCGGCGAATTGGCGTGTGCCGCATGAGGATGGTGATGCATATGTGCAGTTGTTGAAGAATTTGATGATGTTGAAGGTGTTGATGATGGTGATGAAGAGGAGGAGGAACCAGATGCGTGCATCTCGAGGGTGGGAGAGGCGCTGCGGAACGTGGAGGCGGAGGAGGCAGACGACGGCGTGGAGATGAGGCTGCTGCTGCTGCCAGTGAGTGAAGATCGTTCGTTCACCTTTTGCTGGTGCTGCTGCGCCTTTTCCAGGGCGAGGGACATCTGATGAGGGAGGAATTGGGGTACAGGAGGCGGGAGATGCGCGACGAACGACGGTTGCTGTTGCTGTTGCTGTTGCTGTTGCTGTTGCTGTCCTCCTTGCTGAGGAGGAGGTGCGAAGGCGAATCCAAAGAGCGCAGCGGCAGTGTGAGCGTTGTGTTGCTGTTGCTGTTGCTGTTGCTGTTGCTGTTGCTGTTGCTGTTGCTGTTGCATCTGTTGCTGTTGCATCCATCCTGCAGCCGCGATCGCCATTGCCATTTCGTTCGCAGACATCAATTGCTGCTGTAGTGCATGTTGGAACTGTTGCTGTTGCTGTTGTTGGTGTTGTTGTTGCTGCTGTTGATGATGTTGGAGCTGCTGTTGCTGTTGCTGATGATGCTGATGATGGTGAGCAGCCACTGCTGAGCTGAGCGTAGCATTGCGAAGAATGGCAGGGACGGAGATAGGAGGAGGAGGACTGAGAGGACTGTGAAGGGCAGAGGGAATGTCGCCCAGGTCGCGCGTCGAAGTTACGCTACTGCTGCAACTGCTGACACTCCATTCTGACGGCGAGGTCACTTCATGCTGATTCAATGCGGGACTCGTTGGGATTTCGTGGAGCGCGATGCGCTTGGCAGCAGGAACGTCACTATCGTCATCAAACTCTCGTTTCATTCCATGTCGATCTCTTGTCAAAGGACTCAACTCGTGGACGCCATCCAAATCAGAAAGGTGTCGGCGTTGCGTGCTCTGATGCATAGACATCATAGGAGAGTTGAACATCATGTGGTTACGAGTGGCGCTGCGCATGTGATTCGCGCCACTTTGTTGGCGATGCTGCGCAGATGCCATGTACAGTAGATGTTCGCTATCCATTCCATTGAAGGAAGACATTTGAACCGAGAGATGAGAAGAGCCATGCGAAGAGGAAGAGGCCTTGCGGTCGAGTTTTCGGGTGTCCAACACTTCTTCGTCCATCGAACCGTCGCTCTCGCTCACATCCTCGTACATTGCTGCAGACACCACACCACGATTGAGTCGCCTCGGTCTAGAAGGTAGGGAGGAGGCAGAAGCGGAGATTGCAGGCGAAGGAATTGCCACGGAGCCAGAATAGCTCGAACCGGATGTTGCCGCCATAGTGTCTTCCTCCTCGTCGTCCTCACCATAAATCTCGTCTCCTTCTATCGACGCTGAAGAGGAACTCTGTCTCGCCATCTCATTCTCGCCCATAGTTGCCAACGCATCCTGGGAATCGCCTCCCTGTTTCTCCTTCGACTTTTCTGACTTCGATTTGATCTGTGTCGCACCACACAAGAGAAAGGGAATCGAGCACACAGTACAAGGTTAGAAGAGGGTAGAGGGAGGGAAGCAGGAAACGAACGAGAAGAGCAAGAAGGGAGCCATTTTTGGGAGCAGCGGCGCTTCGCAGCGCATCGGAGGATCCAATCTCGTAGCACGCGAGAGTGAGGTAATGCAACGCGGCAGAGCTGCGGGACAGTTTTTGTCGTACCTTGGCCTCTTCTGCCTCCTCTATGCTTTGCGAGAAGCGCCATGAAGTGCTACCATCGGAATTGGACACTCTCTGTATCAGAGAGAGAGAGAGAGAGAGCGGGGGGCCAGGACCGCACACAGAGGAGCGGGTTGGAGAGAAGTGAGGCGTGCGAATGTTAGGTTGGGGGTTCTGAGGCAGCATCAGGTGGAATGGCATCATAGTGCTAGGGAAAGGGAACAAGCTTGAAAGGGAATCTTAGGCGATGTTGACCAACGAAGAGCATGCGGAAAGCGATAGCGTTCGCTAGGTGGGCATGCCAAACACGGGACGGGGCCTCCAAGGCGGCACCGCGAGTTACGGTGGCACCGCCACGGTCGTGTCCATGTGGCGTCCTGGCGGAAAGAAGGTGGCGTCATGGTGCTACGTACAACAAAGAGCGATACTTGGTGAGGGTTGGTGCGCAGATTGGCTTGAATGGCACGTCTGTAGAGGCAAAGATGAGGCGAGAACGGGGTCGACCAGCATCGAAGATAGAGATGCAAAAATCAGGAAACGGTCACAGAGTACACCAGTGGTCAGCACTTGGAGTCAAAAAGAGCCTCACAGCAAGGTAAAACGACAATTTGGCGGAGCGGAAGACGTTTCTCCCCGTTAGTAGTGAGCCTACGCACCGACAATCCGTCGTGTAAGGGGTGCCATCTCTGCGGCGGATCTTGATGCCTCTCCAACGCTACGATCACAACAAGAGTATACGAAACGTGTCAGCGGCAGCACAGTGGGACCAGAACGAAGGGAGAACGAAGCAGAAAAACGAGGACCCAGCGCCCACCTGGCTACACCGAACCGGCTCCGTATCGTTAAGCGGAGATTGATGTCTGCGGACCTGACGAGCACGTACCGACGACACAGATTGTAGAATCTGATCAAAGGAAGCGGGTTCGCCAATTTCAGCGATTGCATCGATGATGAGTACTGGAAAGGAGAACAAAGGTCAGACAAAGCCCACGAGGTATGAGAGATCCACGTAAACTGTCCAATGTGCCGCCCACATGGGATGGTATCAATGAAAAACGATCGCATTCAATGCAGATCATCCAAATAGAAGACGGGGAGTTCCCAAAAAGAGCGAACGGATGAGGGGAAGCGAGCGGAATGGGTCGGAGTTTTCCGCGGTTTGACCTGGACGGAAGCAGCCAATAGTGAGTGTGCGTCCGGGCCCATCCCCACATGAACGAGCACCGAGAGGTGGGACGGCGCGGGAACTGTGCAACGAGTGTGTATGGAGGGAGTGCGTACCTTGCATGTCGTTGAAGGGCTCCAAACCAGGGTGCCCGTGGAGGGGGTGCGCGTTTCCGCCTCGACGTTGGTCCTGTGAAACACAAATGAGTGAAGGGTCAGCATTTGCGACGCGACTTGCAACTAGAACAGCACAGTACACAGACAAACGATGCACAGGCTCACAGGGGAGCGTTCAAGAAGACGGCGAACGGAGAGGTGACGCAGAGTTGGCGCAAAACTCCGACGGAGTTCCGAGAGAGCCCCAGCGCCGGAGAGATGGCGGGCCGCCTTGTGGCTGTCCGATGGTCTTCGTTTGGCCGGAAGCGGAGGAATCTGTGAAGAGAGTTTGACGCAAAAGCTCATGAACCACTTCCACGACAAAGCAGCTCAGATGCAACCGGAAATGGGCACCACGAGTTAGGTCGGGTCGCCTGCTGCGAAACGAAAGTGAACGCTCGCTTGCGCCACCACAGCGCGTTACTGCATCCGCGCAGCAACTGCAATTAGAAGCGCACGTTACCATTCCACTGCGAGGCTTAACAGACTGACAAACACTCTACCAGAGCAGCAAGGGGGAATCATGGCTTCAGTCCGCACCCAGTCCGGAGTTACGCACGCGAGTGTGAGAGGGTAAGAACAGGCTTGGAACGTACCCAAAGTGTATTTCGACGGTCGCCCATATTGGAGGACGAAGTGGAAAGGATGGTGACGTTATCAGGTGTACCAATGCTCTCACCAGAGGGCTCGAATTCGGGCAGGGAGTCTTCGTGGAATTGGCTCCTCAGAAAGAGTGTTCCATTCCAACCTGTGCAGCCTCCAAGGGGCTCACTTTTAATGGGACTATGTTTAACTCGGACCATATCACAGATATGTTGCGGTCACGATACGATCTCAGTTTGTAGGAGACGGGAGACCCAACGGCCAAGCTGCGAGGAGCGATTTGTGTACTAGTGTTACAGCGTGACGGCAGACAGCCTTGAAATTAGTATAGTTGCACCAGGCAGGTTCCAAATGATCGTTTCGAGCTGACCATACAGCGTGCCCGGATGCACAGGGGAGAGTGAGAAGCCACGCGGTCGTGTGCCACCCAACCGAAACTTAGCCGACATCGTTCACCCCACAACAAGGGTTGGTATCCGCATAACGTTACTTGTTCAATTTCGTGTTTCCCCTACAACAGTTTTCTGCATTCGCGTCCCATTCTGAACAGTGGGATCTGAGCTCTACGGCCGAAAACTGGGAGCCAGTCAAAGCGACCATATTTCCTCCGAAGAACTCGGAACAGTTCCGCTATAGGTGATTTGAGATGTTTGCTTGCTCAAAATCGGAGCCAGTCCCCCGCGAATGGGACTACACTGGAGCCTGGGAGCAGGCGGCAAATTTCGCGCACCCGAGGAACGAGACGTCATCATCTAAGCTCAGCGCCTGTAGGAACCGATCTGCTTCCTTGATCTCCTCGAAAACCGAATGTTGGTTCTTAATTGAGACGACAGTAGCATGACAGGGAAGCCGAGAACCACTCACAGAGTTGCCACGTGACATTCGGAGGCAGCGGCGCGTCCTCCCCACACACGGACACACGGGGTTGGGATTTGGGTCGACTCCAACAGGCTCACCGCGCTCTTCCTCTAGAGATTTGGTCCCCCACTTGACTCGAATTAGCCGCAAATTACAGATGTGCACCCCATTCTTGAGTCAATGCAAGACCCAAAGCGCCTCAAGATGTGTACCAGGCACGGCAGGAGTGGCCGTGTTTTGTCTGCGGTTGCCACAGATCGGCAGTTTGGGTGGCCGGCTCCGTAACGTCCCGGCAGCCTTGCACTTGTCATGCGATTCTGAAAGCCGGAGCGTGTCGCTCTTATGATCCAGTTCACATTCGAGTTATGAGAATCGCTTCCGTCGTATGACAAACCAATGACCCTGGCTCAGATATCAACGGGCGCACCCGGAGATTGGCCGCCACACGAACCGAGGCCCTGGCCGATGTGGGGACGCACAACGAGTTCCTTTTTGGCAAGAGATGTCCAAACACGCGCGATAGGAATGTGATCCTCCAATAACTCGAAGGGCCACGGAAGTTGCAGGTCATGCAAGCCGTTGCCAGGTGCGCGCCGTGCGGTTCACATTACAGGAATGGTTAATGCGTCATCTTTGCCATGCGATGCAAGGCCATCAAGTGGACAGGGAAATCACTTGTGCACCCAACAAGGAGCCAATGTGTCGGGCCCGATCGAAGGAACTGCGGATGCGGGATCCCAAGGTGGGCGGCTTCGCGATCAACCGGGTTATCCTGACCCCGAAGATGAGCACCAAAAGAGATGAGGAAAATACGATGGTTGAGCGATAATACCGTGCGGGTGAGGAAGTTTTATGACAGCAGGGAAGGTGGAGTGTGGCAGATCGACGGAGCGGGACACGCGGTTTCGATCGAACTGTGAGTCTTGCGGGTAGTTGGCAATTGGACGCCTTTGCATGTCATGTTGTTGTTGGTCGAGGAATATGTAAAAGCTCAGTATCTACAAGTCCGCGTGGGGGGTGTTGAGGGGAAGGAAACCGAAGACAAAATTGAGGGGGAGTTTGCAGGCCTCTCCACGCGCGCAATTGCGTCGTGTACATGAGTGCGTAGTTGTAGTTGCTTTAGCACTGTTGTTGAGCAGCTTGGCGCTCAGCGTGACGTTGGGCAATCTCCATCGTGCGGTGCTCGAGGGTCATGTTGTTCTCGGTCGGGAGTCCGACGCAAGCGCGGAGGAGGTTCTCCACGGCAGCGCGTTGACGGTTGAGAGCGTTGACGACAGGGGCTCCATTGGGCACGAGGGGAGCCTTGAGGAGGTAGGAGAGGATGGAGAGCACGGGATGGAAGCTGTCGAACTCCTTCATGTCGGGAGTCTTGTACTGGATGCGCTCCATGACCTCGGCGAGGATGACCAAGTCCAAGATGAGAGGAGAGGCAAGAAGAGAGTCCTCGCAAGTGTTGTGCATGGCGATGGTGTTGGAGCCGCCCATGAAGATGGAGCTGACGTACTCATCCATGGCACGCTTGGAGTCTCCTACGTGGGGCACATACTTGATGACCACGGTGTGATCGGGGTGCTCAGAGGGCTTGTAGAGGATGGAGTTGGAGGCTACCATGTCGTCGACGACGGAGGACTTTGAGATCTCCTTGGAACGGAACTGCTGCTCCTGGGACAAGTTCTTGCCGTCGTTGTTTCCCAAGTGGTTGTAGGAGACGATGGAACGAGGCTTGATACCAGCGTTGATCAAGAAGTCGACGAGTACGGACTTCATCTTGGTTTGTCCGGACTTGAAGTCATCACCTCCGATGAACACGCGGCGCTGCTCAGCAAGCTCGACGACACCAGGAACGAAGGTGTTCTGAGGAGAACCGTTGATGTAGGTGACGCCCTCGAGGATGGAGGCAATGGCGAACAGAGTAGAGGGAGAGATCTCGGACTCATCGCGCTCAATAGACTTCATCAGGTTGTCGGCGGTATCGTTCAAACCAGCGCGAACCTCAGAGAAACGCTCAGTGTTGGCAGACCAGATCACAATCACCTTGTCCAAACCCTTCTCCTTCTTGAAGGTGCGGATGTCATTACGCAACTGCTCGATGACCTCCTTCTTGTTCTTCGCCTGGATCAGGTTATCGGCACGATCAGCTTGGTTGGCAGCAATGAAATCAGGGGAGTAGATAGAGGGCAGGGGCACAATGCTCTGCATGTGGGGGATCAACTGACGCTGCAAATCCCAGTCCAAAACCTTAGCACGGGCCATGGCATCGGCCAAGTTCATACCGCTGATGTCCCATCCGGTGAACACGATATCGTTGGGATGCACCATGGGGACCAAACCACTGAAGGGAACGAAGATCTCCTCACCATTCTCATCCTCACCAATGCGGATAGTCGTAGCCTGAGTCAAAGAGCCAAGGTAGTCCGGGACTTGGATACCCTCCTTCGTCTTCCAAGTGATACCCTGTTTCGATCACACAACACCCATGCAACCCAGAAGACCAGAACACACATACACATACACACAGGAGAGAGGGAGCAGAGGCACCGTTCAAGCGGTCGGCGCGGTTCGGACAGGACGGACAATTGCAAAAAGCGTCAGTGTTCAGAACGTGCAACGTTGGAATGGGAGTCACACACACACACAACAGATAGGCGCGAAACGCCAGCGACCAAAAGACTCCACAGCAATTGCAACACAGAGCCTTCCATGCATATCCTAACGGCGCAGAAATCCAACCAAACGACATCAAGACCTTTCGGACACCAAATTGACACAAGATCGCCAACCAACACGTGCCATCCAAGGCGTCGGCGCACTAAAAGACCGATGGCTTCCAAAGCCCATCGCGTCCGCAAGTCCAAAACCACGCCGCACATATGGGAGGCCAATCACCCAAGTGAATACCACAAAATGCTCGCAAGATGCGCGCATATAAGACCAATTGCCCCGACGACGATCAACGCGAACGGCCCGATGAGTCAATGGAGCCTTCCTCGTACAGCAGACTATCGATTGCCAGAACCCAAAACTACGATCGCACAACCAAAAGATGTGTGGCGAGCACGAACGGACAAAAGCGGTCGATTTGAAGAGAGGCGCAACGTTTCGATTCGAACACACACAAACACACAGGGAAACGCACCTCACGATTGGCAATGCATCCAGCGACGACAGTCGTTCCGTTGTTTCCTCCAAGACCAACGATCATAACACTAAAGAGAGTGGTCAGTCATTCAGTCGCATTCACATGGTCAAGGATGGTGTTCTAGGCTCAGGGGAGCGAAGGAAAAGACACGGCACCACTTCGCGCTTGTACGTACCCCATCTTTGGGACAGTGGTCTCAGTCTTGAGGGTGTAGGTCTTCGTGGTGGGGACAAACTTGGGGGTGGGTCCAGAGTTGTCAACGGTGGTGTAGGAGTACTGGAAGTCGGCGACGATGTCCTTATCCGTCTGCTTGACGTGGGGCGAGCTGATATCGAACTTCTTGAGGAGAGGCATGTTTTGAGTTGTCGTAAGGTGCGGGTAACGAGGAAGTGTCACGAACAGCACTTCAGGCGAGACTGCGGATCACAGACGCTCTCGACGACGACACGACGTCCACTCTCTTCGTTTCTCTCCATTGAGATTCTTCTGCCGACGTCGGCTCTGAAATGGCCTCCCGCGGCCAAATGGCTCCTGTTGTGACGCGAAGAGCCTGCTTTCGAGGGATTGCGGGGATACCGCAACCATGTACGCCAACCACGAGCCCGCCTCGTGTATGCCAACACAGCCTCGCACAGCCGAGGCGTCACCCGCCCTGTTTCAGGCCTCTACTACCTCGCGACAAGTGAAAAATATCCGTATACCCAAGTATTACATGAGGTCTTTGGGTATTCGGGAATGATGGGCTGTTTGGGCCACGTGGTCAGAATCGGAGCGGCCCGGTGAGCGTCGGGTCAAGCGGGAGGGTCTCGTTCCTGTGCGCACGCGAGTCCAGTTCTCGTTCACTGGTACACTATTCAAGCTGGAATCCTGTCATACATACCATATCCTATCTGATCCACTCATGTTCCCCTCATTTTGATCCCATTGAAGCGAGAGTCGAAGGGAAACGAACTTCTCCAAGGTGAGGCAAGTCCAAGACCTAATTGAAGTGTAATCATCTAATTGATGCTCAAAAAGAGGAGATCGCGAAGATAAGATGGGCAGAAGTACCAAAACACCGAAACCCCTGTTGCGCACTTGAACAGCGCTGTAGTTCGTCTGAGTGACCATGTCCATGGC
>Ga0307375_10005867_pt1 | contig 11441 bp, 8 predicted proteins | sample TR1MG_FD_202531 | JGI IMG/M metagenome (GOLD analysis project Ga0307375, IMG submission 202531) | Soil microbial communities from Risofladan, Vaasa, Finland - TR-1 | ecosystem: Environmental > Terrestrial > Soil > Coastal area > Acid sulfate soil | place: Finland: Risofladan, Vaasa | collected... | reverse complement strand
ATTCATCCTCGTCTCCCCCTTTTTCAGGTGTCTCCTGATCCCAGAGTATTTCCTTTTCTTCTTTCGCAATCCAGTGCCACGCATTAACACAGCCTATGACCAGACCGATGGCCAGCAGCGTGAGCATCCAGGAATGCATGGCCGGATAATGGTTGTCCAGCCAGACCCCCAGCGCCGCGCCAAGCAGCGTCGGCACCACCACCGACCAGCCGACCATGCCCATCATGCCCATACCCGACCAGACGGTGCGCGTGACCCTGGCCTGCGCCTTGAGCTTGCGCGCTTGCTTCGCGGCGATCTGGCTGACGAACTTTTCATCTGCCTCTTTGGCTTCCTGCTCGTCTGCCCTGTTCCGGGTATCGTCAGGCACGATGGTACTCCGCAAAGTGTCGCGCGAAGCCGCTCTCCAGTCGCGCCAGCACCGCGCGTACTTGCCGCTCGTTCTCGTCGAGATTCACGAATTCTTTCTCCACTGCCTCGCGCAACTGGCCGAGATCCAGGCCGCCGATCGCATTGCGCACCGACACCAGCACATCCGCTCCGGCCTTGACCAGCACGCCCTGGTCGATCGCGACAAAAACTTCACCCGCTGATTTGGTCTCATAGGTCAATATCCCCGGCTCCAGAACAGCCACGCAATCGAGCCTGCGCGGCAACAGGCCGAACGAGCCTTGCGGCGTCTCCGCAATGATGCGCTTCACGCCGTCCACATCGGCGTAGACCTGGTACGGTAACAGCACCTTAAGCCTCATGGCCGGCCTCCGCTACCGGTTTTGCCTCAACCTGGCCTTCCTTCATTTTCTGCAGCGCCTCATCGACCGTGCCTATCATGTACAGCGCGCTCTCCGGAACATCCTTGAACTCGTCGTTTAATATGCGCTCGCAACCGTCAAGCGTATCCCTGAGACTGACCAGTTTGCCCTTGATGCTACTGAATTGCTCGGTGGTGAAGAATGGCTGGGTAAGGAAACGCTCCAGCCGTCGCGCGCGTGCAACCACCGCGCGATCCGTAGCCGACAGCTGCTCCAGCCCGAGCATCGCGATGATGTCCTTGAGATCGTCGTATTGCGCGAGCGTGCTCCTGATCTGCTGCGCCAGCGCATAGTGTCTCTCACCAACGATGCCGGGCGTGGCCATCTTGGAATTGGACTGCAGCGGGTCGATGGCCGGGTACAGCCCTTCGCTGGCCCGCTTGCGCGACAACACGATGGACGCGGACAGATGCGAAAAGGTATGCACCGCGGCCGGATCCGTGAAATCGTCGGCCGGCACATACACCGCCTGTATCGAGGTAATCGCGCCGGTATCGGTATTGGCAATGCGTTCCTCCAGTCCGGACAATTCGGTGCCCATGGTCGGCTGGTAACCGAGGCGCGAGGGCATCTGTCCCATCATGCCGGATATCTCGGAACCGGCCTGGATGAAGCGGAAGATATTGTCGATCAGCAGCAGCACGTCACGATGCTCGTCGTCGCGGAAATATTCCGCCATGGTCAGTGCCGCGTGGCCGACGCGGAAGCGGCTGCCCGGCGGTTCGTTCATCTGGCCGAATACCATCACCATGTTGGGCAGCACACCGGCCTGTTTCATCTCGCGATACAGCTCCTCGCCTTCGCGGCAGCGCTCGCCGATGCCGCAGAAGATGCTCACACCTTCGTGATGCCCGACCATGTTGTGGATCATTTCGGTGAGCAGCACGGTTTTGCCCACGCCCGCACCGCCGAACAGACCCGCCTTGCCGCCGCGCTCCAGCGGCGAGAGCACGTCGATAAGCTTGATGCCGGTTTCGAATATCTCGGATTTGGTTGAGCGACGCGCCAACGGAGGCGGGTCGCGGTGCACGCTGCGCCATTCGATTTCGGTTGGTGCCGGCATGCGATCGATGGCGTTGCCGAACACATCGAACATGCGCGACAGGATAGTCTTGCCCACCGGTGCCTTCAGCGGCCCACCGCTGTCTTCCACGATCATGCCGCGCGCCAACCCCTGTGTCGGCGTCAGCGCGACCGCGCGCACCAGATGCGCATCGAGTTGGGACAGGACCTCGATTGCGATATGCTTCTCGTTGCCCGCACGCAGAAGCGTATAGATAGGCGGCAGGTAATCGTCGAAACGGATATCCACGACACTGCCTCGCACCGACACGACTGTGCCCTGATTCGTGGAACCGGATGGACTATTCATAATCTCTGTGAAGATGCGCTAGCAGTCATGATTCATTTCGTGGATGCATCGCTTACAGGTATTGTATTCCTTTACCATTTCCAATTGCATATCTCCGGATGAATCCGAACGATCAGCGCTCCCTCGTAATAGTAGCGGCTAATAATGCCGGTCCGGCCCCCTGCTACTTCCCATTTTTTTCCTGCACGCCCAACTTTTCCACCGGGGCATGCCCATCGGCACGTTCTGCGGGCTGGCTTTCCCCGGCGGCCGCATCGATTTCCGGGGATTCGAGACGCAGCAACTGCGCGTCGATATCCGCCAGCAAATTGTCCTGTGTCGCCTGGCTGAGCAGTCCGCGCTGAAAGGCCTCGATCACCGCTCCTTTTTCCACCGACTGCAGATGCCGCCGGGCCCGTTGCAATTCCTCGTCAAAAAGTTGCTGCCTGTCGAGACGCAACTCTTCCAGTGTTGAGCTATCTCGCTCAACCTTTTGCTCATATTCGCTGCGGAGTCTGGCCAGCACCTCCGGATTGGTGTTATAGAGATGCGACATCTGGCCGATCTCCTGCAACGCGGCATGGGCCGCCTGCAATTTGCCGCGCGTCAACTCGTATGCAGTGTGTTCCCTGTGTCCACTCACAATACCCAGCCATCCCAACAGGGGCGACATCGTCAGCCCGTGGACAAGGATCGAAACAATGACGACCCCGAAGGTCATCGAAACCAGTAACTCCTGGTGCGGAAAATCCTTGGGCAGACCGAGCACCAGCACCATGGGCAACCCGCCGCGCAGCCCGCCCCAGGTCAGGATCGCGCTCCACGCCCAGGGAATTCGCTCCCGTGTCTTGCGAAACAGTGCGGATGCCCCGAAAACGATCAATGCCCTGCCTCCCGTGACCACGAGATAGGCGACCAGGATCGCCTGCCAGGAGTCCATCAGCGTCTGGAAATTCACTTCGAGACCGATCAGCAGGAAGACGATCGAATTCAGCGCAAAAGCAATGTATTGCCAGAACGTCTCCACGGCAATCCGGGTCGATGGCGACATGCCGGCACGCGCCACATAGTTTCCGCAGAACATACCGGCCGCCACGGTTGCAATCACGCCGGAATAATGAAAGTGCTCGGCAACCAGGAAGGAACCGTACGCGGCAATCGTCGTCAGCGTGATCTCGATCATCGGGTCATCCACCCGCCTGATGATTTGCGAAACTGCCAGACCGACCCCCACCCCGATGAGCCCGCCGAAGCCGACAATCTTGATAAAGTCGAAGACAAACCCGCCGGGTGTCACCACCGTTCCTGTCACAAGCGCAACGCTGAGCGTGAAGAAAACAATCGCAGTACCGTCATTGAGCAGACTCTCGCCTTCGAGCAGCATGGTCAGCCGTTTCGGGACACCCAGGTTCCTGAAGATCGCGACGACGGCGATGGGGTCGGTGGCGGAAATGATCGCACCGAAGACCAATGCGTGTTTCCAGGTGAAGCCCTGTACGAAATGCAATGTGTTGGCGACAGGCGGCAAAATCAGGGCGGTCAGTGCGATCGCTGCCGCCACGCCCGGCAGCGCCAGCGCAGAAATGGTGAGGCGGTTTCGCCAGAATTGCCTGAACTCGATATGGAACGCGGCATCGAACAGCAGCCCCGGCAGAAACACGCCGAACAGCAACGCCTTGGTCAGGTGCGGCGCTTCAAAGGCATGCAGCAACCCAAGCACGAGGCCGGTCAAGACCAGGGCCACCGTGTACGGAATGGCCAGACGCTGCACCGTGATCGCCACCGCCGTGGCCACAACGAACAGCAGAATTAGAATGGTTTCCGAGTCCATTACTGTGCGTTATCTCCGTTCATCATTCATGGTCGCGTGGCCTGTCACACGTTTTGAATTTCATCTTCATGTTTTCGGCAAAGCCTGCCGCGCGATTTGTAACGGCTCATTTTGCGGACCCCTCTTTCCGAATCTCGCTTTCTGCCTGTAGCCAGTCCCGGTCTGCCTGGCCATCGCGGCGGCCTTGCCGCTCATAGAGTTCGTAGGCGCGCCTGGCGATCTGTTGTGTCGCATCGTCCGTTTTCCTTTCCAATAGCGGCGCTTCGGTTGGATCGAACACCCGGTAAGCCAGCAGTTTCACGCGGTCATTCACGAGGAACCACAACAGCGCATAGCCCCACACGAACAGTGCCCAGCCCCAGCCGAGGGGTGTCATGAACACGCCGTAAACCGCGATCAGCGTCGCGATTATTTGAGTGCCGAGCACGGCTATCCACAAAATCCGCGCGGGGCGTATCGTCCAGAACGGGCCGCGCGTGCGCGTGAGAAAGATCGTCAGATGACCCGCCACGGACAGCTTCAAGTACATCAGCGTCTGGATGTGCGCACGGTCGAGATGAAACACGCGCTCGCCGAGATAGAACAGGATGAAAGCGGAGACGACGCCGATAACGCCCAGCACCGTGGAGACGCCGAGAACCATATGCATGTTCCAGGACTCCGGCTTGTCTTTGTAGTGCACGTTGTCATACGCGATGGACAATATCGCCCCGTCGTTGAGCAGCGCCAGCATCACGATCATCACCGCGGTCACCGGATAAAAATTGAACACCAGAATCGACAAGGTCATGAACAGCAGCACGCGCAACGTCTCGGTGATGCGGTAGATCGCGTAGCTGTTCATGCGCTGGAAGATTTTCCGGCTCTCCTTGATCGCGTCGATGATCACGGACAGGCCCGGCGTCATCAGCACGATGTCCGCCGCCGCGCGCGCCGCGTCGGTCGCGCCGGAAACGGCGATGCCGCAGTCGGCCTTCTTCAGCGCGGGTGCATCGTTCACCCCGTCGCCGGTCATGCCGACGATGTGGCCGCGTTGTTGCAGCACATCGATGATGTGGAACTTGTGTTCGGGGAACACCTGGGCGAAGCCGTCCGCTTTCTCGATGGATTCCGCCAGTTGCCCCGTCTCGTGGTGCCTGGTGTCGCCGAAACCGCCGGCATCGAGGATGCTGGTACCCAGCCCGAGTTTGCCGGCGGTTTCGCGCGCGATCGCAATCGCATCGCCGGTGACCATCTTGACATTGACGCCCATCTGGCGGGCGGTCGCGATGGTCGCCCTGGCCTGCTCGCGCGGCGGATCGAACAATGGCAGCACGCCGACAAACCGCCATGGACCGTCTCCATCGGCGCGCGCCACGCCCAATGAACGGAAGCCGCGCGCCGCAAATTCATTGACGGCTTGATCGACAGCGGAGACCACCTCATCCGCATTGGCAGACAATTCCAGGATCACCTGCGGCGCGCCCTTGGTTACCCTGAACTGATTCCCGTCCGCGCCCTTGACGGTGGCCTCGGTGCGCTTGTGCACCGGGTCGAACGGCTGGAAGTGCACCACCTGGTAGTCCTTCAGGGCCTTGTCATCTTTCAGGCCGCCCAGCACGGCCAGGTCTATGGTGTCCTGGTTGTCCGCGCGCGATGCCAGCGCGGCGTTGAGTATGACCTGGTCGGCGGAGATGCCGTTCACGCTGAACGGATCGCCCAGCGTCAGCTTGTTCTGGGTCAGCGTGCCGGTCTTGTCCGAGCACAGGATGTCCACCCCCGCCAATTCCTCGATGGCCGCCAGGCGGGTCACGATCGCCTCCTTTTTGGCCAGCAGGCGCGCGCCGACCGCCATGGTCACCGACAGCACCGTGGGCATCGCCACCGGAATCGCGGCCACGGTCAGCACCAGAGCGAACTGCAAGGTGGTGAGGATGGGATCGCCGCGGAACAGCGCGACGGTAATGATCACTGCCACCAGAGCCACCGCGAGGATGATCAGGTAATTGCCGATCTTCAGCACCGCGCGCTGGAAGTGGCTGGCTGTCTGCGCTCCCTGCACCAGTTGCGCGGTCTTGCCGAAATAGGTGTTTGACCCCGTGCCATAAACCATCGCGTCGATCTCGCCCTGGCGAATGATGGACCCCGAAAACACCGCCTCGCCGGATTTGTGCGAAACGGGCAACGACTCTCCTGTCAGCGCGGACTGATCCACTTCGATCGGGTCGCCATCGAGCAGGCGCGCATCCGCCGGCACAATGTCGCCCAGGCGCAGGTGGATCACGTCGCCCGGCACCAGTTCGCGCGCCGCAGGGCTGGTCCACTTTCCGTCCCGTTTCACCTGGGCACGAATCGCCAGCTTGGCCTTCAACGCGGCGATGGCGTTGCCCGCCTGGTGCTCTTCCCAGAAGCCGACCACGGCGTTGGCAACAAGCAGGGTGAGGATGATGCCGAAGTCCGGCCAATGGCGGTCCACTGCCGACAGGATCACGGCCGCCTCTATCATCCACGGGATCGGACCCCAGAAATAGCTGAGGAATTTCAGGAAGGCGTTGGTTTTCTTTTCTTCAAGCTCGTTGGGCCCGTATTGGGTCAGCCTTTTTTGCGCCTCGGCTTGAGTGAGGCCATCGGGCGACGACCCCAGTTTTTTCTCCACCTCCGCCAGGGGCAGGGATTTGAGATCGTTCTTCGCATCAGGCCGATCGGTATTGCTTGCCATGCTGATTGCTCTCCTGTCCCGCTATGCTGCAGATGTCCTGAGATGAACAATGGTCATGCCCATGCCCCCCGATTTCGCAGCACTGAATTGGGCCGGAGCCGCTCGAATTCTGGCGCAAAGTGTTCGTAATCGGCTTTTACCAGCTTGCCGCTGATATGAATGGCGGGCAGCTTGCCGTTATTTTCTTTGTTGAGTTGTATGGGCATCGGAGACTCCTTTGCCTTTGCTTCAGCTTTAGGTTCAGGTTAGGACCAGCCTGATCGTCGAATTAACTCATGGCGCTGCCGCATCTCCGATTGCATCGGTCGCGGACTTTTCCCACGTTCGCAGTTCTGACGCAAGCCCAATCACGTCATCTGGCCGTTTCACGTTTCACTTCATCCGCCCAGTAGCCGGCCCGCCCGTAGTGTTTGAAAATGCCCAACTCCTGCTCACGATTCAATTGCTCTGCCGAGTTGTACGGCGGAGCGTCTTGCACAGCTTGCCGTGTCAGGTTGACCGAAATCGTGGCTTCTGGCCAGATCACATCCTGTATCCATTGCGGCGCAATGAGCACCTCATGGCCGAGCCACCAATTGCTTGTATTCACAATCAAATAGCGAATAGCCCAGGTCTCCTCATCGACGAGCATGCCTTGCAGATGGCCGATGTCACCATCGTCCGCTTCGATGTGATAGCCCACTACCTCTTTACAACTGCGCAGATGGAGATCGTCATTCTGGTGCCGCGCCGCGTCATCGCGTGCATGAGCCTCCATCTCTTCCGGACGAACAGCCTGCGGGGTCGCCACCAGGCCTCCGTAGTCTGGCATCATCATGTACGGGAAGGCTCCCCCGCCCCAGAAATTGCTGCCTCCCCAATAGTAGGGGTAGCCGTAATATCCAAGGTACAGCATTTCATGCTGTCGCGAAACCGGCTTTTCGGTGTTTATGTCGGGGCTATTTTTGACCTGCTCTTTTGTAATTGAGACAGGCAGTATCTTTTCTGCCCAATTCGGATGGCCGATCGCGATAGGCGAGATCAAGACTTTTCGGCTCGACAGCCAGTTTCCGGTGTCGACCACGAGGTAACGTATAACCCATGCTTCGTCATCGAAATAAAAATCCGTGACATGGCCAATGGTACCGTCGGTCGCCTGGATGGCGTAGCCCTCCAGGTCGTTCATGGTGCGTAACATATGTCATTCTCCTTCTAGGGCGTCAAACGGCAGGCATTCGACGAATTGGAAACCGGGCGCGTTCAACCGCTGCTACGCCTCGACTATCCGCTCTAACTACACGTGCACATATGGCTAGTCGGCAGGATCAGCTTAGGCGCAGAATCCGGTTTGTTCCGTACGGTAGCGCACTGAGTTAGCCGGTCGCACACACTTGTTCACATCTGGCCGCGATGCCTGTACCCATCATCGGCACAGCAATAGACTAGTCGGGATGCTTCGCACTTAATGTGCGAAAAAAGATGGTTTTTTAAAATAACTTCCGGCAGGCTGTCACCCATTCGGATTTTTCGTAAAAACGCCGCCATAGAGTTCGCTCACTTATTCGCCTCACCGGTCGTTTCGTCGCTCGCTTCGACCGGCTTTGATTCCGGCGAATCCTCCTGGCGCAGAAAGATGGTGAGCACGACATAGAGCGCAATCACCAGATATTCCGCTTGCCAGGTTTGCAGGGTTATCGACCAGAATCTGGCCGAAAACAGAAACACCATGATGGAGACCGGTGGCTGGCCCACGAGCGCGCGTTCTTCGTTGTATGCGCTTGCGCCTGAGAGGGCATGCAGTACAAACGAAAGCACAAACAGCGACAGAAACGTAAGGGACAGCGAATTGCGGTATGTCCAGGTGAATAGCCAGGTTTCTTCCCGCCGCTTTTGTTCGCTTTTCGGTTTGCGCGGGTCGAGGGAATGCGGCGCGCCGCGCTGATAGAGAAAGCTGCTGAACACGATCAGCGAACCAAGCTGCAGGACTGCGGCCTGCCAATTGGAAGCAAGCCCCTCCCAAAAGGTGCCGGTAGACAAATAATGCCAATACCCGAGAGATGCCTGCCTGTGCGCCGCCAAATTTTCATTTTGCGCCCGCCACCCGGCAAAACTTTGCGCGGAAATGCAGATGGCGAAAAGCGTGAACAGGACGATAGAAAGTGAATTGTCCCTTATCGTGTCGATCAGCTTTCGCATCTGGCAATACCTTTCATGTCATGGCCTGTGAAAGCAACACTGGATCATGGGCGTGTCAAACTTTCCATTTCCAGTCACGAATCTCCGGCATGTCCTGACCGTGCTTGTCGATGTATTGCTTGTGCTCGACCAGCTTGTCCTTGAGCTGCTGCTTCAGATAGATACCCTTGTCGCCGGTTTTCGGCAAACGGTCGATGGCGTCCATCACCAGATGGAAACGGTCCAGATCGTTCAGCACCGTCATGTCGAATGGCGTTGTAATGGTGCCCTCTTCCTTGTAACCGCGCACATGGATGTTGTGGTGATTGGTGCGGCGGTAGGTCAGCCGGTGGATCAACCACGGGTAGGCGTGGTAGGCAAAGATCACAGGTTTGTCCCTGGTGAACAGCTCGTCGAAATCGACGTCGCTCAAACCGTGCGGGTGTTCGCTGGGCGGCTGCAGCTTCATCAGGTCGACGACGTTGACTACCCGGATTTTCAGCTCGGGCAGATGCTCGCGCAGGATGGAGACGGCGGCGAGCGTCTCCAGCGTCGGCACGTCGCCGCAGCAGGCCATGACCACGTCGGGCGCGACGGCCTGGTCGTTGCTGGCCCACTGCCAGATGCCGATGCCCTCGGTGCAGTGCTTGACTGCCGCGTCCATCGTCAGCCACTGCGGCGCAGGATGCTTGCCCGCAACCACGACATTGACGTAATGGCGGCTGCGCAGGCAGTGGTCAATTACCGACAACAGGCAGTTGGCATCAGGCGGAAAGTAAACTCGCACGACTTCGGCCTTCTTGTTCACGACGTGGTCGATAAAACCGGGATCCTGGTGGGTGAAGCCGTTGTGATCCTGTCGCCACACATGCGAAGCCAGCAGGTAATTCAGCGACGCGATCTTGCGCCGCCACGGCAGGTGCGCGGTGACCTTGAGCCACTTGGCGTGCTGGTTGAACATCGAATCGATGATGTGGATGAACGCTTCATAGCAGTTGAACAGCCCATGCCGGCCGGTGAGCAGATAGCCCTCCAGCCAGCCCTCGCACTGGTGTTCGCTGAGCATTTCCATCACGCGCCCGGTGGGCGCAAGCCATTCGTCATTGGGCACGGTTGCCGCATCCCACTGGCGTTCGGTCACGTCAAACAACGCTTCCAGTCCGTTGGAGAGCGTCTCGTCCGGGCCGAACACGCGGAAATTCCGCTGCTCGCCGTTCAGCTTCGCCACATCGCGCAGGAAGGGCCCGAGCACATGGGTGTCGCCGATGCCGGGCGCGCCGGGCACGGGTACCCTGGCAGCATAGTCGCGGAAATCCGGCATGCGCAGGTCGCGCAGCAAGATGCCGCCGTTGGCGTGGGGATTCGCGCCCATGCGTCGTTCGCCTTTGGGCGCGAGTTCGGCCAGTTCTGCTTTCAGGCGGCCCTGTTCGTCGAACAGTTCCTCCGGCCGGTAGCTCCTCATCCAGTCTTCCAGCAGCTTGAGGTGCTCGGGTTTCTTGTGCGGGTGGAGCGGCACCTGGTGCGCACGGAAAGTGCCTTCAACCTGCAGGCCATCGACGATCTTCGGTCCGGTCCAGCCCTTGGGCGAGTTCAGCACGATCATCGGCCAGCGCGGCCGTGTCAGATTGCCGCGGACACGTGCGTCCTGCTGGATCTTCCTGATCTGCTCCACCGCAGTGTCGAGGGCCGTGGCCATCGCTTCATGCATCAGCGCGGGGTCGTGGCCCTCGACAAAGATGGGCGTCCAGCCGTAGCCGCGCAACAACTGCTCCAGTTCCTCATGCTCGATCCGGGCGAGTATGGTCGGGTTGGAAATCTTGTAGCCGTTCAGGTGCAATATCGGCAGCACCGCGCCGTCGGTTGCCGGGTCGAGGAACTTGTTGGAATGCCAGGAAGTGGCCAGCGGCCCCGTCTCCGCCTCGCCGTCGCCGACCACGCAGGCGACGACCAGATCGGGATTGTCGAACACCGCACCGAAGGAATGGCTGAGCGAATAGCCCAGCTCGCCGCCCTCGTGGATCGAACCCGGGCACTCGGGCGAGGCGTGGCTGGGAATGCCGCCCGGAAACGAAAACTGCAGGAAAAGCTTTTGCAGCCCCGCCTCATCCTGGCTGATGTTCGGATAGATCTCGCTGTAAGTGCCCTCGAGGTAGGTGTTGCCCACCACCGCCGGACCGCCGTGCCCGGGGCCGGCGACGTAGATCATGTCGAGGTCGTACTTCTTGATGACCCGGTTCAAATGCGCGTAGATGAAGTTCTGCCCCGGCGTTGTGCCCCAGTGGCCCAGCAGCATCTTCTTCACATCAGCGAGCGTCAACGAACGCTTGAGCAGCGGATTGTCGTACAGAAAAATCTGGCCGACCGACAAATAGTTGGCGGCGCGCCAGTAGGCATCCATCTTGTGCAGCAGTTCAGTCGTGAGTGTGCTGGTTTTCATGGTTTAAGTTTCCCGTGTAAGTTGAGATTGAAGACTCAGGGGATCCGGCAAGGTTTTCATTTCATGGTTAACAGTACACTTCACCGGCTGGTCCTGAACGCGCCATTATTTCTTTGACTGGTTGATAATCACGATCACCAGCAGGACTACCACCAGCA
>Ga0307375_10005865_pt1 | contig 11447 bp, 10 predicted proteins | sample TR1MG_FD_202531 | JGI IMG/M metagenome (GOLD analysis project Ga0307375, IMG submission 202531) | Soil microbial communities from Risofladan, Vaasa, Finland - TR-1 | ecosystem: Environmental > Terrestrial > Soil > Coastal area > Acid sulfate soil | place: Finland: Risofladan, Vaasa | collected... | reverse complement strand
GCGCAGCCACAGGCGCAGCGATGCCATAGTTGAGCACAGCCGGCACCTCGTAGCCCAGCGCCAGGGCGGCGAGGCGCCGGTTGCGCACGACGGCGTGCAGGTCGCGCGGGACCAAATGTTTGACGTCGTAGAACTTCGCCGCCAGCGGCTCGCGCGCGCTGGCGCCGGCATAGCCGTGGCGCGTGCCGGAAGCCGCGCGCGCCAGCAGTGCACTCTTGATCAGGCCCTGGGTGTCGATGACGCAGTCGTAGCGCACCCCCGCCAGCGCCTGGCGGAACTGGCCGAACTCGCGCCAGTGCGCGAGCTTGAGCACGTTGCCGCGCCAGCGCCGCAGCGCCACCGGAATCGCCCGGTGCACGCCCGGATGCATATCGACGATGTCGCGATAGCTCTCTTCCACGACCCAATCGATGCGCGCGCGCGGAAAACGCGCGCGGATGTCACTCACCACCGGCAGATTGTGCACCACGTCGCCGAGCGAAGAGGTTTTGATCAGCAGAATATTGGGCATCCGGGGGAAACCTGCGCTGGCCTTGTTAGAATGAGCGCGAGGAATTATATGCTGTGTTCCGAAACGGCAGAGTCGCGCTTGTAATGCGGGACATCTCCTGCGTGTTCCGAATTAAGAGCTGGAATCGACACATTATATGTGCGGCATCATAGGAATCGCTTCGCAATCTCCTGTTTCCTACCCCGGCTGGCTGGCTCAGGGTCGGGATGCCTTGCGTCATCGCGGCCCGGACGATGCCGGCGAGTGGTGGTCGGCGGATGCTTGCGTGGGCCTCGGTCACAGGCGGCTCGCCATCATCGATCTCTCCCCCGGCGGACATCAACCGATGCAGGATGCGAGCGGCGAACTGTCCATCGTGTTCAACGGCGAAATTTACAATTTTGGCCGTTTGCGCCAGGAATTGGCGACGAAAGGGCACGGCTTCCGCACCAAAAGCGATACCGAAGTGATACTTGCCGCCTATCGCGAGTGGGGCACGGATTGCCTGTCGCGCCTAAACGGCGCGTTTGCTTTCGCGCTCTACGACGGCAGACAGCGGCAGTTGTTCATGGCACGCGATCGGGCCGGGGAAAAGCCTCTGTTCTATGCGCCGGCCCAGGGCGCGCTTCGCTTCGCTTCCGAACTAAAGGGCCTGATGGCCGACCCGACGTTCGCGCGCCACATCGACGCCGAAGCGCTGGATTGCTACCTCGCCATGGGCTACGTGTCGGGGGAGCGCTGCATGCTGCAGGGGGTGAAAAAGCTGCCGCCCGCCCACGCGCTGCTGTTCGATCTGAGCAGCGGGGCATCGCGGCTATGGCGTTATTGGCAGTTGCCCGAGCCCGATGCCGGCGCCGATCGGGCGGACGAAGCCGGGCTGTTGAATGAACTGGAGACCCTGTTGGAAGACGCCGTCCGACTGCAGTTGGTCGCCGATGTGCCGCTAGGCATCCTGTTGAGCGGAGGGGTGGATTCGAGCCTGATCACTGCCATGGCGGTGCGCGCCGCGCCCAAGGTCAAGACCTTTACTATCCGCTTTCCCGGTTACGGCCAGTACGACGAAACCGAACACGCGCGCCTGATCGCCAGGCATTTCGGCACCGAGCATGTCGAGCTTGCCGCCGCCGAGACCAGCGTCGACCTGCTGCCGCTGCTGGCCCGGGGCTTCGACGAACCCATGGTGGATTCGTCGATGATTCCGACCTATCTAGTCAGCCGGATGGTGCGCGAGCATTGCACGGTCGCGCTGGGAGGCGATGGCGGGGACGAGCTGTTTGCCGGTTATTCTCACTACAGCCGCCTGCTCTGGCTGCAACAGAAATCGGCGGCAATTCCACAAGCACTGCGGCTGGGCGTAGCAAACTCGGCGCACGCCATGCTGCCGGTGGGTTTTAAAGGGCGCAACTGGCTGCAGGCGCTGGGCATCGATTTGCGCAGAGGCTTGCCCCTGGTTTTCTCCCTGTTCGACCGCGATACGCGGCGGCGGCTGATGGCGCGGCACGGCGACTGGGAATTGGCCGCCGAGCGCATTCGCGAAGAACGTATTCCCAAGACGGCAGATCTGCTGCAACGGGCCACGCGCATGGATTTCGGCAATTACCTCACCGAAGACATTCTGGTAAAGGTGGACCGGGCCAGCATGCTCAACTCGCTCGAGGTGCGCGCACCCTTGCTCGACTACCGTCTGATCGAGTTCGCGTTCGGCAAAGTACCCTCGCCGCTGAAAGCGACGGTCTCCAGCCGAAAAATATTGCTGAAAAAACTGGCCGAGCGCATCCTGCCGCGGGAATTTGATCGGCAGCGCAAGCAGGGATTCTCGATTCCGCTGGGCGCGTGGTTGCGATCGGGGCCGTGGAAAACGTTTTTTCATGAAACGCTGCTGGGCTCGGACAGTACCGTGTTCAATCGCGTAGAGGTGAGCAAGTTGCTGCACGGGCAAGCGAAGGGCAGGGCCAACGGCGAGCGCCTGTTTGCGCTGGTGCTGTTCGAATTGTGGCGGCGGGAATATCAGGTATCAATGTAAGATTGACACGATGCAGACTGAACCGCCCGAAATGTCCCAAAAGATATCCGACCTCTTGTCGCGCCAGCCTCTTTCTGTAGTCATCATCACCAAGAACGCCGCCACCCAGCTCGGGTCCTGCTTGGACAGCGCCTCCTTCGCCGACGAAATGCTGGTGGTCGACTCGGGATCGAATGACGGCACCGCCGAACTCGCCGCACAGCACGGCGCCCGCGTGGTGCAGCAAGAGTGGCTGGGCTTCGGCCGGCAAAAGCAGTTTGCGGTCGAGGCGGCACACAACGATTGGGTGTTGTGCCTGGACGCAGACGAGCGCGTGAGCGAGCGCTTGCGCGCGAGCATCGTTGCCGCACTGGCCACGCCAGCGGCGAAGGCCTATTCAATGCCACGCTGCAACCGTTTCATGGGGCGCTGGCTGCGCCACGGCGAAGGTTATCCGGACTGGAGCCTGCGCCTGTTCGATCGTCGGCATGCGCGCTGGAGCGATGACCCGGTGCACGAAAAGGTGCTCACCGACGCACCGGTGGCGCGCCTCCAGGGCGACCTGCTGCACGATTCGGCCGAGACTCTGGCGGCCTATCTGGACAAGCAGAACCGCTATACCAGCGTGCAGGCAAAAGCCCTGTTCAAAGCCGGAAAACGGGCCGGCGTGGCACAGCTGCTGCTGTCACCGGCGCTGCGCTTCGTCAAATTCTATTTCCTGCGCCTGGGTTTTCTCGACGGCATACCGGGCTTGGTGCATATCGCGATTGGTTGCTGCAACAGCTTTCAAAAGTATGCCAAGTTGATGGCATTGCGGCGAAATAGCTGAGCCATGCCGGATATTCGCGCAGCTAGCCGGGAGCGCTTTCGCCGCCTTTCCAAGGAGGGCTTGTGGATCGTCCTGGGTCAAGCGGCGGCGGTTCTCGGCTCGCTAGCTGGCGTCAGATTGCTTACGGAATTGCTGGCTCCCGCGGCGTATGGCGAGTTGGCGCTGGGTCTGACCCTGTCCGCCTTGGTCAATCAGACCATCCTCGGCCCATTAGCGAACGGAGTGACCCGCTTCTACGCGCCGGCGCAGGAGCAGGACGATCTTGGCGGTTACTTGAGCGCGGTGCGCCGCCTGGTATTGGTGGCGACCGGTTCCATTTTTCTCATTGTCCTGCTTGCGCTCACCGGGCTGCTGTCCTCCGGGCACGCGCAATGGATAGGCATCGCAACCGCGGCCCTCGCATTTGCTGCCCTCAGCGGCTACAACGCGATACTCAACGGCATCCAGAATGCCGCCCGCCAACGAGCCATCGTAGCCCTGCATCAGGGAATAGAATCATGGTTGCGGTTTTTGGTTGCCGCCGGCCTGTTGTTATGGCTGGGCGCAAGCAGCGCAGTAGCGATGTCCGGCTATGCCATTGCCGTCATATTGGTGTTGGGATCGCAGTACCTGTTCTTCCGCAGGACCATACATAACAACAGAGTCGCATCAGACCCGGGACACTGGCAGCGACAGATGTGGACGTACTCCTGGCCAATCTCGGTCTTTGGCATGTTCACCTGGGTGCAGCTTGCATCCGATCGCTGGGCACTGGAGCTGTTCACGACGACGCGAGAGGTCGGCACTTACGCAGCGCTGTTCCAGCTGGGTTACTACCCGATGTCGGTGGCCTCAACTATGGCGATGCAGTTTTTGGCTCCCATTTTCTATCAGCGCGCAGGTGATGCCAGCGACAACCGGCGCAATGCTGATGTGCGAAAGCTGAGTTGGAACCTGACCGGGATTTCCCTGAGCGCAACAGCGGCGGCGTTTCTGCTGGCTCTCCTGTTTCACCGGCAGATATTCCGGGTTCTTGTCGCAAGCGAATACGCGAGCGTGTCACACCTGCTGCCATGGATGCTGCTCGCCGGCGGAATATTCGCAGCCGGTCAAACCATCGCGCTCAATCTGATGAGTCAAATGAGAACGCAGGCCATGATGGCGGCCAAGATCGTCACGGCGCTGGCGGGCGTGGTGCTCAACTTCGCCGGCGCATATTGGCTGGGCACCGTGGGCATCGTTATTGCGGGTGTGTTGTTTTCAGTCCTATATCTTGCCTGGATGGCGGCCCTGTCGACGCGAAGCCCGCAAACCTCGCTCAGGTAATGCAACGCGGGAATTCGGATGGCGGCAGCGATTTGAGAGGGATGCAGATGCAAGATTATTACTATCGCGGGGCGTCATGAATCTTCGGGCCAGGTTTGCGCGGACCTACTGGCTCCTGAGCGAGCAATTCGGCGTTGACCCGCGAAGGATGCTGCGCTCGCTTCGCAGCCTGCCGCGTTACCTGCGCGATTATTTTCGATTCCGTTCCGGCTACGACGGGCATCTTGAATTTCTGCCCTGCCTGCAGGACTGGTTCGAAGAAGGCGGGGCGACTAAGCTCGAATACTTCTGGCAGGATTTGCTGGTAGCCAGGATGATTTTTGAGGCTCGTCCGGAGCGGCATGTGGATATCGGCTCGCGCGTCGATGGTTTTGTCGCCCACGTGGCCAGCTTTCGCGAGATCGAGGTGTTCGATGTGCGGCCGGTTAGCACGCAAATACCCGGCGTAAGGTTCAAACAGGCCGATTTTATGCAACCCGCGACAGGAATGATGGGCTATTGTGATTCTTTGTCCTGCCTGCACGCACTGGAACACTTCGGCCTCGGACGCTATGGCGACCCAATCGATCCAAAGGGGTTTGAGCGTGGGTTCGAGAATATGGCGAGCTTGCTTAAAAAAGGCGGGGTGTTTTACCTGTCGGTTCCCGTCGGAGCCGCCCGCGTCGAATTCAATGGACAGCGTGTCCTGAATCCCCAGGCTATTATTGAACTGGCCGTTGAAAATTCGCTCGAACTGCGCGAGTTTACCCTGATCCGGCAGGGAGGCGAGGTTGCGGTGCTAGGACTGGATGAAGCGCGGCTTTTCGATCTGGCGCGTCAGCGCTATGCGCTGGGCCTATTCACATTTGCAAAGCGCGCATGACGGCATTCATCGGCTTGGTTGGAACCGATTCTCGGACTTATTGATGGAGTTGCTGTGGGGCGATGGAAGAAACTGAGGCAAGCGCTAGCGGACACAGAATCCGGCTGGCCCAGAATCGCGGACTATTTGCGAAGGCGGGCAGGAATTTACTACCGCAAGTCGTGGTCCCAGTGCGGCGAGGATCTGATTCTTCGCTTTCTGTTTGACCTGATGAAGATCGCGCGCCCAAGTTATATTGACATCGGCGCACACCATCCCTGGTATTACAACAATACCTATTTGTTTTATCGTCAGGGAGCCTGCGGCGTCAACGTCGAACCCGATCCGTCGCTGCATGCCCGCTTGCAACGCGGGCGGCGGCGCGATGTCAACCTCAACATGGGAATCGGGCCGCGCGAGGCCGAGCTGGATTTTTATGTGATGTCGACACGCACCCTCAATACGTTTTCTGCGAGCGAAGCGCGCAGATATGTGGAGGAGCACGACCTGCGCATCGTCGATACGCAGCACGTCAAGGTGCAAACCTTCGCGCATGCCGTGGACACGCATATGGGGCGCACGCCTGACCTTGTTTCTATCGATGTCGAAGGCTGGGATTTGGACATTCTGCGCAGCATCGATTTCTCCAGGTATCGCCCCCACGTGTTCTGCGTCGAAACCATCAGCTACGCCGAAGGGGACGGCAGCGGCGTCAAGAGTCCGGAGATTCATGCACTGATGCTGAAAAATGGATATAAGCTCTACGCCGACACTTATATCAATTCAATTTACGTCGCAGAGAGCAGTTGGCGCACCTTAGTGAACAGGCAATGAGCGTGTCGCCAGCCTCGGCGAACGTCACCATCGGAACGCGCAAGCGTACCTTCGAACTGACTCGCGTGCCAGATTGCATCACCGACTGGTGCGAAGGATGACTCGATGGCGCTGAAGTCATGGCTCAAGGGGAGCCCACTGTTTGCGTTCAATCTTGTCAACCGCGACCGGTGGGTTGCGGAACAGGCGGCCACTCTGCCGGCGGGCGCGCGGGTGCTCGACACGGGCGCCGGCTCCTGCCCGTACCGCCCGCTGTTCGCGCACTGCCGCTATGAAACTCAGGATCTCGCCGGTTTGGACGACGTACAACTGCGTCACGGCAGGTACGGTCGGATCGATTACCGCTGCGATATCGCCAGCGTGCCGGTGGCGGACGGGGAGTTCGACGCCATCCTGTGCACCGAAGTGCTGGAACATGTGCGCGAGCCGATCAAGGTGGTGCAGGAACTGGCGCGCATCCTCAAGCCCGGCGGGCGATTGATGCTGACCGCCCCCCTGGGTTCCGGCATCCACCAGGAGCCCTTCCACTATTACGGCGGCTATACGCCCTATTGGTACCGCGACTTCCTTGCCGCAGCCGGGTTTTCGCAGATCCAGATAGAGGCCAATGCCGGCTCCTTCAAATTCTACTCCCAGGAATCGATCCGGTTCGTGCAGACTACCCGCCCTTTCAAACTCGGCATGCCGCTGCCGCTGGAGTTGCTTTGGTTGCCGCTGTGGGCGCTGCTTGTCCCGCTGCTGGCCCTCGTGATCCCACTGGTTTGCAGTTATCTGGATCGGTTCGACCGGGAAAAGCGGTTCACCGTCGGTTACCACGTAACCGCAATCAAGGGCTGAAGGCGTTGGCGATGACCGAACGGTATTTTCTCGACGGACTCGATTGATGGTCATCGTTCGCTTGACCGGCGGTCTGGGAAACCAGATGTTTCAGTACGCGGCCGGAAGGGCGCTGGCCGACCGGCTGGGTGGGGAACTACTGCTCGACACGCGTGCGTTCGAGCGTGCGCTTGCGTTCCGGGCTTACACCCCCCGTGCATATGCCCTATCTCCGTTCAAGCTGCGGGCAAAGCTCGCAAGCCCGGCGGATTTGAAAAACTGGCCGTCGTGGGTGGTGGAAATCGGGATGCGGCTGCGCTTGGTTCGCCCCCTGTTTCGCCGCTGGCATTTCGAGCCGGCGATCACCTACGATCCAAGCGTGCGCACACTGCATCAGCCGGTCTGCCTGGTTGGCTACTGGCAGTCCGAGCGCTATTTCATCGATATCGCCGACAGGATTCGCGCCGATTTCATGCTCCAGGAGCCCTTGGCCGGCGCTAATGCCAGCCTGCTCGAACTGGCGCGCTCGAATCGCAGTGTCGGCCTGCATGTTCGCAGGGGTGATTTCGCAAGCCTCGACCATGCGGCGCAAATGCACGGCCTATGTTCTGTCGATTATTACCGGCGCGCTATAGGCCTGGTAAGGGACCGCCTCTCGGAATGCCGTTTTTTGGTTTTTTCCGACGATCCGGAGTGGGCGCGCGCCGAACTGCCGCTGGATCCGTCCACCGTATTCGCCACCGGGAATGAGTCGCGTCCTGAACAGGATCTGGCATTGATGAGCGCATGCAAACACCATATCCTTGCCAACAGCAGTTTCAGCTGGTGGGCGGGCTGGCTGGGATATAGCCCTGAGCAGATCGTCATCGCGCCCGCTCCTTGGTACGCGAGCACCAAACTGGATACGCGCGATCTCGCCGTTTCGCGCTGGCAATACATCAGCCGAGTTTGACTGGAATTCATCCTGGGTAATTCAGCGATAAGCCGGCATGCCTGAAGTTTCCGTCCTTCTTCCGGTGCGCGATGGCGCGCGCACCCTGGCCTTGGCCATGGTATCGGTGCTCGAGCAAAGCTTCGGCGATTTTGAATTGCTGGTGCTCGACGACGGGTCGGTCGATGCTTCCCCGGACATCGCGCTCGCCTTCGGCGACCCGCGCGTGCGCTTGCTGCGTGATGGCGTGAAAAAAAGCCTGGCTGCACGCCTCAACCAGGGCATAGCCGCGGCGGCAGGACGCTATATCGCCCGCATGGATGCGGACGACGTGTGCTTCCGGAACAGGTTTGCGCGCCAGGTGGCGCGGCTGAATAGCGAGCGTACGCTGGATCTGGTGGGCTGCCGCGCGCTGATTTTCGACGACAGCGGGGACGCCGCCGGTTTGTTCCCGTACCGCTTGAACCACGAGGCGCTGTGTGCCCATCCCTGGAACGGTTTCTATATGGCGCATCCGAGCTGGATGGGGCGTACCGACTGGTTCCGCCGCTATCGTTATCAAACCCCGGAACTGGTGCGCTCCCAGGATCAGGAGTTGCTGCTGCGCGCCTACCCGGAAAGCCGCTTCGCCGTGCTGGATGAGATTCTTCTGGGATACCGTATGGGGCCAACTACTCTGCGCAATACCTTGTCGCAGCGCCGCTGTTTACTGGACGCGCAAATTGCCCGATTCGCGCAGCGCCGCCAGTGGCGCAATCTAGTGCTCGCGCTGCTGGCGACGGGGGTCAAGCTGCCGCGGGACTTGCTGTTTGCCACGAAGGCTGGGCGCCGCTGGCGCGACCGCCGCGGCGGCAATGTTTCGCCCGAGATCGAGCGCGCATGGAAGGCGTTGCTGAATTCCCTTTGTCGACGCCTGGACGGACTGCATCTGCCGAATGGGCTCGAACTGCCTGCGCCGCAGCCGCCGACGTGATGCGCGCCGCGAGTTCATAGCCATGCAACCCGACACACCGCAGACCGCGCGACCGGACCCCGACAAGCCCGCCCGCGTCGCGTTGGTGGTCACCAGCACCCTGGTGGTGCGCTGGTTTCTGCTAGAGCATATACGCACCCTGGCGCGGTCTTTTGCAGTGACGCTGATCGTCAACAATGATGCCCCCGAACTTGCCGCACTGCTGCCCTGCCGCATCGTTTCGCTGCGGCTGGAACGTGATATCGCCTTGCTCGCCGACCTGCGCGCATGCGCCAGTCTTTGGCGCCATTTCCGCGCCGAACGCTATCAACTGGTGCACACCCTGACCCCCAAGGCGGGGCTGCTCGGCATGCTGGCCGCCTGGCTGGCTGGCGTGCCGCTGCGCCTGCACACGTTCCAGGGCGAAGTCTGGGTGACGCGTCGCGGCGCGCTGCGTTGGCTGCTGAAGAGCCTTGACTGGCTGGTGGCGCGGCTTGCCACCGATCTGCTCGTGGTCAGCGCTTCGGAGCGTGAGTTTCTGATCGCGGCCGGTCTGATACCTGCGGCCAAGTCCCGGGTGCTAAGCCACGGCTCGATCACCGGGGTGGACTGCGGCCGCTTCAAACCCGATTCCAGTGCGCGCGCTGCGCTGCGTGCTGAACTCGGCATCCCCGCCGATGCCTTGGTGTTTCTGTTCATCGGGCGGCTCAAACGCGACAAGGGCGTGCTCGACCTGGCCCGCGCTTTTGCCGTGCTCGTGCGCGAGAATGCGACCTGCCAGCTGCTTATCGTCGGCCCGGACGAGGACGGACTGCTGCCAGACATCGAGCAGGCCTGCGCAGACTGTCGTACCGGCCTGCATGTCGCCGGCTTGAGCGCCGTGCCCGAGCGCTACATGGGCGCGAGCGACGTGCTGTGCCTGCCCAGCTATCGCGAGGGGTTCCCGGTGACCATAATCGAAGCCGCCGCCGCCGGCCTGCCGGCCATAGGATCAAGAATATACGGCATCACCGACGCCATCGTCGAAGGCGAAACCGGCCTCCTGTTCGAGGCCGGCAACGTCCAGCAACTCGCGCTTAGCATGCGTACGCTGGCCAGCGACGCAAACTTGCGCAGGCGCATGGGGCAGCGCGCCAGGGAGCGTGCGCTGCGCGACTTTCCGCAAGCGCAGCTGACAACTGCGCTGCTCGCCCATTATCGCCAGCTGCTCGCAAGACAGGAACTATGAGCACGCCGCATCCCTCGGTTCTGGTGACCGGCGCAAGCGGCTTTGTCGGCCTGCGCCTGTGCGCGCGCCTTGCCGCCGCCGGCCATGTGGTCAAGGCGGCGGTACGGCGCGACAGTGCCGCTCTAGCAGCCATCACCCCCGCCGCCCACATCGTCCGTGTCGGCGACATCGGACCGGACACCGATTGGCAGGCGGCGCTTGCCGGGGTGGACATGGTCGTGCACCTCGCTGCCCGCGCCCACGTGATGCGCGACGGCGCGTCCGACCCGCTCGCCGAATATCGCCGCGTCAACGTCGCAGGCAGCGAGCGCCTGGCGCGGGCATCAGCAGCGGCCGGGGTAAGCCGCCTGATATACATGAGCTCGATCAAGGTGAACGGCGAAGCGACTGTCGACGCGCCCTTTCGCGAAAGCGACGCGCCCGCCCCGCTCGACGCTTACGGCCGCTCAAAATGGGAGGCAGAACAGGCCTTGAGCCGGATTGCGGCAGAATCCAGACTGGCCGTGACCGTGTTGCGACCGCCGCTGATCTACGGACCCGGGGTCAAGGGCAACCTCGCGCGACTGATCGGCTGGATCGAGCGCGGTTTGCCGTTGCCGTTCGCTTCGATCGTCAACCGCCGCAGCTTAATTTATCTCGAGAACCTGATCGATGCGACGCTGGCCGTGATGCGCCATCCCGCCCCCGGGAGGCTCTACCTAGTAAGCGATGCGCGCGACCTGTCGACGCCGCAACTGATACACGCGCTGGCGTGCGGCCTGGACAAGACGCCGCGATTGCTGGCTTTTCCGCCATCCATGCTGCGCCTGGCCGGCGCATGCGCCGGGCAACGCGATGCAGTCGGGCGTCTGGTGGGCTCACTCCAAATCGATGCCTCCAGGATCGCTGCCGATCTCGGCTGGCGGCCGGCCCACGATCCGCAGCAAGGACTCATCCTGACTGCCAAAGCGCACAACGAACGCGCAGATCGAACTGTAGAATTCCACCGGTGAGCATCGGCAACCACATGTATCTCGCCCCGCCGCTCGCGGCAGCCATCTGCCTTGCGCTGCTGTTCCTGCTGGTGCGCAGTCAATCGCTGCCAAAAGATCGGCCCAACGAGCGTTCGCTGCATAGCGCGCCAGTGTCGCGCTCCGGCGGGCTTGCCATGGTCTGTGCAATTGCTTTCACCGGCCCGCTTTTCTTCTATGGCGTCGGCACCTGGCTCAGCCTGGGCGGG
>Ga0307375_10005862_pt1 | contig 11450 bp, 8 predicted proteins | sample TR1MG_FD_202531 | JGI IMG/M metagenome (GOLD analysis project Ga0307375, IMG submission 202531) | Soil microbial communities from Risofladan, Vaasa, Finland - TR-1 | ecosystem: Environmental > Terrestrial > Soil > Coastal area > Acid sulfate soil | place: Finland: Risofladan, Vaasa | collected... | reverse complement strand
CTGATATGGGTCCGGAATGTCGCGCCGTCGGGTGCCGGTGCATAGGTGTACCAAATATTGGTCCCTGATGACACGGTAGCGCCACTACCACCGTCACCTGGACCCTCTGCTTCACCAGGCTTCAGCCCGGTAGGATCTTCCTGCCAAGCCAGCGCGAAACCCTGACCTTTGGAATTACCGGTCGCGACATCACCGATCGCATCGCGCTCGCCGTTGGTGAGCTGCGTGACAGTCCAGCTTAAGAGTGCAGGATCGGTGGTGGTGGCGGTCCACAGGCAGAAGAACGGGTGGTCGATAGTGCCCCCGTCAACCAATGCCGACTGGCCTTGTACCGCGCTGGTGTAAGAGCCCGAATTAACGGCAGCAGGATCTGCAGGACAGTAGGCGCTGGTCCACGTCACAACCACGTTAGGTTGATTCGTGGCAGGTGGTGAAAATATATTCGGTTTATTGTTGTCAGCAGTGAATGGATAGTTACCCTTGGTCGTGATGATTTGCCCACCCGTCGGATCGCCATGCGCATCCCTGGACAACAGGATGGGGGCGGACCAAGTAACGCCTTCATCGAACGAATTTTTGGCGTAAACATTTTCACTGCCCACATCGCCATCGCCATCGCCATACGTGTACAACCAAGCTTTCTTGAACGTGCTGCCGTCCTGAAAAGTCAGACGAACCATCTTGGCCTTTTCCGTGGGCGTTGTTGTTTGCGACACATTGACCGCTGCATAAAACGAAAGAGCCGTTGCAGCAATAGCTGCCGTTCCGATGAACAAAGCAGTGGCCGCAATCGCTGCCCAGCCATGTTTCAGATTCGGTTTCATGATTACTCCTACTTTACTGCTCTACCTACTTTTAGATTTTGTTTAGTGGCACTGTGGCGAATGAACTTGATCCAGCCCAATACAGTGAGAAACCAACCATTCATTAGGATATCCTTAATTGCCTTTACATTTTGTTACAATTTAATCCTTATAAATAAAAATATCAACTGAGTTAATTACTTATATAATTAAATTGGTAGCGTATTATCGGACGGCAGTAAAAAAACTTACTTGTGATTCGGCATCATGGCTATGTATTTCTAGCCGTTTTGCATGGCCATATTTCGGGTTAGGATTAGAATCGGATCCAAAAGCCAGATCAGATACCCATAGATTAAATAAAGAAAAATGGGGTAGATCAGAAATGGTCTAACCCATTGTATTTGTTGGTGCGCCCGGAGCGATTCGAACGCCCGACCCCTTGATTCGTAGGGGCTTGTTGTAACTAGTTGTTTTTATTAATAAACAGCAACTTGCAACGCTTGCCATTTTTTTGTATCAACTGCACCAAATCTCACTCGCATCATGCTCAACGTGAGCGAGACACAGCAAACAAAATACGCCGCAGTCTGGTTTATCCAGTCTGCGACAACACCACCGCACAAGAGCATCGCTTTTGTGCCAGTTAAACGCCACAGTCTGGCCGTGCCAGTCTGTGACCACGCCATCGCAAGTGCGCAGCATTTGTGGCTGTTGAATTATCGCGCCATGTCGCTTATAGTGCGGTCATGGCTCCTAAATCACTTCTTGAACACAATCCCCACTTGCGCAATGCGCAGGAATATCAGCGCGCCTTGCGTGCCAGTGTGCTTTCCTCGATTGCAATTGAAGGTGTCAAAAAAGCTGCGGAACGCGCACTTACACCCACGCGCAACAAACAACCCGCCAAAGCCCGCTAACTGCTGGCCTTCACCACTTTCCTGAAAATCTCGATCATCGGCGCATAGTCGCGCCCCATGCCTGCGCGCACTGCGGCAAAATACGCCTCGCGCTGTTTGCCCTTGATGCTGGAAAAGTTCAACAGCGGAAACCCTGCCTGCAACGCCATTAGCTGGGAAAGCAAACGCGATAAGCGCCCATTGCCTTCGCGGAATGGATGGATCAGCACTAGCTCGCAATGCGTAATCGCTAATGCCTCCAGCACACCCTCCAGGTTGTCGGAGGCGCATGGCGTAAATCGTGCCAGCTCCTTCCGCTCAAACTCCAGCATCAAGCGCGGCACTTGCGCCGCCATCGCAAACACAAAACCGCCCTTGCTGATATTCACCTGCCGATACTCGCCCGCCCACGGATACACCTCACCCAGCCATTGCTTGTGCCACAGGCAAATATCGGCGGCAGTGAAGCGCTGGTCAGCCGTAACGTGGCGGATCGCCCAATCAGTCGCTTCGGCCAACTTCGTAGCTTCCATTTCATCCATTGCGCGCTTGCTGCGAATGCCCAGCAGATTTTTCAAAACACGCCCGCGCGAACCCCGCTCAAATTGGGCTTCGGTGAGTTGGCCTGTGTCGTAGCGAGTTCTCATGGTCTATTTATCTCTGTTCAATGCTCAGCCATGAAAGTTTTTGCATGCTCAATGGCGTTCTTTGAAAAATCTTCCTGGCATGGTGAAGACAAAAACTTTGCGTAGTTCTGGCGCGCAGAGACCAAATCATTTTTGAACTTCTCATTGAGATACCCAAGACAAAAGTTTAGCTGGTTATTTTGAGGTTCAATTTCTAGTATCCAAGCAATGAATCCTTCAACCTGAAATGGTATGTCGTGCCCACTCTCTGTAGAGAGAGCAGCATCATATAACTGCTTTGCCTTATCCAGGTTGTTCCTATAGGCTTCTAAAAAAGCCGCGCTATATTTCCACGAAGTATTTGTAATGGATTTTGACTTGCATTGATTAATATAATTTATCGCGGCAACAATGTCTCTGTTGAATACAAATTGCTCAATCGCCCTTAATAACAAAAATTCAAGAGTGTCGGCAGGCACCAAATTGTTATATTTAACTCTCCAATTGATCGAATCTTTCAGTTCATTCTCTTCTCTAGACACTTCCCATCGTGAAAAATGAACTAGTGATGCAAAGCGATAAGCATCTGCCAACCTTCTTGGGATAAGCTCGATTAGCTTTTTTATAGCCTTTATATTGGCATTTGTTTTTAGTCGCTTTTTGGCTTGTTGCAACTCTTCAAGCAAAGCAATGGCTAATTCAAAATCGTGCGAAAGCAAGGCTGATGTAGCAATAATATATTTAGTTGCCTCAGCAAGCTGAATTGTAGTTATTTCAAACCCGGATAACTCGTTTTCCTCAAGAATGGACTGCTTTAGTGGAAGTACAGCAAACATTTCTTGGGCTAGTATTGACTGATTATTAGGGCTAATGGGTGCATGAGAAACTAACCCCTGCAATCTCAATACATATTGATTTTTTCCCCGCTCCCGCCTCTGGACGGTGTCGCCAAAAAGTAAAAATGCCCCCTTGCAGCGCATTCTCAATTCATCTGCTGAAGCATTATCTGTTGCCATCTCTGAAAAGAAATTATTTAACTCGATGAGCTGGAATGGCTGATTCACACGGGATTCTTCAAGTAGTACTTTGCAGGTCGCCACGAAATCCTTAGATATGCGCCCCTTAGTTTTTTCATCTTCGGATCTGACGGCAATAATTATTCCAACGTGCCCATTTTTTACCGTCGGGGGTTGCTGAAAACGCCAGGAAATTGCTGTAATGGCAAAGGAAGCTATTAACCCAATAATGCCACGAGTTTGAATGGAGGCAGAAATACCGTCTGGCAGGGGAAAATAAAATGAACCCAGCAGAACGCCGAAGAAAATCAAGGGCAGAATTAGCGGACTGTATCGCCATTTTGATAATACTTTAATAGCCCATTCCATAACGTCCATCAATACCCCGCCATCAAATCCGGCCGGAAAATCTGATCTGGCGAATTTTTCCCATTCGCATCTTGCCGGATAGTCATAAAGCGCCCGCTATCCTCTTGCATCAGCATCACCGGGCGTTTATAGAGCTGGTGGCTTGCCAGTACCTTGTCCAGGGTGTCGCCACTATTCAGCAAGTGATCGCCCTTGACCTCCACCAGCAACAATGCGTTGCTTAACGTGCGCTCCTTCACCTTCACCACAAAATCTGGAAAATACTGCGCACCACTCGGCAAGATTAGCCCGATAGACCACGGCTTGCGCGGCTCGTTGCGATGCCACCATTCCACCGTCCCGGACAAATCGCTGTCCAGCATTTCCGCAAAGGCCATTTCATCGCGATTCAAATCAGGCGGCATCACACCGTAAACGTTCAGGCGCGATGTACGCGCACCCGATGGCAATTCGATGCTATCAGGCAATGGTGAGGTATCCACCAACTCGGCATATTGCGCCGCACACTCTCGCGCTGCCTGTCGAATCAGATTGGGGAAGGCCACCAGAATCAAATCGAGAACCAACTCAAGATCGTGCTCGTCGGACTCAAATCCGCGTGCCTCATATTCCGATTGCAAACGTTTAATCAACACGGCGTGCAAATCTCGCGGATCAAGATAATCCGGCTCAAACAAAACACGCTGCGCACGGCGCGCAATCTCGGCTTCGGATATTCGCGCTTGATATTTAGTATCCGTCACCGTGCGCGTAAAAATTTCTTCCTCGCGTCGAATGACCGTCGTTTTTGCACGACGTCCTTCGTTCAACTCACGTTCACTAATCGCGACCTTACCGCCGATACAAGCTAGCAGCGCATCGGTCCCCAACGGCATCCGTTCGGTCTTGAATTTCAGGCCGGAGACTTTCAGGGGAAACCGCGATGTGCCAGCAATAGCCGCTGCCACTCTTCGCGTTTGCTCGGTCTGTGCTTCTGGCGTTGCCAGCACAAAACCATCCAGTATATTTTGCATCACACCTGAAAGCGCACCCGTTACCGCATAAGTTGGCTGCACATTTGAATCCTGTGCCTTGTTTGGAATTGCAGGCGCTTGTGGATTAACCGGCAGCATCGTGCTTTGCCCGTTCTGCACAATCTGCACCTGATTCTGCCCTGCGATGTTCACCACCATCGTATAAGGACTGATTTCGGAAAGTCCGGTGCGAATCGCATTGATCTTGCCTGCTGCCCCCGTCAATCCGGTCTGGTTCTCTGCGTCCGCCAGGAACACATAACCATTGCGCAACAACTCCGGCACCTCGCGCCCCTGCAAACGGCGATGTACACGCAGAATGCGGCCCACCACCTGAATGCCAAAGTCAGTATCTTTTGCCCCGCGCATGGAAACCAGCGTGAACGCACGCGGCGCATCAAAGCCCAGCGCCACCGCCATCTTGAAGATCAGCACCTCTTTCGTTTCGTCCAGCGCCACCGCCAGCAAATCGTCCGAAGGCTCTTTCGCCGTATAAGATGCAATCGCCTCTTCGCGGAAACCCAGCATCTTCAGGTTCTCGCGTGCCCGTGCTACATCGTCGTCTTTCTCGCTGGTCGCCACCTGCACCAGCATCAACGGCATCAGATTGATGCCCACATTCTTCAGCTCCAGCTTGATGCGCTCATGCACCGTCTTCGCATCGGCCAGCGCCGCCATTTGAAAATCCACCAGCGCCTTCTGGTCGTCCGGTGCGAGGTAGGCCACCGACTTGATGCCCACCTTAATCATTCCGGCATCAACCGCATCCTGACGACTCACGGTAATGCGATGCAGCTCGGCAATACCCGTGGTGCGCTTAAATTTCTCCACATCCGTGTCGTCCGGCGTGGCGGTAATCAGCAGCGTAAATTCCGGCTGCATCACCTCGGTATAAAAACGCACTGCTTCGGTTGCTCCGCTGAATGTGTGATGCGCTTCATCCACCACCACACCGATATGAAAACCGAGTTCACGCAGCGAAGGGATCAACGAATCAAGTGATAGTGACAAATCTCCATCACGCCGCAAGCGCCGCGCCTTTTCGTTATTGGCTGCCACCGCCGCCCAAGTGGAAACGAACACATCACCGCTGCGCGTTCCCATTGCCAGTCGGTCGCCTTGAATATCGCGCACGCGCAAACCAGCAAATTGCTTTTTCAGTGCAACGCTGGCCTGATCCACCAGTCCGGCAAACGGCGTGAACCAGAACCAGACAATTTTCGCCTCGCGTGCAAACTCTTCGGCAATCATTCCCGCCATCATCGTCTTGCCGGAACCCGTCGGCGCTTGTATCAGCGCGCAACCGTTATAAGCTGCTGCCTGCTTGCGGTTCGCCTCATCCGGTGCGGCCTCGATCTGCTTTAAGGCATAGCGAAAAATCGACAGCGCGTTTTCCTTGGCGTCTTTTTGATACCTGCTCGGAGAGACAATCACTTGCCACCTCCGAATCGGGAAACCAGAAACTCAGGAATGCGCTCAAAGGCCACATTCGGGGCTTCGACGCGCTGCCTGATCTGCCCAGGTTGCCATGAATACACCACCAGCCGCCCGCCTAAACCCGCAACTCGTGCAACTTCCCCCAGCACCGTCTCGGAAAGTTTTGGTACATACAGAAGCCTGTCGTCAGCATCGCCCGCCAACTGCACAGACGCACCCTTTTCATAGCCTGCCAGCGGCACACCGTGGATCAGTTGTAGCGCCCGCCATACCTGCTCGTGCTGAATGTCGTTGAACACGCGGGAAACCGAAATGCGCTTTGTGCGCAGATAAGCAAACGAACCGCCCAACCCTTCGACCGCTTCGCCCTTATTGTTGGCATAACCCCGCATGACCAGCCGCACCCGTTCCGCGCACACTTCGCGGCATAGATTCTTGTCCGGCGCATCACTTGTCGCTTCGGTGTTGGAAACCAGAATGAAACGCCTATTACTATTTTCTTCTGAATTTAGTCTTAACACGGCATGAGCAGTTGTTCCAGAGCCAGCAAAGAAATCAAGGACAATGTCATTTGGAGAGCTTGCCTGATCAATTAAACCCATCATTAGCGACAGAGGTTTGGGGTGTTGAAATATCTTTGATCCGAAAACATCCTTTACTTCTTCGGTTGCCACCCCACCGCGAGCGCTTCGCAATACCACTGGCTCGTCACCTTCATTCTCAAGCAAAAGATCAACATCCTCGTTCACTCCTGCAATCCAACTACTTAACGGAGCAATTCGATCTTCTTCAGGTTTCGCTGTCCAAAGTTCTTTGCGCGAAGGTCGTCCAACCGCAATGGGCTTGCCAACCCAAAAATCTAGGTCAGGCAAGTCTTCCTGCAAGAGCTGCGTTTTCTTTTTTGGGAGCATCGGCCCCTTACCTGCTTTGACTGCGGCAAGCAGTTCTTCGCGGCTCGCGAACTGCATGACCTCAGACGGCTTGCAAGATGAAAAGTAGATCAGCTTTTTCTCAATCAGTTGCTCAATGGTGTCGCTGCGCAAGCCTTTCAACGCAGCCTCAATAGCCGCTTCGTCACCATCCAGGCGTTTGCGTATTTCATTTTCTGACGCATATGCCCATACCCGATTGGGGTCACACGGATACCAGTATCCAGTGCTGGGGTCTTGAATCGGGTAATAAGTGTTTCCACGTTCCTTGTAGGTGTGCGCTTTGGTCAATGGCTGTGGCGACCAGTCACCTCGTGGATCATTGTCCGGGTTGCGAAACTTACTACGATCCGTGGCTCGTCCATTGAACTTAAATCCCATATTGGCATAAACCAGCACATGTTCATGCACATGACTAAACCGTTGTGAAAGATCATTGCCTGTATCCTTCGTCCTCCACACAAGGCTTCCCAACCTCATGCTCGGAAATACGCTCTCCATTAACAATTCAAGCCGTGACCGGTTCTCATCATTGATAGAAAGTAGAATCACCCCATCCTCTGCCAGCAAATCCTTCGCCAGTATGAGCCGCCGATACATGAACTCCAGCCACTTGGAATGCCGGTAGACATCGTCCTTGTCCACGAAGCGGTCGTTGTAGATGAAGTCGCGGTTGCCGGTGTTGTATGGCGGATCAATATAGATGCACTTCACCCGCCCGGCGTGGGTCATGCGCAGATAGCGCAGCGCGTCGAAATTGTCGCCCTCGATGATGAGATTTTCAAACGGTGCATCGCCGCAGGAAAGGCCAGGATCAAGATCAAGCGCCACAAAATCGTCGTTCAGACTCTTGTCATGCTCGATCTCGTTGCGTTCCCACACCAGCCCGAATTTCGGCTTACGGTCGCGCTCGCGCAATAAGCGCAACAGCTCTTCCTTACTGTACTGATCGTAATTGTCTGCCACTGGCTCCCCGCCCCGTTTTTATATTTGCGCGCAAGTGTATAGCATAGCGTCTAAGCACACCATTCCCAACCAATCTAACCCAATCCTACCCAATTTCACTTGTGAAATGTTGACACGAAAATCTACCTGTGAGAAATTGCCTCCCGTCGCAAGCGTTCTTTAACAAGCCAACTGCAAATGTCCGGGTTTTCAAGACCTGAATACATCTTTGCGCCTAAAAATCCTAATTAAATTAAATATACTGAGCACACAAAATCTTATTGCGCCTAAATTAACCAGAGACAAATACATTACATAATCGGAAAAATTAACTTCTGAGACAGCTAAATTATCGAGACCACTAGTGTCCACCCATCAAAAAGCGTCCAACCAAATCCTATCCTCCGAACCCATCTAAATACGTCCATACATCGAATCGCGCCCAATCCCTCATCGTGCCTAAACTTAAACTCATCTAAATTCCTTCCTGCGCTACCAATCCAAATTCGAAAATTCTTGAATCAGTAACATCAACCTAGCTGCTGTGGTATGGCCTTGTTGCGCCTTGTGACTTCTTTTAATTACTTTAGAGAGGTTCAACATGAGCAATAGCAACGAAATGACCGGGCATATTCCCGGTGCAGGTGATGGTGTTCTATCTGTGTTTCCTGATAAGTCTTCCACGCTGGACGACGACCGCATGGATGCGCGCTCTTGCGCGCACCACGCGGACGGCGGCGGGTGTGGAGGTTCTGAGGGTACGCCGCCTAGTAACACAGTACCCTATAACAGCAATAATGATTACTTCAAGCTTTTAAGGTTTGGTGTGGATAGTCTGTATCTGTCTTATCAGGGGGATTTATTTCCTGAAGTACAGGAACGATTAACCAAGCTCAAACAACTTGCACAGCATCCTGAAATAGATCAGCAAGCTCTATCTCAATACCCCATTGGGAATCATATCTTCGAGGTCAAGGATAAAGGCTCTTCGGTCTTCCCCTTTGTCATTGAGGATGGAGCATTCCGCATCAGTCTATCCAGGGCCAGTAAATTCACACCTATGGCTTATGTGAAGATGTCTTCCCGCTATCTGTCCAGCGTTACGCCTAAAGAAGCAGAGGAGCATCTGCACGGTCTTTTGAACGAGCTTGGCACCCTTACCTCTTCGGCACACGTCAGCCGCATTGATCTGTGTGCTGATTTTGTCTCGAATGAAGACATGGAATCTTGGGGTCGTGAGGCATGGGTAACACGCGGCAAAAATATTGCCGCCTATGCTGTCGATGAGAAGTTTACGGGTTGGTCTATTGGTCTTGGCGGAAACATCGCTTGCCGTTTGTATAACAAGCTGCTGGAAATCATCACCAGTGGTCGCATCGATCTTCTTCCTTTCTGGGAAGCAACAGGGCGTAAACCTGAAGAACCCGTTTGGCGTGTGGAGTTTCAGTTCATGCGTGAAGTGTTGGCACAGCATGGCGTTGTCGATCTTGTTAGTGTGTTGGATAACCTGAACGGCTTATGGAGCTACGCATCAACGGAATGGCTCCGTCTTACCTTACCTAACCCAGACGACCAGACGCGCTCTCGCTGGCCTCTTCATCCTCTGTGGGGGTATCTCTCCTCCATTGATTGGGAAACCGACGGAGGGCCTCTTACGAGGTCATTCAATCCAACCCGATTACCGGAGGACAAGCGGATATTTTCATTGGGGGCGAGTTCGATTGCTTCCTACATGGCAAAGCATGGCATCACGGACTATGGCGATGGTCTGGATCGCTTCCTTTACGACCTCTATGGATATCTTCAAACCAGCGGTGAGTTTTTGGGGTTACCTGCTGAAGCCTTCTTACTTGAAAAAGTCCGTCTTCGTGGAAAGGCATTCAACACAATCATCAACCTTGATGCTGAAGAGCAAAGGCGTTTTGACTCTAAAAAGGCAGCGGCTGATTATCGCAGGGCTTCGAGTGCTGGATACCCGCTTGCAAAGGATGGTAGTCATGGAGACTCTTGATCTTGGACAAGCTGCCAAATTCCTCAAGCTTCATCCTGAAGAACTGCGCCGTCGGGCCAAAGCTGGTCGTGTTCCTGCTGCTAAGGTCGGCAAGTGCTGGGTATTTCTCGAACCTGACCTTGTGGATTATCTGCGCTCGCTTTATGCTGTACCTCGGCAAGCGTTGCAAGTGGTGCTGGGAAAGGAGTTTGACCCATGTCACTTAAAAAACGCGGCAAGGTCTGGTGGATCGATGTCATCGCCCCTAGCGGGGAACGAATACGCCGATCTACTGGAACCGAAGAGGAAACCCTCGCGCAGGAGTATCACGACCGCTTCAAGGTAGAGCTTTGGCAGATTGCCCGGTTGGGCGTTAAACCAAAGCATGTTTGGAATGAGGCGGTAGTGCGATGGCTGAAGGAGCAAAGCCACAAAGCGACGATCGACACAGACAAGATACATTTGCGCTGGATGGATCGTTTTTTGAATGGCAAGAATCTGGATGTCATTAATCGCGATCTGGTCGATAAGATTCAGGCCGCGAAACTTGCTGAGGGTGTTACGCATGCAACGGTAAATCGCACGCTGGAAGTTCTGCGCGCAATACTCCGTCGATGTGTCAATGAGTGGGAATGGCTGGATCGTGCCCCTTTTGTGAAGATGCTTAAGGAACCGACTCGCCGTATCCGTTACTTGACGCATAACGAGGCGCAAAGACTGCTGGCAGTACTACCGGAACATCTGGCAGATATGGCGGCATTTTCCTTAGCCACAGGTTTACGGCGGGCGAATGTCACTGGTATGCAGTGGTCACAAGTTGATTTGGGGCGAAGACTGGCTTGGATACATCCCGATCAGGCCAAGGCTCGGAAAGCTATTGCGGTGCCGCTTAATGCGGAAGCCGTAGTGATAATCCGCAAGCAGATCGGAAAGCATCCAACGCACGTTTTCACCTACAAGGGGAGAACCATTACCCAGGTCAGTACCAAGACCTGGTACAAGGGACTCGCTGCGGTGGGAATAGTAGATTTCCGCTGGCATGACTTGCGACACACTTGGGCAAGTTGGCATGTGCAAAATGGCACGCCACTTTTTGCCTTACAGGAATTGGGCGGTTGGGAAAGTCCGGAAATGGTGCGGCGTTATGCGCATCTGTCGGCTGACCATCTTGCTCCGTATGCGGATCGCCTCTGTGCACTGAGGGTGGTGGACGTACCAGAAATTGTGCCGGAAAATGGCACGTTTATGACACAAAGCCAGAAATGACAAAGGGCTAGCATAAGCTAACCCCTTGAATTGTTGGTGCGCCCGGAGCGATTCGAACGCCCGACCCCTTGGTTCGTAGCTTGGCATGAATTTTATAACTAATTGATTTATTTGATTTATTAACCTACCCCCACATCCCCTTTATCTACTGTATTTC
>Ga0307375_10005861_pt1 | contig 11452 bp, 12 predicted proteins | sample TR1MG_FD_202531 | JGI IMG/M metagenome (GOLD analysis project Ga0307375, IMG submission 202531) | Soil microbial communities from Risofladan, Vaasa, Finland - TR-1 | ecosystem: Environmental > Terrestrial > Soil > Coastal area > Acid sulfate soil | place: Finland: Risofladan, Vaasa | collected... | reverse complement strand
GAAACAGTAAAGCCCTCGATTTCGCGAGGGCTTTCAATTCCTGGAGCGGGAGACGGGATTTGAACCCGCGACTTCGACCTTGGCAAGGTCGCACTCTACCGCTGAGTTACTCCCGCGCTGCAAGTCAAATTATACCTGCACCATTCGCGGACGGTCAAACCGTGCCACTCGCATCGCATGCCCGGTTTTAGCGGGCAACGTGAGGGCTCCACTGCGGGTCTTCGTCCGGAGTAACTAGTTGCCCGTCGCGGATATGCAGGATACGGTCGCCGAACGAGGCAGCCTCGGGGTTATGCGTGATCATCAGCACCGTCTGCCCCAGTTCCTTGTTCGACCGCCGCAGCATGGAGAGCACGATCTGCGAATTCTTCGTGTCAAGATTGCCCGTAGGCTCGTCGGCCAGCACTATTGCCGGCTTGTTGATCAATGCCCGCGCCAGCGCCACGCGCTGCTGCTCGCCGCCGCTCATCTCTGACGGCCGGTGATCGAGCCGCTTGTCGATGCCCAGCAGCGACGTTACATGCTTGAAATATTCCGGATCGCGATCCGCGTGCTCGCCCGCAATGTCACGCGCAATCTGGATGTTCGACCGCGCGTCCAGCGTGGGCAGTAGGTTGAACTTCTGGAAGACAAAGCCAATCTTCTTTTTGCGCAGCTTCGTGCGCGCCGCGTCCGTCAGACGCGCGAAATCTTCGCCGTCGATCACTACGCGGCCTGAGTCCGCCCTGGTCAATCCGCCCAGCATATAGAACAGGGTTGATTTTCCGCTGCCGGAGGGACCGACCACGCTGACAAATTCTCCGCGCTCGACTTCGAACGACACTCCCTGCACCGCCGGCACATCCACCTTGCCGATGCGGTAGGTCTTGGTCACGTTTTCTACTTGGATAATTGCAGCCATGGCGACCTATCGATATTACACGAATCCGGCCGCCGCTTGCCGTGCCGAGCGGGGTTGCACGTTTACAATGGCCGCGAAGCAACGCCCGTTTACGAAGCCGCGATCCTTGGCAATTCCATCGCTGGTGCCAGAGCACGCTTCGGCCCACGCTTGCGGACCAGCAGAACCCGAATCCGCTCCAGCAGCTCCGCCGGAGCATACATTCCCTTGGGCAAGAAGAGGTCTGCTTGCGTGTCCTTCTCGTAGATCTTGATTTTTCCGGAGAGCAGTATCGCCGGTGTCTGCGGGGATGCCGCCTTGATCCGCGCCACCAGTTCTGCTCCATCCATTCCCGGCATGATTACGTCGCTCAGTACAAGATCAACCCCGCCATGCTGGAACATCGCCAGGGCATCCTCGCCACTCGTGGACGTCATCACCCGGTACCCGCGCGTCTCCAGCATTACCTTCCGGATCGATAATGCCTGCTCGTTGTCGTCAACGCAAAGAATTGTTCTTTTCGGTTTCATTCCGATTGTCCACTTGCGGGGGTCTGTTTTCGGATACTGGAGGTAACGCCGGTGCCTACCATCACTCAGCGTAAACACAGTGTTTCGAATCCTAAGTCCGCATGCTCAGGTTGTAAAGCATCATCGAAGCAATCTTTCACGTATTTCCAGCTTGCCGGAAAGACATTGGCCGTTCAGCCGCTGTCCGCATTCAAACTTCCCGGCGCAGTCATGCGCATCGCACGCCGCCTATTCGAGTTGAACTTCCCCGTTCATCACCTGCACCACGTTGCCACCCACGCGTACATTGGTCACGCCGCGTTCGTCTTTCGTCGCGCGAACCACGATCCTGCTGGGGCGTTTCATCTCCAAACCCTGTTCGATCACCGCTTGTTCTTCGCTCGCAAAGACGCCGTGTTCCACCGCCCATGCCGTGCAACATCCCGCTGCCGAACCGGTCGCCGGATCTTCTCCGTTGTAAAAAATCATGCGGGCGTGCAGCTTGGCGGAAGGATCCACCGTCTCGCGAGTGACAAAGTAGAAGAACTTGCCATCCTTGTCCTTCAAATATTCTGCCGCAGCCTTCCACTGGAACTGAAGATTCTGTAAGTACTCCAGCTTCCGCAGCGGCACCATCACAAATGCTATGCCGGTCGAGACCGTCTGGATGGGAAGCGCGCGATCAAAAATTTCCTGGGGCATTCCAAGCGCCCGCGCCACGTCATCCACTGCGTACACCTGCCCGAATTCCGGATCGCGCTGCCGCATTTCGCCGCGAATCAATCCGTTCTCGTCCTTCCCGAATCGCACTGGAATCTTGCCCACCTTTAAGTCGAGCTCGATCAGCGGCGCGCCTGTTTTGCAATGCAGGCAATACGCCGTGCCCAGCGTGGGATGTCCGGCGAATGGCAGCTCTTCTTCCACCGTAAAGATCCGCACCTGCACGCCGCGCTCCCGTTCCACGTTCTCCTCTCGCGGAATGATGAAGGTCGTCTCCGAGAGATTTGTCTCGCGGGCCAGTGCCTGCATCTGCTCGCCGCTCAAACCGCGCGCGTCCGTAAACACGGCCAGTTGGTTCCCTTCCAGCGGTCGCGAACTGAAAACGTCGTACGTGTTGAAGGGATAGCGACGGAGTTCTGCCATTGCCTCTTCCTGTAGAAGACTTATTACTTTGTACGGGAGCTTAAGACTACATCCGATGCAGCCTGTGCGTAGCTGTGAATGTCTGTGGAGAACTGGAAATAGTTGGAACCTCGCCCGGATTGACGCGATCCGATGCTTCAGTTCTAATCGATGTCAGGTTGCGGAAGCGAAGGGGATCCGGTGATCCTCCCGGTCTTCAAAACCGGCGCAAGGCAGGTTTGCCCTGTCTTGGGTGCGTTCGACTCGCACACGCTTCCGCCAAATAGCTTTCTCTTCGCTTCTTCTTCGTAACCAGTTGCACTTTGCTACAGTCCCGTTGACTCCGTGCTTCCTGCTTTTGCGCTGCGATACGCCGCATCCAGCACCATCTGGTTCTTCCATCCCTCTTCGCCGGGAACTGCAAACGCCACCCGCCCCTCCACAGCCGCCGAAAATTCATCCACCTGCCGCGCGTAGGTCTGTCCGTTGCTGACCTGCTCGCTCTCTGCTACTTCTCCGTCGCGCAGCAGTTCAATCGTGATCGGCCATTCCACGTTCAGCGCATCTTGAGCCCGTAGAACTCCCTCACTGCCCACGATCTCCAACGGCGTGCGGTATGTCGTCCGGTTTGACACCACCACCACTCCGAGCGCATCTCCGCGGAACTTCATCTGCAACACAGCCGAGGCCTCCACCTCGCCCGAATCCGCGTCATGCACCATTTGCGCGCTCACGGTGACCGGGTCTTCACCGAGAATATATCGAAGAGTATCGATACAGTGAACACCCACATCCGGCACTGGCCCGCCGCCGGAAATCCTCGCATCCGTTAGCCACACCCGGTGGTGTCCCTTCGTGGAAAACGCGAATTCCGACCGCGCGAAAATGACTTTTCCAATGTCGCCCCTCTGTACGCGCTCCCTGATTCGGTTCACGCTCTCTTCGAAGCGGAAACACTGCGCGATGCCCAACACCACGCCCGCGCTTTTCGCGGCCTCCGCCATCGCCTTCGCTTCCTCGGCATTGACTGCCATCGGTTTCTCGCACAGCACGGCCTTGCCATGCCGCACGGCGGTGAGCACATCATCGATGTGAACCGAGTTCGGAGTCGCGACAAACACCGCGTCTACTTCCGGCGATTTGCACAATTCTTCCGTACTCGCGAAGACCTGCTGAATTCCATATTTCTCGCCAAACTCCCGCGCTTTCGCCTGGTCGCGGCGCGAGAGCGCCACCACCGTCGAGTTCTTCGCCAGTGCAAAGCCCGGCATCAATCGCTTCACCGCGTGCGCCCCAAATCCCACGATCCCGTAGCGAACCATTCCGCCTCCTGTCGATGACATCATAGCGCCCTCGAGCCCTCTATATTCCGCGCCTGCCTTTGTACAATTTCGGCTTACTCGTCCGGGACCAGCATTTCGCTGAGCGTAGCTTTATGTTTTTCCTTGCGGCGAGTTTGCTCTTTCTTCGCGTCGGGCAGAACTTTCGCCGGTGGAGGTTCGCCCACCGTGGCGCGTGCCGCGGCCTTCACGGCCGTCACCTTGCTGAATGTTTTCTTCTTCGCCTTTGTCATCTGCCTTCATCCCCTGGAACGCCTGCGCATCCTTATTATTGTAGTCATTCGCAGCCGGACACCCTTTTGAAATCGACTTTCATGTTTAATAATCTTTCTCCAACACGAATCTTTTTCCACCCAGGCTCATCCAAAGTAGCGTGAAGGCTCCCGCCACAACCATGCGAATGCACAGGGCCAGCCGCGAAGCCCTGGAGGCCTCGTTCCGCGACCTCTGTCATCGCAACCAGCTCGCGGTCACGCATCAGCGTTCGGTCATTTACCGGGCGCTCATGGAGATGCCCGGACATCCCAGCCCCGAGGAAATTTTCGCGCGGGTTCGCCGGGAAGTCCCCTCCATGTCGCTGGCTACGGTCTACAAAACCCTGCACTCGTTCCTGCATGCGGGAATCGTGCAGGAGGTGAGCCCTCATCGCGGATCGTTGCGCATCGATCCCAATCTCAACGCGCATCATCACCTGGTATGCACCAACTGCCGTTCCATCACCGATATCGATGATGACGCCGTCGGGCCGATCGCGCTGCGCGGCCGATTGCCCAGGGGATTCCGCGTCGAACGTTATGCGCTCGAAATTCATGGATTGTGTGAACGTTGCGCCGCCCAAACCGGCGGAGCAGCGGCCAACGCGCCACGCCGCGGCAGGCATTCTTCGGGAGCCGGCTCGCGACATGCGCCCACGCACTGAAGTGATCTTGGCCGCCTGGTTTTGCCCGGCGGGAACCGCCAACATTTTTGTTTCGCGAAACTGACTCACAAAAGGAGATAGTTACATGCTGGGTGTAGGAGACAAATTTCCCTCTTATTCGTTGACCGCCACGGTCAGCACCGACAAGAACAACGCTTTCAAGACCATCACCGACTTGGACTACGCCGGAAAGTGGAAGCTCTACTTCTTCTGGCCCAAGGACTTCACTTTCGTTTGCCCCACGGAAATCGCAGGCTTCGGCAAGGTCAACAAGGAATTCGCCGACCGTGACACGCAGATTCTCGGCGGCAGCATCGACTCCGAGTTCGTTCACCTGGCATGGCGCAACAACCATCCCGACCTGAAGAATCTGCCCTTCCCGATGCTCGCCGACATCAAGCGTGAGCTTTGCTCCGCGCTCGGCATCCTCGACCACAACGCCGGTGTCGCACAGCGCGCCACGTTCGTCGTCGATCCGGAAAACGTCATCCGCTTCGTCTACGTCACCGATCTCTCCGTCGGCCGTAACCCGCAGGAAGTCCTGCGCGTGCTTGACGCTCTGCAGACCGACGAACTCTGCCCGTGCAACTGGCAGAAGGGTCAGGACACTCTGCACCCGTAATCGCAATTCGCGCGTGGGGCGGGGTTCGGCATCCGGTAGCATGTTGATGGAAACGCCGGCACACTCCGCCCCTCGTGCCGAAACTTTTTACGCTAGGACTTACTATGTCACTTGATGCACTGATTGAATCCCTCCCGGAGTACGCCAAGGATTTTCGTCTCAACTGGTCGAGCCTTGTCGGCCAGAATACCGAGCTCACCGAGAATCAGAAGTGGGGCACGCTGGTCGCCACCGCGCATGCCGCACGTAATCCGCGACTCTATGCCGCCGTGCTCGAAGAAGCTGCGCAGCACGTCACGCCCGAGGTGATCAACGCCGCCAAGGGAGCCGCGGCCATCATGGGCATGAACAACATCTACTATCGTTTCCACCATCTCTCGTCCAACGAGAAATACGCGACCCTGCCGGCCCGCCTGCGCATGAACATCATCCGCGCCCATGGTGGCGATCAGCTCGATTTCGAACTCTGGTGCACCGCCGTATCGGCCGTCAACGGCTGCGGCAGTTGCGTCGATTCGCACGAGCATGTGCTACGCCAGAAGGGAATCACCGAGGAAGTAATTCTCCAGGCCGTTCGCCTCGCTTCCATCGTTCACGGCATCGCCGTCGTGCTCGATGCCGAGGCCGCAGCACCCACAACGGCTGCCTGAAAACAATCTTGTTTTTCTAGAGAACGAATTCGAAGGTGCCCCACCCTGAGCTTCGCGAAGGGTGGGATTGCCCTACTTTTTCTCCACCGCTTCCAGCAGTGGAATCACTTCATGCGTCAGCGGAAACAGTCCCGAGGCGTCCACGTTCGTCATCACCGCCAGCGCGATTCCGCGTCCCGGCACCATATATAGGATCGTGCTCGCCCCGGGCTGTCCCCCGGTGTGGACAATTTCTCGCTCGCCGTTATCATTGCGGATCGACCATCCCAGGCCGTAGCCGGTTTCCTTGCCATCCAGAGTCTTCTGTTCTGTCCACATCAGGCCGCGCGTCTTGTCATTCACCAGTTCGCCGGACATCGTTGCAATTGCGAAGCGCGCCAGGTCATCCGATGTCGAAAGCAGTCCTCCGCCCGGAACCTTGTTGCTCGTATCGACCATATGCGCGTTCTCGATCCCGCCTCCCGGCTTTGGCGAATACCATCGGCTCCTGTGCGGAATGATGGCGAAGACATCGTCGCGCTTCGTCTCTCTCATGTGCGCCGGCCCCAGCACATCCTGTTGCAGCGCTTCCATGAACGTTTCCCCCGACGCACCTTCAATCACGCATCCCACCACGTTGTATCCATACGTCGAGTACTCGAACTTTGTCCCCGGCTCAGCCACCAGCGGGTCGTTGGCAAAAATCGGAAAGCTGTCCACGATGTGCGCGTAGTGCACCGCGCTCAGAATCTCCGGCTCCGCGCCCGGCTTGTCCACGTAATGCCGAATGCCGCCGAGATGTCCCAGCAACTCTCGCGTCGTGACCGGCCATGGTTTCCGCGGAAACGCCGGACAATACTTCTGCACCGGTGCGTCCAGGTCGAGCTTGCCTTCCTGCCACAGCTTCATCGCGACCGTCGCGGTCATCGGCTTGGCAATCGAACCCGTGCGGAATTCCGTCTCCGGTGTCGCCTTCATCTGGTTCTCCAGGTCGGCAAATCCGTAGCCCCGCGAGAAGACAATCTGCCCATGCTCCGCAATCGCAATCGAGAGCCCCGGAATGTGGTGCATCTCCATCTGCTCCCGCACGATGCCGTCGATTCTGTTCGCCAGCGACTCTGGCAATGCCGCCTGTTGCGCCAGCAGTGGAGCGCCGGCGAGCAGCATCGCAAGAAAAACTATTCGTACCTGAAGGCCGTGTTTTTTCATCGCCGAGAGCATACCGCATCGTCTCCGCGCCACCAATAATCCGGCGCATTAAATACAATTCATGTTTTGAGCTCTTAACTGTTGGCTCTTAGCTCTTCGCGTGTCACTTCCGCACAGAGCCTGTTGTTTATCGGTTTGTTTTTGCCTAACAGCTAGTGCCTAACACCTGGTACCTTCCGTCCACGCAAAAGCGGCGGATCGCTCCGCCGCTTCGTCTCCCTACGCAGTCGTTATCAGTAACCGCAGCCGTCCGGTTGGCAGCATGCGCCTACCAGCACTTTCTCGTCGACATACTTCCGTCCGGCTTCGAGTGCTTCCTTGTTGAACGCAAGCAGCTTTTCGTTTTTGACGAACGACTTGATCACGCCCCATGCGGTTTCCACCGGCAGGCACTCTGTCTCTTCCAGCAGTGCTCCCAGCATCACCACGTTGGCCACCTTGGCCGAGCCGATCTGGTCGGCGATTTCCGATGCCGGCACGCATACCACGCGCGCGCCTTCCATCGCGAAATCTTCCGGCACCTTGTCGCGGTTGTAGAGGATCACCCCGCCCTGGGCCACCTGCGGTGCGAACTTCCGCAGCGAGATTTCGTTCATCGCCACCAGCACCTGCGGCTTCGTGATCAGCGGCGACCCGATGCGCTCATGCGACAGCGTAACGTGGCAGTGCGCCGAACCCGACCGCATTTCCGGGCCGTACGACGGCAGCCAGCTCACTTCCATGTGCTCGCGCATGCCCATCTCGGCGATGAGTTGGCCCATCAGCAACACGCCCTGTCCGCCGAAGCCTGCGATTTTCATCGTGACATCGTGCGTGAACGCTTTGCGTGCGGCCTTCTCTTCCGCCGTCGTCGTTTCCTTCTTGATCCCCAGCACCTCCGCCACGGACCTCTGCGGCGGATTCACCACGGTGATCTCCGGCTTGCGATCGCGGAAGACACCCAGCGGGAACTGTTTCGTCAGCGTCTCGTTGACGAATTTCCGCGCCACTACCGGGTCCATCTTCAGAATCGTCGGACACGGCGACAAAATTTCGACCAGCGAGAACCCCGCGCCCTGCTTTTGCAACTCCAGTGCTTTCCGCACGGCCTTGCGAGCCTTGAGGATGTTCTTGTTGTCGCCCAGCGAGACGCGCTCGATATACACCGGCGCTTCCAGTGCCGACAGCAGCTCGGCCATGTGAATCGGGAAGCCTTCGTTGTTCGCGCGCCGTCCCCATGGACTCGTCGTGCTCGTCTGTCCGATCAGTGTTGTCGGCGCCATCTGTCCGCCGGTCATTCCGTAGATCGAGTTGTTAATAAAGATGACGGTGATGTTCTCGCCGCGATTGGCTGCGTGGATGATCTCCGCCGTGCCGATCGCCGCCAGATCGCCATCGCCCTGGTAGCTCACGACGATGCTCTCCGGGTTTGACCGCCGCAGTGCCGTCGCAACGGCCGGCGCGCGCCCGTGCGCCGCCTGCACGTTGCCCGTGTCGAAGTAGTAGTACGCAAACACCGAGCAGCCCACAGGGCTCACGATGATCGCGCGGTCTTGCAAACCCAGTTCCGCCAGCGCCTCGCCAATCAGCTTATGGGCCACGCCATGGCCGCATCCGGGGCAGTAGTGTGTCTGGTGCTGCAGTTCGTCCTTGCGAAAATACCGGTCATAGAACACCGGCGATTTCTGTTGTGCCACCTGGTACTCGCTCACAGTAATCCTCCCCGCCTACACCAGCGCTTCCATGCGCGCAAAAATTTCAGCATGGACTTCTTCCGCCGAGGGCACATTGCCGCCCACTCGGCTGTAGAAATCCACCGGCTTAGTCCCGTTCAGCGCCAGCTTTACGTCTTCCAGCATCTGACCGGTGCTCAATTCCACCACCATCACCTTGCTGCACTTCTTCGCCGTATCGGCCAGCGCCTTCGAGGGATACGGCCACACGGTGATCGGGCGGAACAGTCCCAGCTTCATGCCGTGCTGCCGCGCAATATCCACCGTCGAACGCAGCACGCGCGACACGATGCCGTACCCCACCAGCAGGATCTCCGCATCGTCCGTCATGTAGGTTTCGTACCGGACCTCGTTCTTCTCGCACTCTTTGTACTTCGCTTCCAGGTGACGGACGTGGAGTTCCAGTTGATCGGCCGAGAGTTGAATCGACGTGATCAGGTTCTTGCGCGTCTCCGCCGTGCCTTTCACTGCCCACGGCTTCTCCGGTTGCTTCACCTCGCGCTCGTCGATTTCCAATGGCTCCATCATCTGCCCGACAAATCCATCCGTCAGGATCACTGCCGGGTTGCGATACTTGTCCGCCAGCTCGAACGCCAGGATTGTCAGCTCGTACATTTCCTGTACCGAGGCCGGCGCCAGCACGATGTTCCGGTAATTGCCGTGACCTCCGCCCTTTACCACGGCGAAGTAGTCGCTCTGTTCCGGTGCGATGTTGCCCAGTCCCGGGCCGCCGCGAACCACGTCCACTACGACTGCCGGAAGTTCCGCGCCCGCCAGGTACGAGATGCCTTCCTGCATCAGGCTCAAGCCCGGGCCCGACGACCCTGTCATCACTCGTTGGCCCGCCGACGATGCGCCGTAGACCATGTTGATCGCCGCCACTTCGCTTTCCGCCTGCAGGAACGTTCCGCCCACCTGCGGGATCAGCAGCGCCGCGTATTCCGCGATTTCGCTTGCCGGCGTGATCGGGTATCCGTAGTAGGACCGGCACCCTGCCGTAATCGCGGCCTTTACGATCGCCACGTTTCCTTTACACAGCTGCCGCATTCGCCACCTCCCGAGCCACGTTCTTCGTGTCCAGCCGATACACCGTGATCGCTCCCGGCTCCGGACAGCAATAGAAGCAAATGCCGCATCCTGTGCAGCTCTCTCCCGTGTACTGCGCCGGATGAATCCCGTACTGATTCAGTTCCGGACGCAGGTGCAGGACCTTCGGCGGGCAGGATTCCACACACAGCCCGCATCCCTTGCACTCATCGGTATTGATCGTCACGTTACCGCGAGCCTGGTTTGCCATTTTCACCTCGATGGTGCGATCTCATGTGCCCGCTGCAGCCAGTGGGCCCGTTCGCAATGTTCATAAAGCTCATCCCTGAATTTCGGATGAGCAATCTGGATGAGAGCTTCCGCTCGTTGCCGCACATTCTTGCCGTGCAGATATGCCACTCCATACTCCGTCACCACGTAGTGCACGTCAGCCCGCGTCGTGACCACTCCCGCGCCCGGCGCCAGCATCGGCACAATGCGCGAAATCGTTCCGTTCTTCGCCGTCGACGCCAGCGCAATGATCGGCTTTCCGCCCTTGCTGCGCGCCGCTCCGCGAATAAAGTCCACCTGTCCGCCAAAGCCGCTGTAGAACATCTGCCCCACCGAGTCCGAGCAAACCTGCCCGGTCACGCTCACCTGCAACGCCGAGTTGATCGCCACCATGTTGTCGTTTCTCGACACCTGGAAGGGATCATTCGTGTATGCATTCGGGTGGAACTCAAACAGCGGATTATCGTGGATGTACTCGAACAGCGTCTTCGTTCCCAGCACGAAGGACAGGATGATCTTGCGCGGCTTGAAGTTCTTTCTCAGACCGGTAATGACCCCCGCCTCAATCAGCGGCACCACGTTGTCCGACACCATCTCGGTGTGAATTCCGAGGTCCTTGCGGTCCTTCAGGTTGTCCAGCACCGCATCCGGAATTCCGCCGATGCCCAGTTGCAGGCATGCGCCGTCGCCGATCAATCCGGCGATGTGACGTCCAATTGCCTGTTCCACTTCTCCCGGCGGATGCTTCTTCAGCTCGCACAGCGGCTGCGTCGCTTCCACAATCGTGTCTATCTGGCTGACGTGAATAAAGCTGTCGCCATAGGTGCGCGGCATCATCGCGTTTACTTGTGCGATCACGTGCTTCGCCTTCTTCGCCGCCGTCAGCGTTATGTCCACGCCCACGCCGAAGCTGCAGAAGCCGTGATCGTCCGGAGGTGTTACCTGGATCAGGCACACGTCGATTGGCATTGCGCCGCTCTCGAACAGTGCCTCGATCTCGCTCAGAAAAATCGGCATGTAGTCCGCGCGTCCGCTGTTCACCGCGTCGCGCACGTTGCCGCCAATAAAAAATGCGTTATGACGGAAATGTCCTTCCATCTCCGGTGCCACGTAATCGGCGCGTCCCAGCGTCAGCAGGTGCACAATCTCCACGTCGCGCACTTCTGGACCACGCGCCATCAGAGCCCCCGCCA
>Ga0307375_10005859_pt1 | contig 11453 bp, 13 predicted proteins | sample TR1MG_FD_202531 | JGI IMG/M metagenome (GOLD analysis project Ga0307375, IMG submission 202531) | Soil microbial communities from Risofladan, Vaasa, Finland - TR-1 | ecosystem: Environmental > Terrestrial > Soil > Coastal area > Acid sulfate soil | place: Finland: Risofladan, Vaasa | collected... | reverse complement strand
TTAAATATTCTGTTGGTTGGTGTTGGTGGTGTTCCGCCTGCGCTTTGCAGTACTAAGCCATTTTTAACCAAGCCGCCAGATACGCTCATACAGATACCTTTACATTTAGATTAGCGGCTGTTCCGCCGCTAAAGTTAGCCCGTAATAAATTGCCAAATTCTAAAGGTTTTATAATTGTTGCTTTTGGACTTTTAAAAATAGCTGGCGTACCGTCTGACTCTAAGTCTAGGGTAATCCAGCTTACACCGTCATCTGGTGATGTTTCAAAAGTAACCTGTCCAGCTCCAAATCCGCCCCAAATATCTACCTTAATCTCACCGCCGAGATGATTATAGTATTTATCAGATGGAGTTGTATAAGCACCACCGCTATAATTATCTATCAAAAGAGGCATAATTTTCTCCAAAAAAATCAAATATTATAGTTAAATTAACACCATGCAATATGATTGTCTATACTATATAACCTAACGTAATATTTTGCCGTTTTTTTTAATAAAATAGGCAATGACAAAATGGAAAGACCATGTAAATTATTAATCTAAATATATGTCACTCTGTTAAGGTTCCCTTAAGCTTTGCATGCCATCATTCACACAGGATACAACTACACGGATGTAATACATTTACTACATATAAAAACAGGAGAATTTATGAAAAAATGTACTTTTTTTAGCTTTTGCGGACTAATGATTATTAGTACGCTGCTTTTTAGCGTCAATAGTTATGCCGACGCTTACACACAAGATTTAAAAAAGCAGATGATAAATCATTTAGAAAGCGAAGGATATCATTTTACAAATATTGGAGATGGGTGGCATACAATAAAAGTTATGGAGACTATTTGCGCTGAGGTTACAAAGCCGGTTAATTCAGATAGTTTCACTATAAGCCCTATAATTCGCGGTGCTTTTCGCCAACAATTTGCATGGAGAATGATTTCATATGTTGATTTAAAACAAAAAGAGAAATCGGCGTATTACGGATTTTATGTTTCAGATGGTTCTCCAACTATTGGCAGCGTGGTAGTAGGAACACAAGACACGGAAGCTAAGATGTGCGTTCAAAACGTTTCATTAAAAGAAGATATGGATATTCAGTTTCCGTTCGGACGTTAATAGCTTAAATTTATACTTTAATCAGTTCCATAAAGCACTTCATATAAAGTGCTTTATGGTGTTGCTAACGTTCCAAAAAAACTGGCTGTAACATAATCATAATCAGCTCTGGCTCCGTTCGCGTTTGTTACTATTCCGGCACTAGATGTAGAATTTGGTTTGATTGATTTAAACTCATCACCATTATCTCCCCCATGGTCAACATGACAGCAATAAAATAAATTAGTAAACGTAACGCTTAAATTTACAGTATATATTCCAGTGCTAACTCTAGTTACACCTGTAACGTTATGTTTCTCATAAATAGAACCATCTCCGCCATTAAAAGTCACCCACGCTTTAGCAACTCCAGGATTATTATCTATATGTTGTGGTAAATATGCTGGAACAACAGCTTTATCAGCACTAGTAGCAGCTAAAACTTCTGCTTGAGTTGCTATTTGTATAATTCCACGCCTACTTTCAGTTGATTCTTCAACAACATTAACAAGTTCCCAATATCCTGTAGCCGCTATTCTATATGATAAAACAGTTTCAAATCCTAAAACTATATCATCAGCTTCTAAATCATTAGCACCATTATTTTTCTTGATAGGCTTAACTGGCAATGTATCTATTCTTGCAGTTGCAGCCGCAGTATTTGAATTTGCCGGCTGAAATCTTACGATTTGCCCTTCCTGATAAACAGGCGGATATTTTTTAGCACCAATCACTCCAAGCTGATAAGCTGTTGCTGTTCCAGTATCTAAATAAAAATCACCAGCGCCAGCATAAACAGCCATTGCTTTTGATGTTTGAAATAAATCCCCTCCGCTTAACGGCTGTCCGCTATCTATTACTGCGTTTTGTAGCTCAAACGTTGTGCTGTTTATTTCAGCTGCATTAAACGTATCGCCCACATTATCAACTTTTGTTGGTATCTGTTTCATTATGTTACCTCGTTAATCTTAAAAACTAGCCTTGTGTTAGCTGGTTTTACCTTATTTAATAAACATCTAATAAAATCAAGCGGACTTGTTCCAATCGTAAATGGCACTGGTAAAGGAATAGTATCTGGCAAAGTTCCGCTAAAATCAACAACTATAATCATTGTGAATTTTGTTGCCTTAAGCCCCGAAGCAATTAAAAATGGAACAGGTAATGGAATAGTAGCAAAATCAGTCTCATGTTCTATTCTTATTGTATAGCCAAAAAATTCAGCTAAATCAATCCAATCTTTAGCTGTATTAACTTCCATTAACGCTAGTTTTGCGATTATGAATTTACGCCTATCTATAAGCGTTGTTGTTTCGTCTACTTTAAAGCACTCATCAGGAATACCTAAAAATCTTTCCCAATCTTCTATAAATTCATCGGCAAAAATAGGTATCATATTATCAGCGATAATTTTATGATTTTGTTCAACACGCATTATTTCATAGGCTAATCCTTGCAATAGCTTTCTAATGTTAGAACCTTCAATATTTTTAGCTTCAAATAGTTTACCACCCGGTAAATAATCAGCCAAAGATTGCGTTATTTCTCGTATTGTATTAACAAGGAACAATTTTTGTGGTTCTGTTTGGTCTAATAATTGGTTGTAAGTAGTCATAATATTAAAAAGTTATCGTTCCTAATGTTCCAATTTCTCCAGCTCCTATCGCTATATCGCCAATTGGGGCAACAAGGCTAAATTGCTTAACAGCCTCACCAGTTTCAGGGTTTGCTGTATCTTTTATCGCCGACCTATAAGCATCCTCAAGTATATTAACACCAACATCAACATCCTGCCTAAAAAATACTTTTAATGAATTTCTTATTGCCGTTCTCATTGCGCTTGAGTCTGGCAACACAATACCAAAATCAAAGCTAACTGGATTAGGCGTAGGTGCTTCAACATGTAGCCACGGATCGTCAACATTAGCTGGCAAAAATACAAGTAAAGCATCTTTTGTTGTAGCCACTTCTTGCGGATTAGGTATATTGTCTAGCTCGTCATTATCTCGTGTAAAATACATAGTAACATCACCAATTTCAGGAGTTATAGGAAACCCCCACGCGCGCGTATTACCTGTTATTTTCTTTATTTCATTAATTAAAAATGGAATGCTGAAAAATGATACTGGATTTTGATACCTATAAATTACTCTAGCCTGATAATCACTAAAGGTTTCTACAGGCGCGCCGCCGCCTATTTCAGTAAATTGAACATAAGCTTCATTATTTACTCCAGCAATAGGATTAACTAGCGTCATCTTTGCGCCAGCCGCTAAATTACCATCAGCACCAGCCGCTACCGCGCTAATCTTAATGCTTGCAGTATCATACGTTATTAATTTATTGCTACCTGTTGGCTGCGCTGGAGTAGTCGCAATCGTATATTGCGCCTCATCATCGCTTATTACAGTAACAATGAAAGTACCGTTATAGTCTGTTTGGTCAACACCAGATATTGTTACACTTATATTTGTGGCTAAATTATGCGGTATTTCAGTTTTAAAAGTAACTGTACTTCCTGAACGCAACATCTCACTAATACGCACGATATTTGTAGCTACCGCATAGTCTTGTTCGATAACTTCAAATAATGCGCCACTATTAATACTATAATTAGCTCCTTCTGTAATTAATGTTGTTGGCGTTCCATTTGTAGTAATAAAACCAATTGCTTTAGTTTCTGGATTTACTGTTATTTTCTTGAATACCCCATAAGGATTAATAAAATCAAATTCAGTAGCTGTTGTTGGAAATATCTGTTTAATTATTTCTTTTTGCTGAACGTAAATATCAAATAATCTACCAGCGTCACCATTAGCAATAGCGCGTATAATCTGCTCTCTAATAGATGGGTCAAGAGTAGGCAATACGCTTTGTATATCAGTATATATGCGCTGCGCTACTTCTCTGCGAGTTTCTGGAAAGCTTATATTAGCCATTTATTATCGTCTGCCTCCAAATGTCATAACCTAATTTTGCGATTATATCGTTTTTATCGTAAAAAATAATCGTTAGAATTATACTATTATTCTTTATCTCTCCGTTTACATTTATTCTATCGCTATAATCATCATCAATAAACCATTGCAATGCTGTCCTTGCAAAATCAACAGCCTTGTTAACGGTGTCCTGTGTTAATCTGGCTTGTGATAGCAACCATAGTTTAGAGCCTGTATTTAATCCTTCAACATCACCCATTTCATTTCCAATCCATCCACGCCTTTTTTGTGGCGGTGATATTTCGCTTCCATCTGCTCTGGCATCAGTTAATAGTGACATTAATATAGCACTTTCAAATCCTGACGTGCTTTCAAAATCACCACCTGATATTGGTAAATCATAATATCCTTCACCAGTTAATCCTATCTTTAAATCTGTTATAGTTTGAGCCATTTTTTTAGTATAGCACTATAAACATATTAGCAAAATACTATCCTAAATTGATGTATTAACACCAGTGGCAATTATTTCACCGCTTCCATTTAAAATATCACCTTCTCTGGCAATCTTTTTACCACCAGCCCCTAAATCAATCTTTGATGCAGTAATGCTAACAGTTCCACTACCAGAATTAACATTAACATTTCCATTAACATTCAAGCTAATATCATCATCAGTTTCTATCGTACTGGCTAATAGTTTAACAATGGCGGTAGTTTTTATCTCAATATTTCCATTTTCCGTTAGTTTTATATAAGCCTGTGTTTTTTCATTTCCTATTAAAACCTCACTTTCTTTAAGGTTTTTAAATCTTGTATTTTGCGAGTACGCTATGCCCGCAAGATTTCCCTCGTGACCAAATACGGAAAACTTTAAAACCTGTAAATCAATTGGCGGGTTAGTATATAGTCCATAAGGATTAACCTTTTCAATTATAACGTTTGGCTTGCCAAGATATGATATGCTCATGACAGGATAATGATTATCATCAGTTGTTGCGCTATCAATATATCCACGCAAAATAAGGCTTTTGACTTTATAGCGTAAATTTTTAAGCATTTGTCCTAAATTAAGCATTATTAGTTAACTCCACTATTTAAGTTTTTAACATAATATTTTCCAAAACCCAGTTCATCAGATTTTTGCTTTTTAGGCTTATTAGGTTGCAAAGTAAAACTATCCTGCGGAACGCATTTTAAATGAGTAATAGAACCACCATTATTGTCTTTTTTAAACATTACAGAACTAATCAGTAATGTTATTGGAGACAAATTACTTTCAACGTCATCTATTCTTACTTTTTTATTTGGTAACCAAATCCCATCGTCAAGTAATGGCTTAAATCCAACAACGTCGCATTCATAAACTTCAGATTGCGCGCGCCTAAAATTACCTTCCCATTCTACGCGTTTTTTAACATCATCCGCCTCACTGGTATCATCGCTCGATAGATAATAAATTCTTGTCTTTCGTATTTCATCATCAATTTTACTTGCCGAAACATCGGAATTTTGCTTTGATGTCGATTGATTTCCAACATAATAATCACTCATTGGATTTGCCTGGTCTGTAACCCGGTATGAATGAAAACGCTTGGTATTATCAAAAGTCATATCAGAACCTTTTATTAACTGATAATCTTTTTTATTTCTTGTCAAAACTGTTTTATAAATATCAGTACCGGCACGCTGAAAGATAATATTGCCATCGTTATTTGTCGTTATTAAAACATTACGTTTTGATGCATATTGTTGGATTAAATCCTCTGCGCCCTGCCCAAGCTCAACGGCAATTACTTCTTTTATAGGACTTAAATTATATGGGTCGATTACTTTAATATTTGTCATGCCATAAAACTGTAATATTTTCTCAACGATCTGCTTAACTGTGGCTGGTAATTTTGGCATAGGAACCGCTGGTGATAATGTGTTATCGACCAAGTCACAAGTTCTATCTCTTCCAGATATTGATAATCTATGTGTAGATGCGTCAATTGATACTTTTGCTTTTTCAACAAATCCATTAATAACAACAGTATCATTGACGTAAATTTTGCATTCATTATTAACTTTTATCGGAAAATCTTTGCCTTTAGTAAAACTTCCGTCAAAATTAAAACTACCGCATAATGTTTCTATTGTTTTTGTAACCGACACGCTCTCCCAGCCAGTATATCTAACTCCGTTAACTTCTATTTGAATGTCTGTAACAATAGGCATTATTACTCCGAAAGCATTTTAATTTTACCGCTTACGCGCGATGGATTATATATATTGTTTAAATCTAAAATAATGTCGTAGTTGTCTGTATTTCCATAATATTGATAAACTAAAACAGCAAGCGGAATTGGATTGGTTTCAATTTCGATAACTCTAGGCAATGTTAGACGAATTTGATTAAAAAACTTATTAGCCTGAACTCTAACTTCGTCTAATTGGTCTAACAAATCTTCAGTTAAAATAACCTTGTTATTGTCAATCAAAGCATCATAATTATTATTTAATGTTGCAACCATATCATTTAGCTGGTCTTGGTCTGTATATTCTATGCTCCTTGCCGCGTCATACATATTAGTTAATGCCAAACTATTAACGGAACCATTAATTACTTTCTGGTTATTTACGTTTTGATTGTTTTGTACGGTATCAAAATTAAGATATACATCAGTTGCACCAACTCCAAAGAAATTATTATTTGAATCAAATCTTGCTTGGCTATCATCTATTGATATTAAATCAAAATTACTTACTAGCGTAGTAACGTTTCCGCCAATATCGCCACCTGCTGATGCTATTTTAGTGGTATTACTTCTAAATTTTCTAGCAAAATTCTCATAATCACTTTTGCCGCTAGTATCTCCACCAACAGCACCGCCGCTAAGCGCACCACCAGCTTCTTGCAAAAATCTTTCCAGCTCTCTTAATTTTCTTGCAGCAGCCTCAATATTCTTTAAGAATTTTGCTATATATTCTCCATTTAAATGATTTTTCATAAAGTCATATATGTTTTTGTATAAATTTGCTATTAGTGACCTAACGTCTTTGCCTGGCAGCGGATAAGTTTTATCCAATACTTCCTTAAAATTAATAGTATATGTTGCCTTTCCAAGGCTTTCCATTTGCTCTACTATCGTAAATCCCAAGCAAACGCAGTTAATGCTACCTAAAAATGGATGAATTAATATGCCTCGTCCCTGCTTATTTAATGCCTTTTCAAGCTTCTTTTTATTATCCTCATAAAAAAAACCTTGAATTATAGCTTGAATTGTAAATTGTCTGGTATTTTTTCCTAAATCTTCCGTGTCATCTCCTTGTCCAGGATATTCATGTATAACTATACGCCTGCCATCTGACCTTGAGTCTGCAGCAAATAAAAATTCAGCACCGTCAAAGCTTGCAGGATATAATCTGTCAAATAAAAATCCCATATTAAACCCTCGAATACGCCATTCCACTTCCCAGATTAAGCTTCATAGCATGGTCTCCTTTACCCGATACGCTTTTAACATGCCCATATGGGTCATGCACATTAATATCGATACTGGATTTTAATGCGCCCATTATTCCAGATTGCATTGATGATGGCTTTAATAACGATGCTCCTGTAGCACTACCAGCCTTAGCGCCTCCGCCAGCAGTTGCAGGAACAGCCTTAGCAGTTGCTGTCATAGCGGAATGTAACGTTGAAACATGCGCCATCATTAGCTTTAAAACACTCATTAAAGGGCTAGCCATTGCAAAATGCTTAAATAGTTTAGTAATCATTTGCGTAGTTTCATTAATTGCATTTCTAAATCTTGTTATATGCTTATAAGCCAAATCAAATACCGTTATTAATGTAGTAATAATAGCAATAGGAGCGAATATTGAACTCCACAAAAACCTAAAAGAAACACCTAAAAACCTTAATGCCGCGGCAGCTATCGGAACTTTATCGCTTATTAAAGCCAAAATAATAAGAAACTTACCTGCTATAAGTAATACCGGTCCAATAGACATTGTTAAAAATGCAAATCCACTAATTAGAGTTTTTGTCGCACCTGATGTGTTATTAAACTTCATTTCAAGTTTTGCAAAACTATTTAATAATCCGGTAGCCATTGGAGTTAATTTATCGCCAAACGATATGGCTAATAAATTTGTATTATTTTTTAACCTTATTTCAGCTCCTGATAAATCCATCATATCTATAGCTGCTAATTTTGATGATAAACCATGATCTTGAAGAGCTTTATTGTATTTTTTTACGTCTGGTAGCGCGCTCATAATCGACATTATATTTGCCGCTGCCGTTGCCCCAAAAGCCTTTCCAACAGCATCTTCAAGGTGACTAGGCATAATATGCTTTTTAAAATCTTTCAATATGTCAGCAAGATGTCTAAACTCTCCATGAGTATCTTTTAGTGAAACATGTAGAGCTTTAAATATGTTACTTGCTTCTTTTGACGGAGATATTATCGTTTGCAGACCATATTTAATCCCGGCTATACCCTGCCTAACATCAATTCCTTGTTTATCCAATGCTGATAATATAGACAATGTGTCCGTAAAACTCATTCCTGTAGCATCAGCCGATGATTTTAGTTTACCAAGTCCTTTAGCTAACGCTCCTAAGTCCATGTTAGTTTGCGTAGCAACAACAGTCAATTGGTCATTTACTGAATTCATTTGTTCGCCAGTAAAATTATATCCCTTCATAATTCTAGCTGTTATTTCAGAAGCATCACCTAAATCCATCATTGCTGCTGACGCTAAGGTTATTGCCGCTGGTGTAGCCTTCATTATTTGATTATATTTAAATCCAACCTCAGCCATTTTTCCTTGCGCTGTTGCTATCTGTGATGCAGTAAAATCAGTTGTAGCACCTAAAGTTTTAGCTTGATTTCCTAATGACGCAAATTGTTTATCGGTTAAATGCGCAGCAATACGCATACGCTCCATAGATTGCTCAAACTTATCTGCTGTTCTTAAACTTAAAATACCAGCGGCAACCATTGGAGCAGTGACTTTCAATGACAGACCCTTTCCAATCTTTGTCATTTTTTCGCCAAATGCTCTAATTTTAGCACCAGATTGTTCTGCTTTTTTAGCTATAGCATCAAAATTATTGCCTATCTTTTTTGCAACTGCTGAAAACTCATCTATAGCTTTAAAACTGTAAGATACGCTAAAATTAGCCATGTTTATTTTCCTCAGCTAATATTCTACACAAATTGTTGTTTATTTCATATACTGCGGGAAGAGGCATGGATTGAAGTTCTTGATAGGAAAAGCCGTTAAGATATCGGCATATAATTAATATTGTGTAAGTTATTTCGCTAGCAGGCGTTTCATCCATAATGGTATTATAAAATTTACGATATATTTGCCCATAACCTCCTCCAGTTCTTCATCATTTATTTGCTGTAAATGATAATCAGTTACGGTATTGCATTTTCCTTCAAGACTTAAACATCCGCTTTTTAGCAAATCACAAAATTCATTTTTTATATCAATGAATTTATCATTAGCAGCTAAAGCAAATAAAATCTGCTCAGGTTCAAGGCTTGCTTTTTCATTTTCATTTGATTTGCTTGGATTACTTGAATTTCCACTTAATGCCAAAAATGATGTAATAACTTTCTGCCTAAGTTTTACTTTTTGATTTGATAATTTGTTTGATGGAGCATATAAAACCAATGTTTTAGTTTCTTTTTGCCCAGTTTCATCTTGATAGCTTATAGGATTTGATAATTCAAAAGTAAAATCCGATTTATAAGTATCATTAATTATTGTCATAAATTACCTCTTTTGTGTTTTATAAAACAGGGTCGCCTTTAAATTCAATCGGCATTTCTGGATTAACTTTAAAAGAATTCTCTGGGTCATTTGTCATCGACATATTGACAAACACTTTTTGAAAATCTTTTTCATGAACAGTAATTACGCATAATCCTATGAGATTTTTTAATGCCTCAACATTTTCAATATTGGTTCTATTTAAATCAAGCATCCCCTTTACATGGCTAACCTTAGTTGACACATCCTCGGAATGTGCTGTAGTAACAGTTCCACCTCCGCCACTCAACGCCTCAACGCTTGTCTCGCCAAGTCCTCCAATGTAAGAAAATGTATTTGGTTTAAAATAATATTGTCTATTATTTATAACAACCGTTGGGTCATATAATGTAGTCATCTTTTCACCTCATTATGTAGTAAAAACTAATTCAATATAGCCAGTTATTTCACGTAATTGTGTAACAGCCGGATTAATCATTCTAACTGTTGCCCTGCCTAATGCTTCGTTTATAGTAACAGTCAAATTATTAACAAATAATTGTTTTGCATCAGTACCCGCCACCATAATTGCAGCATCAGCTAATTCACTATAGAGCTTTATACACTCAGCCTTTATTAATCCTTCATTAGCCATATTTGTATCAGGTATCAATTTACCAGTAGTTAATCGGTATTGCTTAAATCTTTCCTTTAATTTAACTGTCATATATTCGCGCACAACAGATGACTGGTCTAAATAGTTTAAGTATTTATAAGATACATCATCTTTTCCAAAAGTATTTGTTTTATAACGAGTAACTACGTCGCCAATTAAAACGGCTGTATTTTCAGTGTTGTTTCCAAAAATACCATAACCAGCATCTAATAATTCAAGCGTTTCTTCTTCGCTCCATACGTTTCGTTTATCAGCCAACGGGACACCTGGTAATGGCGTATTATGATAAGGCAGCGTTGATATATGTATTCCGCCAAAATTATCACGTGAAGAAAGTACCGCATCTGTATAATCCGCAATTTCAGCGGCTGGAGTTAATCTCAACGAGGAAATGGCGGCTATTTTTGCAGCTATAACATAATTCATCTGTACGTGAGCAGAGCCAACAACTAATAAATCAGCATTTCCAACAGGCAGCAAATTAACTGGTTTGTTTGGAAGTAATGCTACTGATTTTTTATTAGCCGCAACAGTAGATGATTTTAAATTAGCTAAGGTATCCGTTAACACAACAATCAAAGCACCGTCTTTAATTATACCGGTAGGCGTTGGCAACCATCTTGTTTCAAGAAAATTAACAACAGCATCAATATCATAGCTTTCAGGCATTACAGTACGTTGCATTCTTATGTTTGCGATTGTTGTAAATACACTGGTAATTGTAGGCGTTAAACTGCCGCCGGTTGGCTGCGTTATTGATAAAGAAATTCCAGCAACATAGCCTTCAATTTGTATTGTTAGTTTATTACCTTCAACGCCTTTATTTACGGCAGTTAAAGCAACACTACCTGCAGTATTTATAGCTGTTACCGGACAGGTATCATCAGCAGTTATTGCAGATACCAAATCATCACCAATCACAGTAGCGGTATCGCCGGTTGTAATATCCAATTTATATCGATGTTTTTCAGCATCGCCAACAGTAACA
>Ga0307375_10005857_pt1 | contig 11454 bp, 6 predicted proteins | sample TR1MG_FD_202531 | JGI IMG/M metagenome (GOLD analysis project Ga0307375, IMG submission 202531) | Soil microbial communities from Risofladan, Vaasa, Finland - TR-1 | ecosystem: Environmental > Terrestrial > Soil > Coastal area > Acid sulfate soil | place: Finland: Risofladan, Vaasa | collected... | reverse complement strand
AGGGTCATCATGTTGAAGCTCATGCCGAGCACGCGCAGCAGCAGCACGGTGATGGCCAGCACCGCCGGCACCACGATCAGCGCGATCAGGATCACCCGCGTGTTGCGCAGGAACACGAACAGCACCAGGCCGGCCAGCACGATGCCGATCAGGATGGCATCGCGCACGCTGCTGGCGGCACCGGTCACCAGTTGGGTCTGGTCGTACCAGTTGGCGATTTTCACGCCCTCCGGCATCTGCGGCGCGTAGTCGGCCAGGCGCTGCTTGACCTCCTTGGCGATCTGCACGCTGTTGCCGGCCGGCTGCTGGTAAACCTGCATCAGTACCGCGTTCTGGCCGTCGGCATTGACCCGGATCCACTGCGGCACATGACTCAGGCTGACCCGCGCCACATCACCCAACCGCACCACGCCGCCCGGGCCAGCGCGCACCACGATGTCGGCCAGCGCCTGAACCGTCCTGGGCTGGTTGTCGGCCAGCAGCAGAAACAACTTGTAGTGATCGGAGACCCGCCCCATCGCCTGGATCGTGGCGGCGCGGCTGACCGCCGCCGACACCTCGGCCAGGCTCAGGTTCAGCGCACGCAGCTTGCCCGGATCCACATCGGCGTGGAACTCGGCCACCTCGCCGCCCTGCACGTCGACATGGGCCACGCCGTTAATGCCGCTGAGCAGCGGACGCAACTGGTACTCGACCAGATCGTGCAGCGCACTCGGTGACAGCGTATGCGAGCGAAGGCTGTAGGCGAGTACCGGGAAGGTGGTCGGATCCATGCGCCGGGTGCGCAACACGGTGCCGGGTGGCAGCTGCGGCAGGATCTGCCCGGCCGCGGCGTTGACCTCCTGCAGCGCGGCGGCCATGTCCGCGCCCCAGTCGAAGGTCACCGCGATGTCGGCGCTGCCACGACTGGTCTTGGAACGCACATCACGCACGCCACGTACGCGGCGCACCGCTTCCTCCACCGGCGTGGTCACCTCGATCGCCATCTGGTCGGCCGGGCGGTCACCGGCATCCAGGGTCACCTGCACGCGCGGGAAGGCCACGTTCGGAAACAGGGCCACCGGCATCAGGAAGGCGCTGGCGATGCCACCGATGGCCAGCATCAGGGCCAGAAACAACAGCGAACGACGATGCAGTTGCATCCAGGCGGTAATACTCACTTGGCGGACTCCCGCACCGCGTCGCCGTTGCTGAGCTCATACACGCCGAGCACGATCACCTTCGCCTTGGGATCCAGCGGGCCCTCCACGCCGACCGGATCGCCATGCGGACTGCGCAAGGTCACGTTGACCCGCTTGGCATGCCCTTGCTCCACCTGGAACAGATAGTTGCCGTGCTCGTCATGCAACACCGCCGCGCGCGGCACCGCCCATGCGGTGAAGTCCGCGGTCTGGATCTTCGCGTCCAGCGGTGCGCCCGCGACCAGGCTGGCGCTGGCCGCGACCGGCAGCTCGACCTGGGCATTGAGCAGGTGGGTCTGCGGATCGACCGACTGGCCGACCATGCGCAGCGTGCCGACAAACGTCTGCCGTGTGCCGTACACCGGCTGCAATTGCACCTTCATGCCAACGCGCAGAAGCGCAGCATGCTCCGGCTGCACACCCAGCAGGGCGAGCAAGGCATGCGCGGGCGTGAAGCTCAACAACGGCGCATTCGCCGCGACGCGCTCGCCAAGCCCGACATTGAGCATGGTGACCACGCCATCAACCGGTGCGTTGATGGTTTCGGTAACGGCGCCACCACCGAGCGCGCGCTGCGCGTCGAGAGCGGACTGCGCGTCGGCGAGCGCCTTCTGCGCGACAGCCAGTTGCGATTGGGTGGCCAGCCGCTGTGCCACCAGTTGCTCGGTGCGCCTGAGTTCGCCCCGGGCCACGGTCAACGCCGTCTGCGCCTGCTGGTATGCGCTGTGAGCGGTCGGGTCCGGGGTGATCGTCAACAGCGGCTGGCCGCGTTTCACGGTCTGCCCCGCCGCTACCTGCAACGCGGTGACCTGACCGCCGTGACCGAGACTGATCGAGCGTGCGTGCTGCGGGTCGCCGGCAGCGCTGCCCCAGGCCTCGATGCTTTTGTGGAAGGTTTGCTGCACCGGCGCGGCCGTGGTCACCGCGACCTGACCGGCCGGCGCCGCCGCCTCGTCTTCATCCGGCGCCGCCTTGCCGCAACCCAGTAGCAGGCCGGACAGCAGCAGCACGCTCAGCGCGGGAAGGATGAGGGAACGATTCATGGCGTGGCCGCTGACGTGGAAGTGGAAGTGGCGGGGACGAGATCGGTGTTGCCGAGCAGGGCCTCCAGCGCGATCGACTGGCGCGCGCGCTCCTGCCGGACAGCGAGCAGATCCAGGTCGGCCGTGAGCGCGTTGCTGCGGATCGCCAGATAGGTCGGCCAGTCCAGCGTGCCGGCCTGCCACGCCAGTTCGGCGGCGGCGCGCGCCTGGTCAAGCTGCGTTGCATGCCGGGTCAGTGCGGCGAGCTGGTGATCGAGCGTGCTCAGATCGCTGCCGATGCGCTGCATGTCGGTACGAGTAGCCAGCAGCCGCGCCGCATAGTCGTCATGCAGTTGCAGGCGACTGGCCCGTTCGATCGCGATGTTGCCGCGATTGCGATCGAACAGTGGCAGCGTGATGCCGATGCTGAGCCCGTTGGTATACACCGCGCTGGTGTCGCGGGCGGTATTGAAGCCGATGTTCAGGGCGGGAAACTGGGCCAGGATCGCGCTGCGCAGCCTGGCCTGTTGCGAGGCATAACCGGCCTGCAGGGCAAGCAGATCGGGCCGCCGCTGCGGCAGCTCGGCCAGCGCCGCGTGCATCTGCGCCGGCGTCGGCGACACCTGATACGGCGCGCCCACCAGATCGAGCGGCGCGCCCGGCGCCAGCCCCAGCAGCAGGTGCAGGTCGCTGTCGGCCTGATGCAGCGCGATCGCGGTATCGGCCAGCCGCTTGTGTACGTCGGCCTCGGCATTCAGGCCGGTGCTGGCGCTGTCGTAGGTAAGGTTGCCGGCGCTCAGCGCGGTCTGGATGTAGCCACTGATGGTGGCCAGCGCGGCCTGTTCCGTGTCGAGTCGGGTCTGCTGCGCGCGCAGGTCGAGCACCTGGTCGAACAGCAGTCGCGCCTGCGCCACCGTCTGCCACTCGGCCCACAGCAGGTCCAGGTTGACCTGGCGGGCCTGGCTGCGCGCCGCGGCCTTGCGCGAGGAACGAGTCAGCAAGGCGGTGATGTCTTCGCTCAGACCGAGGCTGTAGGCGGTGGTGAGGCCGGCGCCCGATTGGCGCGGAAAATCCGCCGACACACCCATTTGTGGATCGGGCAACAAGCCGGCGGCAAACGCCTGCGCCCGCGCGATCCCGAGCTCGTCGCGCTTGAGCCGCAGCGCCGGACTGTTCGCCACCGCCAGCATCGCCACTTCGGTGGCATCCAGTCCGTCGGAGGGGTCGAAGCGATGACTCGACTGCAACGGCGCCGGCATGTTCGCGCTTGGCGCCGCGAGCTGCGCCACGCTCGCCGCGCCCTCGCCCGCACCCAGCGGGAGTGGCCGGTATGTCGTGCATCCGCAAAGCAGCAATGAGATGGCGACACCGATACCGGTCGCGCGTCGCGTTGCATGACGTGCCAGTCGCGAGAACGCGCAGGGCCAGGGGGGCAGTCGGGATTGATCCATAACCATCAGTCTGACGTACACGGCTTAGTCACCCATTAGTGACGAATGATCTGATGCTCGGGCGTGCGTCTTGCCGAGCTCCAGTAGATGGAGTTGAAAGAGAATGCACGGCCGCGTGCCGCACCGGGAATCAGTTCAAAGATACAGGTATCGATGGGGACCAACTGCACAACGAGACCCACACCAGCGATGAAGCGCCACAGGTTGAGCATCTCGCCGCCGCGCCGGAATGCCGTGCTCGCGGCGCACACCATGACCAGACCGGCGACCCGCTGAACAGCGGCGGCCGGCCGAAGCGACCGGCTATCTGACCGAACAGCACCAGGCCTACCCACTGGCCCGCGAAGGTGCTGAACACGAAGCTGCCGAAGCTGGCGGAGGGAATACGGTCCAGTGCGGCGAAGAACCCCAGCGATTGTGAAGATATCCATAGTATCGACAGGTGCCACTTGTTCTTTGACGCTGGTTTGAATGCTTTCGAATATGAATTTAGATTGTGTCGGCGCCGACAAGGATGGGCGAATTCACTGGCAAAGCTAAGGCGGCTGAAGAATTCGACGAGTGAGTCGTTTCCAGGATCGGAAAGTACTCGGCAACCTCGGCTACTGACCCTGCACGACGCCCCAGGACGACCACGACAATTTCCCTCAGTGATTGATGGTTTCGAGCGAAATCCCCTTTGTTGCGGGACCGAACATTCCGATAACGACGATGCCTACAACCATCGCAATTGCAATGAATACGGCTACCGCCGACACGCCTCCGGCGCTCAGGAAATAGCCAATGGCAAGACCGGCAAAGGCGGCGGCGATGCGGCTCCACGAATACACGAAGCCAATGGCACGGGCGCGGATGCGGGTGGGGTAAAGCTCGGCCTGGTAGTTGTGATACGCATAAGACATCACGTTCGCGGCGAGCGTGAAAAGCACGCCCAGCGCAATCAGCAGTACCGGGCTGCTGGCCTGCGAGAACACCAGCATGGCTACGCCCATCACCACCAGTCCAAACATGATCTGCCGCTTGCGTTCCACGCGGTCGGCGAACAGCGTTCCCAGCAGCGGTCCGACAGGGTTCGCGATGGCGATGATGAAGGAGTATTCCAGACTGTGGGTGAGCGTGATGCCACGCGCGATCAGCAATGTCGGCACCCAAGCTGCAAAGCCGTAGAAGCCGATGACCTGGGCCATGTTGAATACCGAAAGCATCAGCGTACGACTGCGGTACTCGGGCGAGAATATTTCCATGAACCGCCCCCGACCGGTCTCCTCGGCCTGCGCCATGGCCGGTGACGGCAGCGGCTTGCCGGTCTCCGCAACGACTCGCTCCTCGATCGCAGCCATGATGGCATCGGCCTCGTCGGTGCGGCCCTGCAGGGCCAGCCAGCGCGGGCTCTCCGGAATGCCCTGCACCAACAGCCACACCAGCAAGGCACCCACCGAACCGATCAGCACCACCCAACGCCAACCGTCGATGCCGAGTGGACTGAGCGGCACCAGCAGCCAGGCGAGCAGCGCGACCACGGGCACGATGCAGAAGGTGATGAACTGATTGACGGAAAACGCGCGACCACGCTCCGCACCGGGGATCAGCTCGGAGATGTAGGCGTCAATCGTGACCAGTTGTACCGCGAAGCCCACACCAGCAGTGAAGCGCCAGATGTTCAGCAGCTCGCCTGTCTGCTGGAACGCCATGATGGCGGTACAGCAGACGTACCAGACCAGCGACCAAGTAAACACCGGACGCCGGCCGAAGCGGTCTGGCAGGTGGCCCAGCAGCACCACACCCACCCACAGCCCGGCGAAGGTACTGAACACAAAGGTGCCGAAGCCGGCAATGCGAATGCTGTCCAATGCAGCGAAAAATCCCAGCGATTGCGGCGTGAACAATCCCGACTTGATCATGCCCGGCGCCACATAGCCGGTGAAGAACAGGTCGTAGAATTCAAATACGCCGCCCAGCGAAATCAGTATCACGATCGTCCATATCGTGCGCGATGGTGGCAGCCGGTCGAGACGGGCGGCGATTCTTGCAGAGGCAGTTTCAGACACGTTGTTTACCTATTTCGATTTCTGACACGTGGGCTGTCTTCGTATCGGGTCGGCCAATGGAACTCGCCGCGATCAGGAGCGAGGTCGTCGGGTCGCGGAGCGTCGTCGGTCGCTCCGGAAACGCTGAGAATGGTTGCACGCCTGATTAATCTATGCGATCGGCAAGTAGATGACCACGCAGACGTTGTGTCGCTAGCCGTCTGCATAGCGGGTGGCGGCATGTAAACGGAAAGTTGGCTTGATGCCCGAACTGGCCAGTGATGACTAGGTCGGGCATCTCCGCGTGCCATGTCTCAGAAAGTCATCTTCACCTCGCCATAAACGAGCCGGCCAATCGGTGAGTAGGTACCGACATCGCTGGTAGTGAACTGATTGGAGAACGCACTCGGGAAGATTGGTGGCATCTTATTGTCGATATTGTTCACGCCCAGTGCCACGCTGATCGTCTTGCCGTCATCGCCGCCGCCCGTGCCGAACGTCCACGAATACGAACCGCGCAGATCCCACACGCTGTAACTTGGCACTCGAATTCCCGGTGACGTGCCGGCAGCACCCTCATCCTTGACCGAGGAAATGTAGGTATTCGCCAAGGTAACCCGCAGATTTCGAAGCGACCAATTGAGCGTCGAGTAGAAACGGTACCTCGGCAGGGTCCCGGCGAATACGCCGATATTGCTGGCAGCGCCCGCGTACTGCTGGGACGGATCGCCCGGACGGCGCTGGAACTTGAACGAATCGAAGAACGCGCCCTTGCTCGACAGCTCCCAGGATCCGTGCTCGTTCCAGGGCAGGACGTAGTCCAGGCCCAACAGCCAGGAATGCTCGGTCAGCTTGCTTTGGTTGCGGAATCGGTCGATGACATAGAGCTGGGAGTATTTGCTTGGATCGGGTTGACCGGTGGCCGGGTTGGTCAGGAATGCCTTCAGCGATCCAGGGGTGGCAAACGGGCTCGTGCCGCCGAGATTGGTGAAGTTGCCCGTGCTCACGCTGTCGAAATAGGGCGATGCCGAACCCGCGTCGTTCACCGATTGTAAAATGCGGGTGAAGTCCGCGCCACCCGGGAAGCCGCTGACGATGATCGAGGAGTAATCCGCGGTCAAGGTAAGGCCGCTGATGATGTTCGGATAGAATGCAAAGCCGATCGAACTCGACTTCGCAGTGGACGGCTTGAGCGCGGGATTGACGCCGTCTTCGCCATTGAAGGAGTTGCCCACGGCATACGGCTTGCCGAACACGATGCCGATGAGATTGTCGGTCACCGGGCGAGTGTCGAAGGGTCCATAGGCCTGGTACAGCGGCGGCGCAGCGAACGACTTGGTGTAAGTGCCATGCACCACGAACTGGTTGTCCACGGGCTCCCAGCGGAAGCCGATCTTCGGCGAGGTGCCGTTGCCAGCGTCGCTGTAGTGTTCGAAGCGGCCTGCCAAGGTAAGATCGAGCTCGTGCAGGCCCGGAACGTTCATTTTGCTCGACGTGATCGGGACCAGTGCCTCGACGTACGCGGCACTGACGTTCCGACCGTGACTGAACGGATCCGTGTACAGGCCATTGGACCAGTTCTGGGCATTGCCCGCCGTGGAGCCAGTGACCGGATCGGTGACGCGGCCGTTCGGATCGGCGTAGCCAGATACTGATTCACGTCGAAAGCCCACGCCGACCGCGACATTCACGTGTCCCGCGCGCAGGTCGAAGGCATTGCCGGCGACGTGTGCGTCCCAGGAGTAGAGCTTGCTGTCGCCGTTCAACACCTCGGTGCCGAAAACGTTGGCCAGCGCGGCCGCCGAATTACCGGTGGTGGCGAACGGGTCGAGCGCCGGCTGCAGCATCATCGCATTGTTGACCGAGTAGCCGCCGAAAACCTTGCTGTAGGCACCTCCTGCAACAGCGTTGCCATTGGCGTCATAGCCACCGGCGACGGCGCGCGCCAGATTGGGCTTGTAAAGCAGATTGGTGTCGCGTTCTTCTACCCTGCTGTCGCTGTAATCGACGGTTGTCTGCCACGTCCATGATCCGGAAAGCTTGCCTCTGAGTCCGGCGGAGAAGCGATCCGCGTCGGTGGTGTCGAACACCCCCTTGGGTCGCGACATGTCGGCAAACGTCACGCCCGCCGCGTTGGTGGTCAACGGATTGTAGGGCGAGCCGGCCGGAACGTTGAGCGAGGCGAATGAGAATGGCTGGCCCGCCGATTGCCACGCGGTGGAATGGGCCTTGTTCTGCGAGAGCAGAATATCGCCAAAGGCCGTCACCCTGCCGTCGAAAAATGGCTGCGAGGTAATCGTTGCGGCAAAGTTCTTGTGCTCCTGCTGCTGCAGCAGCATGGCGTACTTCGAGTAATCGAACCGGCTTGACAATTGCGAGGCGCTAGTGGCGTTGTAGACACCGGGAGACAGTGCCGCATAGCTGCCGGCAGTGGCAGCGGTACCGGTCGGAACGGGTGGTGAGATCAGCCCCGGCCCGAGCACGTAGCTGCCCCCGCCGACGACGCCGGGCAGGCCGGTGCCCGGGGTGACACTGTATAGCGGGCTGGTGAACGCGCGGTCGCTTTGAAAGAGCGGGCTGGTCTTGGAGTCGCTCACGGTAGCGGTGATATTCACTGGCCCAATGTCTCCGCCCACCGTCACGAACGCCGAACGATCGTTGTAACCGCCGTCCGCCACGCCGTAATGGGTGCCGATCGTCACGCCATGGTAGTCGTGCTTGAGAATAAAGTTCACTACACCGCCAACGGCGTCGGCACCATAGAGCGAGGAAGCGCCGTCGGTCAGCACATCGACTCGCTCCAGCGCGGCAGCTGGGATCTGGCTGACATCGACGAAGTTTTTGCTGCCGCTCAGGCCGGCGACGCCATCCAGCGCCATGCGCTCGCCGTTTACGAGGACCAACGTCGGCAGGTTGCGCAGCTCGATTTGCGAGCCCCCGGCTGTGAACTGGTTATGGTTCTGCGCATTGCTGGCGCCGGCATTGCTGCGGCCGGCGAAGGCGGGAATGGATTTGCTCAACGTACTGAGCATGTCGCTGGTGGTACCGGTCTGGTTGAGCTCTTCCGCTTCGAGAGTCGTGACAGGAACAGCCGCGTCGTCAGGGCTAGTCGCCAATAGTGTGCCGGTGACGACAACCTGCGTGAGCTGCGTGGTCTTTTTCGACGCAGGCCTGGTCTTCAGACCGGTGGCTTTGGTATCCGCACTGTTCTGGTCTTGCCCGGATGTGGTTTGGGCGGATGGCGCAAGCATGCCGGCATCCGCGGGTTGTGAAAATGCCGATGGCACGGCCAGGCAGGCGGCGAGTGCGACCGCGATGCAGGACAATTTTGGTAGCTGTTGTTGAGACATGATCTGTTCCTCTCCCCAGGGGTGCTGCGCGCAGATTTTCTCTGGTGGCAGCATAGATTCATTGGTTGGATAGAAGCATCCCGGTTGGGTGGCTCATGCGTGCATGAATCGAACACGTGAAACCACTAGCCCGATGCCGCTTTGTATTCAGTCCGCTTTGTCTGGCATAGACGCTCGTCCCAGAGCGCTGCGCGTCATGGCGAACAAAGTTGGCGAAGCTCTGCTGACGCTGAAAGTCACCTGAAAGAAATTTCAGATTAAGGCTTTGCACCTGAAGTCCTACGAGGAAATCCCCTCCGGACAAATGGATCAACATCGCCGAAACAAGGTTTGTAGGTACGCACAATTCAACGGTCTCAATTCTTCTGGTAAGTCAGCACCGTGAACGTCTGGTCGAAATAGAAATTCGGGTAGAACGGTGCCACGGCGGTATTCACTTTCATGGCCGGGTCGACGGCCCCCTCAGCAGCGACCAGGTAGACGCGATCCCGGGCGGTATCCAGAGCCAGGGTGCGGGCCATCGGTCGTGTCGTGATGGCCTGGTCGAGCGCGTAATCATTGGCACCTGTCTGCTTTATCACCACCAGATTGGCGTCAATGCCGTTGGCGGTGTAGATGCGATGGGTGGCAGGGTCGTAGACGACACCGTCGTTGCCGCGACCGATCGGAAGCGTCGCTACCAAGGCCCCGCTTGCCGCGTTGAGCACCGCCAGCACCGGCCGGTCACTGCGGCAGCCGACGAAGATGCGCTGATTCCCGGCGTCATAGTCCAGCCCGACAGGTTGGTGGCAAGGTGTGGTCGACCAGTTGGCGGTTACGGTATGCGTGTGGGCATCGATGCGCACCACCTTGTCGCGGTCGCGCTCGGCTACAAAGATATTGCCATGTCCATCTGGCGCCGACGCTTCGATGTTTCCGCTGTCCAGCGGCATTGTGGCGACGAGCTTGCCGCTGCGGGCATCGACGAAGGCGACCTTGTGACTGTCGCCCATGGTATAAAAAAGTTGCTCGGTCACCGGCTCATAGCTGCCGGCGTCGGCGTTCTGGCCGAAGTGGATATGGCGGATGGTTTTCAGCGACGACAACGCAAACTCGGTGCTCGTGCCATCGCCGTTCACGCTGAATCCGCGATCGAGCTGAGGCACCAGGATCGCCTTGTTCGCCCCTTCGGTGCCGGCAATCGTGGCGACCACTTTGTGCGTGGTCACGTCGAAGACGGTGACGCCGTCGTGCCGGCGACCGATGAACAGGTGCGAACGCGCGGCGTCATACGTCAGGTAATCCCACCCCGGTGCCTTGCCCGGCAAGGTCACCGCGGAACCGAGATGGTAGAAGCTCGTGGCGCGACCCGGTACCGGCAGCAGCGCGAAGCAGAGCATGGCGAGCGATGCCGCCAGTCGGCTGCGTGATGGCATCGCGTTTCGCTGTCGATACGGGCGCATCATTCGCTCCTAGTTGCCCAGCTTGAACCAGAGGATTTCGCCGCCCTTGCCCTTTTCGCCTGGCGAAGCGGCCAGGTACAGGCGATCCAGCTGCGGAATGACGATGCCCGACTTGGCGCCGATCGCACTGACAATCCACGGTCGCGCGGCGTAAAGGTCAGGGGTGACCTGCTGGAACACACCGAGATGGCCGTCGCCGCCAGGTACGTAGATGCGCTTGCGGGCGCTGTCCCAGAACAACCCATCCGAAGTCGCCGGTGCATCCAGCATCGCCACCGTGGCGCCTGTGTCGGTATTAAGCACGAACAGCTTGCTGGGGTTGCGGGTGCCGACGAACAGGCGGTGATCGGCCTCGTCCAGCGCCATCGACAGGTTGGTCGTGGCGCCACTGAGTGGCCAGCGCGCAGTCACCTTCAGCGTCTTCTTGTCGACCACGGCCACGTAGTTCTGATCGGCGACGTTCACGAACAACCGATCGCCATGCTGTTCGGCCTTGACGGCCTCGACGTGATCGGAGTCAAACTTCAGTTTCGCGTAGACATGGCCGGTGAGCGGATTCACGTCATTGAGGAAGCAGTCCTTCATGCCCACGTCCTTGCCACCGGTGACGATGTACAGGTGGCCAGTCGAGGGATCGTATTCGGCCGAGTCGGCACCGGGCGCGAGGTTGATGTGGCCCACGACCTTCAGGGTGGTGGCATCCAGGATCTTGGACATGCCCTTGCCGCTGTCGGTGATGATCAGGCGGTTGTGTTTGGGCAGATAGACGAAGGCATGCGGGGTCTGGATGCCGATACCGTGCAGCGTACGCTCATGTTGGCCGGTCTTGAGGTTGAACAGCTCCACGGAGCCGTGATCCTCCGCAGCCAGAAACAGCCGGTTGCCCTTGACGTCGACACCGAAGTGGTCGAAGTCGCCGGAATAGCCGGGATGCCAGTCGGTGCTGCGTCCGAGCAGCGTGGCCGTCGGGTTGGGATCCGC
>Ga0307375_10005855_pt1 | contig 11457 bp, 9 predicted proteins | sample TR1MG_FD_202531 | JGI IMG/M metagenome (GOLD analysis project Ga0307375, IMG submission 202531) | Soil microbial communities from Risofladan, Vaasa, Finland - TR-1 | ecosystem: Environmental > Terrestrial > Soil > Coastal area > Acid sulfate soil | place: Finland: Risofladan, Vaasa | collected... | reverse complement strand
CGGTCAGCGCTGTGCGCTCGCACTGTTGCACGACGCTCGCACGCACGCGGTGGCGCTGGCCGAGTCCGAGGAGCGCTTTCGAATTGCTTTCGCGCGCAATCTGGCACCGATGTTCCTCACCGACCCCGACGACCGAATCGTGGACGTGAATGAAGCGTTCTGTGCGCTCATCGGCTTTTCCGCGAACGAGATCGTGGGTCGGAGTGCGGGTGACTTCACGAGCAGCGGGGAGCACGAACGGGTTGAACGAAGTCCCGGTGTTGCGTTCGGGGGCGACCTGCAGGTCACGCGCCGTGTCACGCGGCACGTGCACCGTAACGGTTCGGTCGTGGTGGTGGAAGCGGCGACGTCACCGGTGATCGCTCCGAACGGATCGGTTCGGTACTACGTCACGTCCGAGCGCGATCTCACCCAGCAGGAGGAGCTCAGCGAGCAGTTGGCACGCCGGGCGCTCTACGATCCGCTCACCGGTTTGGCGAATCGGACCCTGTTCGAGGATCGTCTGGGTCAGGCGCACGCCAGAGTGGTGCGTCACGGTGGGATCGGAGCGGTGCTGTTGGTGGACCTCGACGGATTCAAGGGGGTGAATGACTCGCTCGGCCATCTCGCGGGCGACGATCTCCTCGTCCAGGTGGCCGAACGACTCCAGCGCGTGACACGGGCCTCGGATACGTTGTGCCGCTTCGCCGGCGACGAGTTCCTGTACCTGGCCGAGGGCCTGATCACGAGCGACGAGGTCGAAAGTCTCGCCCGACGCCTGCACGAGGCGCTGCGCGAGGCGTTCCTCGTGGGCGATCTCAGCATCGAGCAGCGCGCCAGCATTGGCGTTGTGGTGTGGGACGCGACGACCGACGCCGATATCAGCCTCATCCAGTCGGCGAACGTCGCGATGTACGAGGCGAAGAAGAAACGCCAGGGCGGCGGCAGTCATCACGTGGTCTTCACTCCCGGCATGCACGAGAAGGTGGCGAGTCGCTTCACGCTCCTCCAGGACTTGCGACAGTCGTTGCACCAAGACCAGTTGCGAATGTATTACCAACCAATTGTGAATCTCGCCACCGGCGACATCGTCGGTTTCGAAGCGCTCATGCGCTGGCACCATCCCCAGCGTGGTTGGGTGGCGCCCGACGTGTTCATCCCGCTGGCTGAGAAGAGTGATCTCATTGTTGAGTTGGGCGTGTTCGCCCTCGGCGAGGCGCTGGAGGCGGCGCGAACCTGGACGGACACCGGGGCACCTGGGCCCAGCTTTGTCACCGTCAATCTCTCGGCTCACCAATTCCTCGCCGATGGTCTCATTGCCACGATCGAGGGACTGCTCGCCCAGAGGGGCTTTTCGCCCAATCGGCTAGTGTTGGAAATCACCGAGGGCGTACCCCTGTCGGACGTGGACGAGACGGTGCGGGTGATGAGCGATCTCGCGGACATCGGCGTGGCGGTCGCACTCGACGACTTCGGTACGGGTTATACCTCGCTGTCGTATCTCACTCGACTGCGACCCAACTTCATCAAGATCGATCAGTCCTTCGTCAACCCCACCCACGAGAGCGATCCCGGTGGCGCCGTGCTTGAGAGCATCATCTCGTTGGGCGAGCGAATCAACGTGACGATGCTTGCCGAAGGGATCGAGACCCGCGATCAGTTGGAGCGGGTGCGCGGCTTCGGATGTCAACTGGGCCAGGGCTACCTCTTTTCGCCCGCGGTGCCCGCCGGGGAGGTTCATTCGTTGTTCGCCTTGTCATCCAAGGGATGGTGGTGAGTGATGAGCCCATTGGCCCACCTCTCGTTCGCCCAGTCCGCTACGGCACGTGAGGACGGCACTCGTGCGTAGCGAATGGCGCAGTGGACTGCAGATGCTGATCTTCGATCCGGGTCGGTCGATCAATATCTTCCCGGTGGCGACGGTGCTGGTCATCGTCTCGGTGCTGGTGGGCGTGCACTGGTCGAGCGGTGCACGCGACGCCCTGGTGGCCGTGGCGCTCGCGGCGTGCCTGGCGGTGGGCTTTCGCGTCACGGTGGGAAACCGGCTGCCCGCGTGGTTCCTGCACGTGGACGTTGGCGCGGCCACGTTGTTCGTGAGCGTGCTGGCCGCGCTCGGGCCGGACGGACACGTGAACCTCGCGGTGCTCTACGTGTGGATCACCCTGTACGCCGCGCTGTACTTCCCTCCGGCGCGCGCTGGGGCGCATATCGCCTTGGCCGGTGTGGCCTACGCCGCAGTGCTCTATCACTCGGCCCGCTCCGACGTGGATGCTCCGGTCTTCGCGTGGCTCTCGACCTTCGGGACGGCCGTGGTGGCGAGTGCGGTGGTGCTCGCGCTGGTCGACATGCTGCGGCGATCGAGTCTCGAAGATCCGCTCACCGGCCTCGCCAACCGCCGGTCGTGGGACGAGCGGCTCGAGAACGAGTTGGAGCGCGCCCGGCGCAGCGCGGCACCCGTGTCGCTCGTCCTGATGGATCTGGACAACTTCAAGGATGTGAACGATGAACACGGTCACCAGGCGGGTGATCGACTGCTGCGTCACTGCGCTACGGGCTGGTCCCACGCGATACGCGCGAGCGACTTCATTGCCCGTCTGGGCGGTGACGAGTTTGCCGTGCTGTGCACGGGCACTGGGGCCTGGGAGATCCTGCAGGTGGCGATGCGCCTGCAGGAGAGCTTGCCCGAAGGGGTCACGTGCTCGGTGGGAGTGGTGACCTGGGACGGCGACGAGGCCGCGGCGAATCTTGTTCGCCGTGCCGATGCGGCCATGTACCGAATGAAACGAACCCGGCGAGTTGCCTGAGGTTCCGCGACCTGGACCAAGCGATAGATTGCTTCGAACCGGTGGTCGGGCGTCCATCGAATACCGAAAGTGAAGCATGGTGCACCGCGAGCGCGAGCAATCTGAACTACTGGGCCTGTTCTCGACGGGCGCGTCGCTCGAAGGGGACGCCCTGGTCATCGCGGGGCGTCGAGTGAGCGCGTTGGCCGACGAGTTCGCGACCCCGGCACTAATCATCGACGAAGAGGCTCTGCGATCGCGCGCTCGGCGTTACCGTGATGGGTTAGCGAAGCGATGGCCGAACTCGCAGGTGGTGTGGGCGTCGAAGTCGCTGCCGTGCACTGCGCTGTACCGACTCATGGCCGAGGAGGGTCTCGGGGCGGACGTGGCCGGCGGGGGCGAACTCGTGATGGCGCTGCGCGCGGGGATGGATCCGAGCTCGCTGGTGCTGCACGGTAACGCGAAGACCGACGAGGAGATCCAGATGGCGGTGACGGCGGGGGTGGGCACCGTCGTCATCGACAACTTCGACGACATCGACCGCCTGGAGCGCACGGTGCGTGACGAACAGGGCGTGCTCGTGCGGGTGCTGCCCATGGTCGAGGCAGACACGCACGAGGCCATCGCGACCGGCCACGCGAATTCGAAGTTCGGGCTCTCGTTGGACGACGCGCGCCGCGCGGTCAGCCGCCTGCGTGCCAGCGACCATCTGCGCCTAGACGGCTTGCACGTGCACGTGGGATCACAGATCCTCGACACTGAGCCTTTTGCGCGCGCCGCGGCGGCACTGGCGCCGCTCGGGGAGTTCGCCGTGTACGACCTGGGGGGCGGGCTCGGCGCGCGTTACACCTACGACGACCACCCGCCCAGTATCGAGGAGTACCTCGACGCGCTGGTGGGTGCGGCGCGCGAGCACCTGCCCGCCTCGGCGCGGATCTTGATCGAGCCGGGCCGCTCGCTGGTAGCCGAGACGGCCTGCACCTTGTACCGGGTGGTGTCGGTCAAGCACGGTGGTGCGCGAACCTTCGTCGCGGTCGACGGTGGCATGGGCGACAACCTCGAGGTCTCGCTCTACGGCCAACGCTTCGAAGCGACGGTCGCCGAACGCGTGGGCGGAGGCGCGACGTACACGTTGGTGGGTCGTCACTGTGAGTCCGGCGACCAGCTGATTGAATCGGTAGCGCTCGACGAGCCGAAGGTGGGCGACGTGATCGCGGTGCCGGTGACCGGGGCGTACTGTCTCACGATGGCCAACAACTATAACGGTGCGTTGCGCCCGCCCATCGTGATGGTGCGCGAGGGCGTCGCGCGCGTCGTGCTTCGCCGCGAGACCTACGAGGATCTGGTGGCGCGCGACGTGTCCTAGGCCGCGTCGGGTACCGTCGTGGGACGACCGAGACCCGGTCGGACCACGAGGGGGGAGATCTCGGTGACAGCAGCCTTTGACCTGAGCGGACGAGCGGCGCTCGTGACCGGGGCCGGAAGCGCGAGTGGCATCGGCTTCGCCAGTGCGGCTCTCTTGGGGGCGATGGGGGCGTCGGTGTTGATCACCTCGACGACTGAGCGCATCTTCGAGCGGGTGGAGGAGTTGCGCGGGGCCGGCGTGCGCGCCGAGGGGCTGGTCGGGGATCTGACCGACCCCGCTACCGCCAGTGCACTGGTGGCGCGCGCACACGAGCGCTTCGCCCGCCTCGACGTCGTGGTCCAGAACGCCGGCATGACCTCGGTGTCCAACAGCGAACCCGAGTCTGGCGAACTCGAGGCAATGGACTACGAGCGCTGGCGCGCCGGTCTTTCGCGCAACTTGGACTCGGCCTTCTGGGTGGCCAAGGCATCGCTCGCCTCGATGCGTGCGGCCAAGTGGGGTCGCATGATCATGGTGGTGAGTGTCACCGGTCCGGTGATGGCCATGCGCGGTGAGCCCGCCTACGCCGCCGCCAAGGCCGGCATGGTCGGTCTCACGCGCGCGCTGGCGATCGACGCGGCCGGCGACGGGGTGACGGTGAACGCCGTTGCGCCGGGCTGGATCGCCACGGGCTCACAGACCCCGTTCGAGCACGAGCAGGGACTGAGCACGCCGTTAGGGCGTAGCGCCCAGCCCGATGAGGTGGCGAGTGCGATCGGGTGGTTGTCCTCACCATCGGCCTCTTACGTCACGGGTCAGTGCATCGTGGTCGACGGGGGCAATTCGATCGCCGAAGAGCGCGCGACCCACTAGGCGAGGTGACGGCCGTGCGCGCGCCGGCCCAACCATTTCTCCACCTCGACGGCGACGAAGACGAGTGAGGACGCCGCGAACACGACGACGAGTTCGAGCGCGCTGAGCGGCGCGGTGTGAAAGATGCGCTGCAGCGTGCCGAGATAGACGATCGCCAGCTGCACGGCCAGGGTGGCGCCCACTCCCGCGTAGAGCCAGCGATTCGTCCGCACGGCCAGTGTGAGGGTGCTGTGGGTCTCCGAGCGCACCGCGAGGGCGTGGCCGAGCTGCAAGAGGGCGAGCGTGGTGAAGACCATGGTTCGCCAGTGTCCGCCAGTGGCCCGACTACCCGCCTCCATGACCAGCACGATGGCCGCCATCAACAATCCGACCCACACCACGTGCTGGCCCAGTCCCCGGGCGAGCAACGACTCGTCACGTCGGCGCGGGCGTCGCTGCATCGCGTCGGGCTCGACCGGTTCGAGCCCGAGGGCAATGGCGGGTAGGCCGTCGGTGACCAGGTTCATCCAGAGGATCTGCACGGCCAGCAGTGGTAGTGGAAGGCCCACGATCGGGGCGAGGAACATGGCCCACAGTTCGCCGGCGTTCGTGCTGAGCAGGTAGCGAACCACACGGCGGATGTTGTCGTAGATTCGCCGGCCTTCTTGGACGGCGTCGACGATCGTGGCGAAGTTGTCGTCGCCCAGGACCATGTCCGCGGACTCTTTGGCGACGTCGGTGCCCGTGACGCCCATGGCGATGCCGATGTCGGCCCGACTGAGCGCGGGGGCGTCGTTGACGCCGTCACCGGTCATCGCCACCACGGCGCCACGGCGCTGCCAGGCCCGCACGATGCGAATCTTGTCCGCGGGCGCGGCGCGCGCGTAGATGGCCACGTCGGCCACCCGCGCGTCCAGGGTCACGTCATCGGTCCTCGCCAGCTCTTCCCCGGTCATGATCTGGCTGGGTCGTACGTGCAGGCCCAGTCGCGTGGCGATTGCCGCAGCGGTGACCGGGTGGTCGCCGGTGATCATCACGGTCGCGATGCCCGCGTGTGCGCAGCGCGCGAGCGCCGCCGCGACTTCGCCGCGCGGGGGATCGGTGATCGCGACCAGTCCGAGCAGGCTCAGGCCGTGCTCCAACTCGCCGTCGTGAACTGCGCCGGTTCGTTCGCCTAGCGCGAGCACGCGCGACCCCTCATCGGCCCATCGTTCGGCCACCGCGCGCGCGAGCACCACCTGTGCACTATCGTCCACCAACTCCGCCACCGACTCGAGGGCGCCCTTGGTCGTCACGAGGCGTTGGCCCGAGCAGGCGTGCACGGTGGTCATGCGGCGTCGCTCTGAGTCGAAGGGAATCTCCTCGACCCGCGGGCACTGCTCGCGTGCCACCTCGGCGTCTACTCCCAACTTGGCCGCCACGGCGAGCAGTGCACCCTCGGTGGGGTCGCCCACGACGGACCAGGCGCCCCCGGCGCTCGGTGCCTGGAGTTTCGCATCGTTGCACAGTGCGCTGGCCCGGGCCAGGCGCGCGAGCAGGGAATCCGCCTCGCCGGGTGCGGGTTCGCAGAGTCCCTCGGGGGAGTAACCCTCGCCACTGATGCGGTACTCGCCTAGCGGCGTCCACACCCGCTCGACGATCATTTGGTTCTGGGTCAAGGTGCCGGTCTTGTCGGTGCAGATTACGTCGACCGATCCGAGGGTCTCGACGGCGACCAGCTTTCGCACCAAGGCCTGACGATTGGCCATGCGGCGCGCGCCCAGGGCCAGGGCCACGGTGATGATCGCCGGAAGTCCCTCGGGGATGGCCGCCACGGCGAGGCTGACCGCCGTGATGAACATCTCGCGCACCGCGACGCCACGAATGAGCCCGATAGCGAAGATGGCTCCGCATGCCAGCGCGGCACCGATGGCCATCAGGCGCGCCAGCGCGCTGAGACGGCGCTGCAGCGGCGTGGGCAACTCGCTGTGCGCGGACAGCAGGTCCGAGATGAGCCCCAGTTCGGTGTCCAAGCCGGTGGCGACCACCACGCCGAGTCCGTGGCCGTAGGTCACCGCGGTACCGCTGAAGGCCATGTTGTGTTGGTCGGCGATCGCGAGGGGACCGGGAGCCGCGATGGCCTCGGCCTCCTTGAATGACGAGGCCGACTCGCCGGTGAGCGCCGCCTCGCCCACGCGCAGCGAATGAGCCTCGAGGAGTCGCAGATCAGCGGGCACCACGTCGCCCGTGACGAGTTCGACGAGATCGCCGGCGACGAGATGGGAGGCCGCCACTGTCTGGGTGCGGCCGTCACGGCGCACGGTGACGTGGTCGGCCTCGAGCCGACGCAGGGTTTCGAGTGCGTGCTGGGCGCGAAACTCCTGTACGAAGCCCACCACGCCGTTTAGCACCACGATGGCGGCGATGACAATCGTGTCAGCCGTCTCCCCGGTCAGGGTCGTGACGATCGCCGCAATGATCAGCACCACCACCATGGCGTTGGTGAACTGGTGGGCGAGAAGGCGCGCTGGCGACGGACCCGGCGCGCGGGGAATCTCGTTGGCCCCCCCGTGCTCTAGGCGGAGTTGTGCTTGCGCGGTGCTGAGCCCCAGCACCGGGTCCACGCCGAGGTGCTGGGCGACGAACGCGCCGTCGTGGCGCCACGCACTCTTGAGGATCGGCGTGCGGGCGGTGGCACTCACTGGGGTCCGTTCGCCGACCGGTCCTTCGAGGCGAAGCGCAAGAAGGCCGTCAACGAGCCAACCACCAGTGCGACGCCCGCTCCGAGGAAGAAGACGTCGTTGCCGCCACGGAAGTCGACCAGCACGTCGACGAAACTCACCGCTGCGACCAGGATGATCATCGAGATGACCCGGGCCTTCAGGTCGTCGAGGTCACGCATCTCCAGCCAGGTTGGCAGGCCCAGGCCCGCCCTGGCTGGGTCGACCTTGCTGATGAAGAGCTCGTAGAAGCCAATGGCGGCGATCAACATCGTCGCCCCGACGAGGAAGAAGTCGATGACCAGCATGAGCGACGCGACCTTGTGGCCGACGGGGAACGGATGGCGCACGGTCGTGACGACGGCGTCGACGAAGACCGCAGTGCCGTAGATGAAGGCACCGGCGGCGGCGATGAGCAGGACCAGCACGGGGATGAGGACCAGGCCGCGCGACACCACCAGGCCAAACTCGAAGAGATGCTCGAATCGCTGGCGTTGGCGCTCGGGAGCGGACGTTGCGGGCGGCTCGCGGGGCCGGTCCGCAGGGGTTGTGCTCATCTGACGACTCCTTCTCCCCACTGGCGCGAAGTCATCGGGACCGCCCGACAACCTCGGTCATTGCCAATCTCGTCGAAATCAGCCCTTGGCGCAAGTCTGTGTTCGGGATCGACTATTGGGTCACTTCCGGACCACCCCGGTACGCGGGTGCGCGCTTTGACCCCAGCGCACGTCGGCACTAGACCGGTGATAGGGGCAGCGCCCTATGAGCATTGAGGAAATGAGCAACCATGGCGACCACGAAGATTGACATCGGCATCGACGACACCGCGCGCCACGAGATCGCGAGCGATCTGTCGCGTGTACTGGCCGATACTTACACGCTGTACCTGAAGACCCACAACTACCACTGGAACGTGACCGGGCCGATGTTCCAGACCCTGCACCTTATGTTCGAACAGCAGTATCTGGAGTTGGCCCTGGCGGTTGATCTCCTTGCTGAGCGGATCCGTGCTCTTGGCGAGCGGGCGCCGGCTAGCTACCACGAGTTCGCGATGATGAGCACCATCGGTGAGGATGACGATCGACCGACTGCGACCCAGATGATCGAGCGTCTGCTCGCGGGCCACGAGACCGTGGTGCGAACGGCCCGTTCCGTGCTGGCACTAGCCGGAAGGGTTCACGACGAGCCAACGGCGGATTTGTTGACCCAGCGCATGGCCGTGCACGAGAAGACGGCGTGGATGCTGCGCAGTCTGCTCGAGTGAACCGATCCCTCGCGGGTGCCGGCGTGACCCATGCGCCAAGTCGGGTATTTTTGTGCGCAGCGATGTTGTGTCACACGAATCGATAAGGGTTAGAGACGTGGCCAAGAAGATTGTTCGAGTGCCCGAGTTGCTCGTGGGCTTTGACACCGAGACCACCGGGCTCGACGTCGCGAGTGAACGGGCCATCTCCTACGGGTTCTGCGTCTACCGCTACGGCCTGGTGGAGCGCACGGAGCACTTCTTCGTCGTGCCCGATCGGCCGATTGCCGAGGCGGCGCGAAGGGTGCACGGCCTCTCGATCGAGGACATCGAGGCGATGCGCGATCGCGAGACGGTGTTGAGCGTAGAGGCGGGGCTCGCGCGGGCAGTGAAACTGCTGCGCGAGTTCCATCGGGCCGGTGCCCACTTCGTGGGCGCCAACGTCGTGCGTTTTGACTTGGAGATGCTGCGTCGCAGTTACGAGTCGGTGGTGGGTCGCGACCCGGCCTCGGACGGCTTTGATCTTTCACTGCTTCGCATCATCGACGTCATCGAACACGACCTGCTTATCGAGCCCAATCGCGCGTTGCGTCCCCGCCGGGGGCTCGAGTACCTGTGCCGGCACTACGGGGTCGAGCCCGGCGGTCACGACGCGCTGAGCGACGCGCGCGCGACCGTCGAGGTCCTGCTCGAACAGGTCATCTGCAACAACGCCGGTCAGGCGTCCTTGGATCTGATTGTTGCCCCACGTGATCTCCACGAGGTCCGCGGGGCTCACTGAGCATCATTGGTCTGGTACGGTCGGTCTTTGATCGTTGGCCCAGGTGGTAGAGTCGTGTCCCTAGGGGCCGTTGGCGCAGTCTGGTAGCGCACTTGCATGACACGCAAGGGGTCACAGGTTCAAGTCCTGTACGGCCCACCATTAAAAGCCTTATGACACAAGGCTTTACGAGAAGTGTGGTAGGAACTCCCTAGAGGAAATCGCAGACTTCAGCAGTTTCTTCAGCAAATATTCTGGGGAGGTTGTGTGGCCGGGAGACGAGGCAACCACGAGGGCTCGATCTACCAGCGGGCCTCGGATCAGCGCTGGATGGGCGTGGCACTCGTCGGCTACGACGGACTGGGCAAACCCATTCGAAAGTACGTCAGCGCGAAGACTCGTACTGAGGTGGTCCAGAAGCTCAAGGCCGTGCGTCGCCAGCTCGACGACGGCCTGCCGGTGGCCGATGCCGGCCTCAAGGTCGCAGAACTTTTCGAGCGATGGCATGAGGACATTTTGCGCCACCAGGTGGGACTCGCGGCGAGCAGCAACTATATGTCAGTGGCCCAGCACCACATTCTGCCCACGTTGGGGAATAAGAAGGTCGTCGATTTGAAGGTGACCGACGTTGACCGACTGCTCTCCAAGAAGTTGGACGGGGGACTCTCGGTCTCTACGGTGCGCCGTATTCGATCCGTCTTGGCGCAGTGTCTCGACCAAGGTCTCCGGTGGGGAGTGGTGAATCGAAACGTCGCGACGCTCTCACGGGCCCCGCGGCAGACTCGCAAGGAGGGCCGCACGCTCACTCCCGAGCAAGCCAAGCATCTCCTCGAGTGTCTGAATGGAAGACGTAACGAGGCCCTCTGGGTGCTGATGCTCTCGACTGGTCTGCGCCGTGGAGAGGCGCTGGGGCTCATGTGGAAGGACTTTGATCGAACTACGGGCGTGCTGCGAGTGCGCCGGCAGCTCAAGCGCGAGGGCGGTGGCTTGGTCGTTTCGGACACGAAAACCGCGCGAAGCCGGCGGGCGGTCAACTTGCCGGGGCCGATGCTGGAACTTCTTCTCGAACACGAGCAGTCTCAGCGACTCGAGAAGCAGACTCTCGGGGCCGCATGGACCGACTCTGGCCATATCTTCACGAGTTCGGTCGGTACGCCGATCGACCCTCGCAACCTCTACCGAGAGTTTCAGAGGATATCTCAGGACGCGGGACTCGGGGCGTGGCATCCTCACGAACTTCGTCACTCGGCGGCGAGTCTTATGCTCGCCCAGGGCGTCAAGATTCAGGTCGTGAGTCAAGTACTCGGTCACGCCTCGATCCGCATGACGGCCGATGTCTACGGGCACATTCTCGATCCCGATCGCGAGGAGGCCGCGAACGCGATGGGCTCGATGCTTTGGGGCGACGGGGATCAGTAGTCCTGGGGGAGTCCGTGGAGGAGGCCCCGGACATATTCCTCGAGTCCGTCACGCACGACTAATCGGCGTCGACCGATCTTGACGCTGGGAATCTTGGCCCGCATGACGAGTTCGTAAGTTTGGGTACGTCCGATGCGGAGTTCGCAAGCCGCCTCCTCGACCGTCAGCAGGAGAGACTTCTCTTGTAGCGAGGGGCCCCGGTTAAGCACGGCCGGCGCTCTCACGTGAACTGCAATGTGACCAGATGTGTACGTGGCCGTCCATAACGCAAGTCTCGTAGTCAGGAACAGGTTTTGCGGGTCCGGCCGCGGCGAACTTCACTGATCCGGTGTCAATTGGCAGTTTCATGATGCTCCTCACAGAGGTGCGAGAAATTC
>Ga0307375_10005854_pt1 | contig 11459 bp, 9 predicted proteins | sample TR1MG_FD_202531 | JGI IMG/M metagenome (GOLD analysis project Ga0307375, IMG submission 202531) | Soil microbial communities from Risofladan, Vaasa, Finland - TR-1 | ecosystem: Environmental > Terrestrial > Soil > Coastal area > Acid sulfate soil | place: Finland: Risofladan, Vaasa | collected... | reverse complement strand
TCGAACGGCATCCTCAAGGACGTCGCCATCGGTTCCTGCGCCTACATCAAGGGCGCCAACAAGCTGAAGAACCTCACCATCCGCTCGAGCGACGAGTCCCGGACCCAGATCGGCGAGGGCGTCGAGCTCGTGAACGGCATCGTGGGCTACGGCTGCCGCGTGTTCTACGGCTGCAAGGCCGTGCGCTTCGTCATGGGCGATAATTCGGCCCTCAAGTACGGGGCCCGTCTCATCCATTCCGTGCTCGGCGAAAACTCCACCGTCTCCTGCTGCGAGATCCTCAACAACCTCATCTTCCCCGCCCACGAGCAGCACCACAACACGAGCTTCCTCATCGCGAGCCTCGTGCGCGGTCAGTCGAACATGGCGGCCGGAGCGACCATCGGCTCGAACCACAATTCGCGGTCGAACGACGGCGAGATCGAGGCGGGTCGGGGCTTTTGGCCGGGCCTTTCCACCTCGGTCAAGCATTCCTCGCGCTTCGCCTCGTACTGCCTCCTGGCAAAGGGCAACTATCGTTTCGAGATCGACCTCCCCCTCCCCTTTTGCCTGGTCGACGACGACCAGGCCCGCGACCGCCTCGTCCTCGTGCCCGGGTGGTGGTGGGCGAGCAACCTCTACGCCCTGATGAGGAACGAGGCCAAGTTCAAGGCCCGCGACCACCGCGCGTCAAAGAGCCTCCTCATCGAGTTTTCTCCCTTCGCCCCCGATACGGCCGAGGAGTGCGTGAAGGCCCTCGGTCTCATCGAGGAATGGACGGGAGCGGCCGTGGCGAGACAGGAGGGCGAAGACGCCGCCAAACTCGGCCGCGAGGCACTCCGCGAGCGTGGGAAGGCCGCCCTTTTCGATCCTCGTTTTGCCCTGCCCGCCGAGGTGGACGCCTGGGGAATCGAAAACTCGAGACGCCCCGTGGTCGTGTCCAAGCCGGGAAAGGCCTGGAAGGCCTATCGCGAAATCCTTCTCTGGTACGCCGCCTCGACCCTCGTCGCGGAGGAGGGTGCCACCTTCGAAAGCCTGGCCGGACGTCTCGCCCTCGACCCAGGCAGGGAGCCTCGCGAGGGCGGCTGGGAAAATCTGGGAGGCCAGCTCGTGCCGAGGGAGAAGGTCCAAGGCCTCCTCGCCAAGGCCCGAGAGGGGGCCATCCCCACCTGGAACGAGATGCACGAGGCCTACGCGGACTTCGCCGCCGACTATCCCCTCGACAGGTCCCGGCACGCCTGGGCCATCCTCGCCTGGCTGGCGGGCAAGACGGCCGCCGACCTCGACATCGCGGATCTCCGTGATGCCCTCGCCTCCTTCGGCCAGCTCTGCGACAAGGTCGCCGACGAGGTCTGGAAGTCGCGCAAAAAGGACCACGACAACCGCTTCCGCAAGGCCACCTACAGGAGCCAGGCGGAGCAGGATGCCGTCGTGGGAACGGCGGAGCGCAATGTCTTCGTGCTCAAGACGAGGAAGGAAATGGCGGCCATGAAAGAGAGGGTCGCGGCCTTCGCCGCGGCGCTCTAGGCCCCCACAGCACGGCGCGGCGGCCCAAGGATCCTCCTGCGGGGGCGGCCCCACGCAAAAAAAAGTCGCCCGCCGGGGAGGCGGGCGGGCGACTGGGGAGAAGCGCGTCGCGGGCAAGCGATCCGAGGGCCGTTCATCGGATGCGGCCCGCCCGCCGGCAAAATGGGACTTTGCCGTCTCAGGGAAGGGCTATGTTGAGGGTCGTCTCCTTCGCGCTCAGGACGCTCACTCCCACATAGCTCGTGGCGTCGGCCACCGTCGCGGCCGTCGTGTCGAAGACGACGAGGTCATAGGTCCCCGCCTCGAGGAAGGCGAGGGTATAGGTATAGCCCCCAATGCCATCGGACTTGGGCAGGGCGGCAGTTATCGCGTTCGCGAAGTAGGTGCCCTCCGCGTTCGGCAGGGCCTCCGCCGAGGTATAGGTTCCCGTCTTGTACGCGTAGACCATGTAACTGTCGGAGGCGGGGTTGGTGACGCCGGCCGTGGCGAAGCTTCCGAGGATCTTCCCCGCCTCGTTGTCGACGACGGCGCGGAGCACCGGCGTCATCTTATAGCCGGTGGCGCTCGTAACGAGGGACTTCCTCGCGTCGAAGTCGACCGTCAGACTGAGCGTTCCGGTAAGGGGAATGGCGAAGGCCTTCACGATCTTGAGACTGCTCGAATTGAGCGTGCAGGGAAGCTGGGTCGTCGGATTGGCCGCCTCGACGACGGTCAGCACGGGGCTGGTGAACCTGATTTGATTGACCTGGGTGCCCGCTGTAAGCGGCACCGTTCCCAGTAGATCGGAGAGGCCCCCGGACAGGGCGAGGAGGTCGTAGACCTTCGTCGTGTCGATGGGTACCGAAATCCAGGACGATTCGGGCGCGGAAGCGCTGGCCGACTCGTTGACCGAGAGTCCGCCGAACTGGGCGTAAACATGAGCGATCGTCGACGTATCCACGGGGGCGTCGGTAAGACTGAACGTGACGCTGGTCGTGCCGGGACTCGAGCAGCCCGCTATTAGCAGGACGGCCAGGACAAGCATCCCCAATAGCTTCATGATCTTCATGGAATTCCTCCTGTCTTGTCGCCGGCGCGGCGGTCGGGCCCAACCGATCCTCGTCGGGATTTCGCATAGGGCTACCTCGAGCCCTCGGGAAAGGTTGCGCGGGCTTCTTTCTTTTCGCAGCCCCCCCCTTCCTGCGCCCCGGCCCTGTTCGCGCTATAATCCCCTGCCGTGGACGAGGGTGACGCTCTTAGGGACATCGAGGACATCCACCGGGTTCTCGCCGGGGATAAAGGGGCCTTCAGGCCCCTCGTCGAGCGCTATGCCGACAGGGTCCTCGCCTTCTGCCGCTCGCGGAGGCTGGAAGAGGAGGAGGCCGCCGATATCTCGCAGGAGGTCTTCCTCCGAGCCTTTCGCTCGTTGCGAAGTTTCAGGATTGGGGAGAGCTTTCCCGCTTGGCTCATCGCCATCGCGGCCAACAGGGTAAGGACACGCGGCACGAAGCGGGGCAACGACGAGAGGAAGATCGCCGCCATCGGCGCCGAGACAGGGAGCGGAGCGGCGCCGGATTCTTCCATCGAGGTCGAGAAGAAACTCGAGGCCGAGGCGATCAGGGCCAGCGTCGCGAAACTGCCCGGCGACCAGCGAAATGTCGTGGAGCTCTACTATTTCGCCGAACTCCCCGTGGCCGATGTGGCGAGGATCCTCGGCCTCGGAGAGGAAGCGGTCAAATCGCGGCTATTCCGGGCCAGGAAAAAGCTCCGCAGCCTCCTCGGCGGCGACGAAGGTGAGCAACCGTCGGAAGCGGGAGGGGGTAACACTCGATGATGAGGAACTGCGCCGACCTTGAGGCCCTCGCCCGCTCATGGGATGAGGGTGGAACGGTGGAAGCCACGGAGCTCGCCTCGTTCCGGGAACATATCGGAACTTGCGCCGCTTGCAGAAAACGCCATGGCCTCGTCCTTTCCCTTATGGAGCGCGATGCCGCGGCCTCGACTTCCCGCGAGCCATCGGGGGCCGCCATGGCCCTCGCCGACACTGTCATGGGCGCCCTCTTCCTCGAAGGCTCGCCCGAAGCCCTGCCCATCCTTCGACCGCCCCGGTCGCGTTGGCGCCTCCCCACCCTGGCCGCCGCCGCGGCGGCCCTCCTCGCCCTGGCCTTCACCATGGTCGCCCCGAGGCTCTTCCAGCCCTCCGACAGGGTCCTCGTCCGTTTCGTGATCGTCGAACCGAAGGCCAGCACCGTCAGCCTCGCCGGCGATTTCACGGGCTGGAAGACCGAGGGCTATTCCCTCCGTCCGGACGCCCAGAGGCGGGTTTGGGAAATCGACATCCCCCTCGAGCGGGGTAAGATATACCTGTACAATTTCGTCGTGGATGGCACGAAATGGGTGGGCGACCCGGCCGCTGTCGAAAGGGTCGATGATGGATTCGGAGGGTCGAGCGCCCTCTTGAGGCTCTAGGAGGCTGTCGTGAAACTGTCAGCGCTGACGGCATCGGGAAACCTGGGTCTCGCCGTCGCCCTCTTCGCCATGATGGGACTCGGCGCGGGCCTATCGGCGGAAAATTCCTTTTCCGCCCCATCCCCCGACGCCGGGCTCGCCGCGACAGGTCCTGCCGATAGTCGGACCGCGCCTTCTTACGCCGACATCGTGAGGGAGTCGGAAGAGGCAGGAAGGCCGGCCCCCTCCCCCCTCGCCTACCGCCTCGTCCTTCGATACGCCAGCCCGGCCGTCCTCGAGTCGCCGGGGCTTTTCGAGAAGCTCCTGGGCGAGGCCGACCGAGCCCTTCGCTTCGGGGCCTCGGCACAGGAGACGGGCCTGAGGCTCCGGAGGGAAGCCCAGCTTGCGACGCGAAGCCGGCAAGGGCCCCTCACCGAGGGGATGATGCGGCTCCTTCGCGAAGAGGAGAGAAGGAGTTTCTTGTATGGTTCTCCCTTCGGCGGTCCCGAAAGGGGGGCGGGCAGGCTGATCGGCAACTTCGACAACTTCATCGGGACACTCGGGGCGGGTAGCGTCATAGGCACGGGCGGCTGGGCGAGCGGCGGCGGATCCACGGGGCTGCCGATCGGCAGCGGCTCGGGTGGCGGAAAGGGACAATGAGTTCTCTTCGCCGCGCCGGCTCCATCCCGGCCCTCCTGATCCTCTGTTCGGCATCGCTCCAAGCCCTGCCCAATCTTCCTTCCAGCATCGCCGAATGGCTGGGCTCCCCGGCGGCCGCGGCCTACGCGCCGATAGCCGCCGAACTCGAGGCGATGGCCTCGACGGCACGATCATCGGGCATTCCCGAAATCGTCCTCGTGGAAAGACTCCAGGAAGGGGCGCTCAAGAATATCCGCCCCGCCCTGTTGGGTCCGGCCCTGCGCCTCGACCTGGGGCGCTTCACGGCCATGCGCGAGCTCCTCGCCCACTTCGATTGTCTGCCAGGGGATACGACATCCCTCGCCTCCCTCCTCAGACAGGGAGCCATCCTGATGAGGGCTGGCTATACAGATACCGAGCTGGAGACCATCCTGGCCGCAACGGGGAGCCAAGCGGCAGGGGGGGGCCAAGCCGCCACAGGCGGCTACGCATCCGACCCCGAGGCCAGGGGGCCGCGGGCCCTCCGCGCGGCCGCGGTGGCCCTCGACGCCAGCGGCCGTTTCGGCCTTTCTGTCCAGTCACGGCTCGCCTTGGGAAGGGCCCTTGCCGCCTCCGAGCTGTCTGCGAAACGTTTTGCCGAGCTACTATCGCTCCTGGCGAAGGCCCGGGGACTCGGCCTTTCAAGCGATGGGGCCATCGCGATCATAATACAGGGTCTCGAGCGAGGCGCCTCCCTCGATGCGCTCGAGCGCGACATATCGAGGAGGACGATTAAACCATGATTTCCGCCACCATAGCCGCGACAGGTCGCGTCGCGGCCCTCGTCCTTCTCTGCAGCGCCTTCGGCGTCACGGCGGAGACGAGGGGGACCTTCTCCACCGAAGCCGGGGCCGCCTTCCTCGATGGATCGCCCGTCGCCGCGGCGGAGGCGGCGGCCAGCCTCGAACTGGCCGAGGGAAGGACGGCCTCGCGCTTCCTCTGCAACCTGCAAGGCAGGGCGGGTGCCCTCCTTTCGGGTTCGGCGGCGGCCCGGGCCGATTTCTCCTGGAATCCCGGCGAGCTCTCCACGGTCTGCAGCCTCGAAGGCGGCCTCTCCGGCACGGAGGGAGGCCTTCCCTCCTGGCGTTCGGCCCTGGGTCTCCTCGTTGCCATCGACGGAACGGAACTTTCCACCAAGGGAAGCCTCGGTCTCGAGCGACAATCGGTGGATGGACTTCTATCGACCATCGCCGACGCGGGTCTCGAGTTCTCCTATCTGGCCGGGGATTTTCTCCTCAAGCCGAAGGTGGACGGCTCGTTTGCCCTGGCCGACGCGGGGGGCACTACCCTCAGCATCCTGCCCGGCCTCGGTCTCTCGTGGTATCCGGGTCTCCCCGTCTCGGCATCCCTCGCGGGGGGCTGGAGCCGCAGCTACGCGGGCTCGACGCCGAGCGACAGCCTCGTAGCCGAGGCCGGTCTCTACGCCGCCCTCGGCCCGGCCTACGGCCGGATCGAGGGAAGCGCGACCATCGGAGCCGGCGGTTTGTCGGCGGGGGCGGCCGAGGCGGGCATCACTTTCGACATCGGCCGCATCGGCAAAAGCCGCCTGAGCCTGCCGACCCGTGCCTCATGGCTCCTTGGAGGGAGTCCCGTCTTCTCGCTCTTCGCCGGCCTCGGTCTGTCGATGGACTAGGCGGCGCCTCGTGACTTCGCCGGAGCCCGGGCCCGGCCTTCCCTTCTCGTTCGCGGGAAAGCGGATCTTCCAGGCGCTCCCCCCTCCGCCATGGAACTCCATCCTCCCTCCGACCTTGGTAACCATGGAGGCGATGACCGTGGCGCCGAAGCCCGGGTGGAGGGGGGGCCAAAGCGTCCCCACCCCGTCGTCGGAAATCTCGAGGCCGAGTTCTTCGCCGCTCGAGTAGAGGCGCAGGCGTATCGTCCCCTGCCTCCCGCCCGGAAAGGCGTGTTTGAGGGAGTTGGTGACGAGCTCGTTCATCACGAGACCGAGGGGAACGGCGCGGGGAAAGTCTATTTCGATCGGATCGAAGTCCACCTCGATGCGGATCCGCCCTCCGGGCTCCAGGGCCCGTGCCAGGTTTCCGAGATAGCCGTCGAGCCGTATCCTTCGGAGATCGGTCCCGACCGAGAGCAGTTCGTGGGCCGAAGCCAGACAGCGGATCCTCTCGCGAAGCCTGTCCAGGCGTTCGGCCTCTCCCTCCCTCGGAAGCGAGTCCTGTTCGAGCGATATCAGGCCGTCGACTATGGCGAGATCGTTCTTGGTCCGATGCGCCATCTCGCGGAGGAGAATTTCGCGGTCTCGCACGGCTTCCTCGAGGCCCGCGTCGAGCCTCGCCGCGTGGATGAAAAGGATCGACAAGGCGAGCCCCACGAAGGCCGCGGCCGTCAGGATCTGGAGGGCCGAATCCCAGAGCGGGGCGGAGAGGAGGTCTTCCCCGATGCCGAAAAGGACGGAGAAGAGGACCCTCGTGGCCGCCAAGGCGGACAGGAAGATGAGGAAGAAGGCTCCAAGGAGGACGCTGCGCCCCTGCTTACCCCCCTGGCCCTCGGGCAGGCCAAGGAGGACGAGGGCCGCCACGAGGTTGGTGACGAAGCCCATCGAACCGAAGAAGACGACCCTGGCGAGGGTCGAGGGGGCGACGAGGCTCCAATAGCTCTGGACGAGGAGGGTGAGGAGGAGGACGGCGACCGCGACGAGGGGCCGGAGACCCCGGCCCTTGAAAGCGAGGGCCCCGGCCACGAGGAGAAGATAGGCGGCCACGAGGAGGAGGTTGCTCCCCAGAATAGAGACGAGTTCCGGCAGGGGCCCGCGGAGGGCGACGGCCAGATTGCCCGCGAGGAATACCGGGAAGGAGAGAGACCAGAGGCCGAGATAACGATGGGCGCGCATCTCGGCGGAGGTCGCGAGGAAGGGGAAGAGCGAGAGGGCGACGAGGATGAGGCTGTTCTCGATGAAGATCGTCCTGAAATCGATGCCCACGCCGATAGACCTCCCCCCGACAGGCGGGTGGCGGAATCTTAGCCCCGACTCGTCCGTCGCGCCAGGGCCGGGAGCCCGACAGCTGAGGACTTCTCTTCGGTTTTAGGAAGGAGGGGTCTGGGGAGGAAACCCTTTTGACCGGGACAAAAGGGTTTCTTCCCCAGTATGTCAGCCGTTCTTCTTGCGGAACTCTTCCATGAACTGCACGGTCGTCTTGACCGCGTCGAGATTGACGGCGTTGTAGGCGGAGAGCCTGATGCCGCCCACCGTGCGGTAGCCCTTGACCTGGACGATGCCCGCGGTCTTGGCCTCCTTGATGAACTTTTCGTCGAGCTCGGGCGTGGGGAGCTTGAAGACGATGTTCATCCAGGAGCGGTCGCCGGGGGCCACGGGGCAGGAGTAGTAGCCGCTGGAGCCGTCGATGGCGGAGTAGAGGGCCTTCTGCTTGGCGTCGTTGACCCTGCCCATGGCCTCGAGACCGCCGTTCTTCTTGAGCCAGCGGAGGACGAGGTCGAGGATGTAGATCGAAAAGCAGGGCGGGGTGTTGAACATCGAGTCGTGCTCGTTGAAGACCTTGTACGACATCATCGTAGGTAGGTCTTCTTTCGCCTTGGCGAGGAAGTCCTCCTTGATGGCGACGACCGTCACGCCCGATGGTCCGAGGTTCTTCTGGGCGCCGGCGTAGATCAGGGAGTGCTTGTTGAACTCCATCGGCCTCGAGAAGATGTCGCTGGACATGTCGGCGACGAGGGGCTTGCCCTTGGCGTCGGGAGTGTAATGGAACTCCGTGCCCTCGATGGTGTTGTTGGTGGTGTAGTGGAGGTACTCGGCGGCCGGATTGAGCTTGAGCTCGGCCTGCTTCGGGATGGCGTTGGGGGCCCCACCCTCGCGCTCCATGTTGGCGGGGAAGCTGATCGCGCCGAAGCGCTTAGCCTCCTTGATCGCGGCCTTCGACCAGTTGCCCGTGTTGATATAATCGGCCTGCTTGCCTTCGCCCGCGGCGCCGAGATAGTTCATCGGGAGCATGAGGAACTGGGTGGAGGCCCCGCCCGTGGTGAAGAGGATCTTCCACTCGGGCCCCATGCCGGCGAGCTCGCGGAAGAGGTCCATCGCCCCGTGATGGAGGGCGTCGTATTCCTTGCCGCGGTGCGAGACTTCCATCACCGAGCAGCCGGTGCCCTGCCAGTCGAGCATTTCGTCGCGGGCCTGCTCGAGGACCTCGACGGGGATGGCGGCCGGACCGGCCGAAAAATTGATGACGCGCTTCATGCTGCTATCTCCTTCATTTGCCCGCGTACTTGGCGACGCGGGTGACGATCGAGTCGCCCAGGCGGAGGAGGTTCTCCCCGGTCGAGGCGCCGAGATGAGGCGTGAGGAGGACACGGGGGGCCGTGAGGAGGGGCGAACCCTCGGGCGGTTCCTTGAGGAAGACGTCGGAGGCGTAGCCGCCCAGCCTGCCCTCGTTGAGGGCGGCCGCGACATCCTCCTCGACGATGACCTGGCCGCGGCAGGTGTTGATGATGTGGACGCCCTTTTTCATCGTGGCGATGGCCTTCGCGTCGATCATGCCCTTCGTCTCGGGGGTCAGGGGCACGTGGAGGGAAATGTAGTCGGAGCGGGCGTAGAGGCCATCGAGATCGCACATCTCGTCGGTGTCGGAGCAAGACGAGACGAAGCGGTCGTAGGCGATGACGCGCATGCCGAAGGCGCGGGCCCGGACGGCCAGCTCGCGGGCGATGCGGCCGATGCCGATGAGGCCGAGGGTCTTGCCGTAGAGCTCGGTGCGCTCGAGTTCCTTCTTGAGCCACTTGCCCTGCTTGATCGAGGTATCGGCCTCGACGAGGTGGGCGGGCATGGCGATCATCATCGCGAAGGCGAGCTCGGCCACGGCGAGGCTCGACGCCTCGGGGGTGTTGTCGACGTCGATGCCTTTCTGTTTCGCGTACTCGACATCGATCGTATCGACACCCACGCCGCCCCGGATGATGTACTTCAGCTTCGGCGCCTTGTCGATCATGGTCTTGTCGACCTTGGTCTTCGAGCGGACGATGACGACCTCGGCCTCGGCTATCCTGCCGAGATCGCTGCTGAGCTCCCCGTAGGCGGCGAGCCGACCGGGCAGGTCCGGAGCGAAGGCGTCTGCGAGAAGGATGAGCATATATTCCTCCCGTATATGATTGAAAGCGGGCTGGGCCCGGGTCTCAGGGCCCGCGATCGAGGGGCCCTACCAGAGATTATTTTATTGTACCATAACCCCCGATAGTGTCAAGTTCGCATATCGAAATGATGTTTCAAAAATCGAACTTTTGACCATCTTCTATGCCATTTTCTCTATTTAAAAAAAAGGTCTTGCGGGGCGATGAAGCGCGGTCGATTCTTACATCCAAGTACCTACTTTTTCGACGCGAGCGGAAGGAGTTGTCATGAGGAGCATCACCACAAAGATCATCGCCCTGGCTCTGACGACGGCCTTGGTCGTCTCCCTCGTCCTCGGATCGGTCTTCGTCTTTGCCCTGATTTCGGCGACCCGCTCGCAGATCGCGACCTACGAAGACAGCCTGAGGGCCGACTATGACCTGAAGATCATGGAAGAAATCGGGATTGCCGCCAGCATGCTCCAGCAGCTCGGGGCCCTCCGCGACAAGGGCCAGCTCCCGAAGACCCAGGCCGAGAGCCTGGCGGAAGACCTTCTCCGGAACCTCCGCTACGGTAAAGACGGCTATTTCTGGGCCGATACCCCGACCGGCGACAACGTGGTCCTCCTGGGCAACAAGGCCTCGGAGGGCAAGAATCGATACGGCATGAAGGACGTAAAGGGCTTCGAGCTCGTCAAGGCCATCATCGCGGCAGGGATGGCCGGCGGCGGTTACACCGAATACTGGTTTCCGCGCCCCGGCTCGACGGAGGCCTTCCCCAAGCGCAGCTACAGCCTCTACATCCCCGCCTTCAACTGGGTCGTCGGCACGGGCAATTATATAGACACCATCGAGAAGGCGGCGGATCTACAGCGCGGGAAGGCCCTCGCCGCGATGCGCCAGGCCCTCATCGTGGTCGTGGCGGTCGGCCTCGGCCTCATGCTCGCCATAGCGATCGTCGCGATAGCCTTCGGCAGGAGGCTCACCCGCCCGATCCTCCACGCGGTCGAAAGGATGCGGGAGATCGCCGACGGCAACCTCGCCGGATCCTTCGACCTCAGCCTCGCCTCGCGTAGGGACGAGACGGGTCTCCTCGCCTCCAGCCTCTCGAAGATGCGCGACGATCTCCGCTCCCTCCTCGGCTCGGTGAGAGAGTCGGCCGGGAGGGTGGCCCGGGGCAGCGGCGAATTCAGGAACACGGCGGACAGCATCGCCGAGGCCGCGAACCGCCAGTCGGCCGTCGCGGAACAGGTCTCGGCCTCGGTGGAGGAACTCGCCGCCTCGACGCGGAACAATGCGTCGAACGCGGCCGAGTCGGAACGCATTGCCGCCGAGGCCGCGAGAGAGACCGAGGCGGGAGTCATGGCCGTCAGGGAGGCGACGGAGGCGATCCGCCTCATCGCCCAGCGGGTGGGCGTCATCGAGGAGATATCGAGACAGACGAACATGTTGGCCCTCAACGCGGCCATCGAGGCGGCGCGGGCCGGCGAATCGGGAAAGGGCTTCGCCGTCGTGGCCCAGGAGGTCCGGAAGCTCGCCGAGCGCAGCAAGGACTCCGCCGAGGAGATCCGCCACATAACGGCCGACATGGTCGGCAAGGCCGACAGGGCCGCCCAGGCCCTCGCCAACCTCAGCCCCATCATGCAGCGCACCTCGACCCTGGTCGGCGAAATAAGCGCGGCGAGCAAGGAACAGGAGGCGGGAACGAGCCAGATCGAAGCTGCCCTTTCCCAGCTCAACGACACCATCCAAAAGAACGCCGCGGCCTCGGAGGA
>Ga0307375_10005853_pt1 | contig 11461 bp, 12 predicted proteins | sample TR1MG_FD_202531 | JGI IMG/M metagenome (GOLD analysis project Ga0307375, IMG submission 202531) | Soil microbial communities from Risofladan, Vaasa, Finland - TR-1 | ecosystem: Environmental > Terrestrial > Soil > Coastal area > Acid sulfate soil | place: Finland: Risofladan, Vaasa | collected... | reverse complement strand
GGCGTTGTTCCATCGGGTGTTACTGCCCCTGTGATGGCTTCGGATAGTTTCCCAGCATATGTCACTGCTGATATGCAATATCCAGGCGGCGGCTTTCCCGGATACCCCTATCTTTCTCAACTAGCTACTCGCGCAGAATATCGCGCCTTTGCGTCTGCGCTGTCGACCGAACTAACCCGCGAATGGATTGAGTTCACGAGCAAGGAAGACAGCGGCAACGAGACAAGCGATAAAATCAAAGCTATCGAGGAAGAGTTCAATCGACTCAATGTACGCGATGTCATCCGCAAGGCGGCCGAGCAAGACTGTTATTTTGGCCGGGCGCAGATATTCTATGAGATCGCGGGTGCCGATCGGGCGATTCCGTTGATACTTGATCCTCGAACGGTGCCCAAGGGCAGTTTTAAACGCATGACGGTAGTCGAGCCGATATGGACAACCCCAAGCGCATACAATGCACTCGATCCGGTGGCTCCTGACTTCTATCGCCCGACCGAGTGGTACATGATCGGCCAAAAGGTTCACGCATCACGCATGGCGACGGTTATCACGCGAGAACTGCCCGACATTCTCAAGCCAGCATTCAACTTTTCCGGCATGTCGCTTTCACAACTTGCCGAGCCATACGTGGACAACTGGCTGAGAACGCGCCAAAGTGTGGCCGATCTTGTCAATAACTTTTCCATGACCACGATCAGCACAGCCATGGATCAGCTATTGCAAGGCGACGCAGATCTAAAAGCGCGCGTTGATTTGTTCCAAGCATACAAGAGCAACAAGGGGCTGATGCTGCTTGACAAAGAGCGTGAGGAAATGGGGCAGATTAATACCCCGTTAGGTGGCCTTAGCGAACTGCAAGCGCAAAGTCAGGAGCATATGTGCTCAGTCAGTAGGACGCCTGCCATTATCCTGACCGGCATTAGTCCAAGCGGATTAAACGCCACCAGTGAAGGCGAGATACGGGTTTTCAATGACTGGATCGCCGCGCAGCAAGAAGCTTATTGGCGTGCGCCTATTCGGGATGCCTTGATTCTGGTGCAGTTGAGCCTATTCGGGGCGGTTGATCCTAATATTGGGTTCAAGTTTAATCCGCTGACCCGCATGACGCCCGGCGAGATTGCAGACATCCGCAGCAAAGATGCCATATCTGACGGCGCATATCTTGATCGCGGTGTTGTTGATCCGAGTGAAGTGCGCAAGAAGTTGGCAGACGATCCCGATAGTGGCTTTCAAGGGCTTGATGCTGATGCGGTGATTGCATTACCGGATGAAATGCAAGACGAAGGAGATAGCATTGGCGGGAATGATTCAGGGTTTAGCGAGGGAGATCACCCTAGAGCGGGCAATGGGCAGTTTGGGAGCGGCGGCGGATCGGCTGGAAAAAAAGAAACCAAGCCACTTGACCACGGAGAGCTAAACATACCGGGACGAACAAAAAATATAAATAGAGATTTGGATCGGTACAAAAAAGAGCAGGCTGCCGAGTCTAAAAAAGAAACAAAATCTGCCGCACAGACGAAGAGGGAAAACAAGGCAACGGCTAAGGCACTGCTCGAAAAACACGGCCCGTCGCTAATTGAGAAGCATGGCGATAAGTTCGGCAAAAAAGAGCTAATGCACATGTTTGATCAGTGGGTTAAGTGGGAGCCGGAGAAAATGATTAAATTCTCGGAAAAATATGAGAGAGAGTCTGCTGCCGCCGATGATTCATTAACCTACGATGATTTGCTATCAGAACTCGGATCATGATAAGAAAAAAAACAGCCCGAGCCGTGCACGCCAATCGAGGCGCTGAAGCTGCTTATCGAAAGCGTCTGCAGTCGCTGATTGATGAAATGCACAACTCTATCCAATACTGGTTGAAAGCCGCTTACCGCAAAACACCCCCGCGCATGGCAAAGCTGGTCGATCAAGCGCAAGATGCCGCGCCGGTTAAATCTATTTTGCAGCAACTCAATGAATTATCGGAAAAATGGATAAAGCGATTTGATGATGAATCAAAAGGCATTGCTGATTTGTATCTGAAGAAGATGTTTTCCACCAGTGATCGGGCGTTTACCAATGCGCTAAAAGATGCCGGATGGGCTGTTAATTTCAAGATGACGCCGGTTATGCGTGATGCTTTTCAGGCGTCACTTGCTGAGAATGTCGGACTGATTAAATCAATCCCCGAAAAATATCTGCAACAAGTCCAGGGTGTCGTCGCGCGCTCATATTCTGCCGGGCGCGATCTTGAATCAATGGTCAAGGATTTGAAGGCGCTTTATCCCGATGCATCACGCCGCGCTGTGTTGATTGCACGCGATCAATCGAACAAGGCAAATGCGGTAGTTAATCGGGCTAGATCATTGGAGCTTGGCATAACTGAAGCAATCTGGATGCACTCGGGCGGCGGTAAAGAGCCAAGGCCCGATCATGTAGCAGCCAATGGCAAGCGGTACAACATCGCAGAAGGGTGCTTGATCTCTGGTGAATATATCCAGCCGGGAGAGGAAATAAATTGCCGGTGTGTATCTAGGCCGGTGCTTCCATTTTGAGGATCAATAGATTTGCATTATCCATCTTGTCGGCGCGCGTTGGCATGAATTTTAATTCTGTGCAATAATCATTCCCATGGATACCATTCGGCTCGCCTTCGATCTGAAAAGCGCCAGATATTTTGACGCTGATGGTCGTCTGCACGTCACGAGTTCGCATATCTCAAAAGCTGTGGTGAACCCATATTACGGCGCGGAGATTCCAGGTTGGCAGGATTTGGGCCTTGAGAAAGACAAGGTTTATCGACTCCTGCGCGATCCTGTAGAGCTGGAACGCGGCGCGCCAACATTCGCCCGACTCAATATCCTATCTACGCATGACCCGATCACCGTTGAAACGCTGGCGGCAAATCCAGACCAGCGCAAACTGATCGTCGGGAATATTGGCTCCGATGTCACGTTTAGTGATCCATATCTCAATGCCGATCTGTGCATCTATGACGCCGCCGCCATTGCCGGTGTCGAAACAAACCAAATTCGTGAACTGTCTTGCTCGTATCGCTATGTTCCAGTAATGGAGCCGGGCGAATATAAAGGCGAGGCATATGATGGGCGAATGACTGAAATTCGGGGAAACCACCTCGCTCTAGTTGAGGCCGGTAGAGCGGGTTCCGATGTACTTGTGGCCGATAACAACCCCTTTAATTTTAAGGAAACCACCATGAAGATGACCAAACTTGGCAAAGCCCTGTTTGCGACATTGGCGGCTGTATCTCCAGTGCTTGCGGCGGATTCTGCGCTTGCTGCACTGGTGGGCAACGCTAATCGCAAGACTTTTGACAAAGCATCCGCACGCGATAAGTTGATCGCGCTTGATGCGACCCTTAGCCCCCAGCAACTCGACAATGTGATTGATGCGCTGCTGGAAGTTGAGCAAGACCCAGAGCCGACGCAAGCCGCCGAGCCTGTGGCCGCAAGCGCCAAAGATGAATCCCCCGCCGACAAGGTGCGCGCCATGCTGGCCGGAAAGGTCGATGATGCAACCATCGAATCAATTTGCAGCCTGATGGATGCGCCAGCCGCTGCCGAAGATGAAGGCGATGACAAGGTAGACAAGAAAGATATGGAAGCCGCAATGGACAGCCTTCGTGGTCGTTTGCGTGATGCCAACAAAGCATCTTTGGAAGTTCGCTCGGTCGTTGGCGATGTTGCAATGGACTCTGCCGAAGAAATCTACGCCTTTGCACTGGACCATCTGAAGGTCGAGCATAAAGACGTTACCGGCACCCCAGCCCTCCGCGCCTTGTATCGCCTGGCCGTCAATAGCGCCAAATCTGCCCCAGTGCCTTCATTGGCTGCTGATTCAGCCGGTCTGGATAAACAATTTCCGCAAGCTGCCCGCTTCGGTCGCGGTTAAGAGGTAACACATCATGGGTTTTCAAACACGAGTTAATTCACAGCAAGCGCCAGCAGTAGCCGGTGATTTTGCTTCATCCAATCCACGGGCAACCGTCATTGCCCCAGAGGCTGGCTTTGTGGCTGGTGCTGGTGGCGTTGTTGTCGGCAAGTTCGCATGGGTGGATGCCGATGGCCGTACCGTTCACAGCTATGGTTCCGCCCCAGCCGCTCCCGATGGCTTCGTGCATCGCGAAGAAAATGCACTGATCACGACCTACCTGGGCGAGTCTTCAAACGTCATCCCTGTCGGCTTCCCGGTTGTGCTGCATCGTTCCGGCGACTTCTACAGCCTTGTAGAGGGTGCAACTGCTGCCACCAAGGGCGCGGCTGTTTATGCTGGCTACTCTGATGGCTCGATCAATATTGGTTCGGCTCCGGCTGGCTTCTCTGCGACTGGTTCTATCGGCGCAACCTTCACGGCCACTGGATCAGGCACCGATCTGACTACAAGCGCAGTAACTGGCTTGATCAGCATTGGCGATGAGATCAGCGGCACCGGCGTTCCTGCTGGCACTACCATCGTGTCGCAGACATCCGGCACCACTGGCGGCGCTGGCGTGTATGTCACAAGCGTGGCTACCACTGCATCAGCGGCAACAGTGACATCGTTCGGCATCGTGCTGAATATCACGGCGGTGGCGTCTGGCACTGTATCGGTGGGCGATCCGGTTAGTGGTACTGGCGTGCCAAGTGGCGCGGTTATTGCTTCTCAGGTTTCCGGTACCGTTGGCGCGATTGGTGTTTACACAATCAGCGTTGCGGCAACTGCCTATGCGGCATCAACGGCATTAACAGGCGTGGGCGGTGTGCTGACTGGGTGGCTTGCTTCGCTTGCCGCCGCAGTTGGCGAACTGACTGCAATTTCTAAGTAAGGAGCACATCATGTCTACAGCTACTCTTCAAGCCCTCGCTGTGCGCGCTGGCATTCATTTCATGGGCGTTAATGCCCAACTACAAGACGTGGGTGCATCGCAATCACTTCGCATCGCCAATGACGGCATGTTCGCCTGTGACGCACAGCCCAGTCTGGTCACGGTAAGCAACGCAGGCATCCCCGCGTTCCTGTCAACCTTCATTGATCCCAAGTTAATCGAGGTTCTGGTTTCACCGATGAAGGCGGCTGAGGTCGTTGGCGATGAAATCAAGAAAGGCGACTGGGTAACTGAAACCGCAATGTTCCCAGTTGTTGAGTCAACCGGCGAGACATCAGCATATGGCGACTACAGTGAAAATGGCGTGGCTGGTGCAAATACCAACTTTCCGAACCGTCAGAGCTTCCACTACCAGGTTATGAGCCAGTGGGGTGAGCGCGAACTTGAGAAAGCCGGTCTTGCAAAGATCGATTGGGCCAACCGTATCAACATCGCTGGCGCTCTGACTCTGAACAAGTACCAAAACAAAACGTACTTCTTCGGCGTTGCTGGTCTGGAAAACTACGGCCTGCTGAATGATCCGACTTTGCTGGCCGCAATCGCACCAACCACCAAGACCGCTGGCGGCACTACATGGGACGTTGCAACCGGCCTCGAAGTTGTTGCCGATATTGCGAAGCTGTTCAAGCAAGCGCAGACCCAGGCTAACGGTTTGATCGATCTGGAAACGCCAATGACCTTGGCAATGTCGCCACTGTCTGAGGCTGTCGGCATGACCAAGCCTAGCGTGTACATGAACACCAACGTGCGCGAATATCTCAAAACGCTGTATCCGAACATGAAGATCAAAACAGCGCCCGAGTATTCAACCGCATCAGGCGAACTGCTGCAACTGATTGTCGACGAGCTCGACGGCCAGCGCACGGCTACCACGGCATTCACCGAGAAAATGCGCGCCCACCCGATCGTCGTAGGCTCTTCCAGCTTCAAGCAGAAGAAGTCGCAAGGCACTTGGGGTACAATCATCTTCCGGCCTTTCCTTATCACCCAGATGATCGGAGTTTAAAAATGGCTCAAATTACAATCGGATGTAAGTTGCCGCATGGCCTAGTGTTGGAGCACCCAACAGCGGCATCGGCAAAGCCAGTGACCATTAACGGCTCAAACAAGGAACTGATCATCGGGTCGGGTTATGGAACAACCCAGGTTGATGCTGAGTTCTGGAAGGCATGGAAAGAGGCGCACAAAGGATTTGCCGCGCTGGTATCTGGCGCGATCTTTGAATCGGGAAATGCCGCGTCAATTTCTTCGGCTGCAAAGGAAGTCGAAAATGAGAAGACCGGCTTTGAACGGATGCCACAGAAGGCCATGGGCATTAAAAAACGGTCTGAGGACTAAGGGTTATGACCGCCGTTGTTTTTAACCCGACGACATTCAAACTCAGATACCCTGAGTTTGCGGCGGTCGCTAATGATTTGCTTGCCTTGTTTTTTGACGAGGCGACGCTTTACATGGACAACTCGGACACGAGCATTGTTCAGGACATACCAAAGCGTACCACGCTACTCAATATGCTGACGGCGCACGTCACAGCATTAAGCGGCGCGACTGCTGCCGATGGACAGCCAAAGCCAGTTGGACGCATTGCATCGGCCGGGGAGGGATCCGTTTCTGTGAGTCTTGAATACACGGCACCGGGAACTATGGCATGGTTTGTGCAGACTCAATATGGAGCCGCATTTTGGCAAGCCACATCCAATCTTCGCGGATTCCGGTATTTTCCGAATCCGACGACTTGGTGACATATGGCTGAAATCGGATTCTCAGGCGGTGACAAATTGGCAAAGTATCTTGCTGATGTTGCCGCGTCGGTTGAATCTGCCCACAAGCTGTCTGTAGGCTTCATGTCAGGCGCAACATATCCAGACGGCACGAAAGTTGCATATGTGGCTGCGATCAACAACTATGGCGCACCGGGGCGTAATATTCCTCCGCGCCCGTTCTTTTCTGGAATGGTTGAACAAAAATCACCGGGCTGGGGCGCTCGGCTCGGTGCGGCTTTGAAATATACGGAATTCAACGGCAAAAAGTCGCTTGAATTTATCGGGCTTGAGATTGCTTCCGATCTTCAAGAGTCAATCATTGAGAATGACATTGCGCTTAGCCCAATCACTGTAATGCTGCGGGGAATGCGATCACAAGGAGTCGAGGTAACGGGTAAGACCGTGGGCGAGGCCGCTAAACGTGTAGCCAATGGCGATGAAAATTATGGCGCATCAACCAAACCGCTCGTGGATACTAGCCATATGCTTAATTCAGTACAATATGACGTTGATGATGAAATTCATGATGTGCCGGAACAAGGCGGCGCTCAATGAACCTGCATAACATCACATCGGGCGCGCTTTCAAGCATTGTCCCGCAAATAGCCGTCACCGTGCTTGTATCGTCTGGCTATACGGTCGCGGCTGATTTTTCTCAAGTGCCTACATACGCAGCTCCATTGCCCACGTTCGGGCGCATTCAGCCACTCGATACCCAAGACTTGAAAAAGCTTGATGGGTTGAATATCCAGGGCATCACTCAAAAGCTTTATATCAATGGAAATTTTGAAGGCGTCTTTCGTGTACTTGGCAAGGGCGGCGACTTGATTCAATTCGGCGGACGAACCTACCTTGTAAGCGCCGTTTTAGAGCGGTGGGCGGACTGGTGTTCGCTTGCATTAACGATGCAGGTTGACTAATGGCCGACATCTTGCCAAGCGTTACAGAAACACAGGCATTTACCGCATTGGGAACGGTTATTAAATCCGTTGTTGGGTGCCCTGTTATTCGCGCCCAAGTTAACCGGACGGCCATGCCGGTTGGCGATTTTATCGTAATGACTCAAAAATCATTCATGCGATTAAGCACTAATGTCGTTAAATCAACGAGCACAACTAAAACAATGATGCAGCCCGTTAAGTGGTCGATCCAGATTGACTGCTATGGAGCATTAGCCGCTGATCGCGCGACAGCTATATCAACGATACTTCGTGATGAGTACTCTGCTGCACAATTCACTGCATTGGGTTATGATATGCAGACATTATATGCGGATGACGCACAGCAGATGCCATTAATCAGCGGAGAAGAGCAATATATTGAGCGTTGGACTTTTAACGCTATTTTGCAACTTAACCCAGTGCTGACTGTAGCGCAGCAAACAGCGAATGCATTAACAGTCGGAATCATCAATGTTGAAGCCACCTACCCGGCATAAGAGAGGAACACAATGTCATCAATCCCGGCCAGTAATTATGTGCAAGTCAATCCAGCCGTTGTTGGTGCGGGCGGTTCCGCTCTTGACCTTAACGGCATCCTATTAACCGCTGACACGTCGATCCCGATTGGTACTGTGCAGCCGTTTTACACTGCTGATTCAGTGACTAGCTGGTTTGGTGCATCATCCGTCGAATCTGCAATGGGTATTTCATACTTCAAGGCAGATGATAACAAGACCAAAACGCCGGGGCTGATGTATCTCGCGCAATACAACGCGGCCGCTGTATCTGGGTATCTGCGCTCCGGGTCTCTGGCGGCCGTCACCCTTACTGATCTTCAAGCATTGAGCGGGACGCTGACAATCACGTTCGCGGGTTCTGCGCTGACGTCGGCCACCATCAACCTTTCGTCTGCTACGTCATTCAGCAACGCAGCCACCTTGATTCAGGCATCGTTCACCACGCCGCCATTCGCAGTGACATATGACGTTCTACGGGCTGCATTCGTGTTTACTTCAACGGCGACTGGTATGGCCGAGACAATCACGTATGCCACTGGCACGCTTGCCGTTGGATTGCTGCTTACTGCCGCTACAGGCGCTGTGCTTTCTCAGGGTGCCGATGCAAATACACCGGCGGGTATGATGTCGTCAATCATCAATCAAACCCTTAATTGGGCGACATTTACTAGCACTTTCGAGCCAGTTGCGGCCGATAAAGAGGCGTTCTCTCTGTGGGTAAATTCTCAGAATAACCGCTTCGCTTATATCGGGTGGGACACATCGGCCACGGGAACGATTGTTCCAGATACCACAAGCTGGATCGCGCTGGTCAAAGCTGCTGGGTACTCGGGCACGATGGGTGTATATCTGGATTATCTGCACGCTGCGTTCTGTATGGGCGTTATTGCAGCGCTTGACTTTAACCGAACAAATGGACGCAAGACCCTAGCGTATAAATATCAATCTGGACTGACTGCCTCTGCTAGTAGCATAACAACCGCTAACAACCTTGAGGCTAATGGGTACAACTACATCGGCAATGTAGCAACGGCAAATCAAGGATTTGTGTTCCTGTTCCCCGGCTCAATCACTGGCCCATACAAGTTCGTCGATTCATACGTGAATCAGGTATACCTAAACAGCCAGTTCCAGCTTGCGCTGTTGACGTTGCTCACATCCGCTGGGTTCATTCCATACACGTCCGCTGGGTATACCCAAATCCGCCAATCATGCATGGTGCCCATCAACCAGATGCTTAAATTCGGCGGCATTCAGCCTGGCGTAACTCTTTCGGCGGCTCAGGCTAGCGAAGTTAACACACAGGCCGGGGTTGATATTGCCACCACGCTTGGTCAGATTGGCTGGTACTTGCAGATTCAGGATGCTACGGCACAGGTTCGCGGCGTCCGTGGCTCGCCGCCTATGACATTCTGGTACATGGACGGTGGATCAGTTCAACGAATCAATCTCGCGTCGATCGCGGTCCTTTAAGGAGCAATGAATAATGTCCACACTCAGTAATTCAAACAGCGTTCTAATGCTTCAAGTGACGGGTCTATTTCCCGTGCCTATCGAGATTCAAGGATTTTCCTTGGACGATATGTTTACGGTTCCCGATGTGGTGTCGGGTGAATTCATGATGGGCGTAGACGGCAAGCTGTCTTATGGTTATGTACCGTATGAAGTTCCGCTAGAATTGACCTTGCAGGCTGATTCAGAGTCGAATCTAATCTTTGATACCCTTGTTGGCGCTGAATCAATATCAAAGGACAAATATCGGATCGACTTCACCATTCTAGTTCAGGGCACGTCAACGCTGTACGTGTTCACTAACGGCGCATTGGGTACGCATAGCCCAATCCCGGCAGGCAAGAAATTATTGCAGCCGCGAAAATTCTCTATGACTTACGAGTCAATCAAAGCGATGCCGGTGTAATTATGGCGCGTAAAACAGCAACAGTTATCATTGATGGAAAAGGGCGAGACAAAGGCAAAGTGTTTTTGCTGACTGAAATGTCAGCAGATGCCACAGAGCAGTGGGCCATTCAAGCATTTCTTGCCCTCTTGAATACCGGCGTCGAACTGCCCGACGGAATGGGAATGGATAACATGAGCATGGAGGTGATCGCTCGGCTTGGTCTTAAGGCCCTTGGCGGATTGCCATTCGATGCAGCCAAGCCATTGCTGGACCAAATGTGGGAATGCGTTCAGATTATCCCGGACCCTAAAAAGCCGAATGTGATGCGTAATCTTATCCCAGAAGACATTGAAGAGGCGTCCACCAAGTTTCAATTGAGAAAGGAAATATTCTCATTGCACACGGATTTTTTTACCGCAGGCGCGGAGTAGATTATGGGCCGCCGCCCATTCCTAACTCGCGCCTATTGGAATATACCAATATCCCACGAACAATCGGGCTGGTTATTTCTCATAAAATGGCAACCCTCCATGAGCTACAGACGGTTTATGGATTAGAAGATGTGTACAATATGATTGAGGTCATCATGATCGACAATTATAATGAGCGTGAAACCAGCAAAACAAATGGGGGGTGATTAATGGCAACTGTTATCGACTCCCTGCTAGTCACATTAGGTCTTGACGCCACTAAATTCAAAACCGGCTCGGTCGAAGTCGGCAAGGCTCAGAAAAATCTAGCTAATCAGAATCGCGTTGATGCAAAAGAACGGCAAGAGATCGACAAAAAGCGCGATACAGAGCAGCGCAAGCACGCCAAGGCGCTCAATGAACAGGCGAAAAGCAATGAGGAATCATTGCGCAAGGTGGGCTATCAAGCACTCAAGATAGCCACACTGTTCACCGGTGGACTGGGTATGCTGGCATTCGCACGCAATACCCTAATCACCGGCGCGAACTTGTCGCGTATGTCGTCTAATCTAGGCATGTCAGCTAAGGAGATCAGCGGCTGGGGTACCGCCGCCCGTAATGCTGGGTTCTCTATTGAGGGCATGAAGTCTAGCTTGATGGATGCCAATACACAGCTTGGATCATGGAAGTCTGGTCTAGGTTCTTCGTTGGTTGGCGGATATAAGACGCTGGGAGGAGACGATAAACATGGCGAACTAAATAATGCCGAGTCGTTCAAGCTGGCTGAGGCGAGACTAATCAAGCGGCTTGTCGCCAAGAATGGCGAACAAGTAGCGCTTGCCCAGGTTCAGCACTGGATGCCGGGAACCTCTATAGAGGAGTTCAACTTTCTCAAGCAGGGCGCGACGGCTGTTAAGGCTCAGGTTGACAGCCAGGCTAAGCTATCCGGCATCACGCAGAAATCAGCCGAACAGATGGCGAAGATGAACGCGCAACTCGGCACTCTCAAGGATCAATTTCAAGGGGTCGGAACTGAGATTCTGGTGTCGTTGATTCCGGCAA
>Ga0307375_10005852_pt1 | contig 11463 bp, 12 predicted proteins | sample TR1MG_FD_202531 | JGI IMG/M metagenome (GOLD analysis project Ga0307375, IMG submission 202531) | Soil microbial communities from Risofladan, Vaasa, Finland - TR-1 | ecosystem: Environmental > Terrestrial > Soil > Coastal area > Acid sulfate soil | place: Finland: Risofladan, Vaasa | collected... | reverse complement strand
ATGCTGCAGGAGGTGCATGAAGCGCTGGAGACGCGCGATGTGGTCCTGGTGCTGATGGATGCCAGTCGCCGCGTGAAGCTGGACAGTGAGCAGCCTGAAGAAAAGAGGAAGGCCTCAAACTGGGCCAGCGAAGAAGAGTTCCTCTTCGGCCTCATTCGAGGCTTGGATTGCCCGGTCTTCCTGGTGCTCACAAAGATTGACCTGGTAAAGAAGGACGAACTCTTGCCGCTGATTGAGCGAACCACCAGCCTGTTTCCCTTTGCCGAGGTCATCCCGATCAGCGCGCGAAAAAAGGACGGCCTGGACCTGCTGTTGAGAAAGATTGTGGAGTCGCTGCCGCCGGGGCAGCGCTACTACCCCAAGGACCAGTACACGGACCAGCCAATGCGCTTCATGGTGGCGGAGCTGATTCGCGAGCGCATTCTGGTGGAGACGGGCGAGGAGGTTCCATACGCCTCAGCCGTGGTGATTGAGCGCTTTGAGGAACCGGCGCCCCACGCTGGAAAGCGACCTGCGGTCCGGCTGCCACTCACTCGCATTGCGGCGGCGATTTACTGTGAGCGCACGGGCCAGAAGGCAATCCTGATTGGCAAAGGCGGCTCAAAGCTGAAGGAGATCGGCACCGGGGCACGCAAGGAAATTGAGTCGCTGCTGGGCACGCGCGTGTTCCTTGAGCTGCACGTGATTGTGGAGCCGGGATGGCGCGAATCGAGCAGCTTTGTGCAGTCGCTGGACTGGCGGAATCAGCTGGAAGATCTGGCAAAAACGCAGGGAGATGCGGAGCTGCCCTCGGAATCGGAGTAAGCCGGCGAAGTAGGTCGGCAAGGACTTTCGGTTCCTACGCTCCCTGCACCTTGCCGCGGCCGTTCGTCTTCACTGTATACATGCGATAATCCGCAGCGCCAATAATGGCATGCAGGACATCGCCGTCCCTGGGTGCTGTCGCCAGCCCCACGCTGGCGCTCACATTCAGCTCCAGTCCGCTCTTCATCTTGAAGCGAGTGGCCATCAGCTCCCGATGGAGCCGGATCGCCTGGTTGAGCGCCTCTTCCGCATCTGTTTCCGGCATCAGGATGACAAATTCGTCGCCGCCATAGCGGAAGCAAAGGTCCTGTTCGCGGCTGAGCTCGCGGAGCCTCTGGCCGGTGCGGGCAAGCAGTTCGCTGCCCACCAGGTGACCATGCACGTCGTTCACCAGCTTAAAGCGGTCGAGATCAAGAAATGCAAGGCTAATGGGTGTGTCGTCCCGCCGGGAGAGTTCCAGCTGGTGGCTCAGCACGTCATAGAGGTGCCGAACGTTGAACAGGCCGGTGGTATCGTCCGTGATGGTGAGCTGCTGAATGCGCGCCACGTCCCGCGCATTCTCAATGGCGATGGCCGCATGGTCCGCAAGAATGTGCAGGAATGCGATGGTGTAATCGGTCAGCTGGTCAGCATGTGGGTTGAGGATCTCAATGGCGCCCTGGGTTCCCTTCCGTCCGCGCAATGGCAGGGCGATGACCGAGCGGACTTTGGATGCTGGCTGCGCGGCGGTGCCCTTGAGCCGCGGGTCATTCTCCGCTTCCGGCACAATCAGGGTCTCACCGTGCTCCACCACCCACCCGGCCACACCCTCACCCACCTTCACGCGCAGGTCGCGCAGCGCCGCTTCTTCGCCGCCCGCGGCAATGGCGTAGTAGAGCTCCTGGCGTTCCTCGTCCAACATAAGCAGCGTCCACAGGTCCGCCTCGATGAATCGCTCCATATGAACCAGAATGGTGCGCAGGATTGCATCGAGATCGAAGCTGGATGTGAGCGAGCGAGCCAGCTGGTGAAACACAAGCAGGTCGTCAATCGGAATTCGGGTTTCCGGCGGAGGAGGCATCGGCAATCTCTTGGAGGCAGGCCTTGAAGTGAATTGTGTCATAGCTCGCTGGGGGAAAGTGCTGCAAATAGGATGAGTTCTACGGGGTCTCCAGAAAATGGATTGCCGATTGTGAGGTCCAGGTGAGACGCAATGCGGAAGGAGTGAGCGGAAAGAACGTGCGGAAGGCAACATTGAAGAGCCGCTGGCATGATCCGGTTAGAAGAGCAGTCCGATTTCAGCCGCCGATATGCACCATGGAGCGGGAAGGCTTGAGGAAGCCGGGCTCGCCAATGTGGTGCCTTGCCTCCTTCCCCTGCACGGTCCGCTCCACATAGGCGGCCAGCTCCTCATCGTTTTCGCCGGCGCGCATGCGTCCGTACAGGTCGTGCTCCACCTGGGAAAACAGGCAGGTGCGAATCTTGCCGTCGGAGGTGAGCCGGACGCGGCTGCACGCGCCGCAGAAGGCCTGTGTCACGGGGGCGATGATGCCGATTTCGCCTTCGCCGTCGGCAAAACCGTACCGGCACGCGGTCTCACTGGCCTCACGCGGCGCCACCGGAACCAGCGGCATCACGCGATGAATACGCTCGACGATTTCAGCAAGCGGCACCACGATATCCGGAGACCAAAGCCGGCCCTCTTCCAGAGGCATGAATTCGATAAAACGGACCACCACGCCTTCTTCGCGGGCAAAGTGAGCAAAGCCCTCGACCTCCCCGTCATTGAAACCGCGCAGCAAGACGCAGTTGATCTTGAGCGGGGTCAGGCCGGCATCGCGCGCGGCGCGAATGCCGCGAAGGACTGCGTGAAAGCTTCCGGGTACGCGCGTGATCCGTTCAAACGTCTCCGCATTCACAGCATCCATGCTGACGGTGGCCCGCTGAAGCCCCGCGCGCTTGAGGGGCTGTGCAAGGTCCTCCAGCAAGTGGCCGTTGGTGGTGAGGGCCAGGTCCAGGGGCTCGCCGTCCAGGGTGCGCATCCTGGCCAGTTCCCCCAGCAGGTCGATGAGTCCGGCGCGCAGCAGTGGCTCTCCGCCGGTCAGGCGGACCTTGGAAATACCCAGCCGCACGAAAATCCGGATCAGCCGCAGATACTCTTCGATGCGCAACTCGGGATACTGGGCCCCCACTTCGCCGGTGCGGCAGTAGACGCACTTGTAGTTGCAGCGGTCCGTGATGGAAACGCGCAGGTCGTGGATGACGCGACCATGGCTGTCGGTCAACCGGGAAGTGGCCCTTACCGTGCCGGCGGAAGTTGGGGAAGCGGATGACATCGGCATCTTCAAGGCTATACCCTTTTGCCCCAGTATGCAGGGAAGGGGGCGACCGCAGGAAGGACTCCGCACCGGAGCCGGAAACTGGCCGGTATAGCCGCAGTCCGCTTCATGGGAACCTTCCCTAGTCCAGGCGGGGCGTGCCCTTGCGAAGGCGGATGCCGGTGACGCCGCAGACAAAGATGATACCCAGAGCGATAAAGAAGTAGTACGCCATGGGGTGTGCCCAGCCCGGAGAATACTGCAGGTCCTGGCCTACCCAGAGCAGCAGAATTGTGGCAATGACAGAAAACTGACCAGCGATAACCAGGCACAGGTGCCCGAGGTCGCGGCGCTTGTCCAGCGCCTCCACCTGGTCGGGAGTCAGGTTGCGCTCTTCAGGGGGAAGAAGGAAGTTTGCCATCGATGGTGTTCTCCTGGGTCGGGCCCGCCGGATTGGCCTCCGGGCCGCTGCGTTTCAACACGATGATTCAATCACAAGCTGCGCCCGGCGCGCCAGAGGCAAAAGCGGAACTGCGCAGGGAGCGAGCCGCTCGGCCCTCTCTAGGGTTGCCCGCCCGGCACCGTCGACCGCCTGAGGTCTACTCTGAGAGGAACGCCAGCGATTGCAGGCCGGTAATCTCGAAGGGTTTGCGGCAGCGCACATTGGTGCAGGACAGCTTGTCATCCCGGCGAACCATGTAGGACTGTGCTTTGGCAAAGCGCGCACGGTCCCGTTCGTCGGCCTGGCGCGGCAGCTGAGCGCGCTTGCGGCGCACCACCCAGGTCACCTTGTACTCCGCCGCCTGACCACACTTGGGGCAGGTGAGCATATGGGTGCGCGCCTCCGTGGTCTCGTTAAAAAACTCCCGCTCTTCCATGGTTCCAGCACTCCCGCCCGGCCGAGGCAGCTCGCTGGCCGCCCCACGGGTCTTTCTCTTCTTCGCAATCTATTCCATACTCTTCCTTGAAATGACGAAACGCAAGCCAGCCCGATTCTCTGCCACCAAAGCGGTGAAGGCCAACGCGCGAGAGCGCGTGGGGCAGCCCCGGCCGTCACGCGTGGTGGAGTCCGAACCACGCGCGGGCCGGCAGGCCAAGTACAAGCCAAAACTGGACGAGCTGATCCGCCGGGAGGAGTAGTGGGTCGTTGCGCGGACTTAGTTCCACAGCACCAGCAGGCCGGCCAGCATCGCCAGCGGCATCGCCACCGCGCCCACCTTCAGGAACTCCCACGCGGACAGTTCAACTTTTTCCCGGCGCAGCGCAATCAGCCACAGGATGGTGGCCAGCGAGCCGGTGACGGAAAGATTTGGCCCCAGATCCACGCCGATGAGTACCGCGTGGGCCAACAGCCCTGTCTGGTGGGCGTGGCGCAGGGCCATCCCGCTCATCAGGCCCGCGGGCAGATTGTTCATGACGTTGGAAAGCAGCGCGACCGAGAATGCGCTGCCGAGCTTTGCCGCCCAGGCCGGAGCGCCAGCCAGCAACTGGAGCCCCGCCAGGCCAAACTGCGTCATTCCGGCGGAGTGCAGCGCATCCACCAGGACAAACAGACCTGCCACCAGGGGCAATACTGCCCAGGACACGCCCCGGATCACACGCGGCCCTAGGCGGGGGGTGCGCCACGCGGCAACGGCCATCGCAAGGAATGCAGCGCCGCAGGTTGGCGCGCCAAGAGGAATATCCCAGGCCGAACATGCGACCAGCAGAACCGCCGCGCCCACCAGTGCCCAAAGCGCCAGCTTGCCCTCGGAGGTAAGCGGCGCAGGTTCCGCTTCGCCTTCCATGCCTCCGCGCAAATCCGAGCGGGTGAGCCAGAGCAGGCAGGCATAGGTGACCAGAATGGCTGCAACGGAGGGAAGCAAAAAGATCTGCAGCCAGGGGGTGAGCGGCGGCAACTGACCGTCAAATAGAACAAGGTTCGCGGGATTTGAAATGGGCAGAAGAAAACTGGCCGCGTTGGCGATGAGCGCGCAAGCCAGAAGATACGGTCTGGGCCGAACCCGGGCCCGACGCACCACGGCCAGAACCGCCGGTGTCAAAACCACTGCCGTTGCATCGTTTGAGAGGCAGGCCGTGACCACGATGCCCACAAGGTACACGAGCAGGAACAACCTTCGCGGAGATCCCTCGGCGTGCGTTGCAGCCGCGCCGGCCGCCCAGTCAAAGACATGCTCGACGCGGGCCAACTCGGCAAGGACCATCATGCCGGCCAGGAAGAGGTACACATCCCGGCCCTCCCATGCGGCCCGCAACGCGTGCCCGGACGGCTCCAGCCCCGCAAGCAGCAGCAGAGCCGCGCCTCCGCAAACCCAGTACGCTTCCGGAATGCCGCGAGGCCGCAGCAGCATGCACAGAATGCTGGCCAGCGTGACAATCCAGACAAACACATCAGGGAGAATGGCGGAGTGCAAGAAGGAGCCGTCGACCTCTCCCGTAGAGTACCGCAGGCTCCTCGCGAAAGGCCGGCCAATGCCGCCGGCTTGGCACGGCACATGGCGAACCGGGCCGACCACTGCCGCGGCTAGGCGCTCGTGTGGCAAATACCTTTGCGCCTGAGGGATATCTGGCGCATCCGAAGGGCTTCGCGCAGTCCTCTGTGCCGATCGTTCGAGGCTGCCTTAGAGCGCTGAAGTTTTGGAGCCGGATACAACCTGGGATTGCGCTTCCAGCCAGGCGGCCATTTCCAGGTGGCCGCGCTCGCGCGCATACCCGGCTGGGGTCTTGCCCATCTCATTGGTATGCAGCGGGTCGGCGCCACGGGCCAGCAGCAGCTCTGCCAGGTCTCTGCGGTCCGCTGCAGCCGCAGAAAAGATCGGGGTGTACCCGCCCACCTGCACGCCATTGGCTTCGGCGCCATGCTCCAGCAGGAGGGCGAGCATCTGCGCGCTACCGCCAATCGACGTTGCCGCGTGCAGTGGCTGGTTCCTTTGCGGATTGCGCGAGACGGCATCGATGCGTGCGCCGTGCTCCAGCAGCACGGACGCGGCCTCCGGAGTGCCGAACGCAGCGGCAAGATGCAGGGGCGTCCAGCCGTCGGAAGCACAGGCCTGTGCCGCTTCCGGGTCCGCCGCGAGAATCTCCTTAAGCCGGGATGCGTCGCCCACGGCTGCTGCTTCAAACACGTCCAGCGCCACGCCTCGGTCGGCCAGCTTTCCGCGCAGAAAGTCGCGCACTGTGGTTTGGCCGTAATAGATGGACCACATCAGCGCGGAGATACCCTGCGAGTCACGCCATTCCGCCAGGGACGGGTTGGCCTCCACGGCTTCAGCAAGCTCCGCGGTAGTCCCGGCCTGTATCCATTTGAGAAAGGGAAGAAGCATTCGTCGGTCCTGCCGTTCCTTGTTTGCGAGTTCCTTGTTTGCGAGTTCTTGGTTTGCGAGTGCGATGCGGTGAGCTGAAAAAGGGATATTGCCGACGCAAGGCCTGTGAGGAGTAGATGCGAACTCGCCCGGGCCGGTCAAGTGAAGTGAGGTCAGCGGAAGGAGTTTGCTCCGGGTCGCTTCAGCCGCCACAGAATTCGGCGAAAAAGCCCGAGGATGCGGCGCGCGTCGGCCGGGCCGAACTGCAACCGGCGCAGCAGGACGCGCAGATCGTGATGATTCGCGGCCTGCATGCTGCGCGGGGAGTAACCGGCGGCCTGCATGGTCTCCTCCACCAGGCTCGCAATGCGATCGAGCTCAGAGCTGGGGAGACCGCGCTGCGGCGCGATGCCTGACTGAGCGGCGGTGTCTGTGGCCGCGTGCTCGTCGCTCGGAATCGCACGGGTAGCCAGTTCATACAGGCAAACGGCCACCGCCTGACCCAGATTCATGGACGGCTGTTGCTCGTTGGTGGGGATTTCCACCAGCAGGTGGCAAAGGGAGAGATCGTCGCGTGTGAGGCCGTGTTTTTCCGGACCGAAGAGCAGGGCCACGCGGCCGCCGCTTTTCAGTTCCTGTTGCAAGCGGGACCCAACCAGCGGCAGGGAGACGACCGGTTGCTCGGGTTTGCGAGAGGCGAGCGTGCCGGTACCGAGCACCAGCGTGCAACCCGCCACTGCCTCGGCCAGAGTTGCGCATTCACGGGCCTCGGCCAGCACTTGCGGCGCCCCAACGGCAGAACGAGCCTCGCGCCAATGGGGCGCGTAGGGCGAGACCACAGACATCCGCGTGAAGCCGAAGTTGGCCATGGCGCGGGCCGCGGCGCCGGTATTGAGCGGGTTGCGCGGAGATACCAGTACAACTTCCACCGAATCGATTTGGCGGGTGACGGACAAGTGCTCATTGTAGTGTGCGAGTGGCACGGCGGCCACGCGACATTGCTACACTGCTGCTACGCATGGTCCCCGATACGGAAGAGACAAGACAGGAAACAGAAGAACTGTGTGCCACGGCCCGCTGGTGTTACAGCCAAGGCTGGGTTCCGGCCACCAGCGGCAACTTCAGTGTCCGCGCCGGTGCGCAGATTCTCATCACGCCGAGCGGTCTGGACAAAGGCACGCTGATGCCGGAGCACCTTATCCAGGTGGATATGGAGGGCCGCGGCCAGGACTCCTTGCGCGCACCCTCGGCGGAGACCGCGCTCCACGTGGCTATCTACCGCGAGCGCCCCGCCGCGCGCGCCATCCTGCATGTACACACCATCTGGAATACGCTTCTTTCTGAGCGCTTTGCGTCCACCGGCTATCTGCCGCTGGAGGGCTATGAGCTGCTCAAGGCGCTCTCCAGCGTGGCAACGCATGCGCATCTGGAGCGGGTTCCTGTGCTGGAGAATTCGCAGGACTATGCCGAACTGTCCCGCCAGATGGCGGAAGTTCTGGAGTCGCATCCCGGCGCGCATGGGGTTCTGCTCAGTCGTCACGGGCTTTATACTTGGGGGCAATCAGTGGCGGAAGCACGCCGCCACCTGGAGGCTCTCGAATTTCTCTTCGAGGTGGAAGCGCGGCGACTGCTGGCCAGGCAGGCATAGGCGTTTGCCGCTGAAGGTGAGGTTCTTACATGGCTGTGCTTCGATTCCCTCAAGAAGACCGCGTCCTTGAAAGTGAGCCGGAGATTCGCTCCTCGCTTGCTGCGCTTGGCATTGACTATGAGCGCTGGAGTCTCGACCGGGTGCCGCCGGACTCCTCTGCGGAGACCGTTCTTGCCGCATATGCCGATGAGATCAGCGAGATGAAGCGTCGCGGCGGCTACGTTACGGCAGACGTCATCGATGTGAATCCCGAGACACCGAATCTGGAAACGATGCTCGCCAAATTCGACAAGGAACACACACACTCCGAGGACGAGGTGCGCTTTATTCTCGCGGGCCGCGGTATCTTCTTTCTGCATCTGGCCGGCCAAGTGATTTCTGTTGAAGTGGGGCCCGGCGACATGTTGCGCGTGCCGCGCGGCACCACGCACTGGTTCACCCTCTGTGCCGACCGCCGCATCCGAGCCATCCGCTGGTTCCAGGACACCGCCGGGTGGACTCCACATTACACCGACTCCGGCGTGGACCAGGGCTACCAGCCGCTCTGCTTCGGCCCGGCCTACCTGGGGCCTCGCGTGAACACCATGTTCCGCGCATGAGCCAGCTCCGCACGCGTCTGTTTCTACTGGATGTGGAGGGCACAGTTGCTCCGCTCACGCTCGTCACAGAGCAGCTGTTTCCCTACGCACGCGCGCACGCAGCGCAATTCCTGCAGCTCCACGCAACCGACCCAGAGGTTCGTGCGGACCTGGCGTTGCTGGCTCAAGAGAACCACGCAGAGACACAGGCCGATCAGCCCGCCTTCTCCCATCCGGAAAATTTACGCGACGCGAACGCTTATCTGCTTTGGCTCATGGACCGCGACCGCAAATCCACCGCTCTGAAAAGTCTCCAGGGCAGGATATGGAAGGCGGGCTTTGAGTGCGGCGAGTTGAAGGGCACCCTCTTTCCAGATGTGCCGCAGGCCTTCGCACTCTGGTCGGCACACGCGCAAATCGCCATTTATTCATCCGGCTCCGTAGAAGCGCAGAAGTTGCTGTTTCGCCACTCCAGCTTTGGCGACATGACTCCGCGCATTGCCGGCTATTTCGACACACGCACCGGCGCCAAGGCAGAAGGTAAGAGTTACGTGGCCATTGCCGCCGCCATGCAGGTGCAGCCGGCGGAGCTGCTCTTCTTTTCCGACGTTGTACGCGAGCTAGACGCCGCGCGCGAGGCAGGATGCGGAACGCGACTTGCCGTACGGCCCGGCAATCCCCCGGTCGACGAAGACAACGGACATCTCCGCATCGAATCATTGCTGGCGCCTGCGGCATCTGAATAAGGCGCGGCGCAGCAAACCAGCCGCCGTACACTTGAAGAAGAGAGCCGCAAGCGCAAACCACAAAAAATGATCGATTGGACCAATCCAGCAGCGACCGCCCTCAATGAGATCCGCACCGCTCCTCTCGTCCGCTTCTCCCTGCTTGCGCTCAGTTCCATCTTTTTCTTGGTGGACCCCTTCGCGGCAATTCCTTCCTTCCTGGCAATTACGGATGGTGTGGACCCACTGCGCCGCAAGCGGATGGCGCGCAAGGCCACGCTGACCTGTTTCATTGTGCTCACCAGTTTTGCTCTGGCCGGCCAGCTCATCTTCCGGATGTTCGGTATCACATTGCCGGCATTCGAGATAGCCGGCGGTCTCATCCTTCTGCTCATTGGCTTGGACATGTTGGAGGCACGCCGCTCCCCCACACAGGAAACTACAGGCGATACGGAAGAGGCCGCAACCAAAGAAGATGCGGGCATTGTGCCCCTCGGCATTCCCATGCTCGCCGGCCCCGGCGCCATCTCTTCGGTCATGGTGTTGGTGGGTCCCATCCCCAGCCTCTTCCATTGGCAAATAGGAGCCATTTTGGGGGCCATCGCCCTTACCTGCCTGGTCAGTTACTGGGTGCTTGCCAGTGCCGGCCGTGTACGCCGGGTGCTGGGAGAAACGGGGATCCGGATATTGGTCCGCATCATGGGACTGATGCTGGTTGCCCTCGCCATGCAGTTTTTCGTCAATGGGCTCACGGATTTAGGCATTATTGCTCGGCCTTAGCGGCCGCGTTTCCCACAGAAAATGAAGACTTTCCACAGGCCGGCGCCCTTGCGTTTGGGAAAGCTACTTGCTAAAGTCAAAAAGTTGCAACCGGGCGCCGGATGAGAGTTTGGAGGCGGCTTGCAAAGCAAGGTAGCGTATGCTACTGTTGGAAGGTTGAGAAGCAGCAGTGGAGCCTCCCGTGTGGCCGTTTGGCCTGTCCTGAAAAAGGAAATGGGAAGCTGGTTCGTTCGGTCAGATGAGGCGCAAGCCCCTGAACCGCTGTAGGGAATCCCACAGAGAACAAGCCATTGCAGGACCCGGGAGGATAACTCCCATACGAGCCTTGTCGGCTCGGGCAGAAATGCTGGTCGCTCTTTGAAAGTTTTGCGCTGCGCGAAGGGTCGAAGCGGCTTGCTGATTGTTGGCAGAATGAGACTTGTGCGTGAGGAACAAACCGCCAACGGAACGTTGGAGCGGCCTCTGCGGAAGATCAGAATTCTGGCTTGACAGACGCAGGCAACTCCGATAGATTTAGAAAGTTCGCGCAAAATTGACAAGCGTCGCAGTTGAATGCGCGCTTGGAAAGCGCAACAAGTTCGAGGACAACCAACCGAAAGGTTGGAGTCTCGATCCCAAGGGCACCGCTCAGGCGGAACGCTCGAATGGATCTTTGACAACTAGGTTGAACATGCCAGTCGTGAGAATCGATCAGGTTTAGCTTGATCTTCTCACAAGGTAAGGTGCCTAGCGCTTTCGAGCGCAGGCACGGTCGAACCCTGTCCTGACCTCCGTCAGGCGGGAACGACAACAGTTTCAAACGAGAGTTTGATCCTGGCTCAGAATCAACGCTGGCGGCGTGCCTAACACATGCAAGTCGAACGAGAAAGTGGAGCAATCCATGAGTAAAGTGGCGCACGGGTGAGTAACACGTGACTAACCTACCCTTGAGTGGGGAATAACTGAGGGAAACCTTAGCTAATACCGCATAACACCTACGGGTCAAAGGAGCAATTCGCTCAGGGAGGGGGTCGCGGCCGATTAGTTAGTTGGCGGGGTAATGGCCCACCAAGACAGTGATCGGTATCCGGCCTGAGAGGGCGCACGGACACACTGGAACTGAAACACGGTCCAGACTCCTACGGGAGGCAGCAGTGGGGAATTTTGCGCAATGGGGGAAACCCTGACGCAGCAACGCCGCGTGGAGGATGAAGTCCTTCGGGACGTAAACTCCTTTCGATCGGGACGATAATGACGGTACCGGAAGAAGAAGCCCCGGCTAACTTCGTGCCAGCAGCCGCGGTAATACGAGGGGGGCAAGCGTTGTTCGGAATTATTGGGCGTAAAGGG
>Ga0307375_10005851_pt1 | contig 11463 bp, 17 predicted proteins | sample TR1MG_FD_202531 | JGI IMG/M metagenome (GOLD analysis project Ga0307375, IMG submission 202531) | Soil microbial communities from Risofladan, Vaasa, Finland - TR-1 | ecosystem: Environmental > Terrestrial > Soil > Coastal area > Acid sulfate soil | place: Finland: Risofladan, Vaasa | collected... | reverse complement strand
CCAATACCGTTCCTTACCATATATATCTTTTTAACGTATAGATCCTTCCAGTCGGGGCAACCATTTAATAAGTGAAGGTAGTCCTTGTAAAAATGTAATGTATTAAACTCAATAGCATTAATGTTACTAGCAACCACATCGGGCAGTCGTCTAATAGCTTCCGAATCTTCTTCATGATACACCTCATCGGCGTCCATTAGGATGCACCAGTCCCCTGTACAGTGCCCTATCGCCATGGATTTGTTTATAGCCCACATTGCTTTTCCAAGGGAAGGTAGCCACTCATTATAGAATATCTTTATTCTTGGATCGTTTATTTCTTTTATTTTCTCTATAGTATTGTCAGTGCTACCTCCGTCCATAACAACAACCTCGTCCGCAAATAAAAGAGCTGATTTAATCCCTTCTATGGTGGTGTATTCCTTAGTTATGGAATTGGTAGTCATAGTATATACTGATATCTTAGACATTATTACCCTCTTTACTCTGTTAATAGATTTACTGGCCTTACTAACGTGTCTTTCATTTGTTCGCCGGGCTTTCCCCACTCATGTATATAGTGCATTCCAAAGAATGGATACGCTCCGTTTCTTTCCCTATGTCTACCCGATTTCTTGATGTGAATAATGTCAAACTGACCATTCTTTTCTAGCTCTTTAGTCTTCTTACATCCAACCACTTCTTCGTGTATCGGTCTTACAAATCTACAATAAGTTCTGAATATCCTGGCCTGATAGTCTGGATATGGATCCTTATTTTCTACGCCATCTATCAATTCTTTTCTTGGAAATTTATAGCAATCAAACTCATCCTGATTAATCATAGATGGTATCTGTTTTATGCTTTCGTCTGATAGCCTCTCGTCTGGGTCTAGGAACAACGTCCAGTCCGTGTAAACAAGCTTCATTGCATGATTCTTTTGCTCGGCGAAATGTCCGGTGAAGGGTACTATCTTAAGAGTGTCCACATAAGGCTCAGCTAGCGCTACTGTCTTGTCTGTGCTGCCCCCGTCAATCATGACTATTCTCTTTACAAACGGCCTAACATGTTTTATATACTCCTGTATATGTTCTTCTTCATTCATAGTTATAAGAGCGGCAGTTAATCCGTGGTACTCTTCCCAATCTCTTTCCATTAACTTAAACTCCATACCATCTGATCTAACCAGAACATTTTTCACTGGATACCTCCATGAAGTTCATATCGCTCTTAACTGTTTTGGCTGGGTTTATCTTGGCGGCTATCTCCTGTATCGCATGGTGAAGCCTTGCAGCTGTGTGGTCCCAGGTCCAGTTCTCTTCTACGTACTTAGCAGCTTCTTCTCCAAGTTTCTTAGCTTTGTCTTGGTTGTCGTATACCCACCGCATAGTCTGGCTAAGCTTGGCTTCATCTATATCGAACCACTTTTGCCCGCCATACTGAGGTTGCATCTTTAGAAACTCTCCATTGTTTATGGCTTCAAGTTTTCCTTCGATCAGGAAGCTGTTGTTCGGATTCATGAAGTCTGTGTTTCCTCCCCAGGCCGGGCCTATCGTTGGAACACCACAAGCCATTGCCTCTATAAGAGGAAGACCAAAACCCTCTCCTCTTGACGGAAGAACAAAGCAATCAAAAGATTTATAAAGGTTAGGAAGAGCATTGTCGGGAAGTATTTCTGTCCACAGAACTATCTTTGGGAACTTTGTTCTCCCCTCAAAGCCATCCTTTATCTTCTGTATCTGACCCTTTACGTAGTTCATTGTTTCCTCGACTGGAAACTTCCAAAACACTCTTAGGGTAAGGGTAACATCTTCGCCCTTAGTAAACGCATTATAGTACGATCTTATGAGGGCAGTTGGATTCTTTCTTTCCGTCCAATCAAACACTGAACCAAAATTGAACGCACCGCGGTCATAATTGAGTGGCTTGACTTTTGGATTGTAATGTTTAGTATCTGCTCCGTGGGGGATAACCTTTATCTTATTGCCATCAAGCCCCATGTTTATGTATGACTTTTTATTCTCCATAGATGGTACCCATATCTCGTCCATAGCTTTTAGTCCTAGTAGCCATGATATTGGAGCGCCATCAGTTTCAAATGGAGTATAGCATACATGATACCCTGCTCTTGGGTCTATAAAAAAGTTCTCCGGAGTAAGGTGTTGTATAAATATAAAATCCTTGTTGGCGATTGGGGTGGCCTCTAATATCTTGAGCCTGTCTCCAATCTCTCCCAGGTTGGGGGATGGACCTCTCCAAAATCTGCGAGTTCTTAACCTCAGTTTTATGTCGTCATATTTCATTAGTCCCATAAGATGATTTCTCGATACAGCTCCGTAACCAGAAAGATCGTAAGGGCAACTATAGTATAGTACATCAATCATTATATCGCCTCCGGTTTAAATTTCATATCAGTAACCTCTATTTTATTAGGAGCTCCACCTGGGAATAAAACTGAATCTATTATCTTTTCCCACTGCTTACATATGATATTCCAGTCCATCTTTAGGGCTTGCTCTCTACCCTTCTTACCATACTCCTCACGCAGTTCTTCGCTATCAAGTAGAGTTATAATTCCTTCTACATATTCATCTATATCTATTATTGCTCTTCTTATATTGGTCAATGGCTCTGCTTCCAGTACCTTTGGCGGCACAAGTATTCCAGCTTCTCTACACCACTCTGGATGAGCACTATAATCAGTCACAACTATTGGCCTGCCACATGACATCGCCTCAAGAACAGGCAGTCCAAAGCCCTCTCCCCTGGTTGGAAGGGTGAATATGTCAATAGAATTGTAAATTGCTGCTAGTGTTCTTTCGTCCACACCCCTGCCTATCTGAAGGTCGGGGTTAAATATTATGCTACCCTTCAATCCAAAATCTTCTTGAAGATCGAGAAGCTCCCACCCGCAGTCCCTAGGGGCGCAATGAAGGTATAGTATTACATCCTCCCTTGAGGATCCTTTGGTTATGCTTTCAGATAAACATTTTCTGCACTTCTCAGGTTTGGATGATTTTCTGTATATGTCATCAAACTTAGAGGCTGTTATGGCACCGCACTCGTCACACTTATACCACTCCCCCCTTAGTACATGGTAGAACATCTTGAACAAGCTGTCAAATGCCTTCCTGGGCTGATTTCTGGCTACTATTCCTATTACTTTCTTTCCCTCTACCCCAAGAAGCCTCTTCTTAACCATAGACCTCTGCTCCTTGGGCATGGGAGAAAATAACTTAGTATCAACTCCATGATATATATAGCTTAAGTTTGCATTGGGGGCTTTCTGTTTGATAACATCCTCCCCATACTTTCCGTACGCCACAGCATAGTCCATATCTTCAACTATTGGTCCCCATTTAGTAGGCACGGGCTGACCATCTATGGGGAAATATCCTACCCACTTAAATGATTTCCTGTTTTTAGCTTCTTTAATATGGTCAGTCATCCACATGTCGCCCAAAGACCACACAAGATCTGGTTTAATCTTCTCTACGTATGCCGGAAACGTATGATGACCATACTTATCTTCCTGAGTAATTATTCCCTTTTCATTTTTCTTTGTAGTATATACGGGGTATGATACTTCTCTGTCGTTCTCCTGATGGAACCAGCCTATGGCATTTATCTCATACTTACCAGTGTTGTTTAGGTGTGACCACACTTCCCTTCCGACGCGACCAAATCCTGTGTCTATCTTTGGAGAGTCAGTCATGACCAGTATTTTTTTTCTTTCGAAAGTCATATTACTTATTCCTTTTTGATTTATTCAGCTGTTCTTTTATTAGAACATCTATGTCGTCTTCTGTGCTTGTTCTCTTTATTACGGAACCGTCGTCCATGAGGACCGCAACAACCTTACCGTTCTTATCTCTTATGTCTAACATGATTTTGGTCTCCTTTGTTTGTGGGAGACAGCGTTTTGGTTTAAGCTATGTCAATCTTTCTGACATTTTCCTTTTCTTTGCCATCTCTATATGGTATCCTTATCTTCAGCATACCATCCTTAAGGTCGGCCGCAATCTTTTCCTCGTCCATATTTTCTGGAAGCCGAATACTTCTGCTGAAAGCTCTTTTTGATACCTCTCTACAATAATACCTATCGTTGTTTAGTTCCTTATCCTGATTTGATTCACCTTTTATGCTGAGTATATTGTCCTTGATCTCCAGTTCTATCTTATCTTTTGGAAGCTCAGGTACATAGGCATCTACGCATAGATTGCCCTCATCGTCATCATAAACGTTCATTTTCGGATAGGTTCCCTTGGCCAGTGCGCCAGGGAAGAAGTCTTTGCCGAACATTTCGTTTAACAGCCTGTCCATCTGGTCTCCCAGTGAACGTGTTAACGCAGATCTGTCATTGAAAAATGGAATTAGGTCTCTCATTTTTCCTCCTTTACATGTTTTTTCACGCTGTCTCCCAACTGTGTCTTGTTTGGGTCAATCTTGACTCTTAGTCCATTGGTTAGTACGAATACTACGTACTTTCCCTCGTTGTACGTTTCGAAAACGTTACTTTCCGTTATTAAATCCTTTGCTGATAACATCTCTATCCTCCATTGCTCTTTCGTTCATACAAAATAACTTGAACTTGCACTTACCGCAGCTCAACCTGTTGTCCGATGGATAGAAAATCCTGTTTTCTATTCCAGTGGCTATGTTATATAAAACTTTCTTAGCCCTAACAAAATCGCTACCGCTTTTCTGAAGAAACATCTCCTGCTTCTTCCCTATGTTACACAGTGTAACACTTGATTCTCTTGATTCAAAGCTCTTTCTAAACGCATACGACGCTACTGCAGTGTTTAGGTCTATCTGACTTAAAAATTCGTCTGGCATTTGTGGGGCATACGAAAAGAATACAAGCTCCGTTTGCCTATCCCTTGTCTTGTCGTTTGTAACCTTTATTAAGGGGATGGTACCACATATATGAAGGTTCATTTCTCCACTAAACATGGCGTCATATCTAAAATCTACGGCTATTGGTGTTATCTTTTCGCCACTGGCATACTTATAAAAATTCTTTAAAAGGCCCACGGCCATGTTGGACCTTTCTCGCACGTCCTCGTCCTTAAAGTTTTCCTCTATTTCCGAGCAGAACCATAACTGTTCCCATTTTGAAAATAGATTATCAAGAGATTTCTCTTTTTTGTCTATCATGCAAAAGTAATAATATGATATAGTCTGCTTTATAATATCCCTAAAGTGATCCTTTAGATCTTTTTTTTCAGGAAGAAAGTCTATATGCTTGAATTTATATAGCTGTGGACAGTTCTTGTAATCAAGAACCTCTTGCATATTAAGACGCACCCTTTCCTCCTCCCGCTGTTTTTCCTAATGCTGTCAGCGGACAAGCGCACGGCTTTTTCACGGGGTAACCAGTCCAACTTGCTGGTGGTATAACTGATCTATTTTGATTCTTGGGTGCCTTAGGGGCCTTACCTGGTTTTTTTACCATGGGTCTACCTCCGATGATGATATGAAACTGTTGTCAGGCTTTCCGGGATTGCTTCTGTCTGAGAATCTCTTAAGAGCGGCCTTGTAGGTAGCCCGTAAGCTGTCCACCTCACCCCTTGAGCACTCATAGAACGTTGAATGTTCTGGAGACATCTTATAATACAAGGTCCCCTTAAAGTCTGTTATCTTGTTCTTCTGTATATCTATTTCTACTATAGGCTTCTTAACTGTCTCTCCGTTCTTTTCTTCTACCCACACAGCTTCGGCAGAATCTCTGCGAGCGTGTACATCATTGTATATCATACCTATCATGTTGTTGTCAAACTCCATCTGCTTAGACTCTGCTATATCAGCAAGCATTGGCCTCTTCATTCCATTGGTAGCCATGAATTTTCTTGTTTCCATGGTGCATATGGCGGATATATGTAGTCGATTCTTCATGGCGTGTATTCTTCCGCTGGCATGCTTGAACCGTATCCTCTCGTCCTTGGCCCTCTCGTCGCTTAGCTTGTGAAAGTTGTCTAAAAAGAACAGGACCTGCTTCTCTGGGTACTTCTCTTGCATCCACCGTATCCAATTCTCTGCAAAGTTAAGATCCGTGCCCTGGCTAACGTCCTTGATGGCGAACCTTCCGTCCTCTATGAGCTTCATTATGTCTTTCCATCCGGTCTCTAGCTTAGCCTTATCTTCATCTGTATGTACATTCTCTGTAGGGTGTGTGACCTGCCTTATCTCTAGTCCGGCTGAGATTGCTACGAGCCTAGGTATGGCCTGCTGTCTGGAGTCGTCTATAGACATGAATAGAACACAAGCATCTTCGTTGTGCTTAGCTATCCTATATGCCAGATTAAACATGAGGGCTGTTTTGCCCGTGTTTGCGTCTCCGGCGAAAGTTATCATGGCGTCTTCTTTCGGTATGCCCGAAAAGGATGCGTCAAATATATCCCATCCAGTCGTAAACCCTAACAGACCTGGCTTTCTGTCATCAAACTTCTCTCTTACCTCAACCATATAGGACAAGAGCTCATCACTAGAGTGTGCGTCGTCAGTGGTTGTGCTTCTCAGTTTTCTTATGTCCTCTAGGGCTTCTTCAAATATAGCTACCGGATCGCTTTCTCTGTCGTTTATCTCACTCATTACCTGTCTTACCTTCGCATGTTCTTTTTCCTTAATGCGAGCCTCTTCGTAATTGAGTATCGAGTCGAGTTGCCTCTGGATAGCCTTGAGCCTAACCCCAGCAAACTCTGAGAGTTGTTTGCACATGCTCTCTCGTCTAATGTTATTAGGCTCATTGACTATCAGAGGTATCATACGATCACAGACATCTTCTTTATTAAAATCGTAGGGGAATCTGCTTAATCTCCACTCAAAAGCATCCATGAGTGGTAAGTTTCTAAATGCATCAAGACCGTACTTATCCAGATAGTCATCTGGGTCGCACTCCTCTGTCTCTGATGGCATTTTTACTATCTTTATCCTGAGAGATTCTTCCCCGCTAAAGTGTTCATCTAAAAGCTTCTCTGTTTTCTCCTGTCCTGATGGATCTCCATCTAAGCACAGTATAATGTCTCTTATATTAAGTTCTTTTATTAGGTTTATGTGCTCATATGTAAGAGCAGTTCCTCCTATTGCACAGCTATTCTTAAGTCCGTGCTTCTGGGCCGTAAGCCAGTCCGGATATCCCTCAAATATATATAGAGGAGGGACGCTAGGTTTGGCTTCATATAGGCCATACAGAAGCTTACTCTTGTGGTATATGGGGCACTTGCTGCTTGTGTTCCTAAACTTAAAAGTCTTGGATCCCTTCACGAAGTTCATGTCCCTGCCAGCAAAACCAACAACCTTGCCCTTCTCGTTCTTTACTTCGAATAGGAGCATGTTTGGAGCGAACAGCATGTTATTAAAATCTATGTCTCTTAAAAACTCTTTTGTAAACCCACGATTAGAAAGCCTTGTTAAGAAGTCATCATAACTTTTAACACATCCAACACCGTACTCTTTACAGAGAGATACTGGCCACTTTCTTTTCTTTAGATATTCTATGGGCTGATTCTCGCTAATGATATCAGAAGCTTCGGCATATGCCTTGTATACCTCTGACCTGTATATCTCTTCTTCTGTTACTTCAAACTTATCATTGTATGGTATGTTGTATTTGTTTGCCAGATAGAAAAGATTCTCGTGTATAAACTCTTTTCCCGTGGTAGGCTTCCCCTCCAGGAAGTGCGCGGCATCTACGATGGTACCCTTAGCGCCACACCCAAAGCAATAGAACGTTTGTTCTTTTGAGTCGGGATAAAAACTTACCGAAGCTTGTGTATCTTTGTGCTTCGGATTTATACAAATAAATTTACCTTGCTCTGATACCTTTACATTGTGTTCCTCTAAATAATCTCTGAGGTACGGCATCAGCTTTTGTTTAAGGCCGTCCAGATAGGTATTACTGTTCTCCATTTAGGTCTGCCTCCTGTGATTTAATTATCGATTCCTTTAAGTTCTGAGCAACATATACGCTGTCTCCAAATAAGGATCTAACCACGTGTGCGTTGTATTTCTCTAGCAATGTCTTTGCGAATTTCTTCATATTGTCTGTCATTGGGGGCTTTGACTCGTATCCCCTCAAAAACATCTCTCTTTCCATTTTCATCCATGAATCTTCTGCCATTTATCTTCCTCCATTATCTCTATTATAGCATACTTTTCGAGACTTTTCAACCAGAAAAATGGTGGACCTGCCGGGATTCGAACCCGGGTCCTATGAATCAGTCAACTAGGTCGATGTACAGTCATTAGTACGTGGGGGTGACCACCAGTTACCTATATTACGAGCAGGTAACGAGCTCTTTACCGATGTAAGAGTATTCTGTTGCTACGTTACTCTCATACGCCTGGTCCCTAGAGACCAAAATAGGTTCTGTAACCTTGTCTTCCAACATATCGGAGACCATGTTAAGAACCCGCTTAAACCCATTTGGTTTAGCATTTATTGTGTTTGCATCTTTTTACGGGGCCGGATGCTTCCCCGGACTGCGCTCTAGAATCCCAACAAATAGTCGAAACCTGTCAGGCCCATTCTTTTCCTATCTACTCTCTTATTATACCATAATTGATGTACCTTTTCAACCTATTTTTTGGTTGAAATAACATATATTTTATGTTATAATATAGGTATAATAGAAAGATAACTCTTTCAATAACAAAGGAGAAAATATGGACATTATTAAAGCAGTGGATACGTACGTTGAGTCTCCGCGACCCGTGAGCCCTCCAAGGATACACAGAGGGTATCACCCATCGGCAGCATCATGTATTATTAAGAATGAGTACGACGAAGACGAAGTGGTTGGAAAGTGCTTGCGCGATAGCTACTGGTCACACAAGTCTCTGGAGAAATCAAACCCAATGACTGCGCGTGGAGTAAGAATAACCTCAGTTGGATCTATGGTTGAGCGATGGGAAGTAGAGAAGTACAAAGAAATGGGAATATGGAGAGGCAATAACATAAAGTTCTTCGATACCGACCATGGTATATCTGGAGAAGTTGATGCCTTTGTCGAGGACACTCAAACAAAAAACCTTATTGGTGTAGAAATTAAGACGGGATATGGTTATCAGTTTCAATCTCAGGTTATAGGTAGACCAGACAAGAAAGGCAAGCCCAAGCCCGAACACCTCATGCAAGTTATGTTGTATATGAATTACTTTAAAGACATACCATTGTTTAAGATGGTGTATATTGATCGTGGAAATGCTGCTAGAGCAGAGTTTAATGTAACAATAGATAAGAATAGCGGTGCTGGCGTAGTGGATGGCAGGAAATATTCTGATAGACTTACGCTCCCCGCCATACTGCATAGGTTTGAAGAACTAGGAAAGTGTCTTGATGACGGGGTTTTGCCCGCAAGAGACTACCAATTACAGTACTCTAAGGAACATCTTCAGTTTCTACTTGACTCAAATCGTCTCAGCAAAACTGATGCCAAGACTTTTGAGAAGAACAAAGAACTTGAAAAGGGAGATTGGAGATGCAGTTACTGTGATTACAAAGATTACTGTTGGAAGGAGGCATAAAATGGTGGATGCTATTCTTGAAGTTATTAGAAGCCTACTGGAGTTTACTGGGTATGTTCTGAAGTTTGCTGTTCTTCTGGCGATCTGCTGGGGCATATCTCTTGCAATACCTCTGAGCTGTTTTGAGGTATCCATTCTCATGATGATATATTGGTTTCTTAACCTTTATAATCGTGTAAAATAACCTACCATAATAAAAAAGGGCTAAGATCTGGTGCAATGCCAGGTCCTAGCCCTATTTTTTTGTCTATATATACTTACTTCTTCTTCTTTTTCTTAGCCGTGCATTTACCTTTAGAGCAAGACTTTGTTGACGTGGCTCCTACGTTTTCTCCCAGCTCACCCGTGTTCTTGAGTGCGTTGAGTATCATTTCTATGGCCATACGTACAACACTTTCTTGTATTGTTGCCATTCCAGCCGCCTTAGCTGCTTCAATAACCCTCTTAACGGCCTCTTCCCTCTTTTCTGCATCCATAACCAAAGAAGGATCCGCCTGTATCTCTTTCAGGATCACCTCTATAGTTGGTCCCATCTTGTCTATGAACGTCTTAACAGCATCTGTCATTATATCAAGTATAATCTTCTTGATATATCTTCCTAATCCTGCCAACCAATCATATGCTCTTTGCCAAAAATTACTCATTATTCCTCCTACCAATCAATTTTGAATTTCAGTCCAAAGTAAAAATCTTTTGTGGGCTTTCTATTTACGGTGTCCCAATAGCTTCCCATTTCAAATGACCAATACTTATTTATCTTTATCTCCGGGGCCTTTACAACTATCTTCCCCTCTCTTCGCTTTAACACATCGCTTAGATTCATTTCCGGGCTCCTACTACTTTCAGAACCTCTTTCTGTTCTCCCAACTCGGCCTCAACAGCAAGCTGTAATGCTTCCGTGGACTTTATAATCCCCATCTCGTCAAAGATTACCTTGCTAGCTTCTTGAATAGCCTTATCAAGAGCTTCTTTCCTCTTCGCTTCGTCGAACTCGCCCTTCTCCTTAAGTCCAGAAACGAATGTCTGCGTGATAGCCAGTACTACTTTTCTCACTATCTGCTGAATCCTTTCCTCGACCTTATCGTCTATATCTATATTTGTTTTAGCCTCTATAGCGTCCATTATTGCCCCTATTTTTTGGGCAAGGAATGTAGCCAGTAGGCCTCCAATTATAGTTATAGCCGTGGCGATTGCATGTTCAATCAACCAAGTACCCATAACTTACCTCCTGTATTAATGTCTGTGAAACAACAGACCGTTATTTATAATCCTCAATAATCCGCTCGCCTCTACTATGCCTTCGTCGAGATCTGCAACGCCATCGTCAAAGTCCCGCATCGTCCTGGCCCAAACCTCTTCGTAATCAGTAATAGTCTGAGATCCAGTGTACATATTTACACCGGAAGGAGAATAAGTAAGGTCATCTATGGACTGCTGCAGTTCATCTATCTGTTCCTGTATGCTAGCTGGACTCATGTCTTCTCCTTAGTGTGTATGTGTGCTTAATTCTTCCCTGGCATTAATCAAACCAGACAAAAGCTCTCTTAAACACCCCTCCAGGTCGTCTAATTTAGTTTCCAATGTTAGCTGTTCGGAGGATACGTCTGCATTTATGGTGTTTACATCTGTAAGCTTGGCGCGCTTATCAATGTCGGCCTGCAGTCCCGCAAGCTGGCGTCGGAGCTCGTCTATTTGTTCCTGAAGAGTTGCCATTTTCGCTCCTTTATTCTGTTGTATACGTCATTGTAATAGAGTCAAGTATTGGCGTCGTGGTGGATCCTATGCCCTGAATCATTTCTACCAAAAGAAATATAGTATCAGTTGCATACGCAGCCACATCCAATTTATTTGAAGGCAATATAGCGCTAGACGTGCTGGTCCAAAGGGGTGAGCCAGAGTCAAAATCTCCTATTGTTGGATACAAAGACACCTTGTATTCTATGTTGTCGTACGTAG
>Ga0307375_10005850_pt1 | contig 11464 bp, 10 predicted proteins | sample TR1MG_FD_202531 | JGI IMG/M metagenome (GOLD analysis project Ga0307375, IMG submission 202531) | Soil microbial communities from Risofladan, Vaasa, Finland - TR-1 | ecosystem: Environmental > Terrestrial > Soil > Coastal area > Acid sulfate soil | place: Finland: Risofladan, Vaasa | collected... | reverse complement strand
AGCGCCGGCCTCGCGGAGGTCGTCAAGTGCGGGTTTATAAAAGATCCGGGAATCCTAGATTTAATTGAAGGTGACCCGGTCGGAGCCATGCGCTGGGATAGTGAAGTTCTCCTAGAATTGATCGAACGGTCAGTACGAGTCAAAGCTGAAGTTGTCGGTGCTGATTTTAGAGAGGGCGGTTTACGCGAGATATTGAACTACGGGCACACCTTGGGTCACGCAATTGAGCGGAATGAAAAGTACCTTTGGCGCCACGGAGAGGCCGTCTCCATCGGTCTGGTTTACGCCGCCGAGTTGGCCACTTTGGTCGGTCGGTTGGATACCGAAACGGCCGATCGACATCGACGAATTCTCGAATCGCTGAACCTGCCGGTCACTTATCGGCGCGATGCCTGGCCAAAATTGTTGGAGAGCATGTCTCTTGATAAGAAGGCCAGAGCCAGAATCCTCCGCTTTGTCATACTTGACGGGCTCGCTCTTCCGATCAGATTGGAAGATCCTGATCGCACGATCCTTGAGCGTGCTTATGAGAAGGTTGCCCGATGAAGAAAGTACTAATTCTTAATGGACCTAATTTGGGTCGGCTGGGCAGTCGCGAACCAGAGATTTACGGTTCTACAACTCATGACGAACTTCGAGAACTCTGCGTTTCGGCCGGCCTGGCCCTGGGCCTAGATGTCCAGATGCGCCAGAGCGACGACGAAGCTGAACTTATCCATTGGCTCCATGAGGCTGCCGATTCAAAGATTCCGGTGATCCTCAACCCGGCCGCCTTCACTCACTACTCATACGCCTTAAGGGATGCGGCTGCGACCCTCGTCGCGCCGCTGATTGAAGTTCACCTATCCAATCCCCACACCAGGGAAGAGTTCAGACATATCTCGGTGATATCAGGCGTGGCGACCGGCGTAATTGCCGGCTTTGGTGTCGATTCCTACCGACTGGCCTTAAAGGCGTTAAGTGCCCTGCTGTAAGAGGGTAGAATTCGCAGCCTGAACTAGCCTTTGCAAGGCAATCAAAAATAACCCCAGGTCGAATGTGGCCTACTTTTTAGGAGTGCGTCACGTGGCAAGTACAAATGAACTTAAGAACGGCATGACCCTCGACCTGGATGGCCAACTGTGGAATGTTGTCGACTTCCAACACGTCAAGCCAGGTAAAGGTCCAGCCTTTGTTCGCACTAAGTTAAAACATGTTCTAACCGGCAAGGTGGTTGAGAAGACTTTCAACGCCGGGATCAAAATTGAAACTGCCATTGTTGAAAAGCGGGATATGCAATTTCTCTACAAAGATGGCGACGCTTTTGTATTCATGGACAACGACACTTACGACCAAATCAACATTCAGCCAGCGACGGTAGGCGATGCCGCTAACTTTATGCTCGCAGACACCAGTGCGGTGGTGGCCATGCACGAGGGCAACCCGCTTTACGTGGAGTTGCCAGCGTCAGTGGAACTGACAATCACCTATACCGAGCCAGGACTGCAAGGCGACCGTTCCTCCGGCGGCACAAAGCCTGCAACACTCGAAACCGGCGTGGAAATCCAGGTTCCGCTGTTCATCGCACCCGATGAGAAAATCAGGGTCGATACCCGCGATGGCTCCTATCTCGGTCGCGCGTAAGTGTCCGCTCGCACCAAGGCGCGAAAACGCGCACTAGATGTTCTTTTTGAGGCAGATATCAGAGGGTCTGATCCACTACAGGTCCTCATAGACCGCCGAGACCAAGCCGATCCACCGATCAACGTCTATTCAGAAGAATTGGTCACCGGGGTACAGGCCAATCGAGGAAGAATTGATGAACTCATTGCTACTTATTCGCAGGGTTGGGATTTAGATCGAATGCCGCCAGTCGATCGGAATCTCCTTCGAATCGGCATCTACGAAATGATGTGGTCAGAGGATGTGCCAGTCGCCGTGGCGATTGACGAAGCAGTTGAGCTTGCCCGCACGTTATCTACTGAAGAGTCGTCAAGTTTTGTCAACGGAGTCCTCGGCCGGATTGCAAAACTGAAAGAGAAGTCCAACTCCTAACGCCATCTCTCAACGGATGTGAAGAACGCCCAATTCGACGCATCGCTGCGCATAGGCGCTAGGTGGATAGTCGGCCAACATCGCCAGCAGGGTCAGATCGGTTCGCCGGAGTGAAAGTACTTGACCGTTCCAATCGTTTCGGGCCCGTTCTAAGGCACCAACCAGCCGTTTCATTGTTCCGGTTATTTCCGACGGGCAAATCCGTAGGGCGGGCAGATCGACCAGGGTTCGAACCACGCCTGAACTCTTGCTCGGAATACCGGCCATCGCGCCAAAATCACTAATTAAGGCAGCTGCTGGCACACCATAGAACTCGGCTAAAGCCATCAATTTATTAGCACTGATTGCTCTGTCGCCTCGTTCATACGAGCCGACCACGACTGCTTTCCAACGCCCTTCTGATCTGGCTTCTAATTCCAACAGGGTCATACCTTGCTGTAGCCGGATGGTTCGAAGTCTTGCGCCAACATCTTTCCCATACTTGTTCCGTGGCGGATTTTTAGAACTGCGTGGGGGTCCAGATTCTGGAATTTGATTCATCCTCGAAGCATCGTGGGGTTCTGAGTCCAGAGGAAGAGGCACTTCTTGGCTGTGAACACCAGGGCGAAATTCGAGACACGCCGGGAAATCGCAATCCGACCCACATGGCTGTAGATTACGAGTCGTTCCGAACATCCTTTAACGACCCGTCCATGAGAGGCGGGGAAGGAGGTCGGCCGATGGCTAGTACCCAAGGTCGCATGGTGCTCGATGAAGGTGATCTCTCTCGAGCTTTAACCCGTATCGCACATGAAATTGTTGAACGGAATAAGGGCGCGAAGGAACTTGTTCTGCTTGGGATTCCAACCCGTGGCGTCCAATTGGCCAATCGCCTAGCCGGTCTTATTTCAGCCATAGAGGGCATCTCGGTTCCGGTTGGCACCCTCGACATAACCCTTCATCGAGATGATCTTCGATTACGCCCCGCGCGCGCACTGACGCCGACCCTAATGCCCCTAGGCGGAATAGACGGCCGGACGGTTATTCTCGTCGACGACGTACTTTTCTCAGGGCGAACGATTAGGGCTGCCCTTGATGCGATCGGTGAAGTCGGTCGGCCGGCAACTGTGCAGTTGGCAGTCCTCATAGATCGTGGTCATCGAGAACTTCCGATCCGAGCGGACTATGTGGGAAAGAATCTGCCCACTTCAATGCAGGAAGCCGTGAAGGTATCGCTGGCTGAAATCGATGGAATTGATCTGGTAACGATCAGCGAGGTGCAGAATGCATAGACACTTGCTCTCTGCCGCAGATCTGAGTCTGGAAGATGCCATCCTGGTCTTGGATACCGCTGAAGAAATGAGCCGCGTGTCCGAGGCGCCGGTTAGAAAACTTCCGACCCTGCGGGGACGAACAGTCGTAAATCTATTTTTTGAAGATTCAACGCGGACGAGAATATCGTTCGAAGCGGCGGCTAAAAGGCTCTCAGCCGACGTTATCAATTTTTCAGCCAAGGGATCGAGTGTTAGCAAAGGGGAGTCGCTGAAAGACACGGCGTTGACCCTGGAGGCGATGGGTGCCGACGCGGTCGTCATACGACACTCAGCCTCTGGTGCGCCGCACCGGCTCGCCCATGCCGGCTGGTTACAGGGCTCGGTGCTAAACGCGGGAGACGGAACTCATGAACATCCAACGCAGGCACTCCTCGATGCTTTCACGATGCGCCGGCATCTTCGCGGTGGAAAGGGTGATTTAAGCGGAGTCAGAGTTGCCATTGTGGGTGATGTGCTTCATTCACGCGTCGCGCGAAGCAACGTTCTTCTCCTTAGCACCCTTGGCGCAAGTGTCACTCTCGTCGCGCCCCCAACACTATTTCCGGTTGGTGTCGACAAATGGCCTTGCTCAATTTCCTACGATTTGGACTCGGTTCTTGCCAAAACGGATGTGGTGATGGCGCTCCGAGTTCAATTGGAGCGGATGAGTGCCGCCTTTTTCCCCTCGGCTCGTGAGTACTCCCGCCGCTTTGGTCTTGATTCAGAGCGGCTGGCGAAGTTGCCTGAGAAGGCAATAGTGATGCACCCGGGGCCGATGAATCGAGGACTGGAAATCAGTGCAGGGGCGGCCGATGGTCTTAGATCGGTAATCGTCGAACAGGTGGCAAACGGCGTGAGCGTTCGAATGGCAGTTCTCTATCTCCTTCTTGGTGGGGCGCCCCAAGCCGATATCGAGTACCGGACGCTGGTGGAGGCATGAGCGGATACCTAATTCGTGGCGTCCAGCTTCTAGGCAACGATCAGGTTGATCTGCATCTGGATAACGGAGTCATTGCCGAAATTTCGGAACCAGACAAACGGCTGAAAGTAACTGGTGCAAAAACTGTAGATGGTGGCGGCCTTATTGCATTACCTGGATTGGTAGATCTCCACACGCACCTTCGTGAACCTGGGCGCGAAGACGCAGAGACGGTCGAATCCGGAACTAGGGCTGCTGCTCTTGGCGGATTTACCGCCGTTCATGCAATGGCTAATACCGATCCAGTTGCAGATACCGCCGGGGTGGTGGAGCAGGTGTGGAGGCTTGGGAAAGAGGCTGGCTTCTGCGACGTATTTCCGATCGGGGCAGTGACCGTTGGTCTTGGTGGAGAGCGGCTGGCCGAACTTGGGGCGATGGCCGATTCTGCGGCTCGAGTACGAATATTTAGCGACGATGGAAAGTGCGTGAGTGATCCCATTCTGATGCGTCGAGCCCTCGAATACGTCAAGAGTTTCGGCGGTCTGATCGCCCAACATGCTCAGGAGCCTCGTTTGACCGAGGGTGCCCAAATGAATGAAGGCGAGGTCTCGGCAGTGCTCGGGCTACGTGGCTGGCCGGCCGTGGCCGAAGAGGCGATCATCGCTAGGGATGTGCTCTTGGCTGAACACGTCGGCTCGAGGCTCCATATCTGCCATGTTTCTACCGCCGGAAGTGTTGAAATACTGCGCTGGGCAAAATCTCGAGGTATCGATGTCAGTGCCGAAGTCACCCCACACCACCTTCTCCTGACCGACGAGATGGCGCGCAGTTATAACCCCTTGTACAAAGTGAACCCACCCCTTCGTACAGCCAACGACGTTCAAGCACTTCGAACGGCGTTGGCAGATGGTGTGATCGATGCAGTTGCGACCGATCATGCCCCACACCCGATTGAAGACAAAGACTGCGAGTGGCAGGCAGCCGCTTTCGGCATGTTGGGTCTGCAGAATGCGCTCTCTGTGATTCAGCAGACCATGGTTGATACCGGCTTGCTTTCTTGGACTCAGGTAGGGGTCAGGATGTCGACGGCGCCGGCAAAGATTGGGCAGATTTCCGGACATGGCCGCCCTCTTTCGCCAGGGGAGCCGGCAAACCTCACGCTTTATGATCCGTCGGTCAAGAAAGTGGTCGCGCAGTCAGATATGGCCTCTAAGAGTTCCAATACGCCCTACTTGGGGATGACCCTTCCTGGCCAAGTTCAGGCAACATTCCTGCGCGGCTACGCCACGGTGCTCAACGGGAGTCTGACCAGATGAGCCAAGCTCGTTTAGTACTCGACGACGGAACCGTCTTTCAAGGCCGCAGCTGGGGTGCAACCGGGAAGACATTTGGCGAAGCCGTCTTCTCGACAGGTATGACGGGATACCAAGAGACCATTACTGATCCGTCGTACCATCGCCAGGTAGTGGTGATGACGTCTCCACAGATTGGAAATACCGGATTCAATTCAGAAGACTACGAATCCGACCGGATCTGGGTATCGGGACTAGTGGCACGTAATCCTTCTCCGGTATCGAGCAATTGGCGATCAACGGAAACTCTTGACGATGCCCTTGTTAGAGAAGGCATTGTTGCAATCAAAGAGGTTGACACTAGGGCGCTCACTCTCCTCCTGCGAGAGCGAGGTGCAATGCGAGTTGGTATTTTCTCTGGCGCGGCAAATGAGGCAAGTGAAGACGAACTTCTCGAATTCGTCCGAGCGAGTCCGGAAATGATCGGTGCAAATCTTTGCGATGAGGTGAGCACCAGAAATAGGTACTCGGTAGCAGCCGACTCCGGATTAAGAATCTCGATCCTAGATCTTGGCATTAAGCGAAATACCCCACGCCTTTTTGCAGAGAAGGGGATTGCCTCTGAAATCTTTCCGGCCTGGTCGACTATCGATGAGGTTCTGTCGGTGAACCCAGATGGAGTTTTCCTTTCAAATGGCCCCGGCGATCCATCCACTGCACACCATGCGGTTCGGCTAGCCCAAGAGGTAATCAGGCGCGAGATACCTCTGTTAGGAATCTGTTTCGGACATCAGGTTATCGGTCAAGCGCTCGGTCTTGATACATACAAGTTGCGATACGGCCATCACGGCATTAATCAGCCAGTACAGGATCTGAGAACTCGCAAGGTTGAAATCACGGCTCACAACCACGGATTCGCGGTAAGCGCGCCAGTCGGCGATGCGTTTGAAACAGCCTTTGGATTTGCACGAGCAACTCATGTCTGCCTTAACGATGGAGTGGTAGAAGGCCTCGAATTAGTCCAGCATCCAGTTCTTAGTGTCCAGTACCACCCGGAAGCTGCAGCCGGTCCGCACGATGCTGCACACCTATTCACGAATTTCAAACAATTGCTGCTGCGCGCGAGAGGTCAGAATTAATGCCAAAGCGTGAAGATATCGGCAGTGTTTTAGTAATTGGCTCAGGACCAATCGTGATTGGTCAGGCTTGTGAGTTTGACTACTCAGGAACTCAAGCCTGTCGGGTGTTAGCCCAAGAGGGGATTCGAGTAATTCTGATTAACTCAAATCCAGCCACGATAATGACCGATCCCGAATTTGCAGACGCCACCTACATTGAACCGATCACGCCAGAATTCGTAACCATGGTCATTGAACGCGAACGTCCAGACGCTTTGCTGGCAACCCTTGGAGGGCAGACGGCACTCAATGTGGCCATGTCTCTTGCTGAATCGGGAGTCCTGGATCGATTCAACGTCAAGTTAATTGGTGCGAACATCGAAGCGATTAAGAAGGGTGAGGATCGAGAAAGATTCAAAGAAATCGTGGAAAGTGTGGGCGGAGAATCTGCGGTCTCCATCGTTTGTCACTCGGTTTCCGACCTCGCCGAGGCCGCAGGCAGAATCGGGTACCCAGTGGTTATTAGACCGTCTTTCACGATGGGCGGACTGGGCTCCGGAATCGCCTATGACTGGAGTGATCTTTCGCTCATTGGAGGAGCAGGACTGCAACACAGTCCCACATCTGAAGTGCTCTTGGAAGAGTCCTTGATCGGTTGGAAAGAGTACGAGCTCGAATTGATGAGGGATGCCGAAGATAACGTTGTCGTTGTCTGCTCCATCGAAAATGTTGACCCGATGGGCGTGCATACCGGAGATTCAATCACTGTTGCGCCAGCGATGACCCTCACCGATGTGGAGTATCAAAGGCTTCGAGACCTTTCAATCGCAATCATCAGAGCGGTAGGTGTTGATGCTGGCGGCTGTAACATCCAGTTTGCAGTCAATCCCCTTACGGGACGCGTGATCGTGATCGAAATGAATCCGCGCGTTTCGCGGTCTAGTGCGCTGGCGTCTAAGGCGACCGGATTTCCCATCGCTAAGATTGCCGCCAAGTTGGCGCTGGGTTATTCACTCTATGAGATCGTTAATGACATCACAGGCATAACGCCGGCTTCCTTTGAACCAAGCCTTGATTACGTGGTTGTTAAAGTGCCACGTTTTGCATTTGAAAAATTCCCCGGTGCCGACACGACCTTAACGACAACCATGAAAAGTGTCGGTGAAGCTATGTCCATTGGCCGATCCTTTCCCGAGGCACTTCAGAAGGCGCTCCGCTCGCTGGAACGCAAGGGTGCAAGTTTTGATTGGGGCGACCTTTCAATGTCCGAGAGCGAAGTCCGCGAACTTATTAGCCATACGGCGATTCCTACTGAAGACCGGCTCAATCAGGTGCAACTTGCTATTCACGCTGGCGCTTCGATTGATTCACTCCATCAAGCAAGCGGCATTGATCCCTGGTTTCTGCAGCAGATAGCAGCGCTTAGTCTCGAAGCCAAAACGTTGTCTATGGCGAGCAAATTGGATAAAGCAACCCTTACATCAGCCAAGCGAATGGGCTTCTCTGACTTCCAAATAGGGCAGATTCGAAATATTACCGAGACGTTAGTAAGGCAACAGCGTCAGGAGCTCGGCATCAGACCAGTGTTTAAAACGGTTGACACTTGCGCTGGCGAATTTGCGGCAAGTACGCCTTATCACTACGGAACCTACGAAACCCACAGCGAGGTCGCATCAAGAACGAAACCAGCGGTGCTAATTTTGGGAAGCGGACCGAATCGGATCGGACAGGGTGTTGAGTTCGATCATTCCTGTGTTCACGCAGCTTTCGCGCTCAAGGAGGCCGGATATGAGACGGTCATGGTCAACTGCAACCCGGAAACCGTTTCTACGGACTACGACACTGCAGATCGCCTATATTTCGAGCCACTAACTCTTGAAGATGTACTAGAAGTGTTTCACGCCGAGAGCCTGGCTGGCCCAATCGCCGGCGTGATTGTCCAACTTGGTGGGCAAACTCCGCTTGGGTTGGCTAAGGCGTTGGAAGCAGCGGGGGTACCAATCGTTGGCACTAGTCCGTCTGCGATCGATTTAGCCGAAAATCGCGAGGAGTTCTCGAAAGTGCTCCATAAAGCTGGACTTTTAGCTCCAGCGCATGGTCTAGCCATGAATGCGGATGAAGCGCTCGAAGTTGCACATCGAATCGGGTATCCGGTTTTGGTTCGCCCATCTTACGTTCTCGGTGGCCGAGGCATGGAAATTGTCTATGAGGACGACTCGCTTGTAACTTTCATTGGTAAAGCAACCGAAATTAGCCCGAACCATCCAGTTCTCGTAGATCGTTTTCTGGACGATGCAATTGAAATCGATGTGGATGCACTCTTCGATGGCACCGAGCTCTACCTGGGTGGAGTCATGGAACACATTGAGGAGGCAGGCATTCACTCTGGCGATTCCGCATGTGCATTACCGCCGATGACGCTAGGTAAGGGAGAGATCGCTCGAGTCATCTCTGCTACCGAAAAAATCGCACGTGGGGTCGGGGTGCGCGGCCTAATAAATATTCAATTCGCGGTAGCCGGAGATCTTCTCTATGTGCTGGAGGCAAATCCACGGGCATCTAGAACGGTTCCGTTTGTGAGCAAAGCTACTGGCGTTCCGTTAGCCAAGGCGGCAGCTCGAATCGCGCTTGGCACGACCATTCCTGAGCTTCGATCTGAGGGTCTACTGCCTCGTGAAGGCGATGGAAGCACGCTCACGAGTGAACACATCGCAGTGAAGGAGGCAGTGCTTCCGTGGAATAGATTCCGTCGGCCGGACGGTGAAAATGTTGATGCAACTCTTGGACCCGAAATGAAATCGACTGGCGAGGTAATGGGACTTGATCGTAGTTTCGGGGTCGCCTATGCCAAATCGCAAGCGGCTGCATACGGATCACTGCCACTGACCGGATCGCTTTTCGTATCTGTGGCTAATCGAGACAAGCGAGCGATGATTCTTCCGATCTCAAAGTTCGTCGACTTTGGTTTCAAAATCTATGCGACGGAGGGGACTCGTGAGGTACTAGCCAGAAACGGCATCGAATCCCACTTGGTAAGAAAAGAATCGCAAGGTGCCGACTCGGAAATATCAACCATTGGTCAACTGATCAGTTCTGGCGTGATCGACTTGGTGATCAATACCCCAGTCGGGTCCGGACCCAGGAAAGATGGTTGGCGGATCAGAGGCGCATCTGTGGCAAAAGGAATCCCTTGCATCACAACCATCGCAGCGCTAAACGCAGCAGTGCAAGGAGTGGAAGCACTTCGTCGCGGAGAATTTGGCGTACGGTCACTTCAAGAGTGGTTGGAGGTGGCCAATTGAAAGCAAGCATTCCTACCCCACTGCAGGTGCGCGGTGAAGTAATCTCTTTGAAACGGGTGGGGGATTACTTCCAATTGTCGATTGCCGCGCCGGGGATTGCCGAGAGAATGAAACCTGGCCAGTTTGTCGCTCTCGCTGTTGGCGGACAACGCTCGTCAATGCTCCTGCGTCGGGCGTTTTCGATTTACACCGCAGACCCAAGAGGCGTTTTTGGCGGCACTGTCGAAATTGTATTTGCAGTGCAAGGCGGTGGCACCAAATGGCTATCTCAACTTCAAGCACACTCACCAGTTGATGTGGTCGGTCCACTTGGCACCCCATTTCCCATTCCAGCTGTACCCGTGAAGGCGTTGTTGGTCGGCGGCGGATACGGCGCCGCTCCACTTTTCTCCCTCGCTGATCTACTTCGCACACGTGGCTGCCGAGTAGAAATGATCCTGGGCGCCGCTACTGGGGCAAGATTATTCGGTGTAGTTGAAGGGCGACGGGCGGCATCGCAACTGATCCTCGTTACGGAGGATGCAAGTTTGGGGCTGAGTGGCAAAGTGACTGACCACCTCGATGCGGTGGTAGAACGCAGCGGAACGGAATTGATTTATGCCTGTGGTCCGATGGGTATGTTGAAGGCGATATCTTTCTATGCGAAGACAAAGGGCATCCCTGCGCAGTGCTTGGTTGAGGAAGAAATGGCCTGCGGTATTGGTGTGTGCATGACGTGTGTTCTGCCGATCAGGGGAGAAGATGGCCTCACCCGAATGACTCGAGCTTGCGTTTCAGGTCCAAGTTTCGACGGTGAGAGTGTTCTCTGGGATTCAATCGGAACGATTCCGGCTGGTACCTATGGATCAGAGGCCTCCTCATGACGTTCAAGGTGATTTCAAAACACCCCGCCGAGGAAAAGTCGAACATTGATCTACACACGAGCCTCGGGTCGCTCAGTCTTCCCTATCCCGTTCTGACGGCGAGCGGTTGTGCTGGCTCGGGAAAGGAATTGTCTAACTTCTTCGACCTTTCCAAGATTGGAGCTGTGGTCACCAAATCGATAATGGCCAATCCTCGATCTGGGAGAGCAACTCCTAGAATGGCCGAAACTCCCAGCGGCATGCTTAATTCCATTGGCTTGCAAGGCCCGGGAGTTGAAGCTTTTATGAACGACGATGTGCCGTGGCTTTCCAAGATGGGCGCCCGAATTATCGTTTCGATTGCAGGTAACAGCGTCGAAGAATTTGGCCGAACAGCTGCGCGAGTTCGTCGTGCCGGCGCTGTGGTGAGTGCAATTGAGATCAACATTTCATGCCCAAATGTGTCAAACCGCGGGCTGGTGTTCGCCTGTGCTCCGCAGTCTGCAAGCGAAGTCGTCAATACGGTGAGACGTGCAGTTGGTCCGCAATTTCCGATTTTCGCCAAACTGTCACCAGACGTAACAGATATTGTTGAAATTGCTAGAGCCTGTGTTGACGCAGGTGCAACTGGCCTGGCAATGATCAATACCCTGCTTGGCATGGTG
>Ga0307375_10005849_pt1 | contig 11464 bp, 10 predicted proteins | sample TR1MG_FD_202531 | JGI IMG/M metagenome (GOLD analysis project Ga0307375, IMG submission 202531) | Soil microbial communities from Risofladan, Vaasa, Finland - TR-1 | ecosystem: Environmental > Terrestrial > Soil > Coastal area > Acid sulfate soil | place: Finland: Risofladan, Vaasa | collected... | reverse complement strand
AGACGCCGCGGAGGTAGACGTACTCGCCGCCGGCGTAGGGGAGCATGGCGCCGAGCTCGGCGTAGGTCATGGCGCCGAAGAGGGAGAGCAGGCCGCCGATGATCCAGGCGAGATAGACGAGGGTGGAAGAGCCGGTGTCCTGCATCATTTCTCGCGGGACGAGGAAGATGCCGCTGCCGATGATGGTGCCGACGACGATGGCGGTGGCCTGGCTGGCGCCGAGGACGCGAGGCAAGTCGGCGGGGGCGTGCTGCGATTGCGAGGGGACGGGAGCACTCATGCGGTGAGGAGAGGGTAGCACAGCGCCTGCGGTTGGGCCTGGAGAACTTTGGCGGATTGAGCTATGGAATGTGGGCTGCGATGCCGAGCGATAGGGCAACCGATTGCTGCCGCTTATCCAGCGTCCAAAGTTGCGTGGATGGGGTCAGCAAGGTCGAAGCGATCAGTTGAGCGTCCACCAGGCCGATTCCGCGCGCGTGCAGCGAGTGGGCCTCAATCATCTTCCTTACTTCAAATGTGGTGGCAACGCTCGCCTGCGGCATCATGTCCAGGTAGGCGAGCGTTTGCCGACGATTCTTGAATGAGCCGAGGGCGAGCTCCGCGATCACGAGTGGATGAGCTAAAACAAAACCAGCGTCGAGCATCCTCCGCAAATGCGGGCTGCCCTTGCGAAGATGGTCGATCCATACAGACGTGTCCGCGAGAATCACTTCCGGCCAATCCGGCGGCGGGGGATGTCTTGAATCTCAGGTGCAGAGCCGCCCAGCGCGGCAAGGCGACGGGCACTCTCCCGCTCAATTAGCGCCTTGAGGGCCTCGCGGACGAGAGCCGTCTTCTCTGTCATACCAGTGAATTCCTCGGCTATGCGGAGCAGGTTGTCGTCGAGTGCGAGCGTGGTTCTCATACTTCCTCCATGCATGGATTATAGCATCAAATGATGCTGAATTTCATGCCAAAGGTTGTGCTATTGGGCTTTTGGCTGGATGTGGCGCTGGAAGAGGCCGCGCAGTTCGTCAATCTGCTGGGCGGAGCAGATGTGCTTGGGGATGGCGATGAACTTTGCTGGAGCGAGATAGAGCATGAAGAGGTGTTTGTTCTCAGTGAAGGAACGAACAGCATTCCACGCGATGTCGGTTTTCGTGTTGGAAGATTCCGAATGGATGCCTTCGTCGGAGAGGTCGAGTGTGACGCTGCCATCATCGATGCGTGTGCGGCGATAGCAGCTTTTGAGGCGGTAGCGATAGTAAAGGGGGAGACCGGCGAGAAAGATGCCGGGGGTGGCGACAACGATGGTGTTGCCGCCAGACGCCGGATCTCGCGCAATAGAAAAAGCGAAGACGATGAAGATCAGTCCGGCGATTGGGTACACCACGAAGGTGATGAATTGCCCGATGCGCCGCCACCATGTGCGACGGGCGTGAAGGCGCATCGCGTTGCGGTAGTCGTTGAAGCTGAGGGTGAATTGGAGGTGGATGGGCATGGGAGCCCAGTATACAAGGCGAATAACTTCGTTTCGAGATAACTCTTGAGTTAGCCAGTGGGTTGCTTTTGGTGGAAGTGCTGCCAGATGGCCTTGGCGGTTTTGCGGGGGACGACGGCGGCGAGGGATTCGGCGGCGGCCTGCTGGACGTCGCGGAGGCTGCCGAAGTGGGTGAGGAGGCGCTGGCGGGTTTGCGCGCCGACGCCGGGGATGGCGAGGAGTTCGGAGTCGCGGTCGCGCATGGCGCGGCGCTGGCGGTGGTAGCCGATGGCGAAGCGGTGGCTCTCGTCGCGGATGAGCTGGACGAGATGGAGGACGGGTGAGCGGCGGTCGAGGACGATGGGCTCGTCCTCATTGCCGTAGAGGTAGATGACTTCTTCTTTTTTGGCGATGGAGGCGAGGGGCTGCGAGGTGAAGCCGAGGGATTCGAGAGCCTCGGCGGCGGCGTGAAGCTGGCCGAGGCCGCCGTCGATGAGGATGAGCGACGGCATGGGCTGTGCTTTTGGATTGGCTTCGGCTTCGTCCTTGAGGCGCTTGTAGCGGCGGTGGACGACCTCGCGCATGGAGGCGAAGTCGTCCACGCCGAGGACGGTCATGACCTTGAATTTGCGATAGGCGGACTTGTTCATCTTGCCGTCTTCCCAGACGACGAGGGAGGCGACGGTTTCCGCGCCCTGAATGTGGGAGATGTCAAAGCACTCGATGCGGTGGGGAAGGTCGGGGAGCATGAGGACGTCGGCGAGTGCCTCCTGAATGGCTTTGCGTGATGGCTCGAGGACGCGGAAGCGCTGGGTGTGGGATTGATGGGCGTTCTGGCCGGCGAGATCGACGAGGGATCGCTTTTCTCCGCGCTGGGGTACGGCGAGCTCAATGCGGTGGCCGGTGCGGGCAGTGAGCAGCGTGGCGAGGGTCTCGCGGTCGTCGAAGTCGGCGGGGACGAGGATAGTGCGCGGGACGTAGTGCTGGTCAATGTAAAGCTGCTTGAGGAGCGCGGAGAAGAAGGGGCCGGGATGGAAGGCAGTTTCCTGGTCTTTGTTTCCCTCAGGGGCTGAAGCCCCACCTTCCACTGCCGGCTGGTTGTACGGGCTGAGGTCCGTACCCTTCGCTTTTGCATCCGATGCATTTTTGTCTTCGGGATTCGCTACCAGCAGTTCGGGCAGGTCTTCCCAGAAGAATTCGCGGCGGTCGACGATTTTTCCGGAGCGCATGTGGAAGAGGTTGACGGCGAGGCTGCCGTCCTCGAAGTGATAGCCGAAGACGTCGGCTTCGTCGCTTTGCTCGGCGGTGGCGATGCGCTGTTTTTCGCTGAGCTGGTGGATGGTGGAGAGCTGGTCGCGGAGGCGCGCGGCGGCCTCGAATTGTTCGGCCTCGGCGGCGGCGATCATGCGGGCGGTTAGGGCGCGTTCCAGCTCAGCGTGGCGGCCTTCGAGGAAGAGCTGCGCGTCGCGGACGGCGGCTGAGTAAATCTCAGGCGTGGTGAGGTCCTGGACGCAGGGGCCGAGGCAGCGGTGAATGTAGTACTGGAGGCAGGCGCGGGGATGGTAGCGGGAGAGATCGACTTTGCAACTGGGGATGAGGAAGCTGCGGTGGATGAGCTCGACGACGCGGTAGGCGAGGTTGCCGGGGAAGTAAGGGCCGAAGTAAGCGGCGCCGTCCTTGCGGAGGCGGCGGGTGACGAAGACTTTGGGGTGGCGGTCGGCGAGGGTGAGCTTGACGTAGGGGTAAGTTTTGTCGTCGCGGAGGAGGATGTTGAAACGGGGCTTGCGCTGCTTGATGAGATTGTTTTCGAGGGCGAGTGCCTCGTGCTCGTTGGCGACGAGGATGTAATCGAGGTCGACGGCCTCGCGCATGAGGGAGCCGGTTTTGGCGTTGGCCTGGGAGGCTTCGAGCAGGTAAGACCGGACGCGGGAGCGGAGGTTATTGGCCTTGCCGACGTAGATGACTTCGCCGTCGGCATTCTTGTAGAGGTAGACGCCGGGCTGGGTGGGCAGGGTGCGGATTTTCTCGTAGAGATCCATGGAAACCGGGACAGAGTGCGGCCCATCCCTAGCATAGCGGGTGGGGGGAGGCGATGCGCTTTGGGCGAGTTACGGCGGGAAGGAATGGGAAATCCTTACCGGAGCGGGTAAGAATTACATGGTTTGGGCTGGTAGGAGCGAGTGGGCGAATGGGGATAAGTAGGGGATTCCGCGAGAGATAAAGGAAATTTGCAGTTTGGCCCCGGGAGTGCAATGAAGAAGGGCAACAGAAGTGGACTGCTGCGGAAACTTCTGGGCGGGATCTGATGACAAGCAGCGGGAGGATGGAACGATGTTGACGAATCGATTCGGTTTTTGGATGGCAACGACAGCGATGGCAGTGGCGGGCGTGACGGGATGCGCGACGAAGAACTGGGTGCATACGCAGACGGCGCCAATTGTGCAGCACACGGGACAACTGGAAGACAAAACGGGGGCAAATGCCCGGGCAATCCACGACACAGATCAGCGGGCGCAGGCGGGCATAAACCAGGCGCAGGGCGCCGCGGATGCTGCCAACCAGAACGCGGAGAGCGCGGCGAAGGCGGCGACTGACGCCACTTCCGCAGCGAACGAAGCAGTGAACCGCGCCGACAGTTTGGACAGCGTGGTGAAGGGGCTGGACAACTACAAGCAAATGGCGGATGTGACGGTGAACTTTGGCTTTGACAAAACGGTATTGACGGCCGACGCGAAGGAGCAGCTGGACCAGTTTGCGGCGCAGCTCGGCTCAGCGAAGAGCTACATTTTGGAAGTGACGGGCGGCACAGACTCGACGGGGTCCAAGCAGTACAACTATGACCTGAGCCAGCGCCGTGCGGATGCGGTGGTGCAGTACTTGGCGTCGAAGTATGGCGTTGCGCCGCACCGCTTCTACCTGATCGGCATTGGCAAGGACCAAGAGGTGGCACCGAACACGACGGCAGCTGGACGCAAGAAGAACCGGCGCGTGGAAGTGCAGCTGCTCTCCAACATGAGCGGCAGCGCAGAACAGACGGCTGACACGTCCAACCAGAGCGGCGGACGGTAAGCCGCAAAAGAGTCCGAATTGATGGATGCCCTCCCCCCGGAGGCGGCCTCAGGCAATGCGCCTGGGGCCGTTCCTATTTTGGAGTGCAATATTTGGAGTGTGGGGGCAGGCGGGAACGGCGAGGACTACGCGGGCGGGAGCTGGCGAATGTGCTCGGCGCGGACCTGGGCGGCGGTGAAGAGGCGCAGGAAGGGTGCGCCGGCAGCGGCGGCTTCGACGGCGGGGCGGCCGTTGGCTTCTTCGCGCTCGACGATGCAGACGACGGCGGCGACGATCATGCCGGCTTCCTGCGCGGCCTGAATTGCAGCGATGGTGGAAGCGCCGGTGGTGCAGACGTCGTCGACAATGACGACGCGCGCGCCCTCGCGGCAGAAGCCCTCAATGCGGCGACCGGTGCCGTGGGCCTTTTCCGCCTTGCGCACAAGGAAGCCGTGGAGCAGAGGCGCGGAAGGAAGTTGCTGCGCGCGCCAGGCGCTGGCGGTGGCCACGTTGGAGACGATGGGGTCGGCGCCCATGGTGAGGCCTCCGACGGCTTCGGCCTGGATGTGATGCTCGTCCAACAGATCGAGAATGGCGTGGCCGGTGAGGCGGCCGCCCTCAGCGTGGAGGGTGGTGGTGCGGCAGTCGATGTAGTAGTCGCTGGTGCCGCCGGAGGAGAGCTTGAACTGGCCGAGGCGGAAGCTGACGCGGGAGAGAAGGGTGAGCAGCTGCTGGGCGTAGGTTGGGGTGGTCATCACGCCTGATTGTAAAGGCAAGGCACGGCGGGGAGGGCCACCCCATGCTGCGCGGATGCGGGCATGGGGTGGGTTTGGGACTACTGCTGGTAGTGGAAGGCCTTGTCCGGGTAGGGCGGATGCGGCGGGACGGGGCGTGGGTCTTCCTTGATTTCCTGCTGAAGGAGATGGATGGCGGCCTGGAGCTGCGCGTCGTCGCCGGTGAAGGTGGCGTGGGGCAGGTTGTCGACGACGATGTCTGGGTCTACGCCGTGACCCTCGATAAGCCATTTTTCATCTGGCGTATAGACGCCGAGCTGAGCGGCGGAGGCAATGCCGTTGTCGAGTTGCATGTTGTTAAAGGAGAGCCAGATTTCTCCGCCCCAGGTGCGCATGCCGATGACCTTGCCGAGCTGGAAATGCTGGAAGCCGGCGGTGAAGGCTTCGCCGTCCGAGGCGGTGTGCTGGTCACAAAGGACGATGATGTGGCCGCGGAAGGCATCCTGCATGTTCCAGGAGGGGTTGCCGACGCGAGGCTGGAAGTAAAACCAGGCCTTGCGGAGGAGCTTGCCGAGGAGCCATGAGTCGATGTTGCCGCCGTTGTTGTGGCGGACGTCGATGATGAGGCCCTGGCGGTTGAAGACGGGATAAAAATCGCGCGCCCACTGGTCGATGTCGTTGGGTCCCATGGCGCGGAGGTGGACGTAGCCGATGGCGTCGTGGGAGTCGTGGTCGACCTGGAGGCGGCGGGTGTATTCCCACTCGTTGTAGCGGAGGTCGGCGTCTTCGCGCGCGGAGACGGGCTTGACGAGGACTTCGCGGGTGTCGCCCTTGGCGGACTTAACCTGAAGCAAAACCTGGATGCCGGCTTTGCCGCGGAGGAGTTCGCGCGCGTCCGGAACGCTAAGGGTGGGGGTACCGTCGATGGTAGTGATGACCTCGCCTTCTTTCACAAGGGATTCGGGGCGGGCGAGGGGCGGAGCCTGGTCGGGCAGGTCGGGGTCGTGTGCGTAGATGTGCTCGACGACGTAGCCGCCGGCTTTCTCGTCGCGCTGGAGGCGGGCGCCGAGCGAGGCGAGGTCGATGTGGTCGTCAGGCCCGCGCGCATCGCCGCCGACGACGAAGGTGTGGAGGGCGGAGAGCTCGCTGACCATCTGCGCGATAACGTCGTTCAACTCATTGCGGTCTGCGACACGATCGACGAGGGGCAGATAGCGATCGCGCATGGCGCCCCAGTCGACGCCCTGCATGTGGCGATCGTAGAAGTAGTCGCGCTCCAGGCGCCAGGCGTCGAGGAAGATGCCGTGGTACTCGGAACGGGGCGTGGTGGCCCAGGTCCAGTGGGAGAGATCGATTTTTGCCTTTTCGAGGGCTTTCGGATCGGCGGTTTTGATGGAGGCGTCGAGGACGTAGAAGTCGTCCTTCTGGCGGACGAGGAGTTTTTTGCGGTCGAGAGAAACCTCAAAGCTGCGGACGCCGGAGAGAACGGTGTCTGGCTTGTCGCCCTTGTTGTCAATGGCGAGGCACTGGAGTGCGGCGTGCTCTTCGGACTCGTCGGCGGCGCTGAGCCAGCAGAGACGCTTGGCGGTGGCCTGGAGGCTGCCGTAGTTGCCGGCGGAAGCGGGGACGTCCTCGAGGCGGGTTTCGAGAGCGGTGAAGTCGATTTTGACTTCGGGGATTTTTTTGGCCTCCTTGGATTTGTCCTTGTCCTTATCTGTGGATTTTTCTTTTTCGGAAGACTTGCCGGACGAGTTGGATTTGTCGTTGTCGGAGGGTTTGGAGTCGTCCGATTTGTCTGGCGTGTCGGGATGGAGCTCATCGGCGGGCAGGAAGGGCGAACGGAGGCCAGGGAGCAGCGCGAGCTCGTAGATCTTCATGGTGTGGTTGAAGTAGGGATCCGGCTGGCGCGGGCCCCAGGGCGAGCGGACGGCCGTTTTGAGCATGCGGTCGGAGAGGAAGTAGAGCCACTTGCCGTCGGACGACCAGGCGGGATCGTCGCTGTTGTAGCGGTCGGATGTGATGGCGTGGATTTCGCCGGAGGCGACATTGAGAATTTTGATCTGGTCGAACTGGTTGTTGGCGCTTTCGGCGTATGCGAGCCAGCGGCTGTCGGGTGACCAGGAGAGGTTGGTGAAGCCGCCATTCCTGGACTGGGCGATTTGCTTGTTGACCTTGGTCTTGAAGTTGTAGAGCCAGAGGCGCTGGTCCTTGTCGGTGTGGGCGAGCCACACGCCATCGGGCGAGGGCAGGCCGCCGGTGCGGAGGACGTGATCGTCTGAAGTGAGCTGGGTGGGCTTGCCGACGCCGTTGCCGGGGAAGTTCCAGAATTCGGTTTCGCCGGTGGCGGTGGAGAGGGCGAGGATGGCTTTGCCGTCGGGCAGGAAGCGGGCATCGCGATAACGGACGCCGGATTCGTTGGCGATCTGGATGATGCGGCCGGTTTTGGCGGGGATGGAGAAGACTGCGCCGCGCGCGGTGAAGACGGCGCGGGAGCCGTCAGGCGAGAGATGGACGCTGGTGAGATATTCGAGCGGCTTTTTGACCCAGTGGACGCGCATCTGGTCGAAGTCGGACTGAAGGGTGACGGAGAGTTGCTGCTCGTGACCGGTGTGGAGGTCGAGGAGCCAGAGGTCTCCGGCGCAGGCGTAGACGAGGCGGCCGTTGTGGAGCGCGGCGGATTCGACGTCGAAGATGTGCTGGTGGCTGAGCTCTTTTACGTCCTTGCCGTCGGGGGCCATGGAGTAGATGTTGCGGACGCCGTCGCGGTCAGAGATGAAGTAGACGAGGCCATTCCAGAACAAGGGGTTGGTGGAGGTGCCGGTGTAGTCGGCGGTGAGGGGCACGGCCTCGCCGGTGCCGTCATAGCGCCAGATGCTTTCGGCAGTGCCGCCTTTGTAGCGCTTGGTGTGGCTGGGCTGGGAGAACCAGCGGGTGAAGAAGAGGGATTTGCCGGAGGCGTCATAGACGGCCTGTGCGGCCTGGGCGAGGGGGATGATTTGGCGGACGCCCTTGTTGTCAATGAGTACGACTTCTGTGCCGGGGAGGTCTGAGTAGCGGGCGGTGGAGACCATGATGCGGCCGTCGGGCGCGAAGCCGACGGGGCGGGCGTTGCCGTCCCAGGTGATGCGCTGAGGCAGGCCGCCGTCGATGGGGATGGTGTAGACCTCGGTGGGGCCCTCGGAGTCTCCGCTGAAGGCGACGGTTTTTCCGTCGGGGGAGATGACAGCGTTGGTTTCGCGGCCGGGGTCGGAGGTGAGGCGGTGGGCGATGCCGCCCTGCGCGCCGACGGTCCAGAGATCGCCCTCGGCGGTGAAGACGAGGGTGTCGCCGTGGATGGCGGGGGCGGTGTAATACCCGCGATGAAGGGGAGGCATGGACTGCGCGGAGGCGAGGGAAAGAGACGCGGCAACGAAAAGGAGGAAGGCAAGGGCCACGGCAGCGCGGCGCTGCATGCCAGGGATCGGCAGACGCATAGATTCTCCAAGTCGGCCGAGTCAACGGTCCCGTGGAATGGGAAGAGGCGGCAGGGCTGCTGGCTCTAACCGGGGAGGCATTGAAGAACGCTCAAGCCGATGAGGAATCATACTATGGCGGACGAGGAGAGAAGCGGCGAAGGGTGGGCGGTAGATTGGGGGAATCTGCCGCCCGCGGTCATTGCACGAAGAGGAAATTGCGGATGGACGACGAGCGCCGCACCATCCGCATCGGCCGTGGCTTATGCGGTGACTGCGACTTGCGGCGCGGACAGCCTTGGATCTCCCTTTTCGATGGTGGCGGCGAGTTCGCGGAGCATTGCAGCTCCGTCACCGCGATATGCGCTTCCATGCTGGCAGGCGAGCATGGCGGGATGGAGTGCGGCTAGGCGCTCAAGGATGGGCGTGGTGCTGGTGGCGTGGGCGTAGTAATCCATCATGCCGCGCATGCCTTCACTGGCGCTGAGGATCTCCGATTCTGTGACAGGAGCCATTCTTGCGCCGGGCTGCGTGAACAGATCGCCGCAGAGGAGGGTATTGGTGGAGGTGTCGAAGAGGACGCCGCAATCCCAGCCGTGCGGCACGTGCGGAGTATAGAGCCACTTCAACTGGCGATTGCCGATGGAGAACTCTTCGCCGTCGGCAAACCCGCGAGGGGTTCTGGAGGCGTAGTCATTGATGGATGTCATGACGCCAACGTCGGCGCCGAATGCAGTTGCCGTGGGCGCTGCGGCGAGGAAGTCGTTGAGCGCGCCGAATTCGTCGCCTTCAAAGTGAGAACCGCCGATCCAATGCAGCTTTTCAACCGGAAGGACTTTGCTGATGGCTTCCTGGGTGAGAGGAAATAGCTTTCGCCACCCGGTGTGGAACAGCACGGGCTCCTCGTCGACCACCAGGTAGGAATTGAAGGTGAATCCTCCGGGAATCACGTCTGTGGGCGTGCTGATGCGGTAGATTCCGCTTGCGACTTCGTCGATCTGGGTGCCCGACACTTCATTTGTAATCACTTTAAATTCCTCCCAATCTCTTGTTTCCGCGCGGAACAGGATGGGGCATCCCTCCTCGCGTGATATCCGGATGTGTAACGAGCGGGCTCGCTGTTACAAAGACGATGGAGTTTTTCTAGTGCGTGTCGGCGGAAGGTCCGTAGATTCCAGGAACCTTGGCACCCATGGGGCGAAGGTAAGTGCTGAGCTGGCCGCGGTGATGGACCGAGTGTTTGATTGCCAGGGCAAGGAAATTGTTTGTGGGCAACTTGATGGCCCCGAACATATCGATGCTGTCCAGCAGCTTCTGGTCCGGGAGAGCGCGTAAACGATTGAGCGCGGCGGGGAGTTTCACTTTGTATTGCGCAATGGCTTCGGCTGGGTTCATGATGCCGCAGGCGTCTGAATCATCGGGCGGAGGCGTGAATGCGCCGTCGGCGATGCAGTTCAGCAACCATTCATCTTCGAGAACGAGGTGGCGAACGAGTCCCAGGGCTGTTTTGGATCTACCATCCGGCGTGTATTGGAGATGGTTATCGGGAACGGCCGCGATGACCCGCATGGTTGTCTGCATTTCGAATTCGAAATCGGCGATGAGAAAGTCAGCCACAGTGCGGGCTTCCTTGGGATTCATGAGGTGCTCCTTTTCGTTGGTTGGCTTGTGTTTTGGTTTATGCGGCGGGCTGCAGCAGGATCGCATTTCCCTGATTATGACTGGATGTGTAACGAAAGGGCTCCCCGTTACACAGATATAGTGCGTGGATATACAGTATGCTGATTTGCATGGACGCGACCGACACCGAATTGGCGCTGCGGGTGGGCACCGGAACAGACCGCGAGGCTGAAGCCGAGCTTTACCGCCGGACGGCACCGCGCGTCCGGCTCTACGGTTTGCGCCACCTGCGAGAAGAGCAGGCAGCGCAGGACCTGGTGCAACAGGTGATGATTTCGGTGATTGAGGCTGTGAGAGAAGGCCGTCTGCGGGAGCCGGAAAAGCTTGCATCGTTCGTACTGGGAACGTGCCGCATGACAGTGCTGGACATACGCCGCGGCGCGCAGCGCAAGCAGCGCCTGCTGGAGCAGTTTGGGGCGGAGTTTACGACGACGGTTCAACCCTCGCTGCCGCCTCTCGACCGGGAGCATTTGATTCGCTGTGTGCAGAATTTGAAAGAGCGCGAGCGCTCGGTGGTTGTGATGACTTTCTATGCGGAGGAGCCCGGAGCGGAGGTGGCGGTGTTCCTGGGCATTTCTGAGGCGAACGTACGGGTGATTCGTCACCGGGCAATCCGGCAGCTGCGCAATTGCATGGGGGTGGCCGTTTGAACTGCTCAAACCCCATGGATGTTGCGGTGCTGACCGACTACTGGCTGGGCGTGCTGGCGAAGCCGGAAGAGGACGCGGTGGAGGAACATCTGCTTGCCTGCGACCTGTGCGGCGACCGGCTGCGCGAAGTGATTGCGCTGGCGGAAGGAGTGCGCAAATTGGCGCGCGAAGGCTGTCTGCGCATAGTGGTGAGCGACGAATACCTGAAGCGCGCTGCGCAGGATGGATTGCGAATCCGTGAGTACACGGTTCCTAACGGAGGCGGTGTGCAATGCACGGTGACGGCGGAGGATGACCTTCTCATCGGGCGCCTGGAACTCGGGCGCGAGGCGGAAAATTTGCGCCAAGCGAAGCGAGTGGATTTGAGCTTGTACGATGGGAACGGCCAGGAACAGGTGAGGATGCCGGACATTCCGGTTTCTTCCGGAGCGACGAGTGTTG
>Ga0307375_10005847_pt1 | contig 11466 bp, 9 predicted proteins | sample TR1MG_FD_202531 | JGI IMG/M metagenome (GOLD analysis project Ga0307375, IMG submission 202531) | Soil microbial communities from Risofladan, Vaasa, Finland - TR-1 | ecosystem: Environmental > Terrestrial > Soil > Coastal area > Acid sulfate soil | place: Finland: Risofladan, Vaasa | collected... | reverse complement strand
GAGAACTTCGACGAGACCTACACGGCGATCGCCGTCCTGGTCTCCGACCGTGCCGCCGAACGGTAAACCACCAGCCAGCCAGCCCGCCAGGCCAGCACGACCCACCGCTAATCGCGCACCACGCCGTAAGCGAACCAGCCGGTTCACCGGCCAGCAGGTCCGCACCCTGATCAGCCAGCGCGGCATCCGCGCCCGGGCCAAAGGCCGGCCCGCCGTGCTCACGAGCCTGGCACCAGGCGAATGGTCGGTCCCCGGACTGTCCGCCGAGCTGGGCATGCCCACCGCCAGCATCTACAACTGGATCTACCGCGGCTGGATCACCGCCCGGCACGCCCCAGGAACCAGGAACTGGATCATCACCGCCGACGACCAGCAGATACGCCAGCTACGCGAGCGCAGGGCACGCCTGCCCGGCTACTACACCCGAGCCCGCTGGGCACCGCCAGAACAGGAACAGGAACCCGACGAGAAACAAGGAACACAGCCATGAGAAAGCAGCGCAGCTTGACCGGTACCAGCGGTGGCCGATTTCGACCGCCCACCGCAGGCCGTACAGTTCCGCGATGTCGCGGGCCGGGTAGGCGATGGTGTCCATCAGGTCCGTGATAATGGTGACGGTCTCGGATACCTCCACCTGGACGGTGCCGGCCGGCCCTCGGCACATTCCGTCCTGGCCGGCGTCCCCGCCGTCGTCCAGGACGCGGACGGACGGGCCGGGCGGCGCGGCGGCAAGCAGCGGGTGATCCGCCGGGAGATCAAAGACCTGGTCCATGTGGTATTCGACGACGCGGACCTTGAACGTGCGCCCTTGCCAGGTGATCTTCGTCTTCCAGGTGCCGTCCGGCAGCGGCCGCCCGGATCGGGGCAGCTTCCACGCCGAGGAGACCCGCCAGGCGAAATGCTTCCCGGCGGTGATCTTGGCTGCGACGGCTTCGCGGCTGGGGAACCCGCGGTCGGCTATGTCCAGGCCGGCGGGCCCGTAGGCGGGCTCGAGGCACGCGGCCAGCGTGGTTTCCCCGATGTGGTACGGCCCGGCCGCCCACGCGACGCAGCCGCGGCACCACACGTCGGTGACCTCGGTCATCCGGATCTGCGGCGCGGCGGCCGCCCCGGTGCTGGGCGAGCGGCCGAAGCGCGCGGCGTTGCGGGAGGTCCCGCCGGCGCCCTTGCGGTCGGTGCCCCGGGGATCGGCGACCTGGCGGACCGTGCCGTCCTTGGCCAGCACCCGCAGGCCGTGCCAGCGGCCGCCGGCCCACGGCCCGCCCGGCACTTGCAGGGGCCGTAGCCGGATCGCCGCCCGGTCCCCGGCGGCCGTCCCGGCCGCGGGCAGGTGCGGCACCACACCGGGAAGCGGCGCCGCGCGGACCTCCCCGCACAGCCCGGCGATCAGCCGCAGGAACGGCCTGACCAGCAAGAAGCTGTCGGCATCGGACAGCGACGACGCGGCCGGCAGGTCATATCCCGGATCGGTCTCCCGGGGCCGCTGCGCCAGCGCCCGCAGCGCCGCCGGGGCAGGAGCAGGGGCCAGCGCCCGCGCCAGGTCAACCTGCACCGCCAGCCGCGGCGTGATCTTCCGCGCCCGCCGGGCCGGCACCGGCGCCAGCGCCTGATCCAGCAGCGCCGGGGTGATCACCGCCGATGCCAGCCCCAGCCCGGTCCCCTCCCGCACCGGCCCAGGGGACGCCACCACCCCAGCCGCCTCCAGATCGCCGGCCGTCCACGCGGGCGCCGGGGCCGCCGCGCCGGGCAGCGCCCCGCACGCCACGATCCCCGAACCCGGGCCCGGCAGCTCCAGCAGCCCGCCATCCGCGTCCCGCCAGATCGCCGGCATCGCCATCACCTCGGCCAGCCCCGCCTCCGCGTCCCGCACCGGCCCCTTGCGCCGGCGCCGTTCCCGCCGCGGAACCCGCGCCCCGCCGCCAGCCGGCCGATCAGGCGGCATGACCGAACCCCGGGCAGCGGGTACTGTCGCAGCAGGAAGCATCGGCGGACCCCTCGCAAGAGGCAGGTGCAAGAGCCGCCGATGCTTCCGCATATCACCGCATTCGTCCCGCACCCGGCGCGGCGTGCCGCACCGAAACGCGCGAAAGCCGCACCCGGCCCTGCCGCGTCCCCGACGCCGGCCACTGCCAGGAGCCCATGCCTGTCACCCAACGTGACCCCCGCCCTCGAGACCTGCGACTGCAATCCGTGACCGCAGAACCAGGAACCGTCCTGCGTAAGCCAGACGCAAACCCGCAGGCCAGACACGCCCAGACCTTAACCGAACGTCAGTGGGACCAACCTAGCGACCAAGGGTCGCTAGGCTCACGTCAATGCACTGCGGCGGTGCGGTGGATGCGAACAAGAGAGTCGCGTGTCGTGGAAGCCGCCGGTTCGTCCCCAGGCCGACTCAACTACGACCGGCTACTTGGCGCAGCACCCGATCAACGGTTTGCCGCTTCCCTCCGGCCCTTTCGCCTCTTGTCCGCCTGGCGATGGAACTCACTAGTGGTGGCGACAAACATCTCCGCAGCGCCCAGCCAGCGTCAGGGTACCCCGTCAAATCGGCTATAAGTGACCTAAATGCAACCAATTGGTCGCCCGACATGGTTAAGAATGATCATAGTCCTAGGTGGATCTGTCATGTAACATCTAACCAAAGCTACAACTTAAGCGAAAGGGAAAGATGCGTCCGTTTATGTACCATATAGTGGTCGAGTTCGTGGTGCCCGGTATCATGCTGATTATGCTCATCGCGGGGATAGTGCTAGCGCTCAGGGTTCCGCAGCGCTTTCGCATTCCGGCGGTCGCCGGTCTCTGCGCCGGCCTCGTGTGCTTCGCCATCTATGTGGTGAGTTCCTTCCAGGACTTCCAAGCACCGGCGGTTACGGTAACCAAACTTCCTGGCTTCCACCTGCTGCCGACGCTTCTGGGGCTCCTGCTTGGCTTCGGCATCTTGCGCCTCCTTGAGTTCCTGAACCTGAACTCAGGGCTCTTCGGATTGTTCATACTCATCCTCATAATGAGCAGCTCCGTGGCTATCTTTAGCTATTTCTTCACGTCGCCGTTGCGCGACTTCGCGATCTTGTTTGCCCTGAGCGCAGCGGTCGGGATGCTGCTGCACGTGATGCTGTTCCCGAAACGCATCATGGCGATCATGAAAGGCACACTCCCAGAGGACGGTCAGGGACTCCGTCAATAGCAATTCAGTCTGCGGATCCACCTTACAGGAAGTCAATATCCCATGGCCGATCTATCAATGATCCCAGAATACCTGGTCAGGTATCTCTTTAATATCAACCAGGGCAGCGAGGTCAGCGCTCCCTGCAAGAAGTGCGAAAAAGCGACCAAGCAGGTGGTGATCAGCTACGAGTCATTGCCTATCCTAAAGAAATTCGGCCTCGCGGGCCGCGTTCTCGACATCGTTCCGTTGAGCCCGGTGCTTGTTGGCCGACCGACACTCTGTGAATGCGGTACCGTAAACCGCTAGAGACAAGGCGCGTAAAGTAGATAGACTGGGGCGATTATATGGCCGACGATGATACTTCCGGTAAGGGCAATCAAGGGTTCTCGCTCAGACCAGAGGACATCCCTGATGTCGACAAGGCTCTCCCAGGAACGATCGATGCCAGGCATGCGGATCTACCGACCCCTGCGGATGCCGTGCGCATCGGGCTTTGGGGCGGAGTGTCCAGTGGGAAGACCCTTTTCGCGGGGGCGTTGCAAATCGCGGTGAACGCCCTTGGCGCTCAAGCCGAAGGCGCCGGGTTGCGTTCCACGCCTATGAACGCCGATGCGCGTCACCACATGAGGGAGGCCTTCGGCGCTCTGGGAAAGAACGGCGACCTTCCGCCAGCCACAGTGAACGCACGAGACCTGCGCTGGACGTTCAGCGGCAAACTGCAAGATCCTGAAGCGATGCGGCGTGGCCTTCACGTGCCGTCTCGGATGTACCGTTCCGTGCAATTCGAGCTAGATCTTCGCGATCCGCCTGGCGGCGACTATGACAACGACCCAGAAGGCTCTGAAGTTAACGAATCCATAAATAAGCTTATAAGGGCAGACGGCGTAATATATCTATTTGATCCCATCGCGGCCGCTCGGGATAAGACGTTCGAGGCGCTTTTCCTAGACACTCTCGCCAGGCTCAGCGCTAACAGTGTCGCCGGGGGAAGAGTTGAACGCTATCTTCCGCAGCGCCTCGCCGTCTGCGTCACGAAGTTCGACGACGAGCGCGTGTTCGAGAGGGCGATATCCGCCGGGCTGGTCTTCGGTGGTGTGGACGGGATGCTGCGGGTTCCGACCGGAAGGTATTCGCAGCAATTTTTCAAACTGCTATGCGAGGACAGTGATGACACCAATGCCCTGCACCTGCTGCAGGCGATCCGGAACAACTTCCGGCCGAAGTCGGTACGGTATTACGTCACTTCCGCGCTGGGTTTCAGCGCCGAACACGACGGATCGAGTCGGCCATGGCCAGAGTTCCGGCGATATCCGAACGTGAGGGACACCGCCGGGGGCCACCAAGGAGTGCGCGAACAGGCAAGGCCGATCAACGTTATCGAGCCATTGCTGTACCTCGTTCGCCAAACGCGACGTGATCGCGCTCGGGTGGCTAGGCGCTACGAAAGCTACTCAGCATAGACGGAACCAGGCGATGAACAATCAGGTCGGTTCGCTGGAAGTTCGCTGGGCGTTGTACGGGAAGCCGCCTGGCGACCCTGGTGAACACAACGTACTGAAATGTTCACATGGCGTTAAGAAGTGCCCGAACTGTCGCCCGCTAGCCCAGGTTGGAGTGACCTCTGAGATATACGGGCTCAAGTTCGGCAGGGCCGCAGCAGGTCAGCAGGCGAGCTTTCGGCACTGGCAAGACGGCGGCAAGCGATATCTCGGTATGACGATCTTTCAGATCGGCGATACGACCAGTGCCGACCGACGAGATATGGCGGTGGCCCGGTTTTACGAGTTCCCTGCCGACTGGGTCAGCGACCACGGCGTCAGGCTAGCGGCGCTCTATGACGCCGCCGCCGCCACTGAGTTGCCCGGCGAAGGCGATGCCCGGCCGCTACGACTGGACGTGGCGCTTGGTGATCGCCCGATCGTGGAGTTCTTGCGGGAAAGCGCCCAGGCGAGCACACTGCTCCTGCAGATAGCAAGCGCTCTGCTGGACAGGCCGGTAATAGTAACCGCCGGGCCCATCGATCTGAAGAAGCGACTGGACTTGCTAGACGTCGTCTTGACGCTCTTGCCAGCCTGGTTCCGCGCGGAGGTATCAGCGACGACGTGGACGGACAAGCCCAGGAAGGAGTACCGGCTAGCGTTCGGCAGCGAGGCTGACCGGGGTTACACCGCCGCGTCCTGGGAATCCGGCATTACCGATCATGCGACTATCAGACGATATGCGACGTTGCTTGAGGAACTCTGTATGAACCAAGCGCACGTCGAGCCGATGATCCGCTATCTGGCCGCCCTGCGCGCAACAAAGAGCCGGTCCGGCAAGCACGGCACATCGACCTTGGCGACAGATGACTTGTCGCTCTTCCATCGGCTAACGACGTTCGACTTCACGTCACCCGACCGTGCGCGGATAAGCGAACTCCTGCAGATCGTCCGCTCGGAGAACGCAAGACATCTGGCTATTGGCGAAGTCCATCAGATTCCCGGTTTCGCTATCGCCGCTGCCGGAATCGGGATCCAGGAGGCCGTCGATCTGCTGGCGGCGCTCTGGTCAGCTGAGATAGCGAACCAGACCGCCCGCGCAGCGGTCGGCCACCTTTCGGCCGGGCGAACCTCGTCTGCCCGGTTGCTGATGAGCAGTGCCGCCCGCAAGGGCGGGGTCAGCGCCTTCCTGAAAGCTGTTATAAGCGAGATCGAATCGCTCGACGCTGGTGCCGGCATGCTGCCGCCTGAAGCGTCCGAGAAAGCGCGGACAGAGCTTGCCCTGCTGCTCGCTGAGACCTCGGATTCAGCCGACAGTTTCGCCGCCATCTGCGCGGTGCTCCTAGAGGCCGAAGACTTGGGCCGCCGTGTCCTGGCAGTCATAGCACGAGACCGGCCTAAGTCAGTGCAGGCATGCATCTCCGTCCTCGTGAAGGAAGCCGATGCTTTCGGGAATTGGCCACTCTGGCTCAGAGCGATCGCGCCCTGGTCGCTCGCGGGCATGAGCGCGGGCCGTCCCGGCGGTCGGCACGCAGCCGCCACATCGAACGACAAGGCGCCGGGTGTATGGTCCGAGCTCAATCTTGACGCGATAGCCGTTGGATGGGCCGTCTCCCACGCGCTTCACGTCCCAGATCCGGTCAATGAAACCTGGGCACTAGTGGCGGAACTCGGCCGGGAAGCGTCCGCTGCGGCGGCGATAGCGAACATCTGTCGTAGCCAGGAGTTCGCCTGGGCACTAACTAACCGTTTCGGCACCAAGTTGCCACCGCCAGCGAGGGCTCACGCGGATCTGGCGAGAATCTCGATCGGCCTCGCCATAGCCGACGTGCCAGAGTCGGGCGAGGCGGAGACATCGGTGAATCAGTACCTAGCGGCATGCCTGGACGGGTGCAGGTCAGCGCAGCTTTCGCAGCAGGATCAGCATCGGCTGCGCCAGCTACTCAGCGACAGCCTGCTGACCGGGGAGAGCCCAACCATGGCGGTCGCCGCCGGGAAGCTGCTCGATTCCCTCGCCATCAGTGATAACGCGGACGACCAGGAATGGCTGATCGCCGAGATCCTTGACGACGGGGGCAGGAGACCGAGGGTTGGTGAATGGCTACTCATGAAGGGGAAGGGAATCATCGGCTCCCTGGTGCACTCAGCACGCCCGACGAGCGAAATCCAGGCAGCGCGGAACCTGCGGCTCCTCATCCGCTCGCTCAGAGAAGCGGACGCCGACACGCCAGAAGCCCTTGACTTGCTCGCCCAGGCCGCCGCCAACGATGGCTTCGGGCTTCGCCAGAAACCTTCCCCGGTAGGAACTGTCCTCCGCGAAATGCGGGCCTGGCCCAGCCGCCATAAGCCCAGCTCGGTTGCGGACTTCCTAGATCGCTGGAAACACGCAATGGCGGAGCAGGGACTGTCCCCAGATGAAGCCGAGAGCCGGGCTGATGACGCTTCCTCGGAGATCATGAGCGGAATCTGGGGCCCGGAAGCGGCAACGCTGCTTGGTGGCTACTACTCAAAGATGATTGCCCTGAAAAGGAGCCGCCTTGAAACGCAAATAGAGATCTCCATCGCTAATCGCACTCGCGTCAACGCGGACATAGCCGACCGGCGAGCGGAGATCGAGAAACTGGAGGCGCAATCTCAGGCGATCACGTTGCGCATTGAGGCGACACGGGCGGAAATCGCCGCCAGAGAACGAGCCAACGAGGAAATCATGCGATTGATCTTTCCGCAGACCCGCCACGACCAGTGACGCGGCTACCGCTGACAACGACGGCAAGCGACAACTAAGGGGCGCATCTATGGCCAGGCGACGTCGAGGGCCGATACCCGGTCCGGACAAGCGCGCGCGGTGCTCGCTCATCCCGGCGGTGACGGGGACCCTGCTATGGCTGCTGACCGTTACCCTGGTGGCCACGGCAAGCGCCGGGTACGTCGGGGAACAGGCGGCGATGGCAGCCGGATCAGGTCCGTTGCCGACGCTGGACCAGTTCTACGAGGCAGTTCATTTCCCTGAGGCTTCCGCCGCCTACGTCGTGCTGGTCGACACGTCTGGCTCCATGATGACCGACGGCATGTACAGCCAGGTCCGGCAATACCTGGCCGGGTTCGAGAAGTCGCTCTCCCCGAAGGACACCGTCACCTACTTCACGTTCAGCTCCGCTGTCAGCGGTCCCTATTCCAGCGCGCGGGCTCTGCCACCGGTCGCGTCGGGAAACTACACCGACTTCGGTCCCGCCCTGGCCGCAGCCCTGTCCACTTTGTCGGCCGCCGCTGACAACGGGGTTAGTGTGGGCGGCCTGTTCCTGATGTCCGATGGCATTATCGATGCCCCGCCCACCGATCAGGCGTATCTGACATTGGGAAGCCCGGGCTGGTCCGAGCTCAGGAAGACCGCTGCCACTCTGCAGAACCGAATGGCAGTGACGGGGTACGGCCTGACGATGCAGCCGACGGCGACCGCCGGCACTGGAGCCAGCGCTTGCGGCGGCCAGACCACTACCGATCCGGCTACATGTGCGGGGGTGCAAGAGGTTCTTACGGCGATTTTCGGGCCCGGCGTACTTGTAGTCAGCGGGGCGACGGGGGTAAACATCAGTTCGCTGCTCGGCCGGGCGAAGGCTGATGAGCGACGTTCGAAGGCGATCCGGCAACTGCTCGCGAACGACGCCGGTCAGGGCATTCATGCTTCGATTGCGTTCAGCGGTGCCGCGAGCACGGATCGCGTTCAGCTTCGCGGGACGAGCGTTCCCGTGACGATCAGGTTGAGTTCACAAGTACCGGATCTCCCGCTGAGCATCACCGGCCTCGTCGTGCGAGGCACCGCTGGCGCGGATTTCAGCATCACCGGAGTCCCAAGGGATATTAGCCTTGGCCCGGGCCAGACAAAGGTGCTGCCCGCCAAACTGTCGTGGCAGGTGCCAAGTGGAAGGAGCCTCTTCGGAGGCTCTGGCAAGATCTCCGGTGTAATCACGGTTGGCGGTACCATTACATCGCCTTGGCTCGCCGTGATTAGGAGTGATCTGGCCAGTTCGTTCCGGCTAGGCGCAGTGAATTCTGGCGGTATCAGGTATTCGGCCACTTACGTAAAGGGCATTGATGTGATGACATGGCTGGCAATGGCCGTGACCGTTGTTATACTCGCGGGCCTGGGCTTGGCCATCCTTCTGATTGCCTTCCCGAAGCTGACGACCGATATCGAGGTGCTGGATCTCAAGGACGACAGCGTGCGCATCGTGCGCGTGACAGGCCGGCGCCGGTGGCGAGGCGACGTTGAGGGAACGCTGGGACAACTGTCCATCACAGGCTGGCGCGGGGGAGGCGCGAGGGTGCGCTTTCGGCGTGAGCTAGATGGCGCGACGAGGTCAGGGCAAGGGCGGTTCGCACGCAACGAGATCGCCGTGGTGGCCAGCGTAGCCTTCCGTTGCTCTGGGGCTGCGGACTAGCCCATACGGCGAACTACTCGAACGGTTGGAACCTGGCCCCGAGTGCGACCTGGAGTATCAGGAACCCCTCACCCGCAGGTTGCTGAGTTTCCGTCCGGTCTACGCCGAACAGGACCCGGCCCCGGTGACTGACCTGGTATCGCCGTCGGCGTCCTGCGGCACCAGTCGTTCTCGCCTCGCACGGCCCACTGCCGCATACAGATTCTTGGTTCGCGCCGCACCGCCCAACTGGCGGCACCGACGGCTCACGATGACTGCCGGGGGTCGCCGACCACCGTAAAACCAGCTGTGCGCGTCGGGTTCCTCCGACAGACAGCATGGGTAGGTGCTGGATGTCACCGACTACGAGTTCGTATGGCCGCCGGAGCTGTTAGCGGCCGAGGCGAGGCGCCTTCTTGACCGGCCTCGGCTCGGTCGTCAGGCGATTGATCTGCTGCTGCGAGAGGCATTTCATGACGAGAGCGCGGCTGCTGAACGTGTCACCAGGGCAATCTTGAACTGCGGAACGCAGGTCACCGCAGCTACAGCAGAACGGGATGATCTGAGGACGCCAGGCCTCCGCGTTCGCGCCCCATCCGAGCCGCACGTAATCGGCAGGGAGTATGTGGATGTGACCTTCGGCCCTACTTCTGAGCTTCGGCGATCCTTCCGTGGCTTTGCCGTGCTATGGGCGTAGCGTCGGGGTCCTGGGTCCCGGCCTGACCCGCTAATCGGCTGACGCCGACACTGGTTGTCCTTCGAAACGATCTGTCGGCCGGGTCCCAGGCTTGCGGCACCGCCAGCGGCGCCGTCCTGATCTGCCCGGCCTGGGCAAGAGGCCGGGACTCGCAGGTCCGGGCGGGCGAGCGGGCGCGGTGCCATCCCTCAACCGTGAAGGGGATGACGTGAACCATGGTAGGCACGCGCGCCATCACTGGTGGCGTGGACACTCATGCTGACACTCACGTAGCCGCCGCGCTCGACGCGGTCGGCGGCCTGCTGGGGGTGGAGGAGTTCCCGGTGACCGCGGCCGGCTACGCGGGGCTGCTGGACTGGCTGGCCGGGTTCGGGACGGTGTGCCTGGTCGGCGTCGAGGGCACCGGCAGCTACGGCGCCGGGCTGGCCCGATACATCAGCGCGCAAGGTGTCCGGGTGGTCGAGGTAGACCGGGCGGACCGGCAGGACCGGCACCGCAAGGGCAAATCCGATCCCCTAGATGCGGTCAGCGCGGCGCGGGCGGCTCTGTCCGGCCGCGCATCGGGGGCGCCGAGGGGCCGCGACGGGCAGGTGGAGGCGATCCGGGCGCTGATGGTCGCCAAGCGCACCGCCCGCTCCGAGCGGACCCAGACGATCAACCAGGCCAGATCGCTGATCGTGACCGGCCCCGACGACATCCGGGCCCGTTTCGCCCGCCACGGCACCGCGGAGCTGGTGGCCGATCTGGCCGGGCTGCGTCCCCGCCCCGGCAGCATGGTCCGCTACCACACCCTGCTGGCCCTGCGCGAACTCGGCCGCCGCGCCCAGTTCCCTGACGCCCAGCTCGGACGGCTCGATGAGCTGATCGTGCCGCTGGTCACCGCCCGCGCCCCAGGCCTGCTCGGCCTCCACGGCATCGGCCCGGACACCGCCGCCGCCCTGCTGATCGCCGCCGGGGACCACCCGGAGCGGCTGCGCTCCGAGGCCGCCTGGGCCCACCTGTGCGCCACCGCGCCGATCCCCGCGTCCTCCGGCAAGGTCACCCGGTACCGGCTCAACCGCGGCGGCGACCGCCAGGCCAACCACGCCCTGTGGCGGATCGCGATCACCCGGATGAGCTCCCACCCCCCGACCCGCGCCTACGTCGCCCGCCGCACTGAAGAAGGCCTGTCCAAGCCCGAGATCATCCGCTGCCTGAAGCGCTACATCGCCCGGGAGGTCTACCACCACCTGCGCCAGTCCTCCGGCTGACCCATACCTCCGGGGACGGCCTGACCCGCGAATCGGCTGCCGCGCACCCGCGCTGGCCTTCGAACGATCCGTCGGCCGCCCCCGGACCCCCATACGACCCCTGCTGGGCGTGACCTAATAAGAGCCTGCCTAAATGGCCCGACCCTGTCTTGTCCGCAACCCAGCACCCCATCGGTCACCCATCAACAGGAACCCGCAATTTAGCAGCTCACTTCATCAGAAACGCTTGACAAGACATAGGAGCATCGATCTGTTCGAATATGGATAGCAACTGGCCCTGATCGATGGTCACGTTAGTGATCGTAATTAAATTATCTCCAATTATGAAGTACTCATGATTTCAGCTTTAACAGTGAGGATTATGCAAAACCCTTAATGATTGTTGGTCGGGCCGCGGTATATGAAATATCCAGAAAACCGACGACACGCCGCGTCAAATGCTGAACAACGGCTTCTC
>Ga0307375_10005846_pt1 | contig 11468 bp, 8 predicted proteins | sample TR1MG_FD_202531 | JGI IMG/M metagenome (GOLD analysis project Ga0307375, IMG submission 202531) | Soil microbial communities from Risofladan, Vaasa, Finland - TR-1 | ecosystem: Environmental > Terrestrial > Soil > Coastal area > Acid sulfate soil | place: Finland: Risofladan, Vaasa | collected... | reverse complement strand
AGCCCCGGCGAACTCGGGAAGCTCCCCGGCATGATCTCCTGGAACTGCGCCGCCCCCGCCACCCCAGCAACGGAAACGGTCAACGCCGCCACGACCACCGCACACATCAGAACTCGCATCATCTCAGCTACCTCCCCCCGGGCAGCTCTCAGTCGAGAACCCGAATGATGTCCCGGAACGACTTACTATCTTCTTACCGCGACGCCCCCCCGACACCTCTCGCCATTCGCAGTCTTTCTTGCTGCTTCGCCAGCCAGCTTCGTTGCTTCGGCAGCTTCAGTCGCCTCCGGTGACTTCGGTGTTTCGGGAAGCTTGTGCGCCTCCGGCGCATCGCCCCGGAAACCGTCCCCCTATCTTGTCGTCCCGACCGAAGCGGAGAGCCTGCCCTGAGCGAAGCCGAACGGGGACCCGTTCCTCCAACAAGCGCCTTCGCTCAGCGAAGGCCATGCTCGCCTATGCCCGTTGCCGTTCCCCCGGGGGGTCCCTCCGAGAACGCTCCCACGACGTTCTAGCCGTTGGGGAGGGGGAAGAATCGTGTATTGGCGTTCCGGGATTTGGGTTTCGGAACGCCAAGCCGTAAGGGGAGGAGCTTGTCCTGAGGCGAAGCCGAACGGATCCCTCCCCCCTAGAAGCGCATTCACTCTATCGCAATGCTGATCTGTGCCCCCCTGTCGGCTTCCGACCGGAACGCACGTTCCGGTCGCCACCTGCCGCCCTGCACCCGTCGCCTCCCAATCGCACCACGTCCCGACCTCTGACAAGACAACGGCCGGTCGCCGTTTCTCCGGGGGTTCATACGGGGGCGGTAGCCCCCTGTCGGGCTTTCGCCGGGATGACAATCCCGGCGCCACCTACCGCCCTGCACCCGTCGCCGCCCGATCGCACCACGTCCCGACCTCTAACAAGACAACGGCCGGTCGCCGTTTCTCCGGGGGTTCATAGGGGGGCGGTAGCTCCCCTGTCGGCTTCCGCCGGGATGGTAATCCCGGCGCCACCTACCGCCCTGCACCCGCCGCCGCCCGACGGCACCACCCCTCGGCCTCTGACAAGACGACCGCGGGTGCCGCTGGCACCCGCGGGGGGTGTGGGGGGCGGCGGCAGAGCCCCCCGCAAACCCAGCCCACCGCAGGACATCATCCATCCCTCAATGAAGAGGAAGAGAGGAACCGGCGCGCATGACATCCGACGACACCCTCCTCAGAACCGAAGATTTGACAAAGCATTTCCCGGCCGGGAAGGACCGTGTCCTGCGGGCCGTCGATGGTGTCTCCCTTCAGGTCGCCCGCGGCGAGACCGTCGGCCTCGTCGGCGAGAGCGGCTGCGGCAAGAGCACCCTCGGCCGCCTCATCTGCCGCCTCGAAGAGCCCACCCGCGGCCGCATCTGGCTCGACGGCATCGACCTCCTCGCCCTCCCGCCCGCCGACCTCCGCCGCCTCCGCCCGCGCATGCAGATGATCTTCCAGGACCCCTTCGCCTCCCTCAACCCCCACAAGACCGTCGAGCAGACCGTCGCCCTCCCCCTTCGCATCAGGGGCGTGCGCGGGGCCTCTGAGATTCGAGGCCGCGTCAACGAGCTGCTCGAACACGTCGGCCTCGACCCCTCCCAGGCCAGCCGCTTCCCCCATCAATTCAGCGGCGGCCAGCGCCAGCGCATCGGCATCGCCCGCGCCCTCGCCTGCGAGCCCGACCTCATCATTGCCGACGAGCCGGTGGCTTCTTTGGACGTTTCCATCCAGGCCCAGATCCTCGACATCCTCCGCGGCCTCCAGGACCGCTTCAACCTCACCGCCGTCTTCATCTCGCACGACATCAGCGTCGTCTCCCACGTCTCCCACCGCATCGCCGTAATGTACCTCGGCAAGATCGTCGAGCTCGGCCCCGCCCAGACCGTCATCCACAGCCCCGCCCACCCCTATACCAAGGCCTTGCTTTCCGCCGTCCCCCGCGTCGCGGAGTCCCAGCCGAGCCCGACACTGCTCACCGGTGACATACCGAGTCCAATCGCCGTGCCGCCCGGGTGCGCCTTCCATACCCGCTGCTACCTCGACCAGGTCCCCGCGTGCCGCACCGAACACCCCAACCTCACCCCAGTCGCCCCCGATCACCTCGTCGCCTGCCACCTCGCCCAACCCCTCCCAGACCCCCCCCAAGCCCCCTAGCACGACTCAAGCGTCGCTAATCGCCGAGAACTTCACGGCCGGTTTGCGCGTCTTACTCATGGCCCCTGCTCCCGTCCCAGAAGACGGGTCGCTTCTTGTCTCCATCGGGCGGGACATGCCGGGGGAATAGCATTGAGACGACGAACAGGGAAAGGACATTCGCTCCTCGAGCTGATGGTAGTGATCGCCATCATCCTCATACTGCTGGCAATGTCCATGCCTACTTAAGTTAGAGCCGTGAAGATGGCGAGGGGAGTGGCCGAGGGCACCAGATAGACTGCCGCGGGGTGGGTGCCAGCCATCACGTGTCCTCCGTCGTCCCGCCTCTGTCCGGCCGCTTCTCCATCCGCATTCGCTGCTCCTCAGTTCGTTCTTCTCTCTGCTTCCTCAGAAGTGATGCATCGAAGGAGACGGGAGTTCTGGCGGTGAAGGAGGGCCTCTCGAGCGCGTCCGTGGGATCGGCGGCGTGCTGGGGGCAAGGGGCCTTGGCGAAAGCCGGGGCATTGCTGTGTTCGACGGGGGACAGCCTGGAGGAGGGCTCGACTATGGCAACAATCACTCCCGCTCAGCTCTATCAGTGGTGCAAGGTTCCGTATGACCAGCTTGAGGGTCATCCCGATCTGAAGATACCGTTTCGCCTGTGTCGCGACTCGGACGAGATGGGTCGGATCATGGCCCGCGAGCTGGTGGATGAGATCGCGGCTCACGAGGAGGAGGGGCAGCCGACCAGGGCGATCATCCCCTGCGGGCCGCCGTGTTGGTACAAGCCGTTCACGGATTTGGTGAACGCGGAGCGGGTCAGCCTTCGTGGGCTGGTGGTCTTTCACATGGACGAATGCCTGGACTGGCAGGGACGGGAGCTGCCGCGAAAGCACCCATACTGCTTCCGGGGGTTCATGGAGGAGCACTTCTATGGGCCGGTGGATGCGGATCTGGCGGTGCCGGAGGAGAACCGGCAGTGGCTTACCGCTGACAACGTGGAGCACGTGAAGCAGCGGATCTGGGAGGCGCCCGTTGACATCGCCTATGGGGGGTGGGGCCAGGACGGGCACCTCGCGTACAATCAGGCGCGCCGGCACCCGTTCAGCCACGTCACGATCGATGACGTTCGGACATCGACCGTCCGCATTCAGGACAACAACATCGACACGGTCTTGGCGCTTGCGCAGCGGACCTTCGGGTCGGCCTATCAGTTCGTGCCGCCGATGTCGGTGACGCTGGGGGTGAGCGAAGTGCTGGCGGCGCCGAAGGTGCGGCTGTTCAGCGACACCGGAGCGTGGAAGCAGACGGCCCTGCGGGTGGCCCTGTTCAGTCCGCTTACGGCAGAGTACCCGATAACACTTCTCCAGGAGCATCCGGACGCGCTGCTGACGGCGACGGTGGACACGGCCCGCCACCCCGTCGGCGAGCACCCGGAGTGGGACCTGGGAGTGGACTGACGATTCGCCATTGCGAGAGCTGAGGGCCGAGGGAGGGAGCGTCATGCGCGCGCTGCGGATAGACCCGGACAAGCTGCGTTACAGCGCGATGATCGGGACCGGTGGGATTGGGTCTGGATCGTTCTTCGCGCTGAGTGGCGATCACACCCTCGGGCGGGAGGAGAGCCGAGGCGGACTCTTCCTCGACCGGCGCGACTACTGTAAGCTCCACATCATAGCCCACTATGTCGCGACCCTCCTCGGCGACGGCTTCGAAACCATCCCAATCGGCAAAGTCGGCACCGACGACATCGGCGCAAAGCTTCTTAGCGAAATGGGCGAGGCAGGGATGGACCTCCGCTACGTCCGATCATCTCCAAACGACCAGACCTTACTCTCTTTCTGCTTCGTATATCCCGACGGGTCGGGCGGGAACCTGACAACCGAGGATTCGGCATCCTCCCATGTGGATGCTGTGCTGGTGAAGGAAACCGAGGCCGAATTCGCGCGCTTCGCCGGACGGGGCATAGCGCTGGCTGCGCCGGAGGTGCCGCTGGAGGCGCGCGAGGCAGTGCTGGAGCTGGGCACGCGGCATAGCTTACTTAGGGCGGCGGCTTTCACCAGCGAGGAGATGCGGAGCGCCCTCGGCTCCGCAATGCTGGAGAAGGTGGACCTGCTGGGCATCAACGTCGACGAGGCGGCGGCCGTGGCGGGAACGCCTATCCAGGGGGGGAAGGCAGGCGATATCGTCGAGGCCGCGGTGGAGCGACTTCGGAAGGCGAACGCGGACATGATCGTCACGATCACGGCCGGGGAACGCGGGAGCTGGTGCTGGGATGGGTTGTCGCTGGGTCACAGGCCGAAGTGCTCGGCGAAGGTCGCGAGCACGGCAGGTGCCGGAGACGCGCATTTGGCGGGGATGATCGTGGGGCTGGCCGCGGCGCTGGCCCCCCGGGAGGCGCACGAGCTGGCGGGGCTCGTGGCCGGTCTCTCCGTCACGTCGCCCGACACGATCAGCAAGGATATCGGCAGGGAGTCTCTGCGGGCGTTTGCCGGGGAGTGTGGGGCGCCGCTAAGCGAGCGCGTTCGCAGCTTGATGGAGGGATGATATGGGTGTGACGATGCGCATCATCCAGCGGTTTGATCCGCGGTACGAGCGGGAGTTCATGGAGCTCGAGAGAGAGTTCGCCAGGCTCGAGGCGGAGCGGCCGGACTACCCGAAGGGGCGTCGCATGCAGCCGATCTCGGCCTGCGAGCCCTGCAACACGCTGATCTGGGAGGCGGAGTTTCCGGACCTGGAAGCGGCTCGCGGAGCGCTGGATTTCTTCGAGGGGGAGGCGGCGCATGAGGCGCTCTTCGCGAAGCAGGTTCCGTACTTCAAGGACGTTCGGGTGGAGTTCCATCAGAACCTGGAGATGTGATGATGCAGATCATCGACGTCCACACCCACGTCTTCCCACAGTACGCCGACCTTGCGGTCGAGGTGATGGATCGGTGCGGGATCGAGCGTGTGGTGACGCTCGAATGGCACGATGGGTTCGGGGATTCGCTGAGGGAGCACATGAAGGTGTTCGCCCGCCATGAGGATCGGTTCGTAGTGTTCGGCAATGTGGATTTCGGGCGAATCAACGAACCCGGATTTGCAGGGGCGGCGGCCGAGCAGATGGCGTTAGACGTCGATGCCGGCATGCGAGGGGTGAAGGTGTACAAGGCCCTCGGGCTGGAGTATCGCGACGACGAGGGCGATCTGTGGCGCATCAATGATGAGCGGCTCGATCCCATCTGGGCGAAGGCGGGCAACCTGGGGATCCCGGTCCTCATCCACTCGGCCGATCCGCCTGCGTTCTGGGAGCCCGTCAATGAGGGCAACTTCTGGAATGGCGTGTTGTACGGGGAGTATGCGTGGTGGAGCTACTACCGCAAGGGCTTCCCCAGCAGAGACGAACTGCTGGCGGAGCGGAACGAGGTCATCCGACGGCACCCGAACACGACGTTCATCTGCCCGCACGTCGGGAGCAAGGCCCCGAGCTTGGACGAGGCGGCGGACGACCTGGAGGAGATGCCCAACCTCTGCTACGACATATCGGCCCGCATACCGATCATGGGGCTGTCGAAGCGGCGCTGGGCGCACTCGCGCGAGTTCCTGGTTCAGTACCAGGATCGGGTTCTGTTTGGGACCGATGTGATCTACGATGACACGAACGTGCCGACGGGGATGCAGACGCAATGTCTCTACCAACCCGGCGAGATTCCTCTGGGCGACGCCGATTTCAGAGAGCGGTATGTCGAAACGACGGCGACCTTCATCCAATCGCATCTCGACTTCCTGATGACGGAAGAGGTGCAGACGGACCCGCCCTTCAAGCGAACGACGCGAGGCTACTCCATACTCGGCCTGGGCCTGCCGAAGGACGTCTGCGAGAAGATCCTTTCCGGGAATGCGAAGCGTCTGATCGCCGTCGCCTGACATAGCCCTTATCCGAGAAGTTCGGACGGGAGGGGAGGGAGTTGTCCGGAGGGGATCGTTGGGCATGGGACCCTAAGAGACTCTAACAAAACCCCGCATTCCGCCGTTTGCGGCGGGTCTCTCTGCTGCGCAGCCATCGCCCGAAGGGGTTTTGTTAGAGATTCTAAGGCGACTTAGGCGCCGGGCTCGTGGACCCCCGTACCATTGCAGGTGTCGTCCGATTCGGAGGCGTATTCTGGGGGTATCCCGCAGGCTGTCCGGGCATCCCTTCGCTGCACCGAGGAAGCAGGGCCAGCACATGAGCAAGAGGCGTCGGGCAAACAAGCGAAAACGAGCGACGTCGGAGGCCAGGAGCGCACGCGATTGGCCGCGCCTGCTGGCAGAGGCGACGCTGATCCTTCTGGTTCTGGTCGTGCCGCTGGTGATCAACCCGTTCTCGAAGAACCTGCTCGATGTCAAGGACCTCAGCCTGGAGATCGGTGTGGCGCTGGGGCTTTCGGCATGGCTGGTGGCGAGCCTGGCCCGGGGCAGGATGGAATGGGCAAGCTGTCGGCTAAACGTGGCGGTCGCCGCATTCGCCATCTGGGCCGGCATGAGCATCTTCTACTCAGACTATCGGTACGCCACTGTATCCGAGGGGGGGCGCCTCGCAGCTCACATCGGGCTATACTGGCTGGTGATCCTGGCGATCCGCGACATGCGCCAGGTGCGGCGGCTCCTGGGGGTCACGGCAGTCGGTGGTCTCCTCGTATGCGTTTACGCCTTCGTCCAGAGAGCCGGGGCTGACCCTGTGCCGTGGCACCAGGGAGGTGCCAGGGTGTTCTCCTTCCTGGGCAACCCAACCTACCTCGCCGGCTACCTCGTGCTGCTGATACCACTGATGATCGCCGTCGGGCTGCCGCCGTCCGAGGGGCGCGAAGCACAAGGTGGCCGCTGGCGGGGGCGGATGTCGTCCGTCTTCTTTCTCCTCGTTGCAGGGCTGATGCTCCTCAGCCTCTACCTCACTGTGAGCCTCTCGCCGATCATCGGCCTGGGCCTGGGCGCGGCGCTCGCGCTGGCGCTAGTGATCGCGCGGCACTGGGGTAACTTCCGAGGCGTGCATGTGGTTGCGTTCCTGGTGGCCGGCATCTTCGCGGCGGGGCTCTTTCTGGGGGTGTACCTCCACCTCCCCAAATCGCAGCAGCGCCGGATCACGAAGGTCCTGCATCTGAAGGATCCCTATGGCAAGGAGCGGTCGATGATCCGGCAAGCGGGAGTCGACCTCTTCCGCCAGCATCCCGTCTTCGGGACCGGATATGGGACCTATCGGATCTACGCTCTGGAGCGGCTCGCGCCCGGCTGGTACGAAGACCTCGGCAAGAGCACGCGGAAGATGCTGGTTCCCAACTACGCGCACAACGAGTACATACAGGTGCTGGCCGGGACGGGAGTGATCGGGGGAGCGATCTTCTTCGCCATGCTCGGACTGGCCTATTGGGTCGGGCTCCGGGCTGCCTTGCGACACGCGAGCCCGGACTGGGCGCGTCTCGGGGCGGCGGTCGTCGCCGGCATGAGCGCGTTCCTTCTTCAGAACTTCTTCGGGGTCACGTTCCGGCAGCCGGGGACTGTGACGTTCTTCTGGCTTTCGCTGGGATTCCTCACGGTGGCGGGCGCGGGCGTCGGAGCGGCGGACGGAGAGCAGGCGGCGGACCCCCGAGTGCGGCAGTGGCATTGCAGGAAGCTATCGGTGGGGGCTGTGGCCTCTGTTGCCGTCGTCTTGGCGTGTGTGGTTCTCTTTCTTGGGTCGGTGCTGCTGGGACAGGTGCGCGCGGGTGTACTCGTGAAACGGGCCGACTCCGCCGCCAAGCGCGGTCGGTTCGATACGGCCGGGATGCTTGCAGGGCAAGCCATCAAAGCAGACCCATACTCGGTTTTCGCCTACTACGTTGGCGCCTACGCCTGGGGCAGCCTCGGCGACCACGAGAAGTCGTTGGAGGCGAATAAGAAGGCCCTGTCTTTGCTGCCGGGCAATGCGAGCGTCTACTATAACATCGGCGTAAACTACAAGGAACTCGGACGCTTTGAGGAGGCTCGGGAGTCGTTCGAGCGGGCGATCGAGCTGATGCCGACCGCCGACCGCCACTACGCGGCAATGGCGGAGCTGCTTCTCGAGGAAGGAAAGATGGAGGAAGCTCTGTCTTATGCGCGAGAGGCTATCAGGCTGCGCCCTAAGGATTCGCGCCTCTATTTGCTGGCCGCCGATATCAGTAGCAGGCAGCAGAAGCTCGACGAGACCCTGGAGTTCATGCGGCAAGCCGCCGCCGTCGCGCCGAAAGATGGGGATGTCTGGCGGCAATATGCACAGCTCCTCGTGCGCCGAAAGCAGTACGATGAAGCCATTCGAGCGTCCAAGTGGTGGATCGAAATAGAGCCCGACTCGGCGCTCGCCTATAACCTGCTGGGAACGAGCTACTACGACACCAAGAAGTTCGCTGGGGCGCGGAAAGCATTTCTGAAGGCCTTGCAGATCGACCCCACCCATGGGGAAGCGAGACTGAACCTGGCGTACACCTACGCCCAACTCCGAAACCCCGACGCGATGTTTCGTGAGCTGAGCTACCTCGCCGAAACAGAGCCCAATACGCGCGCGGGCCGGCTGGCGAGGCAGACGCTGGAGCGCGGGCGCAGAGGCATCGCCCGCTAGAAGCGACCGCGTTTCCCTGACGGGGCCGGCGAGACGCGTCTCGTATCCTCCATTCCGGAGGGTAGGTTAACCCTTTGCCGGGAGAGCAACTACGAAAGGGCTCATCGCTGATTGAAGAGCGTTCGCGAGTCTTGTACAATAGTCTTATGCCTTCACGGGATCCTGTTTCCGACATCGGCAGCGATGCCTTCGCCCGCGCAAAGAGGTACGATTACCGCCTCACCGCGGCATCGCCCATCGATGCGGAGAGCAACTTCTATGTCAAAGAAACCCCCCTCGAAATCGATGTGCACGCTGGGACCGAGGTCGGCATTGTCCTCGATGGAGCCCAGGAGAGGCACTTCGAGGACCTTGTATGCCCACTCGTGCCGGGCGACGTCTGGCTATGTGCCACGTGGGAGCCACACGGCTGGCGCACAACCGCGCCGCGCTCGAGGGACCTGGTCCTCATCTTCCTCTCGGAGTTCATCGGCGAAGAGGAGCTTGGAAGCCTGTCGTGGCTGAGCTTATTCGCGGCAGAGGCCAGGGACCGACCGCGCGTGACCACGCCGGAGATGCGGGAACGAGTGCTCGGCCTGGGACACGAGATGCTCGCAGAGTTCAGGGAGGCGAAGCGGGGCTGGGAGAGCGCCGTCCGTCTCGATCTCCTTCGCTTGCTCCTCATGCTGAGCCGTGGCTGGAAGCCGCCCGCCCGTTCCGAGGACAGGCTCGGCGTCCGCGCGAGCAATCTCCCGCGGCTCGCCCCCGCGATCGACCTCGTTCATTCGCGTCCGCTGCGGCGCGTCTCGCTGGACGAGGCCGCCAGTGCCTGTAGATTGAGCCGCGCCCAGTTCTGTCTCCTCTTCCGCAGCACCATGGGGCTGACTTTCGGGAGATTCTGCCGGCGCTCTCGCCTCGGGCGTGTCGCCCAGCTGCTCATTTCCACTGACCTGTCCACAGAGACGATTGCCAGCAAGGCTGGATTCGCTGACGGCAGCCACCTACACCGCGCCTTCGTGAAGCAGTACGGGTGTACTCCTGGAGTTTACCGGGCGCAAGCTCGCCAGCAGTAGCTCTTCGGGTCGAAGCGTCCCTCCGGCCCTTTTGCAGTTTCGTCTCTCGCCGGCCGGATCTCCCCCGCCGCGTTCGACGAGCGGACTCGCGCCCGCGCGCGAGGCGGCATCAAAGGTGGACACCGGCAGGGAGGAGAAGCACTCCGCGCGGTCTCTTGGGAATGCTGGCTGGCGGCGCCCTCTGCAAACGAAGGCCGGAACGGAGAGAGCGGGCAATCATGAGTAGACCTTTGAGCGTTGTTGCCCCCGACTGGTGGGATTACACCACGCTGGACCGGGAGCTGATAGAGGACGCGGCGAAGCTGAAGGCCGAGGACATGTTGGGGCTGGCGCGGCCGGGCTTCGAAGTGGTGTTCTACGATACCCTGGCGAGCCTCTACTTGGCGGAGGCGCTGGAGTATATCGAGGCGTGGACTCGGGCGACCGAAGAGAAGCCGGCGGGCATCTGCGGCCCAATCGGGCCGACGGAGCAACTGCCACTCGTAGCGCAACTGGTAAACGCCCTCGAGATCGACCTTCGGCACGCCTGTTTCTGGGGCATGGACGAGTGGTACGTGGATGGGAAAGAGGTGCCCACAGACCACCCACTCTCCTTCGAGCGGGCCGACCGGGAGCTGTGCTTCGACCTTATCAGGCCGGAGCTGGCGATGCCGGAGGAGAACCTGCACTTCCCGAAGGCGAGCAATCTCGAGGAGTACAGCGCGGCCTTCGACAGCGCCCGCTGTGTCGTGATGCAAGGAGGCCAGGGCGAGGCGAAACACTGGGCGTTCAACGATCCGCCCCGCCGGCAAGATCCCTATACCGACGCGCCGCCGCCCCCGGAGGAGTACTTGAAGCTGGGAGCGCGGGTGGTGGATCTGCATCCCATGACGATCATGCAGAACGCTCGCATCTCCGGCCGGGGCAAGTTATCCGCCGTGCCCACCCAGGCGCTGACCGTCGGCCCCGTCGAGACGTGGAAGGCGGAGCGCGTTTCCATCTGGCAGGTGGGCAAGAACGGCAACTCGTTCGGGCTGCGCCTTGCGACGCTGATGATCTCGAAGAAGATCGCCGATAGCGCGGTGCCCACGTCGCTGCTTTCGCTCCATCCCAACGTCCGCTTCAACTTCTACCGCCACAGCATCGGGACGTGCGACGTAGGGATCCGCTGAGCCCGCTTCCTCCTGCGGGTGGTAAGGGCTGGGGCTAAAGCGTTCGGGGATCCGTCGACACCGAGCTTGCCAGCCGGCTGCGAAGGGAGAACGCAGATGAGGTACAGGGTCGTCGGGAAACGAGTACCCCGCCTCGATGGGCCGGCGCACGTGACCGGGCAGACTCAGTTCACCGGGGACCTGGCGCTCCCCGGCATGGCCTGGGGCGTGCTCCTGCGCTCGCCCCATCCGCACGCGCGGATTCTCTCAGTGGAGGCGGAACGGGCGTCTCGCATGCCGGGCGTGCTGGCGGTCGCCGTGGGCGAAGATGTACGGGGCCTGGCGCGGGAAAAGGTTCGTTACCATGCCGAGGCCGTGGCGGCGGTTGCGGCTGAGACGCGAGGGCAGGCCCTCGCCGCGGCGGAGGCGATCGAAGTCACCTACGATCCGCTCCCAGTAGTCACCGACGTGCGTTCCGCCATCGAGCCTAATGCAGCCCGCGTCCATGAGGAGTCGGAGAGCCGCGAGTTCCCCAATGTCTGCGACGAGACCACGGTGA
>Ga0307375_10005845_pt1 | contig 11468 bp, 11 predicted proteins | sample TR1MG_FD_202531 | JGI IMG/M metagenome (GOLD analysis project Ga0307375, IMG submission 202531) | Soil microbial communities from Risofladan, Vaasa, Finland - TR-1 | ecosystem: Environmental > Terrestrial > Soil > Coastal area > Acid sulfate soil | place: Finland: Risofladan, Vaasa | collected... | reverse complement strand
GCAAATCATTCACGGTGGTCTCCCAGGTTGAACGGTTCAGATGAGGGCCTTCAGGTACAGATCGGCACGGCCCGTGACAGCAGCGGAATTCGCGCTGCAGATGATGCTGTATTCGATCGGTTCGGTCGCGTCGCGCGCGACGGTGAGAAAGCCGAGGCCGGCGCCTTTGCTGATGCCGTCATCCTGGCGCAGGTCGTCGCGCAATTGTGCGCGGTAGGCTGACTTGATCTCGTCTACCGACATGCGGCGCAAGGATTCGAGTTTTCCCTGCAGGCGCGGTACTTCTTCGGATCGCACCGGATTGCCGCAGACGACAAAGAACTTCTCGCCTTCCCTGCCGACCGCCAGCGCGCCTTGTTTGAACGGCGAGCCACCCTCGTCGTCGGCGACGTCGGCCGCGTAATGGAGGACGTTCTGCGCCATCTCGATGAAGCTCGAAAACACCTTGCGCCTGGCGCCGTTGCTGGCGCCAACACCTTCCAGCCGCTGTCTCAGGGTGTCGCCGATCGCGGCGACGATGCTCTGGGAAAAACTGCCGGTGTAGTAGAAGAGGACACCGCTGTCATCGGCGACGCCGCGGAAACTGTTGAATATTTCCTGAAGCAAGATCATTCCCCTTAGGTTCTGAAGCCGAACAGGCTGACGTCGTCGCGCCGCAGCTCGTCGCCCTGGTAGCTTGCGAGCGTGTCGAGAATGATGGCTTCCAGCTCCGCCATCGGCCTCTCGGCATACGCCTGCAAGATCTGGCAGAGCCGCTTCTTGCCGAAGGCGATGCGTTTCGGCCCACCCAACTGGTCGACTATGCCGTCGGTGCACAGATAGACGGTGGCACCGGGCGCCAGCGTGAAGGTCTGGTTGCGCCAGGTCTGCGCCAGCGGTGTGGCGGCATAGCCGACGCCGAGACGATCGCCTTCGATCAGGCGGACTTCGCTCTCGCCCGCCTGTCGCAGCAGCAAGGGGCTGTGCGCGCCGGCGTAGGTCAGTTCGCGCCGGCTGCTGTCGAACCAGCAGAAGGCGGCATCCATGCCGTCGTCGGAGCGGTGCTCCATTTCCTCATCGCCGGCGTGCGCCTGATCGATCTGGCCGAGCGCGGTCTTGACGCGATGGTTGAGCTCGGTCAGCACTGCTCCCGGGTCGTGGCGATTATCTCGGTTCAGCACATGTTCGAGGTAGGAGGCCATGATCAGCGTCATGAATGCGCCCGGCACGCCGTGACCGGTGCAGTCGAACAGGGCGAAAAAGAATCCTTCCGGGAATGCCTCGAAATAAAAATAGTCGCCACCGACGACATCGCGCGGCTCCCAGATCAGGAAGTGATCGGGCAAGCTCGCCTGCAGGGCTCGCTGTGAAGGCCTCAGGAAGGAGCGCTGGATAACGCTGGCGTAGTCGATGCTTTCCATAATCAGCCGGTTTTTTTCGGCCTGAAGATTCGACAGCGCGCGCACCATGTCCTGACCGGTGCCCATGCCGGCGTAGCGGCCGTCTACGGTGATGATGAAGCCGTCGGCGAGCGTCTTGCCGCCATGGTCCAAGGCGAGAAAACTCAAATCCTGGAGGCTGATCTGGTCAGCCACGACCAATGGACTCTTGTCCATGAAGGCGACGCAACTTTTGTTGCCGTAAATCTCACGATGGAATGGACGGGCAAAGCTGTCCATGAAGATATTGCGATTGATCAGGCCGATCGGCTGCCCGTCTTCCACCACCGGCAGTCCGACGATTGCGGGGCTCTGGTCGAACAGGGCAAAGACCTCCCTGTTGGTGTCGGCGGGCGTCACCGATGGCACCTTGAGCAGCAGGCTGGCGGCCAATTGCTGCCTGAGTGCAGAGGCGGGGGCGGAGACGGCAGCGGGCCGGGAGGCGATGGCAAGCGGTAGGGGCATCGGTGGGTTCTGAATGAGCTGTTTGGGAGCGCCAGATTAGCCAGACACTGTGAATGTTTGATGAAGGCCCGCCGGCGCTGCTGCGGGAGACGCGTGGCGCCAAAGCCAGCCACGATTTCAGGGCTCACGGCGCGGTTACCGGCGGCAAGGGGATGGCGAGCGCAACCGTCGCTATTGCTCGCCGCAGCGGCAAGTCTCCGCGGGCAATGCGAGGGCTGGCCCGAATTGCGCTGACGATCAGCTCTGGCGCTCGACGAAATGGCGGCTGTAGCGGCTACCAATGCGCGACATGGGCATCATGATCAGCAGGTCGGCCGTGTTGAAGTCCGGATCCCAGGCAGGCTCGCCGCAGATCCAGGCGCCGGCGCGCAGATAGCCCTTGAGCAAGGGCGGGACTTCGGGGTGTTCGGCCTGGCTGATTTTATCCAGGGGCAACGGGCAGCGCGGAAAGACGCGATATTCAGGTGGCGCCAGGTGCTTTTCGACTAGGCTGCGGTATACCCCTGCGGCGTTGTGACCACCGTCGCGCATGCCGATGCTGGCGCAGCCAATCAGGTACTCATGGCCGTTGTCGTGCATATAGCGCGCCAGCCCCGACCACAGCAGCGCGATGGTAGCGCCACTGCGATAATCGGCGTCGATGCAGGAGCGACCCAGTTCCACCATACGCGGGCGCAAATGGGCAAGGCGCGTGAGATCGAACTCCGATTCAGAATAGTAGCTGCCGACCTGCGCGGCGCGATCGGGCGCGAGCATGCGGTAGGTGCCGACGATGCGGCCGTTGTCCTCGTCGCGGACGATCAGGTGCTCGCAATAAGGATCGTAGAGGTCATGGTCAAGGCCGGGCGTGCGCGACGGCAGGCGGGCGCCCATCTCGTCGGCGAAGACACGCCAACGCAATTTCTGCGCCTTGATGATTTCGCCGTCGCTGCCGGCGATGGCAACGCGCAGGCTGGGCTTGTGGCGGCTTGCGGACTGGCTTTGGCCGAAAACAGCTTGTTCCATAAAGGCTCCTGGTCGTGGGAGGATGACAAATACACGGTACGACGTTTGCGTTGCCCGTTCGTTACCCCCTGATTGCGGTTTGGTTTCAATGGCGCAGGCGAGAGCTCGCCGCCTCGTTACTCCTGCGCCACGGCGAGACGGTCTTGGCCGTGTTGTCTGCCGCCACGGGCGTTCACCAGCTGGATGAGGGCGGCGGCGAAGGCGGCGTGGATATGTTCCCAGTCGAGTTCGGCCACCGAAGTCGCGGCGTGCCGGCGATTCATCGCGAGCAGATAAGGCGCCTGGGCAAGTCTGGCTGCCGCAGCAATGAAGGCTTCGCTGTTGCCGGGTGCCGCGAGCAGGCCGTTGCTGCCGTCGCGGATCAATTCGGCGGCAGCGGCCTGGGCGTAAGCAACGACGCCCAGGCCGCTCGCCAGCGCTTCGGTGACGGCGTTGCCGAAGGTCTCGGTCAGGCTGGGAAAGAGGAAGATGTCGCTCGACGCATAGTGGGCGGCAAGATCCGCGCCGTGGCGCATGCCGGTGAAAATATGCTCGGGATGCCGGGCAGTCAGCATCTTCCTGAGCGGTCCGTCGCCGACGAATACCAACTTGGCCTGCGGTTGCTGCGAGCGAATTGCGGCAAAAGCATCGACCACGGTCTTGAGATTCTTTTCAGCGGCGATGCGGCCGACATAGGCGACGACGAGATCGTTGGGCTGCGCTCCCCATGAGGCACGCAACGCTTCGCAGCGGCGTGCCGGATTGAAGAGCCGGGTGTCCACGCCGCGCGAGAGGATGCTGACATCGCGGTAGCCAAAATCGCCAAGTTCCCGTGCCAGCGCCCGGGTCGGTACGTAAGTGACGTCGCAGCGGTTGTGGAAGCGGCACAGGTAGCCGGCTATCGGCTGCTTCAGCCAGCCCAGACCGTAGTGACGGCAGTAGGCGTCGAAGTTGGTGTGGAAGCTCGACGATACCGGCAAGCCGAGCTTGCGCGCCGCGGCGATGGCGGAAGCGCCGAGCGGCCCTTCCGTGGCGACATGGACGATGTCCGGCGGATTTTCCGTCCAGCGGCCGAGAAGCAAGCCTCTTGCCGGAAGGCCGAAGCGCAGGCCGCGATAGTTCGGTATGGGCAGGCCAGGCACCGTGATTTCGTGGGGGGTGCCGGGGACATCCGCGCTCTGGCGCGGACGCACGACCTCGACATCGTGGCCGCGGCTGCGCAGTCCTTCCGTCAGGCGGCCCAGCGTCATGGCGACGCCATTCACTTCGGGGGGAAAGGTCTCGGTGACAAGCGCCACGCGCAGTCGTCCGGGCGCGGTGGTGAGGGCGGAAGGGCGTTCTCTGTCCATAGCCCACATCGTGACGGGGCATTGCGACGGACTTATGTCAGCGAGATTGCGGGCCGGTTAAATTCCCCGCGAACAGGACCGGACGCTTGATCCGAGCAAGATTTCGACGTGCGTGCCGCCGCCGTGAATGTCCGTCGTGTCGAACGATTCCTGTCGGCTATAGAGAGCCGAAACCCGGCCAGACGGGTCGATTCCGCTAGGACGCGGCGCTCAACGCGTCCGACTGGGATGGGCGGATATCTTCAATGGCGGCGACGATGGCAGCGACATGGGCCGGGGTCGATCCGCAGCAGCCGCCGATAAAACGGACGCCCGCCGCCACCAGTTCCGGCACCGCACGGCTGAAGTCCTCCGGTCCGGCATTGTAGTGGCTGCTGCCGTCCGCGGCCATCACCGGGCGACCGGCATTGCCCTTGATCCACAGCGGCAGGTCGCTGCCACACTGCGCCAGTTCGCGCGCCAGCTTGACGTAGGCATCAATGCCGATGCCGCAGTTGGCGCCGACGAAGCTCGCGCCGCCTTCACGAGCAGCCTTCCATGCCTGGGCGGCGGTGACGCCCATCATGGTGCGGTTCTTTTCCTTGCCGGAGTCGAAGGTGAAGCTCACCCCGACCGGCAGGTCGCAGGCGCGCAGGCAGGCTCTCAGCGCCGCCTTCGCCTCCTCGAGATCGGCCATGGTTTCGATCACCAGGGCATCGGCGCCGCCCGCGGCCAACGCCACCGCCTGTTCGGCGAACACCGCCTCGGCTTGCGCAATGTCCAATTGCTTCAATGACACCAGTTTCCCGGTCGGCCCGATGGATCCGAACACCAGGGCCCGGTCAGCGGCAGCCTGGCGCGAGATGGCTGCCCCGGCACGGGACAACTCTGCCGAGCGGCCGCTGGCTCGGTGCCGTTCCAGGGTGATGCGATTGGAGGAGAAGGTATTGGTCAGGATGATGCGGGCGCCGGCATTCACATAGGAACGCGCAACCTGCAGCACCTTGTCCGGCGCGGAAACATTCCAGAGATCTTTCAACTCGGTGGAGGCGCCGCCGAGTTTCATGAGTTCGGTACCCCAGGCACCGTCGGTGGCCGTCAGCGGCAGTTGCTTGAAATTTTCCCGTGTCAGCTTGTCCACTGCATCTCCACTGGTGGCGAATTGTCCCTGGGCGGACACGAGGGCCGAGCCAGCCCTGGTGTCATGCGCATCAATCAGCGCAGACCGAGCACGTCCTGCATGTCGAACAGTCCGCGCGCCCTGCCCCGCATGAAGCGCGCCGCGCGCAGCGCACCGGTGGCGTAGGGCGTTCGGCTGGCGGCCTTGTGGGTGATCTCGATGCGCTCGCCGGTGCCGGCGAAGAGCACGGTGTGATCGCCGACGATGTCGCCGCCGCGCACCGTACTGAAGCCGATGGTGGACGCATCGCGCGGGCCGGTATGACCCTGGCGGCCGTAGCTGGCACACTCGGCCAGATCGCGGCCGAGGGCCTCGGCCACCACCTCGCCCATGCGCAGCGCCGTGCCCGAGGGCGCGTCGACCTTGTGGCGGTGATGGGCCTCGATGATCTCGACGTCGTAGCCGGAGGCCAAGGCGCGCGCCGCGACATCGATCAGGCGGAAGACCAGATTGACGCCGACCGCCATGTTCGGGGCGAAGACGATGGGGATGTCGCGCGCGGCCTCCTGAATGGCGAGCTTGCCCGCGGTGGCAAAGCCGGTGGTGCCGATCACCAGATGCACGCCGCGGCGGCGGCACGCTTCGAGATGCACCAGCGTGCCTTCCGGGCGGGTGAAGTCGATCAGGCAGTCGGCGCCGGCCAAGGCGGCATCGACGTCGTCGGTGACGATCACGCCGCAAGGGGCGCCGACCAGGTCTCCGGCATCGCGGCCGAGGTAGGCGCTCCCGGGCTGGTCGAGTGCCGCGGCGAGCACCATGTCGTCAGCCTGCGCGATCGTCTCGATCAGGGTGCGGCCCATGCGGCCGGAGACGCCGGCGACGGCGATTCTGAGTTTTTCCATGGCGGTATTACTTGGTTTCCTGCGGCTTCGCGGCTTTTTCGGCGGGCGGCTGCCCGATGTCGATGACCTGGGGCGCAGTCGGCGCGATGTCTTGGCTACCGGCCACCACGTCGCCGGCGACGCGCGCGAGCTTGCCGTCCTTGAAATACACCGTGATGTGGCGCTCCACGACCTTGCCGTGGCCAGGCTGGAAGCGATAGACGTAATCCCAGCGGTCGGCGTGGAAGATGTCGGTGAGCAAGGGCGTGCCGAGGATGTAACGCACCTGGTCCTTGGTCTGGCCGGGCTTCAACTGGGCGACCATTTCCTGGGTGACGAAATTGCCCTGGCGCACGTCGATGCGATACGGGGTCAGGCGCGAGGTGAGGTCGGGGGCGCTGGAACAGGCAGCCACGAGCGGCAGAGCGATGAGGATGAAACGCTTCATGTGCGGATACCGGGGAGCGAAATTTTCAAATGAACGCCGAAAACTATATCATAAGCCGGTTCCCAGTCCGCCGGTCCCCCCATGAGCAATCCGCAGGATCTGAAGAGCATCGGTCTGAAGGCCACCTTGCCGCGCCTGAAGATTCTCGACTTGTTCCAGACCACCACATCGCGGCACATGACCGCCGAGGACGTCTATCGCCACCTGATTAGCGAGGACATCGACATCGGCCTGGCGACGGTCTATCGGGTATTGACGCAATTCGAGCAGGCTGGCCTGCTGCAGCGGCATTTCTTCGAGTCCGGAAAAGCGGTGTTCGAGCTCAACGAGGGCGGGCACCACGACCATCTGGTCTGCCTGCAGTGCGGGCGGGTCGAGGAGTTCTACGATGCCGAGATCGAACGGCGGCAAAAAGAGGTGGCCAAGAGCCGCGGCTTCGCCATCAGCGACCACGCGCTGTACATCTACGCCGACTGCCTGACCCCGGACTGTCCGAACAAGAAGCCTTCCCCCCACCCGCGCTGAGCTCAGCCGCCGGCGAGCAGCTCGGCGGCGTGCTTCCTCGTCGTCTCGGTGATCTTGACGCCACCCAGCATCCGCGCCAGCTCGTCGATACGCTCTGCGGGACCGAGGCGGCGCACGCGCGAACAGGCCCGACCATCGCGCTCCTCCTTGGCTACCGACCACTGCCAGTCGGCGCGCGCCGCCACCTGGGGCAGATGGGTGACGCACAGCACCTGGCGGCTGCGCCCCAGCTCGTGCAGCATGCGCCCGACGATCTCGGCGACGCGCCCGCCGATGCCGACATCGACTTCGTCGAAGATCAGCGTCGGCACCTGGCTCGCCTCGCTGGCGATGACCTGGATCGCCAGGCCGATGCGCGACAACTCGCCGCCCGAGGCCACCTTGGCCAGCGGCCGCAGCGGCTGGCCGGCATTGGTCGTAACCAGGAAGTTTGCGCTCTCCAGGCCGATGGCGCCGCCTTCGGCGAGCCCTTCGAGCGCAACTTCGAAACGCCCGCCGCCCATGCCCAACTGCTGCATCGCGGCGCTCACCGCCGCCGACAGCGCTGCGGCGGCCTTGGCCCGCCCCCGGCTCAACTGGCCGGCGAGCTGCCGGTAAACCTGCTCCGCCGCCGCTTCGCGCTCGGCCAGCGCGGCGGCATCCGCCTGCAGCCCCAGTTCGTCCAGGCGCGCGGCAAGACCGGCGAGCGCATCCGCCAAGTTCTCGGGCGCGACGCGATGCTTGCGCGAGGCCGCCATCACCGCGGCGATCCGAGCCTCCAGCTCCGCCAGGCGCTGCGGCTCGAGATCGAGCCTGCCCTGGTAATGGCGCAGCGCGTGGCCCGCCTCGCTCAGCTGGATTTGCGCGCTCTCCAACAGGTCCACCGCCTCCTTCAGCCCGGCATCGATGCCGGCCAGGGCGGACAGGCGCGAGCGAATCGCTTCGAGCTGCGGCGAGAGCGCCAGATCGCCGTCGTCTAACGCAGCGAGCGACGCCTCGGCGCCCTCGATCAGGCTCGCGGCGTGGCACAGCCGGCGGTGCTCCTGGTTGAGCGCCTGCCACTCCTCGGCCCAGCCGGCCGGCGACAGGGCCAGCGCCCGCAGCTCCTCGACCTGCCAGGCCAGCGTCTCGCGTTCGCGCGCACCCGCCTCGGCATCGCGCTCGGCGCCGGCGCGAGCCTCGCGCAGCTTGTGCCAGACGCGATAGCGCTCGGCCACCGTGTGGGCCAGTTGGGTCAGGCCGGCGTGTTCGTCGAGCAAAGCGCGCTGCGCCTCGGGGCGGAGCAGCGAATGATGGACGTGCTGGCCGTGAATGTCGGCGAGGAAGTCCGCCGCCTCGCGCAGCTGCCCCAGGGTCGCCGGCGCGCCATTCACGTAGGCACGCGAGCGTCCGCCGGCATCGACGATGCGGCGCAGCAGCAGCGTATCGCCATCGGCGTCGAAATCGCCGGCGGAGAGCCACGCGCGGATCTTCGAGCCGGACGACAGCTCGAACTCGGCGGCGACCTCGGCGCGTTCGCAGCCCGGCCGCACCACGCCGGCGTCGCCGCGCTCGCCCAGCGCCAGGGACAGGGCATCGACCAGGATCGATTTGCCCGCTCCGGTCTCGCCGGTCAGGGTGCCGAAGCCTTTGGAGAACTCCAGCTCCAGGCGGTCGACGATGACGAAATCGCGGATGAACAGGCGGCGCAGCATGGGCAAAGTTTTCCGGCTCGGTGGCTCAGCTACGAGGACTCGAACTCCAGTGCAGCTTCTCGCGCAGCATCGCCAGGTAGCTGTAGCCGGGCGGATGCAGCAGGGTGATCGCATGGCGCGAGCGCATGACGCGGACGCAGTCGCCGGCGCGGGCGTCGAAACGCATCTGGCCGTCGAAGTGGATGCGCGCGTCGTGCGGCGGCATCAGCGTGATCTCGATCTTGCTCTGGTCGCACAGGGTGATCGGCCGGTTGGAGAGCGCGTGCGGGCAGAGCGGCACCAGGGCGATGCCGGGCACCGCCGGGTGCAGGATCGGCCCGTTGGCGGAAAGCGCGTAGGCGGTCGATCCGGTCGGCGTCGCGACGATGATGCCATCGGCGCGCAGCACATAGATGAACTCGCCGTCGACCTTGACCTCCAGCTCGATCATGCGGCCGATGTCGCCCTTGTTTACCACCACGTCGTTCAGCGCCAGGGTGTGCAGGACGCGGCTGCCGCCGCGCAGCACCTCGATGTCGAGCAGGAAGCGCTGCTCGCTGGAAAATTCGCCCTCCAGCAGCGCGGTGATGCCCGCGATCATGTCCTGGCGGGCGATGTCGGTCATGAAGCCGAGCCGTCCCTGGTTCACTCCGACCAGCGGCACGCGGTACTCCGCCAGGCGGCGCGCGGCGTTCAGCATGGTGCCGTCGCCGCCCAGGACGATCGCCAGGTCGGCCCGCGTGCCGATGGTCTCGTAGGAAGCCGGCTTGCCGTCGGCGCCGAGCGAGAGCGCCGTACCCTCCTCGATCAGAACCGCGACGCCGCGGCTCTCCAGAAAGGCGGCCAGCGCCAGGAGCGGACCGGAGATGTCGGGGCTTTGATACTTCCCGATCAGCGCCACCGTGCGAAATTGCGGGTTCATGCGGCAAATTAAACCACAAACAGCAGCGCCCTTACCCGGCAGTCGCGATAAAATAGAACGAAAGCCATGTTGGATAAACGCGCCCAGACCCTGCTCAAGACCCTGATCGAACGCTACATCGCGGAAGGTCAGCCGGTGGGCTCGCGCACTCTGTCCCGGCATTCCGGCCTGGAGCTGTCGCCGGCGACGATCCGCAACGTCATGTCCGACCTGGAGGAGCTGGGCTTCATCAGCAGCCCGCACACCTCGGCCGGGCGCGTGCCGACCCCGCGCGGCTATCGCCTGTTCGTCGACTCGCTGCTCACGGTGCGGCCGCTGGCCGAGGCCGAACTTTCGGAGATCGAGGGCGCGATCCAGCCCGATCAGCCGCAGCGGCTGATCAGTCAGGCCTCCCAGCTGATCTCCCAGTTGAGCCATTTCGCCGGCGTCGTCATCTCGCCGCGCCGCCAGCAGCCACGCATCCGCCAGATCGAGTTCCTGAACCTGTCCGAGAAACGCATCCTCCTGATCATCGTCACCGAGAACGGCGACGTGCAAAACCGCATCCTCTTCCCCCAGCGCGTCTACAGCCAGTCCGAGCTGACCGAAGCCACCAACTATCTCAACCAGAACTGCACCGGCCTCGACTTCGCCCAGGTGAGAAGCCGCATCCACGACGAGCTGCATCAGTTGCGCGCCAGCATGACCGAGCTGATGACCGCCGCGCTCGACGCCAGCGGCCAGGCGATTTCCGATACCTCGTCGCAATACGTGATTTCGGGCGAGCGCAACCTGCTGGAAGTGGCCGATCTGTCCTCGAACATGAACCGGCTGCGCGAGCTGTTCGATCTGTTCGAGCAGAAGACCAGCCTGGTGCAGCTGCTCGACATCGGCACCCGCGCCGACGGCGTGCAGATCTTTATCGGCGGCGAGTCGGGCATCGCCCAGCTGGACGAATGCAGCGTGGTCGCGGCGTCCTACGAGGTCGGCGGCCAGGTGGTCGGCTCGGTCGGCGTCATCGGACCGACGCGGATGGCCTATGAGCGCATGATCCCGATCGTGGATATCACCGCCAAGCTGCTCTCCAGCGCACTCTCCGCGCAATAGGAAGATCATGACGCGCTACCGGCCCGAGCCCGCGCACAGCCACAGGGCTGTCAGGAAAACCGCCGTGCTGCTGGCCAATCTCGGCACGCCGCAGGCGCCGACCGAGCCGGCACTGCGCCGTTATCTCGGGCAGTTTCTCTGGGACCCGCGCGTGGTCGAGATTCCGCGCCCGCTGTGGTGGCTGATCCTGCACGGCATCATCCTCAGGCTGAGGCCCAAGCAATCGGCGAGGAAGTACGCGCTGATCTGGACTGCCGAGGGTTCGCCGCTGAAGCTGCACACCGAGCGCCAGGCGAAACTGCTCGCCGGCGCGCTGGGCGAGATGGGCCACCGGGACATCGTGGTGAGCTGGGCGATGCGCTACGGCGAACCGGGGATAGCGACCGTGTTGGACCGGCTGAAGGCCGAAGGCGTCAGCCGCATCCTGATCCTGCCGCTCTATCCGCAATACGCCGCGAGTGCCAGCGCCAGCGTTTATGACGAGGTTGCCGACTGGTTGAAGCGCAGCCGCAACATCCCGGAACTGCGCTTTCTCAGGAGCTTCCACGACGATCCCGGCTACATCGCGGCGCTGGCGGCCAGCGTCGAGGAATACTGGGCAAAGCACGGCCGGCCGGACCAGCTGGTGATGAGCTTCCA
>Ga0307375_10005844_pt1 | contig 11469 bp, 9 predicted proteins | sample TR1MG_FD_202531 | JGI IMG/M metagenome (GOLD analysis project Ga0307375, IMG submission 202531) | Soil microbial communities from Risofladan, Vaasa, Finland - TR-1 | ecosystem: Environmental > Terrestrial > Soil > Coastal area > Acid sulfate soil | place: Finland: Risofladan, Vaasa | collected... | reverse complement strand
TGCCTGTCCGCATATGCAATGATAGTACGGACAGAAAACGCTGGGTTGTTTTGGAGCTATGCCGCCGCAGTCCGCTTTGGAGGTAAATCTCGTCAGTCCGGTTCTGGCCGGCTGCTGCCCGCGACGCCCCCTTCCTACTGAAATTCTCGCCAACATTCGCCTGCCGATGGTGCCGGGGCCAGTTGGCGACCCGTTGCAGTCACTCGCCAAATGCGGTCGCTCCACGCCGCATTGAGTGGAGCGCAGAAGGACCTAATCGAGCTCGCGGAGCAGCTGCAGAGTTGGGGCATCCAGTTCCAGGCCCTAATCGGCACGTCAAACGCATCAGTCTGGCTCCCTATAAAGCCGCACTAATTTTCAACTTCGATTTTTCGTTCTGAGTGCAATTGTCGGGCCGCGTCGATGGCAGCCTCCATCGACGCGTAGCTTGATTCGCCGGCATACACACCGTCTGATGAAACCAGCTTGATAAACCAACCTTCCCGTCCCGGGATTTGGCAAACAATAGCCGTCACATTATTCTCCTCATGCCCAGCTTGACATCCTGCGCAGGATACCGACCTCGAAAACCGTCCTTGCGCTGTCAGCGAGGACTCCGCCGCGGCTGGCCGACCGGCCAGCATAGTTACTGCCGTTGCCCTAGTTTCACCTCTTATGCCAAGTGCGTGAACGTGTCTGTTATTTCCGTTATATTGTTGAGCTATTAAAGAGGAACCATCAAGCCTCCGGGGGCAGTTATCTTTGCGAATGCCGGGTGCGAGGCAAGGCGCTCGACTATGGCTGTTGCCTCCTTGTACATGGCGTCAATGTCGACGCTCCATTTCATGTTGTAGAACTTTCGTTCTGACGAAATGTATACGCGAATGGGGTAGACACGCGGACTGAATACCTCCCAACGCGAAAGTACCATATTGTATGCTGCCATCGGCGACGGGGCGGACTTGGTGGTGGAAAGTGCGATGTTGGCTTCGTCGATATATTCGTCGAAGTGCTCGAGGGTATTGCGGACCTTTGCGTTAAACATCTCCGGAAGTTGAATCCCCGCTATTGCTTCGCGTAATGCCGCCGCACGCGCCTTACGTAGGCGGAACTGTCTGCCAGACTCACCGTTCAGCCTAGTGCTTGGCGTAATGACAAGTTTTTTCAGGTTTGCGGCGTCCGAGAGGAGCGATGCAATGAGCGAGTGCAACTCTGGGTCGACTTGAATCACGTTCCCAGTTTCTGGCACCGTTGCTTCAGCGAAAAGACGCTCCGCCTTCGTCTTTACTCCATGCGCCAACCACCAGAGCTCGTGAAAATAGAGGGTCACGAGCTTCGTGTCTTCGAGCTTTACGTCCGCATGTTCCGACACGGGCTACCTCTGCGAGGAATTACGGTTAAGGTGAAGTGGGGGCGCGGGCAGTCGTCGAACTCGTACAGCTTTTTGGGCGGCGTTATGAATTGACCTTTTTCCGATAAGAGAATTGCGTGCTTGCCGTGTTGATGTTTATGCCTTCACGCATACCGGACAACCTATTGGAATCGTGCTGAAGGCCGGACATCTGGCGCTCCGGCTACAGGCGGGTTACTACGACGTAACGTCCCCTATCAATAGCGCGCCGATACCCTCCTGCAAGGCAGGCGGCTGCTATTCCGCGCGTCCGTTCCATCCGGCGGTCAACCACCGCTAAACTTGCTAAGCAGGAATTGTTCAACGAATCCAATGACACTATTGACATCCGGTTCGGACAACTTCGGCCAATCAGCGTGCATCGCGAAGTTCCGTATGCGTGGCATCGCGTCAAGGAGAGTCTTTTGAGCTCCGGCCACCAACCCGGAAGACTTCAGAGCATTGACAACCTCCTGCATTGTCTTGTCGGACACCGTCAGACCATTAGCCGCGGCAAAGCGTTTCAGCGCATCCTCAAGCGCCGCGCAAGCTAGAACAGCCGCGACGTCCTTGTGGCCTTCAGCCAGCGACTTGCGGGCCAGGGTCACAAAATCTCCAAAAACCTCTCCGGATATGCGAAGGTCAACGTCAAAAACATAGCCGCCCTCAAAGTCTTCCTTCGCACTCATGAAGACGGCTTTGAGAGCAGCAACGTCGTGGTCCGCTCCGCCGCAGTTTTTATAGAGAGTCAGGAAGTTCGTGTAATGGGGCGATGACTCGCCAAACACTGCCCGGATAATGTTCTGCGCGCTCGTTGCCCATTGGTGCCACTGGCCGTCGGGAACGTATCGGCGAGAACTCCCGCTGTGAGATTGATACGGTAGACGGCCGAAGCTGCTATCAAGTTCGGCAAATCGTCTCGCGAAGGTGGCGTTGAGCATGTTTGTAGTGGCTAGCATACACCGGGAACGACCGCTTTGTACCGTTTTGGGCAGCGGCCGGTCCTGGCCGGACCGAGACGCCCAGCTTGGCCGCAAGCACCAACCCCATGAAAGATACGCAGGGGGTCCCCGACGCCGACTGGCGCCCAATATAGGGCTCGCCGGGGGCTCTGCGTCAGGAAATTGTTTCGGAGATTATCCAACGAGCCAAAGTCTTGGTCCCGCCAGCGAAATCTCTGCCTATTGGTGAGTTATCGGGGGACACTGGCTCGAACGCGCGGTGTGGCTGGTTCAGCGTCGCTGAACGTGCCTTTTTCTATGAGCCAGCGCTCCTGAAAAAGATGACGTGCGGCCCACCCGACTTCCTTCACATACCACCCGTTTACAGAGCCGCCAACCGCTGCACCGATAACAGGGATAGCAGCGAGAGCGCGTCTCTTCGTTATGTTTATCCCGAGTTGCTTCGCCAGATTGCGCACGCCGATAATGGCACCCTCCTTGCTCAGCTGTTTCGCGGCTGCCGCTTCGGCTGCCTTTTCAGTCATTTTTTTCCAAGTCACGTTCGCGAGCTGCACTTCAATGACGCGCAGTGCCGCGAGTGCGGCTACTTTTTCCTCTACGCTGTTGGAGCCCGATGCCGCAAGCACACCCAAGACGAATTGCTTGTCTAACCGAGTGGTGCATTCGTAACCATAGCAAATGCCAATCTTATGTATTGTTCGAAGGGCTAAGGTAATTATTGCGGGTACGTCCACCGGTGCGCCCAGTATTCCGAACACGCCCGTTCCTCCACCTTCCGCAATTGCAATACCGATTGCCCAGTTATGAACTTCGTTCGCCAGCTTATCCGACAACACCAAATCCTTGCCACGCAATTGCTCAATACGTTCGATTTGGCCATCGCGGCAGATATCAGCAGTGTCCGTGAGCCACTCGGCCATTGCATTCGAGAAGTCAAGAGCACCGCGGATGGCAACTTCGGGGACCACTTTCCGTACGAGCCACGCTAGCGGCTCGACGACGAGACCGAAAGCTTTGCTGATTACGCCAGGCTCCTCTTTTTTCCAAGCCTCGATTGCCTTCAATTGTTCTCGTGCGTAACGCGTGAGGTCGGTCATTTCGCTGTGGTTGCTTTGGCTCTTAGTATGCAAGCATACACCGAGAGCGCTCGACCGGCTGCTTCGTGGCAACAATGTGAAGGACCGCTCCTGGCCTATTCTGTTGAAAAACTCGCAATTGCGCTGGAGGCGATTTTCATTCAAATGCAATTTCTATCGAGAAAGTCACGATACGTTCGCCGGTAATGCAATGTATAGCCCCCCCAAGGCGAAATCTGTTTGACCCGGTAGGCCCCCAGTCGGAGTCGACCTTCGCGTCCTATAAGGGCGAGAATTTTTCACACACCAAGAGAAACCGAGTTTTTCAACAGAATAGGCCGTAAACAGCCTTCCCTTCTCTTTCTTCGTAAGATATTGCGACCCTAGCGACAATGCTTGGTCACCAGCCCGCATATGGAGTTCGTCGAGCAATACCTCCAGTAGGCCGAACGGTCTAGACCATTTGGTCTGTTGGCAGTACGTGCACTAGCGGCCATACGACGATAGGACTAAAGTATACATTGTGGCATTCGTAGGACGAAGTGAGTCAAATAGGTACGTCGGCCGGAAAGTTGGAATCGCCCTAACAACGCAGGCATTCTCGCTATTGCGATTCAAGAGGACGACAGAAACCGCGGGGTCACAATGAAACGCATTGCACTGTTCTGTTCCGCGTTCATTCTCACAGCAACGCTTTATGGCTGTGGCGGCGGAAGTTCATGTGGCGCATCGGCGCTACTAGCCGGGATATCGACCTGCGCCGGAAGCAACAACAATTCGTCCTCGTCCCCCGAGACGGTGGTTCAAAGTGCGGTAGAGGGTCTCTACCAAGGCACAACGTCTGCGGGCAAGACCGAATACGCACTTGTTCTCGAGGACGGTTCGTTCTGGGGCATTTACGGTACTTCCGTCGGGAGTGCACTCGCCGTCGAAGGCGTCGCGACGGGTTCCGCGGGCGCGAACTACGGCACATTCACCCTGACATTCACGGACTTCTATGCCCCCGGCAACGCACCGGTAACTGGGCAGGGAAGTGGGACTTACACAGCGTCCAGCCTGGTTGGCACGTTCACGGAAGACGGTGCCACCACGACATTTAATTTCATTGCGCCAGTCCAGACCGCCTACGACTACAATTCAGCCGCGACACTTTCTTCCATCGCCGGTTCGTGGACGGGGGAGTTACTAACCGGAGAGACGTCCACGATAACCATCTCTGCAACAGGCACCATCACTGGAACGTCATCGCTCGGCTGCGCGTTTGCCGGAACTGCTGTCCCACGTGCAACCGGAAAGAATGTATTCGACGTCACGCTGACCTTCGGCGCAGTTCCCTGCGTCGCTGCCAACCAAACCGTTTCGGGTATCGGCCTGACTTATCCGCTAGGAAACGGGGAGACTCAACTTGTTGCCGGCGTCGTTAATCCTTCGAAGACCCTAGCAACCGCTTTCTTCGCCCAACGCTAAGTGGCGGTGCTTACTATGAAGACCCAATTTCATGGACGGTCCAATATCTGCCCAAGCAGTTCGTCCGGGTCCACCGCGAGCGAAAAGAAACCGACTGGCAGATTGCGCCTGCTGAATCTAGCACCGCTGTTCCTCGGTGCGCTATTGAGCGGCTGCGCGTCAATCACCGGAACTACAAAGCAAGCACTGACTGTGCAGACGTTCGAAAAGGACGGCAAAGAGGTGCGCAACGCGAATTGCGTACTGATTAACGATAAGGGGAAATGGGTTACCAAATCGCCGAGCGCAGTCACAGTGACGCCCTCCAATGAGGATATGCGAGTCGCCTGTACGAAGAAAAGCGGTGCCCAAGGCAATGCCACCGTAGTCTCGGTGACGAGGGGCGCGATGTTCGCCAACATAATTCTTGGTGGCGGCATAGGAGCGCTTGTTGATTACAATTCGGGAGCTGCGTTCGAGTATCCGTCGCCTATTCAGGTGACGATGGGAGCATCAAAGAAGATTGACATGACGACTACGGCTTTCGTTCGGACGCGGCCGGCGCCACCCAGGAAAGCCAACGCCGCTGATTTACCGATGCTTCACGACGACGACTGGTACCGGATTTATGTGATTCCGAACCCGAGGTATAGTCGCGAATAAGAAGTGCGTCGCCGTCTTCGGCTATCCGTTATTGTTTTGGAGCGTCTGGCATACACTCTAGACGCTCGACGGCTGCTTTATGGCAGCTTCGTCGTTGACCGCTCCTTGCCGGCTACTGCCTGCGAAACGCGCGCATGTCTCTCTCGTTTGCGCCTTCGTAGGTAGGGGACATTTACCATATCTCCGCGGTTAGGGGAGTCTTCACCACTGGAAGCCTGGCACGCATCCACGCTTCAATGCCGCCCCGATACCAGTAAACACGCGAGTAGCCCATCGCGACGAGTCTCATCGAAGCGTTCCATGACAACCAGCACTCGTAATCCAGGCAATACACGACGATAGGAGTTTTCTTGTTCGGGGCGATGCTCATCATGGCTTTGGCAAGTTGCGCGGCAATGTTGTCGTTATCACTAACCTTCGACCACCCGGCCCCGTACAGCCAAGACGCCTTCGGCAAGGTTTGCTTAACAAAATCGTCACCGTGCAGTGCGTCTACCACGACTAATCCCGGTTCCGATTTGTATAGCTTTAGGAGCTCCCTCGTGAATATAACTTTCGCACCGGCAGGAGCCTGCATAGGCGTCGGACTATGAATTTGTGAACCATCGCGTAGCGTAGTAGGGACACTAATATCGGTCTTGGTGTCTTCCAATGCGTAAGAATAATCCGGGATATCCGCTGGTAGGTTCGCAATCGCCTCGGTGGATTCCGCTGCCGCACGGCCATAATTCGGCAAAAGGTCGTCATCGTTCACCTTCCACAACAGACATGGCTCATTGTACCTATACAGACATCGGTATGAGGCCAGGCGCGCCGCATACATTTCGGACCTCTGTCCATGCGTAAAATAAAAATGCTGCCCATCGCTGGTTATTGCAAAGGCTTTGTCGCGTCCCGCTGATTGATATTGGTCGCGATACGCGGTCTTTGCGCTCTCGGACACATTTGCAGGATAGATTGGCTCGGCAATTGCCTGCAGAGATACGGCCAGCAAAGCGACCAGCGCAACCCAGGTAGTTTTGAACATCTGCAGCCCCCCTTTCATTGTTCAGCCGAATCTGACCCACGTGACGCGTGCGTCGCCAAAGTGCTTGGCGGTGTCAAGGCAGTCTCCAGACGACACGCGCCACAGCCCACTAACGGCAGCCCGAATCTCTCCGTGCGCAACATGCGCGTCCAAATAGCTTAGCCCGACATTTGCTGTTAGTTATTACAATTTGAGCGGTCTAGACCATTTGGCCTACTGCGAGCTACTCCCTCATGCGAACGATAGCAGCACAGGATAAGATGCCAAGCATAGGCACCGTCGTCGGGAAATTACCGGCCATGTGTCGCCGACCCTAATTTCTGGGCACTGGATGCGAAACTGTTAATTGAGCTTCTTGAGCGTTGCACGTGAAACATTACCGTTGCGTTCATATGTGGCTTTCAGCGTGCCATCCGGTTGAAGCTTATACGTTACTTCAGCACCATTGCTCAAAGTGCCATGCAAGCCCCCGTCGTAAAATTTGCCGATGAAGACAACCCATCCCGGTTTCAGAATATTCCAACGGAGCGCTGTTCCATATCCGTAGACGCAGGTAATGTCATCTTTCCCTTTGATTACTTCGACCACCAGAATATGCTCCAAATAATTGTTCCACATTCCATACCATTTTCCCGAGAGAGCGCGTATGTCGGGCGATATTGATGGGTCTGGTGCAACGATGTCCAGGTTGTCCGGTAATGCGACGTTCGCCTGCGAAAGAGCGGGCAATGAATTGAACGAAAGCAAAAGCACGGCAACAATAGCACCCAGCTTGAATTTCACTCGAATGGACATTTGGCATTCTCCTAAAGGAAGCTGACTTTGTATTAGCCGGCAAATATGTCGGGCCAGTTGGCGGATTTCCGATATCGCAAGCTGAGTGTCGGCAAGAACTCTGAAGTGCCCACCATCACTTCAATTTAGCCGCCAGTTGTTTACTCAGACGGACAGGCTTACGTTGTGAGCCAGCACCCTATTAAGATTGCATGGTGACCAAGCGCCACGACGGCAATTCGATTTTAGTGCGATTTTCGAAGTTGTCCAGTGCAGTCGTTACATTGGCAGCTAGTGCCGCCGCCGGGAGCCCTTCTTTTCTACACCTTGAATGTTGCCGGGCTGGCCGCCTTAGTCCCGCGCGAGCATTTGCACAATGGCCTTTGCGTGTGCGAGAGGCACGGCGCACACAACTGGGGCTACCGGCGCGTCCCAACGAGCAATGAAGGCATGGTCGGTGCCGGTGACGGTCATCCCGCTCGGACATCGCTGGCGCGGTTAGTAATTCCTCGTATCGCCTTTGAACCAGCCCAAACGCGCATTAGGCCATTTGGTCTATTGCCATGAAGCCTAGGTGGCGGTATACGAGGGGCACAAGAGCCAAGAGCCGCGCCATGGTCTTATCTGGACGACACGCGGAGAAGTGCTGGCGCAGCGGCGGAAATACTCGAAGAGAGGAGTACGCAGTTCTCATGCAGCGAATCTCCCTATTCGCAGGGGCGAGTAGACAATCATTCTCGCCCTGCGCTTGGCAACACAGTATCAAAACCGGGGCCGGTCTTGACCCTTCCATTTGTTTGTCTGCAGCGGCGCTAACCTCTGCTGTCGGCTCGGTCGCTTTCGTTTTTAGGGTGTTTCTAAGACGCCTGCCCGAGCCCTTCGAATCGTCTTCTGCGTCGGCTTAGGCTTGCGCTACTACCACCCCCGCGGCCACACCCTTCACAATAAAAGGAGCATACCGTGAACATCTCCCGGACCAAGGGACTGAAAGCAGCAATTGCCATATTTGCACTGTCGGGGTTGGCGGCTTGCGGAGGAGGAGGCGGTGGCGGTGGAGGGACCGCGGCGACGGGAAGTAATGATGTAGTCCCTCTGCAAGGAAAACTGACTGTAGCATCCAGTGACGACGCAACTACGTACACAGTATTTAACTCCTATCAAACGTCAACGCCATCTTCGAGCGGGAGCTTCTCCACTGCAGTTGGACAGGCTACGCCGACCTACACCTATGCGGTATCCGCAGCCGGCGACAAAGTGTACGCGGCCGTTAGCACCGCCACGGATGGCTCTGTGACGATTGACGCACAGTCGACGGCTGAAGCGCTGGTGCTTTTGAACCCGCTGCTCATTCCAGGCACCAGTGCTGAGCGGGTCGCTGTCACTGCTATCGTAAAAGCCGACCCTGCAGTCCAGGCGCTGGCAACTGTTATACAGAACGTCTACGGCTCGGCTGCAACGCCGTTGACCGACACGAGAATTTCCGATGCAGTGACGACTGCGGTGGCGTCGGTTCTCACGACCTGGCAGGCATCGGGCGGGGCGTCTAGTAGTGCGCTTCGCCAGGTCCTGCCAAGAAGTTTCGCTTCGGTGCGGATTGCCAGCGCATCTGGCGGCTCCACCTTGGAGATTCTCAACAACGACATGGGCGTGCTGACCACGGCCGGTAGCGCCGGCTCAACGCTCATGTTAGGGCTCAATGACGTCGGACCGGGCGGCATCACAACAAACGTCGATTGGGTGGTCCGGATTGTGGAGCTGGACCCAACAAAAATAACATGGAGTCCGTCCGGAAAACCTGTGCTGGGCAACCCGACCAATATCACCGATATCGACCCCCTAATTAAGACCGGCGGGTTCGACCAGAAAGCAATCGTCGAGGGCGCCGTTGCTTCGGGAATGCTCGAGTTTATCGTTGACCCGATAGGCAGCGTGGCAACGTCCTTAGGAGATGCAGTGTTTCCCGCCAGCGGCATCACGCTTCCCGAGGATGGCGTGTATGCCGTCGTGGCGTTGAGCGGCAGCTGGGAGGGTGACTCCGCAGAATACGCATCTGTGCAAAGCAGTACGTGGCAAAGCGCGCAGGCGGCACAGGCTTTAACCCTTAACATAGGTGCTGCGGCGGTCGATGTCGTGGGCGTGGGCACGACCTTTGTGAATGCGGCGACGGGAACCCCTATCGACATCTCGGTGCCGCTTCAGACGGCGTTGGGAACTATAGAGGCGGCGATTACCGCAAACCCGGGTGACGTGGGCGTCGCCTTCTTCACAGCGCAGACCGAGACCGTCATTGACGATTTGCTCGATTACCTGGGGCCCTTGCTTCACTCTTCAGTCAGCAATCTTCAATCCACGGGCTTGAAGAAATTCTTCCACATTGCCATCAATACCGTAACAAGCGTGGCGAATGTGTGGTCCGGGACGGTCGCTGTGGGCACGAGGGTTCTGAATTATTTGAATGCCGTTACGCCCAGAGAATCCGCATATGCGCTCTTGGGGGCGCCCCCGGTACAGGCGGACACCACTGCACCCTCCATGCCTACGGGGCTGACGGTCACCGCTGTCTCTTCCAATCAAATCAACCTAACGTGGGATGCCTCGACCGATAACGTTGGGGTGACTGGCTACAAGGTTTATAGAGGCGTGAGCAATATTGCCAGCCCGACAGGCCTCTCCTACAGCGACACGGGTCTCGGTCCGTCATCGCAATATTGCTACGCAGTCTCGGCCTTTGATGCGGCGGGAAATGAGTCTGCCCAGAGCAGCGTGCAATGTGCGACGACACAGGCTAGTGTTGCTGCGCCTGCCGCCCCCACTGGCGTAAGTGCTACCGCTGGTAATGGTCAAGCGACCATTAGCTGGAGTGCGGTTTCCGGGTTGACCTACAACCTTTACATGGCATCGGTCACTGGCGTCACTGAGAGCAACTACAGTTCATTGGCTGGCGGTACAGCGACTATCGGTGTTACCTCCCCCTACGTCCAAACTGGCCTGACCAATGGCACGACCTACTATTTTGTAGTGACGGCGGTCAATGCCAATGGCGAGAGCAGCGAATCGAGTCAGGTATCAGCTACCCCGCAAGCGTCTGTGGTAGCTGCAAATACCGTCACGGAATTCAGCGCTGGCATTTCCGCAGGCGCGCATCCTTGTGGCATCACGGGTGGCCCGGATGGCAACGTATGGTTCATGGAAGAATTCTTTGTGGGGGCCGGGAAAATCGGGAGAATTAGTCCAGCGGGGGTGGTAACGGAGTTCAGTCTGGGCCAGGGTGTTCCTTCCTGCTCCGTCACGGCCGGACCCGATGGCAATATATGGTTCACTAGCAACAAACCTACGGCGATTGGGCGGATTACTCCGGCTGGCGTAATTACCGAGTTCAGCGTCGGCGCAGAGCCCGGAGACATTACTACCGGACCGGATGGTAATTTATGGTTTACGGCATCGGACGGGAACATCACCGACGGCGGGATGATTGGGAGAATTACGCCTACTGGTACAATTACGCTGTTCAGCGCGAACGGCGCTTATAAAAACCTCCCTGCGGCCATCACTGCTGGCCCTGACGGTAACCTTTGGGTTGCTGCCAAGCCATGTATCCTTCGGATTACCCCAGCGGGGGTGCTCACTGAGTTTTTTGACATTGCGGATAATATGTACCCGTCGGGCATCACAGTCGGTCCGGACGGGAATCTTTGGCTTGCGGATTACGTGTACAACGGATACGGCATCTGGCGGCTTAACCTGGCAGGCGTGCTCACGGCTATCGGCGCTGTTACCGGTCCGAGTGTCAACGGCATTACGACTGGCCCCGATGGCAACCTATGGTTCGTTGAAGACAACCTATTCGGCACCGGCAACGGCCCCACTAACGCGAAGATTGGACGAATTACACCTTCCGGCGTAGTTACCGAGTTCAGCGCCGGCATATCGCCCGGCACAGACCTCGAAGGCATTACTGCCGGACCGGATGGTAATTTATGGTTTACGGAACCTGACGGCGGTCGAATCGGGCGATTTAACCTTCACTAGTCCCGCATGAAGTTTTCGATTTCCAAATGGGAATGTCGAAGCATCCGATTACCAGTTCGTCCAGTGCTAGCGTGCAGACGACGCCCAACCCTTCGGTCAACCGGACCTTGCGCATAAAGACAC
>Ga0307375_10005843_pt1 | contig 11469 bp, 23 predicted proteins | sample TR1MG_FD_202531 | JGI IMG/M metagenome (GOLD analysis project Ga0307375, IMG submission 202531) | Soil microbial communities from Risofladan, Vaasa, Finland - TR-1 | ecosystem: Environmental > Terrestrial > Soil > Coastal area > Acid sulfate soil | place: Finland: Risofladan, Vaasa | collected... | reverse complement strand
TCGGCAATAGCATGACGGCCTATCAGCAGACGAAGAGTCTCTTCTCCGCCGCCTACGGGCAGCCCTCCAAGTCCATGTCCGCCGCCCACGCATCTCAGTATGCCGCTCGGACGCCGCAGCTGGCCGCCCTCGCAGAGGCCAGGGACGCCCTCTGGCAGCTCCGAGGCGCGAAGCAAGAGCACGACAGGCTCAACGCCGCCTACGACGCCCTGACGCAGCACTACCCGCTCGAAGCGCTCGCCCTGCTCTAATCAGCCGCGTACCACTATTCCGCACTAATCTGCATCGATGATTTCAGACCTTTTGAAAATCAGATCTGGAATCACTTCCGTACCACCCGCAAATCGAAAACTCATCACGGAATTGCGCATTTCAGATTATCTGACCAGACTCCTACACGCACCACATCTGGTGAGCGCGTTCCCAAACGCAGGGTCGGTCTGGCCGTGGTGGCCCTGTGGTGTGCGTTCCGGGCCCTCAGCTGTGCGTTCCCTCGCTCTGTGAGCTCTGCGAGCCCTTGGGCCCGAGTGTGCAGGCCGTGGGCCTGACCCCTATGTAGGCCCGAGTGTGCAGGCCGTGGGCCTGAGCGATCGGGTGAGCCCTATGTGATCCGGGCCTGAGCCCGAGTGTGCAGGCCGTGGGCCTGAGCGATCGGGTGAGCCCTATGTGATCCGGGCCTGAGCCCGAGTGTGCAGGCCGTGGGCCTGAGCGATCGGGTGAGCCCTATGTGATCCGGGCCTGAGCCCGAGTGTGCAGGCCGTGGGCCTGAGCGATCGGGTGGGCCCTATGTGATCCGGGCCTGAGCCCGAGTGTGCAGGCCGTGGGCCTGAGGGCCGTGGGCCTGAGCCTCATTCGGGTCCCATACGGTGGGGCGTATGTGGCCGCCGGTTCTGAGGGCCGTGGGCCTGAGCCCGAGTGTGCAGGCCCCCACATAGGGGCCCTCTGGGGGCCCTCTGGGGGCCCGAGTGTGCAGGCTCACGGATCGCACCGGAGGGCCGCCCGCCTGCACCCGGCCGCCTCTCGCCTGTGAGCCCTTGCCTTGATTCGGGCCTGTGAGGCCTCACGCTCGCTTGACGTGTACTGCTCGGCCTCAATGGCCTCGGCGTACTGAGCGAGGGCCTGAGCGAGCCCTACGTGGGCCTGAGCCCTGTCCCTGAGGGCCTGAGCGAGGGCCTCATTAGGCCGCCGAGTGTGCAAGGGAAGGGCCCTGGGGGCCGAGTGTGCAGGCTCGGATCGAGTGTGCAGGCTCATGGGGTGGCCGCCTTTCGCCTGAGGGTGGCCGCCTGCTCGGCGTGCCACGTGGCCGACTCGGCGTAGCTCTGGCCGTCCAACGTGGCCCCTACGCCGTAGGCGGCATCGGCCATGCCGTAGCAGTGTACGGCCGCCTGTTCGTGGTCCTCTGCGGTCATGGGCCTGTCCCAGTCTCGGGTCATGGTGAGCCTTCCTGGGCCCCTGAGGGCCCTCTGAGCGATTGAGTGTGCAGGCCCCGTCCGAGTCAGGCGGGGCCGAGTGTGCAGGCCCTAGCCTGCCAGCTGAGTGTGCAGGGCCCTGAGGGAGACGTTCAGGCCCGAACCGTTCGTGCCCACGATCACGGCGTCAAGCAGGCCCTCGGGGGCCTGCATGAGCATGAGCAGGGCCCCGTGCATGACGTCCTGGCTCATGCCAGTCTCACGCATGGCGTGGCGGACGGCCGCCGCCGTGTACGGCGTGCGGACAGTGTAGGGCTCGGAATCGGGGCCAGCGGTAAAGCGATACATGATCGGCTCTCTCTCTGCCCCCTACGCGGGGGGAACGCAATTCATCAATGCGAGTGTGCAGGCCCTGCCCGAGTGTGCAGGCGGGGCCGAGTGTGCAGGCCTAGGCCTGCGGGCGCTCGATCACCTCGGCTAGGGGCCAGTCTCCGCCGTTATCGGCGTTGAACCGGTCCGCGTAGGCCTGCGCCTGGACCCGGTCCAGGGACACGGCCAGAATGTCATGGCCGCCGTCCTCGTGATAGTCCCGAACAACAACAAACGCGTTCATGGTCTCGCTCCTCACCCGTCACGGCCGGGCCGGGTGATACATCGAACCGGCCGCCGGTTCGTACGGCTGACCCGTTTAATAGCGGGCATCAGAGTGTGCATAGGAAAGGCCCCGCCGTGAGGCGGGGCCTTGGGCGGGCCTAGTAGGCCCGCGTGAGCCCTTCGGCCGCGTCCGCGCAGCCGTCGCACTGGTAGCCACGGGCGGCCGCCGTCTCGGGGCTGGCGTGGGAGACGTGCAGGGGACCGCCGCACGTGGGGCAGACGATCCGGGCGACCGTGACCGTAACCTCACGGTCCGCCTTGTAGGCAGCCCGGGTCGCCTTGTGGGCCGCCTTGACGGGGGCGGCCGAATGGGCCGCGCACAGGCCCGTGGGCTGGAAGGTATCGTCGCAGATCAGAGCGACATCACCACAAAACCGACAAGAATCCTTTGAGCGAGCGCGACGGGCCATGGTAGGTCTCCTATCCTGGGGGGTTCGGTCTCAACGGCCGGCCGCCGCGATACATCAAAAGCCAGTCGACTGACCCTAGGGTGAATGTGCAGGCGGCCCGTGAGGGGCCGCCCTCAGGGGCCCTCAGGGGCCCTCACGGGCCCTCAGGGGCCCTCGGGTGCATCGGTCCCGAGCCGAGGGCCCTCGGCTCGGCTGAGGGCCCTCAGGGCCCTCGGCGGAGCCGGTACCGGCGGAGCCGGTACCGCTCGCGGCGAGCGAAGCGAGCCAATAGCGGGCCCATCGGTGTCCAAGCGAAAGGCCCCGCCGTGAGGCGGGGCCTGTAGACCTCGCCTAGGCGAGGTGCATGAACCGGTCGGGGTCGAGCCCGAGCGCGGCCACGGTGGCCCGGAAGCCTTCCCGCTCGGCGGCCTGAGCCGCCTCCCACGCGGCCGCGTAGGCCTCGACCTTAGCCTCGGCCGCCTCCCACGCGGCCGCCCGCGCCGCGTCGTCGGCCGCCGCGTCCCCGGTCAGCTCGATCGGGGCGGCGTGCACGTGGCCGACGTAGACCCGGCACTTCCGGCAGGCGTCCGCCGCCGCGTAGGTGGTGAAGGTCTCGCCACAGGCGCACTCGAAACGGAAGGTGGTCATGTTCGCGTTGCTCATCGGTCGGCTCCGGTTTGGGGTTCGGCCTAGACGCGGCGCATCAGCGATACATCAAAACCGAGTCGACTCGGCCTAGCCTGCGGTTATGCCCTCGGGCCTGGCAAGGGCTCGCCCGTGAGAGGCCCTCAGGGGCCCTCAGAGGCCCTCGGGCGCATCGGTCCGAGCCGAGGGCCCTCGGCTCGGCTGAGGGCCCTCGGGAGCCCTCGGCGGAGCCGGTACCGGCGCAGCCGGTACCGCTCGCGGCGAGCGAAGCGAGCCAATAGCGGGCTCATCGATGGCCAAGCGAAAGGCCCCGCCGGGTGGCGGGGCCTCGCGAGTCGACCGGGCCGGGCCGGGCCTAGCCGAGATCCAGGCCCCGGAACCGGAGCACGCCCGGGTCCGTCTCGGGGTCGTACTCGGGGGCCGGAGTGAACGGCCGGGCCTCGGGGCCGTCGAACACGTCCAAGACCACGTGAGCCAGCCGGCTCAGGCCCTCGGGCCGGGGGCCGCCGGGAGCGTACTCCGCCTCGGCCGCCGGGGTCGACTCGGCCGCCGGAAGGGGCTCCCGGGTCCGCCGCTCGGGGCTGCTCGGGCCCGTCGACTCGCCCCGAGTGTTCGCCTGAGCCTGGTAGGCCCGAGCCCGGACGGCCGCCGTCCGCTCTTCGTCGGCCGTGAGGACGGCCGCCCGGGTGCCCCGCACAGTGGCCGCCGCGTTGTTCTCAACGCCAACACCCCGCCGGCCGGGCCGCGCCACGGTCGAAGCGCCGGGGGTCCGATAGCCCAGCGCGTCCGCGCTGTCGACCGTCACGAGGTGCGACCACAGGACCATGACCCGACCATCGGCACCCTGCCACTGAGCCGCGTCCCGGGCCGCCGCCTTGGCACCCTTGGTGTAACGCTCCCACCGGTACGACCGGGTGGCCACGGTCCGCCGCCGCCGGCCCTGCCAGGCCTGAGCGGTCTCCGTCACGGTGTCGACCGGGTACCGGCCGCCGCCCTTGACGGTCCGGCTGTCGACGCTCAGCTGAGCGCCGGGGGCCGGGAGGCCCTCGCCCGTGTCGATTCCGACGAGGTAGAAGACGGTCTCGCCCCGGTCAAACGCGGGGAAGGGGGCGGGAGGGGTGCCGGCGTAGTTAGCAGAGAAAGCGACGAAGCTCATTGGAAGGCCTTTCGTTCGGGGTTCGCTCTCAACGCGGCGCATCAGCGATACATCAAATCCGGCTCGGCGGAGCCGGTACAGCTCGGGCGGAGCCCGAGCTGTACGGGGGCGAGCGGAGCGAGCCAATAGCGGGCCCATCGCCGGCCAAGCGAAAGCCCCGGCCGTGGCCGGGGCTGAGTCGACTCGCCCTAGGCGTTCTCCCAGTGGCCCAGGATCGCCTCGCCCTTGGGGCCCTCCATCGTGACCGTGGCCATCTCGCAGAAATAGCCGTCTTCCTGGCATGTCCGCAGCTCGATCCTGAGCGCGGCCTGAGCCGCACGGCCCGTCGGCAGCAAGCAGCGCGTCTCGTGCGAGACGAGCCGCGCCAGGCCCTCCCAGCCGGCCGGGTCGTACGACCGGGCCTTGCTGCGCCACGCTACGGCCGTGCGGACAACGGCCACGGGCAGGCCCGTCTCACGCGCGACGGTCTCGGTCAAGGCAACGGTCTCGGGGGTCATCTTAGCCATGTTCGTATCCTCCGACCTTGACGGCCGCCGGCCGTGATACATCAAAGCAAGATGGCCTTATAGCGGGCCCATCCAAGCCAAAGGCCAAGGCCCCGCCGGGTGGCGGGGCCGGGTGGCCGGGTCGACTAGCCGCCGACCTTGGCGAAGGCGAAGCCGAGCGCGATCGCCTCGGCGGCCGTCATGGTCGAGCCGCTCGCCACGTCCTCGACCTTGATCGAGCTGGGCTGAACCGGCTCGCCGGGGAACACGGTCCAGACGATCGGGGTCTCGTCTTCCTTCCCGGCCGGGCCTACCAGCATGACGGTGAAGCCGATCGGCTGCCGATCGAGGCCGGGGACGACGGGCGAGACGAAGCCCGTCTCGTGACCGTCCGTCATGGTGACGGGGGTCGAAGGATCGAGGGTCGACAGCTCGACCAAGCCCACCCGGCCCGAGATTTCAGCCCGGAAGCCCTTCGCCGGGCCGCCGATCGCCGGGTGGGTGTACGGCTGCCAGTCGGCCGCCGCCAGGGTCTCCCACGTCTGGGGGGTGTCGAAGACCGAGCCGGCCGCCTCGGGGCCGGGGTTCCGGGTGGCGAGCAGCTTGCTCGCGTGCTCGGCGGCCAGGGTCAGGGTCGACTCGATCACAGTGGCGATTGCGGTCATGTTCAAGGCTCCGGTTGGGGGTTCAGCCAAGACGCCCGGCCGATGCGATACATCAAAACCGGCTCGGCGGAGCCGAGCGAGCGAGCGAAGCGAGCCAATAGCGGGCTCACCGATGGCCAAGCGGAAAGCCCCGCCGTGAGGCGGGGCCTTTGGGGCCGGGGGGCCCTACTGGCCCAGGGCCCTCTTGAGGGACCGCATTTCGTTCTTTTCGTTGCGGTGGTCGCTTGGGCTCATGAAGCGAACGAAGCGCTTCCCGTTGGGCAGAACCCAGACCTCGTGATTCTTGTCCCGGGCGAGCGTCGCTCCGACGCTCTTGAGTAGCTGCATGACCGGGCCCTTGCTGCGCTTGTGCTTTGCCATTGGTGGCCGCCTCCGTTTCGGGGTTCGCTCTGGACGCTCAGGCCTGGCGAATCATCAAACCGGCCGCCGGCCGCCGCCGGCGTACCGGTCTTATAGCGGGCCCATCGCTGGCCAAGAGAAAGGCCCCGCCGTGAGGCGGGGCCTTGGTCTGGGTCGACCGGGGCCTAGACGTTGAACACGATCCGCTCGTGTTTGTCCATCGCGAGACGGATCAGCTCCGCCGCCTCGCGAGCGAACAGCTCCGCCGCCTCGCTCGGGTCGAGACCCTGCTCGCTCGCCTCGCGAGCGAGCAGGGCAGCGAGAGTGTCGAGGGGGTGCGTGTAACCGTTGAACATCGAGGCCGCGATCGCGTGGGGGCCGTTCATCATCATCATCGTCTCCGGTTTGGTGTTCGGTCTCGACGGATCGCATCGGCGATACATCAAATCAATCTGGCCGCCGCTTGAGCGGAGCGCGAGCGCGAATAGCGGGCTCATCCGTCCCAAAGGCAAGGCCCCGCCTTGCGGCGGGGCCGGTCGACCGGCTAGGCGAAGACTCGGACGGGGTAGCTCGCCCGGATCGAGTACCGCTCCCGCAGCTGCCGGGCCGCCTCGGCCCGAGCCTCGGGGACCAGAGCGGGAGGCGGGGTCAGACGGGCCGCCTCTTCCGGCGAGACGCCCTTGCTGACCAGCTCCTCTCGCCAGTCTTCGATCAGCTCCTCGGGGTCGATCTCGATCTCTTCAGCCTCCAGCTGAGCCCATGCGAACTCGATCGCCTCGGCGGCCGCCGCCTTGTCGAAGGCCACGCCCACGGTGCTCTCGGTCATGAGGGTATGGTCGTACTTCGTGACGATATAGGCTTGAGTCTGGGTCATCGTTCCGCTCCGTCTCGGGGTTCGCTCTCAACGCTCGGCTGATGCGATACATCAAAACCGGCCGCCGGCGAGCGAAGCGAGCTGATAGCGGGCTCATCGGCCCCAAAGGCCAAGGCCCCGCCTTGCGGCGGGGCCTGTCGACTCAGCTCATGTAGCTCGTGAGCTCGACTCGCCCAGAGGGCATCTCGTGAGTCTGGAGGATCAGGAGCGAGTTGTCGACCTCTCGCTCCTCAGACGTGTCCGGCTGGCCGGTCATCGTGGTCACCCGAACGGTTCCGGTCTTCGGAACCCAGACCATGCCGACCCAAAGGCCGAACGCCTCCAGGACCTCCAGGACGGCGGCCAAAGCCAGGCCGGGCGTCTCGTGGTACGTGGGCAGCTTGCCAAGCCGCCGATTGATCTTGCTTCGCGTCTTGCTGTCGACTCGGGTCATCTTCGCTCTCCTCACCCGTCACGGCCGGGGGCAGTGATACATCAATACGGCCGCCGCTTGGGTCTAATAGCGGGCCGAGCTCGTTACAAGGTGAGAGCCCCGCCTTCGGGGCTCGGTCGCTTCGGGGTTAGAGGGTATGGAGGCGAGGGGAATCGAACCCCCGCCGACCGGTTCGCAAGCCAGTCAGCGCCACCAGGACCGCCCCCTAGTGTTGTCACTCCCTACGCGGGAGTGAGTCGATACATCAATAGTCGAGTTGTTCCTTAATGGCGGCCGCCTTCACCTTCCGCCGAAGGCCTCGGACGAAGCTACGCACGCCGCGCTTGTGGGCCTTGCCCCGTCGGCCGCCCGAGCCGCCGCAGCAGTCGCACCGAAGGCCGCCCGGCCCGATCTCACCCCGTCCGCTCTTGATCCGCTCGCTTCGCATGGCTCTCGCTCCTCACTCACCACGGGTGAGCGAAGCGATACATCAATACGGCCGCCGGCCGCCGGCCGCGAGCGAAGCGAGCTCATAGCGGGCTCGCCCTACCAAGCCATAGCGCGAGCATCATTTGATGTATCGACCGGGCCGGGCGTAGTGAGTGAAAGAGGCAACGATGAGCATTTACGACGAACTGAAGCCGCAGATCCTCAAGGCCCTGAGCCGAGAGGTCGAGAACGGCCCCAACGTGTTCGACACTCTCTGCATCGCGTACGAGTGCGAGAACAAGGCCCCCTCGTTCGGGCTCCACCATAACCGGGTGGCTGTGGCCCTCCAGATGATGAGGGACGAGGACGGGACCGTCAGCGGTGATGGTGAGGACTGGTGGCTCCGGCCGAGCTCCTGAGCTCTGGCCGCCGGCCGGCCCGCCCAATAGCGGGCTTAGGCGTCGCGTCGCCTACTTTCTTGTGTACGCCGTAAGACTCCGAGCCGATCTTCCGTTACAGGGCATGAAGAACACTAAATGCAAGCTGTGCGCTAAGGCGCTCACCTATGGGATCAAGGCGTGCCGGTGGCACGTCAAGGCCCCTCGACACCAACGACGGGCCGCCCCTCGGAGCGGCTACGTCGGCCGGGGCTCCTACGCTCAGACCGCCGAAGGTCGACACGAACAATACGTGGCCCGGTTGGTCCTTCGGTGCGAAGGTACCGACGCCTAGAGGTTGATGTATCGACTCGGCCACGCGTTGAGGTCAGAAGGAGCCAACCTCATGCCTTACATGTTCGTCGTCGGGAGCTGCTGCGCGTGCCACGCGACCATCACGTTCAACCCCAACCTCGTGCCCTCGATCCGGGTCAACGGGAGCCGGGAGCCCCTGTGCCCCGCGTGCCACGCCCGGTGGAACGAGATCCACCGGACCGGGAAGGGCCTGACGCCGGTGGCGGCCCACCCGGAGGCCTGGGAGCCCGAGCCCTGCTAGGGCCGGGCCTCGGCCCTCTTGAGCTCATAGCGGGCTCGGGTGTCTTTGATGTATCGACCGGCCGGGCCGTCACGGGTGAAAGGATCGAACATGATCAAGACGAACTGCGGAAACTGTGGGCGGCCCGAGGCCGTGCGACCGAAGGTGCCCGAGGTGGGCGAGTGCGACTGCCTGGAGCTGACCGATGCGGGGCTGCAGGAGATTCGGATTCGGGGACTGATCCGGCGAACCCAGGCGCACCTCGCGCTCGTGGATGAGCTGTCCTGCTTCCCGATCCTGCGGCTCGACATGGCGCACAATGCGAAGCTGCGGGAGGCCCTGTCGACTCTGGCCCGGTTCGCCCAGTCGGCTCTGACTCGGATCGGCCGGGACGTCTCGGGTTGGGAGCTGGTCTGCGATGTCTGCGACGGTACCGGGGTCCTGCCCGAGGTCGCCGGGGTGTCCGTCGTCTGCGACTGCGAGGCGAGCGAAGGCCTCTACGACTGAGCGAGTGACCGGCCGCCGGCCGGTCACTTCCTCCCGAGCTTATAGCGGGCTCCAGCTCCTAGGCGCTCGGCTTTGATGTATCGCATCGGTCGACCGTATTGGGCGGAGGCGAGAACGATGGCCCACTGTGATCTGTGCGGAACCGAGAGCGACCGGCTCAAGAAGGTCGATGATCTGTTCGGGCTGGGAGTCGACGCCTTGTGCGCGGACCCGGCCGAGTGCTCGACCGCCTGGAGCGTGGGCTTCGGCGTCGACCCGAACGAGACGGCCGTGCTCGTCTGCTCCTTCACCCTCACCGACGACGACAAGGCGATGCCCTTATGACGTGGACCGAGTGGGCCGCCGGCATGGTGTCGCTACGCAAGCGGTTTGATGTATCGCATCAGTCGACCGTAGAGAGTGAAAGAGAGGGCGAGATGCTCCTAATCGTGCGAAGCAAGCGGCGGGAGGTTTGGAGCCCCTGCGTGGGGACTCGTAGGTGGCACTTCGGACGGATCACCATTCGGGCCGCCTACGTCCGGCACTAGCCGGGCCTCGGCCCTCCTGAGCTCATAGCGGGCCCATCGGCATCGATGTATTGATGTCGACAGGCGTATAGGGCGATGAACGAAGCTCGCACGAACCTACTCAAAGCGGCGGCCCTAAGCGCGGACTGGGAAGACTGGGCACGACCCACGCCAGGGCTCTACACCTACAACGCCGAGACGAGCGAGCCGGAGCGGCTGACCGACCTCCACGAAGAAGGAGCCGAGCTGCTGGCCCTCTAAGGACGGCCGAGCTCATAGCGGGCCCGCCCCGCCTCGCATCAGTTTGATGTATCGCATCGGACACGCGTAGACCTCAGAAGGAGTCAACCCATGACCAGCACCGTTGAGTATTCCGCCTTCGGGCGAGGCTTCCCCACCGTTGCCGAGGCCGAGGCCTACGGCCGGGCCCTCATGGCGGACGCGTCCCAGTGGACGTACGTCGAGGCCCCTACGTCCTTCATTCTCTTCATCCGGTCCGAGGCCTGCCTCCCGGTCGAGATGTGGCGAGTGCACGCGTGAGCAAGAGGCAGAGTCGAAGGGCCCAACGGGCCCTAGAAGTCGAGCTCTTTGGTCGGCCGCCGGTCGAGCGGAGCTCTCGGACTCGGCCGCCGGTTGCGGCTCAGGAACCTCCGGCCGGAGTGCCTGGAAGCTGCTGGGCCTGCGGTAACTGCTGCTGGCCTGCTAACGAGCCTTGGACGTGCCCTCACTGCCGAGTCACCTACCCGGTGATCTCGGCCTAGGGCCACTTGAGCTCATAGCGGGCTTCGACCATCGATGTATCGCATCAGCCACGCGTGGAGTTTGAACCCAGAGCTTAAGGAGCCTGACATGACGTGGACCGAATTGCTGACCGAAGCCGAACAGGAGATGGCCGCCGAGAAGACCTCCCGGGAGGCGAAGAGTCGGCGAGAGCAGCGAAAGAAGCGGCTCCGGCAGAAGCGGAAGACGAAGAAGCTCATCCGGGCCTTGCTCGACTGAGCAAGGGAGGGGGCCTAGGGGCTCCCTCCCTCTGGAGAGCTCATAGCGGGCTCCTACCTAGGCTCCGACCGTTGTAGTCGGTACACAAGCCGATTTGATGTATCGCATCAGTCGCGCGTAGTGGGTGAGCAAAGGATCAACGATGAAGAGCTGCCGCCACTGCCCACTGTCGAACGTCTGCCCGCGTAACGCGTGCGTGGACGAGCAGGACGCCCACGCTAACAGCGCGCTCGTTCGGGCCGCCCTTCGTGGCCGTAAGGCCCCTTTCTGGACGAAGGTGGGCCGCCGGTTGGCCGCCGTCGCCGGGGATCGGCGGGCGGTAGTCCGGGCCTTGATCGACTAGTTCGATGTATCGCGCACCGTGCGCGTGTCGAGTAAGCAAGCAACGCGAAAGGGAGCAAGTGAGAGAACGCCGACGATAGCCCGCCTCGCGAGAGGCAAACCGACCCCGGTGGAGCGACGGGGAAGGCGACGGGCAACCTTAGCTCCACCCCCTGGGGCTCTCTGGGCGGGACGCTGTCGGCTTGCGAACCGATGCGTGCGGGTTCGATCCCCGTAAGCTCCATTCAATCCCTCCCCTGAACCCACTAAGCCCCCGGACGAGGACCCGGGGGCTTAGTCATGTACTGACCGGAGGTCCAATAGCGGGCTCGGCTCTGGGCTTTGATGTATCACACCGCCCACGCGTTGAGGCCAGAAGGAGCAACGAATCATGAGCAACGATCGAATCGAACACAGTGCGGGCGCGACGACCTTCGTCGGACCGAGCGCGGTCAACATCTTCCGGATGATCACCCTGGCCAACGGCCTCAAAATGGAGGTCCGGGGGATGCGGATGACGCGGGGCCGGACGTGCTACGCGATCATCAAGAGCGAGTATGGCCTCAAGGGCAACAAGCAACGGGTGCTGGATCAGTTCCTGCCGCTCGTCGCGGCGGCCAGGGCCGAGGTCGAGGAGGTGGCCGAGGGGTAGTCCTCGCCCCTCCGGGGGCTCTGGGGGTAATAGCGGGCTCGACCTTCCCTCGGGC
>Ga0307375_10005842_pt1 | contig 11470 bp, 9 predicted proteins | sample TR1MG_FD_202531 | JGI IMG/M metagenome (GOLD analysis project Ga0307375, IMG submission 202531) | Soil microbial communities from Risofladan, Vaasa, Finland - TR-1 | ecosystem: Environmental > Terrestrial > Soil > Coastal area > Acid sulfate soil | place: Finland: Risofladan, Vaasa | collected... | reverse complement strand
TGTTTCATAAATGCTGATGATCGGCATGCCATTAAAACTGATCCAGCGCGCATTCATCAGTTCAAATACAAAAGAGTCGGGCAGCAAATACAACGAGACCGTGGTATCGGCAAAACAGTTTGCCAGATCGATGATGCGCTGTTCATCCTGCATCGGTAGTGCAATATAAACAGCATCTATTTTTCCGGCATGGGTCAGTACCAGCAATTCAGACAAGTCACCCGCCAGCATGGAGGATGGTTCGGGCGATAGCCGTTCAACGGAAAGGTCATCATAAAAACCTTTGAATACCAGCCCTGTCCAGGGCGTTGCATTGATATTCTCAACCATCTGACGGGCCACACGACTTGTCCCGACGATTGCAACTGACCGGGTATTTCTTCCGTGGCGGCGCAATTCGTGCAGCAGCATGCGCACCGACAATCGCGTTACAACCAGCAAGGAAGGGGAAATTATTAACCAGGTCAACACGACACGTCGCGAAAAATTTGCCGATGTCTTGGTGACATACGCCAATACCAATACCAATACAAACGCAAACATCCAGATTAAAATGATTTCGCCGATCTCGCTTCTGATAGTACCAATGCGCCAGGAGCCATAGATTCCTCGGCTCTGCCCGACCACATAAAAACAAAGCGCAGCAATAACCGCGAATCCAATCTGATATTTTTCGAGGGGTACATCATAAAACCACGCGATAAGATGGAACGATCCAATTATCAGAAGCGCATCCAATAATCGTTGCAGTGCAGAAATTTTCGGGGTATGGGATCGAATAAATCCGTTAGACATAGCGACTTTCCTTCGAAGGTGAACAGGTATAACGCTTGCTAAATACCAGACCTATTAAGTCACCAACCATTAGGCTTAATCCGTAAATGAGCGACCTGCCGCTTGTGATATTGGGGTCAGGGATATCGCATTCGAATTGCTTCATGGAAGGTTAACGCGAGTCGATATTCCAAATAGATGGATGAGGGTTCGGAGTGATACTATGGTGCACAGGCTATATAGTTGACTATCAAAGCGAGGAAATGCGATTGACTTCACCGGAAATCATTTTTTGAATAACCTCCCTCATTTTTGATGAAGATCGCCACCCTAAAACCCTTTCAGCCTTGGCTGGATTCCCTTGGCTCCAGAATAGGTCAGTGGGTCGAAATAACGCACTATTGGATACAACATGATCACGCCAATCGAGCCCAAGTGAAGTAAAAGTATAATTCACAAATTCCTCAAGCGAGTTCGCTTCTCCCGTGGCAATAATAAAATCGTCTACATTATCCTGCTGTAGCATGCGCCACATAGCCTCCACGTAATCCGGTGCCCAGCCCCAGTCGCGTACGATATTCAACTTGCCAAGCTCCAGCTTCTCAGCTGAACCATTCGCAATTCGGCAGGCAGCAGAAATGATTTTTCGAGTTACAAATCTGGCTGGACGCAGCGGTGATTCATGGTTGAAGAGAATACCGTTGCAGGCAAATAATCCGTAAGCTTCGCGATAATTTGCTACAAGCCAATGAGCCGATGCCTTGGCAACCGCGTAGGGACTACGTGGATGAAAAGGCGTACGTTCATCTGATGCTACCGTACCTACATCGCCAAAACATTCACTGGAACTGGCGTGATAAAGCTTGATAGGCTTTTCCAGAAAGCGGATCGCCTCGAGCAAATTCAGTGTACCCAGCGTTATGCTCTCAAGCGTTTCAACCGGCTGCTCGAATGAAAGCCCAACAGAAGTCTGACCCGACAGAAAATACACTTCATCAGGATCACTGCGTTTCAAGGTAGCTAGAACGCTCCTGAAATCATTCGAGGCCATGGAAACCAATATCACGCGCTCCTTTATACCAAGCGCACTCAAATTACTAAAGGTAGACACATGGGCATCACGGGATGTGCCCCAAACCGCATAATCCTTACTCAACAGTAACTGCGCAAGATATGTGCCGTCCTGCCCCCCGATACCACAAATCAAGGCTTTTCTGGGCATAGTTTTGCTACTCATAAAGTTTATCCCCAAATTTAAACAAATTTCGCCTGAAAACCTTTCCAGGTGTGCTCAAAAAACCTCGAAATTCCTGTCGGAACAGCTGTGGAGAAAATCGCATCGCATTGGCGCGAAAGGTAACCGGAGCAGACGATCACGCTCCTGCTCGAACTAGTTGAGCCACCCGCCGAATCGCCACAGACAATTGATAGGAACGCTATTTCAAAGTTTAGTAGAAATAATATCTGTAATCATCCAGTTATGCATATCTACTAGTCCATCATGTAAGCTGATTTGAGGGCGCCAAGAAAGCACTTTTTCAATACGAGAACAATCGAGCACAATTCCCGGGACATCAAAATTTCTGCTTTCTAACCAATTAACTTGAGCCGGCTTGCCGGTAACTTCCTGCAGTTCAACGATTAACTGCTTAATACTTAATTCCTGACTACTACCAACATTGCATGTGCCGACGTATTGAGACTCAGACGCTGTCAGACATGCTCGCGCGACATCCGAAACGTGGATAAAATCGCGAACAACTGAACCATCTCCCCAAACACTTATGTCTTCACCCTTTAGCATTTTGTACATAAAGACAGCGGCGGCGCCTTGTTTGCGATGAGGATCTTGCCTTGAACCGTATGGATTGGACACTCTTAGAACAACGTATTCCATACCATGTAGTAAATGAAAGAGGTGCAAATAATTTTCAATCGCCAGTTTTGTTATGCCATAAGAACACAGTGGCAATGTGGGGTGTGATTCTGGCACAGGCGACGCCTGCGGAACACCATACACAGTACCACCAGACGAAATAAAAACGACCTTGCGCACATGATACTTGATGCACATCTCGAACAATGCGATGGACTCGATAAGATTCGTCTGCACATCAAATATCGGGTCTTCGTTAGAGCTTTGAGGCACCGTACTAGAGACCAAATGTATGACAACATCTATTCCATTGGCCAACACATTTTCTAGTTCGCCGCGATTGCCAAAGTCTTCCTGACAATAAATCACGCTAGTAATGGGTGCTCTAAAACGTTCTTGGTAGCGATCAAATACAACAACTTCATGACCTGAAGTAATAAGCTCGTCAACTACATGTGAGCCTATAAAACCACAACCACCTAATACCAAAAAGCGCATCATTGTCCTAGTTTATTATGAAATGGGTTAATTCGTAGGCATCGAATATTTCACGATGCATCCGATTAATTGAGAAACGCTGCAAAGCAATTGATCTTGCTGCATGCCCCATTCGGAAACGCAATTCAGGATTCTGAACTAATGCCCTAGTCCTTTCAATTAGGGCACTATCGTTCTTGCATATAAAACCCGTTACGCCATCAATAACGACGTCACGACAGCCAACAACGTCAGGCACCACAGCGGGAAGACCAGCGGCTTGAGCGTCGAGCAGTGTGAGCGGCATGCCTTCCCATAACGAGGTCATTACAAATACATCTGCCGCGTACATTTCACGCCACAAATCATTTCTATCAATCCAGCCAGTAACACGTACTATTGGGTGATCAGCCTCACTTTCGAGTTCCAACCTCATGTCGCCATCGCCTATCCAGGTAAAGGCTGAATTTTCAGAAAAAAGCGTAGCAGAGAGGTTCCAAAACCGCCAAGGTGCCTTCTGATAGCAAAGCCTGCCCGCAGATATAACTCTTACGCGGTCATTCTTGATTCTCTTAGGCAAAGCAAACGTTGGAACATCGGTACAGTTTTCAACAACACTGACGCGGCGATGTCCTACAATATTATGGGCTAATCTGCCCTCTGAAGCCGAAGATGCAATTATCTTGCCACCAAAAGCCCCGCCAATAACTTCCAAAAAAAAATAAATTGCGCGCTTAAGTAGGGAAACATCCTGCCTAAGAAAAGAAAACCCATGCGGTGAATAATACAAGCATTTATTTAGGCCAACAAAACGGGCGGCGACCCTACCCAATGCCCCCGCTTTGGATGAGTGCAAATGTACAACATCTGGCTGCAAGGTCCGCAGCAACACCGCTATTTTCTTTAATGAATTGTAATCTGCAGTTAGTGAAATATTGGTAGTCATTGGTAGGACCACACGAGAAATATGCGGCGGAAACAACTGGTCAAGTATCTCAGGGGCGGGAGTATCTTTCCGAAAAGAATGTACCAATGTGACATCAAGGCCAGCTTCAACTTGTGCTTTGATTAGCTGATGAAGAAGATAAAGCACACCTCCGCCTAACGCTTCAGTCACATGAACCACACGTATGATGTTAGGAATGGTAATCCCTCACACAGAAATTCAATAATCCCATGGTTCGTTCTGTACCCATTTTCTATTTCTGAATTTCCATTCTACGTATGCCTATTATTGAATAAAGAGCGCTCACTAACAAATCCAAGTGCGGCGCCCATAATTAGTGCAACCATGAGACGAATTCCTGTGCTCGGTGGAGAAAGAGAAAACTCGACTACGCTTATAGCCAGCAACCCAATAACGATACGTATTCTCGTTTCGTCCAACTGAGGCTTTAAAGATTTAAGCGTATGCCAATAATAAAACCATGGAAAAAGCCACAAGATAGTAAGCATCGCTCCTTCATCTCGCCAAAGAGATAATATAAAAGAATGTGGATCAACGCCTTTGGCGTTGTAATATGGTTTGCATAAAAATGCATGACCCTCTCCAGCTGTTATATCCTTTCCTGGTATACCCAAACCTGGTATACCCAAACCTGTTATACCTTTACCTGGTATACCTTTACCTGGTATACCCAACCCATTTATACCACCCCCTGTTGTAGATATATGTGAACAATTAATAGCGCCCATTGCAGAGGTTACGAATTTGTCGAACTCCACACGTGGTCCTGTAAACGGGTAATCGAAAAAGTGATCCATAGCTGCGAAAATCATCGACGATCTTTCTATATTACTCGGTGTGGCAGAGATTACTTTGATATTGAATATCAAAGCATTATAACTAATAAGCATAATTGCTATGTAAATGAATGGTATCCATTGCACAATTTTGAGAAATATCTGAGAAACTTTTTTCGAGCTCACAAGCAATATTAATAATATCGCACTAAGGGCATCACCTCTGGCATGGATAATAACTGCTACGAGAATTTGCAAGCTCGCTACGAAATACAGCGACCATATATTGATATGTTTGGCGCGTTTATATAAAAACAGAGCGCTGATTATCAAGACAAAAGGAATTGTCATAATTTGATCGGCATTCGCTCCAATTTGTTTGGAAAATAGTACCCCATTGGCAATATCATCAAGGAAATAACCTGTGAGCGCTAATGTTGCGAGCAATAGCATACCTTGGCGAGGGAATTTGGAAGAGAGATATAAGCAACATACAAAAATAGTGGCTTTGAGGCTCAGCCACCGGCCATTAGTTGCGCCGAGCGCAAACCAAAAGGTAGACATTAATGCCAGCAGCACAACATAAATATCAGCCTTGGACAATATACATCTTCTTGAAGATTTGCGAAAAAGGAAAAAAATCACACCACAAAAGGCCAGTAGTAATTCAACTGCAACTAGGTAATAAGATTTAGCTTCCATATCTATGATATTAGTGAATGAAATTATATCGAAGGTGGGTAATTGTGAATAAGCTCCTTGTCGCTTAGGGTGTTCTTGCTTTTGCGACCCATGAAATAAAAACCAGAAGCTGCATCAAACGCAGCTTGGGTGTGCTTAAACAAATAATCAAAATATTTAAGATAAAAACCCGTGAGACGCCCCAGTATGGCGAGAAACATTTGAGATCGTGCGGATCTGGCAAAACTGCGAAGAAAATATTGCCATGACCAACCCAAGGTCATCCCGGGGCCACCAATTATTCCAGCATCTATCTCCTCAAAATGCCGGAAAAGTCTTCTGTGCCCACGGTAAGTAAAGCGCATAAAATCATACTTTCCACCATGCACTTGTTGCATGAACGGAGTCTCAGCATAGATAATACCGTTCTCGTCTAACACCCTATAAAATTCACTGACACAACGAAAAGGATCAACAACATGTTCCAATACCGCTTGCGCGATGACGACATCGAAACTACCGTCAACGAAAGGGAGGTCGTGTGCATCGCAAATCATGGTAACCCTTGGACCGAATGACACATCGGTTTCCACCAACTCAAGTGCAGAGTTTTCGCTGAGTATTTCAAAGCCTTCCCCGGCGATGCTTCCACCGATAACGAGGATACGAGCCGTCGGCTTTTCTTTAAGTGCGAGTTCAGTGAGTATTTTGTAATTCTGCTTCGCTGCAAGGTTGTGGCTGATCGAAGGTGCATTCTTGTTGATCCAGTCAACAAACATACCTCGCTTTTTAAAAAATGTGGTTTTGTTCTCCGCAAAATCGTCAAATGAAAAGACACTGGATTCTATATTGATCAATACTGGTATGCCTGTTACCACTGGGTATGTTTTGCGGCATTCTAGATTGCCGCATACAATTACTTGCTCTTGATGGTGGACGCGGTAGCGGCAAGATGGACAACGAACTATCTCCCACGGAACGCTTCTTTTGCTTTCGCTAAAGCTTTCCCTATACATGATGAGAAGCCATGATTCCGACAAATTTATCCCGGACTCGCTGGGCAGTGACATGCCAAGTGAATTTATTCACGTAGTTCTCGTCGACCGGAACGGGATTATCTAGATAGCTCATAATTGGAGAAACAAAATCACTCAGTTGAGCATTGTTCGGCAGCAGTAAGGCCCACGGTGGGGCAAACTCAGGCAGTGCACCGCCATCTGAAACGATCATCTTTTTGTTAAAGAGGCCCGCCTCAACGACCGGCAAGCCTAGGCCTTCGTATTTGGATAAAAAAACAAGCGCATCCATGCGCTTGTAAAGCACCGATAGCATGTCATCGTCCACTTGACCTGCGATCTGAATATCGGTTCGTGAACCGATGTAGCGTTCCACGTCAAAGTCGTGGTTCTTGGTGGATCCCACTAACAATAGCTTGCCGGAATAAGCTGCATTTTCTTTGAGTAGAATGAACAAATCGATTATGCGTTTGATATTTTTGTGTGGGCGCCTATCGCCAACATAGAGAAGAAATCTGTCAGGCAATATGAATGAAGGTGAATAATTTTGATTGACTGGCAAATCTCTAACAATCGGTCCGGCGAACGATACGCCAACCTTGTAAGAGAAGCGTTGGCCTACCACTGCAAGATAGTCTTTGCGGCTGGTATCAGACAAAGCGAAAATATACTTCGCCTTCCGCGCGACCCATCGCAACATTAAGTTGAAGTAGGCGATTTTCAACGTTGGATTTCTGGTTATGTAGCCACGGACTTTAAGTGGAAATAAATCGTGAATCATTAGTACAGATGGAATACGAATACCAAAGGGTAGATCGAAGTGTGGGTAAAAATATACATCCCCTTTAAGATGGTTTATATAATGTGCAAAAAAGAAATGCTGACTTAGTGATACCGGTCTGCAAGGTACGGCCAGAACCTGACACATGCCATTGCTCTCATATTGTCTGAGTTTGGAATAATAGGAATTCTCTTCTAAAGACTCGGGATTATCCCAAATGATCACTGTATATTTGATTCTGTCTTCATGGCTCATATCCAGCAACGCGAACAAAAGGTCACCAGCAAACCTGCCGAGGCCGGTATATTGATACGCCATTACTCTGGCATCGTAAATTACATGCATGTCTCTACTCGCTCTTATTAATTCAGGTACACTTCAAAATTGACTTCGTACTATCTAAATTCCAGGCTTGCGTGATTGAATCTCAAGCTTTACTTGCCCGAGAACAACGCATTATCCTTTTCCATCTGACTTCTGGTATATAGCCATGTCAGAATAAACATTGGTATTAAACTAAGCATTGCCCATCTATACATCGCCCACTGTCCCCAAGAACACGCCTTCAAGCGTAGTCCAACATAGCGTATCGAGGTTATATCATCTGCTTTGGTCAAGTGGTATCGCAACGCTGCAAGGCTTTGCAATGAAGCCTGGTGGTCAAGAAGCTGAGTGAGTATAAAGGGTCGATTAGGGAAAAATGTTTCGGCCAATTTTTCGTAGCCATCCCAATCTATCGTAAAACGCCGGAGGTGACCTAATGAAAGAAAGAAATCATTACCCATGCGACATTTTATTATAGGTTCACGATAAATTCGAAGGGTCACTGAAGTCTGGCGCCGCATACCTTCAAGCAATGCTGCAACGTGAACATAGGCGGTTCCGACGAATTCACGTACGCGATTATTTTCAATCCAAAGTTCGCGCCGGAATAAGATTGTAGACAAGTAACTAAAAAAACCGGCAAGCGAAGTACAGTTCGGGATATATTCTTCATAGTCATCATCATTTTTCAAATGATATTGAGCTGGAGCTTCTTTTTTCCAGAACTGCTCGACCCTGATTGCCCTTGTCATGTTGCGGCTATAGAGCCGTCGCGCAAACAGGGCTATGCCGCTTTGCGCCGATATAGCTTCCTCCAGAACTTTGCGCGCTATGGGTTCAAAGGCATCGTCACTTCCCAATATCAAACAGTATTCAGTTTCGGCTAATTCGACGGCCTTAAGGAAATTGCGATCTGGACCCTGATTCTCGTTCCACCGAAAATATAGAAAAGACCTGAATACCCTTTCATCTGAATATGCCTGACAGAGTGTTGCCGTGTTATCCGTGGACGCATTGTCGCTAACAACAACGCTGACACTCGCACCAAAGACTGTACGAATGCTGGTCAACGCTTGCCGTAATTCAGCTTCACGGTTGAATGTTGGAATACAAATGGTTAATGGAATGTTCATGAGGAGATACCATTTGAAATTTTTGTGATCGCGTGGCGTCGCGTTTCCAGTGGCAAGGCCCACACAACTGTTATCAGGAAAGAAAGCATCACACCGGCAACAATACCGTATAACCCGAACTTTGGGGCTAACAGCCATTGCAAGCTTCCTGACAAGACCGCCTGGACAGGCACAAAAATCCATAATGGTCGCAAATCACTAATACTCTGCAAAATCATTGAAAATGTGTCTGTCCACACGCGAATCAAGTAGTATGCTGCCAGAAGCGCAACCAGTCCCAATGGAATATCAATAGCTTTTCCTCCAGTAAATAAAGTTGAGATTTCGTTTCGCCATACGCTAAAGCTAGTGGCGGCAATAACGACGGCAGCACCACCGATAATTAAATAACGCTTGATGTGGCGGAATAACTCTGCCCATTGTTTTTTCGTGGCAAGTTCAGTGCAAACTGGCCAAAGCGCCATCAGGGCTGTGCCATATATCATTAAAGCAAAACCGAGAGCCTTCGTGGTAATTGTATACAGGACGATGTCAGCGGGTTTGAGATACTGTGACATAACGATGTAGTCGATGTTAAGCACCGCTGCACTCATGGCCGCAAAGCCCCAAAAACGCCATGATCTGCTGAATAAACGCTTCAATTCAGATCGCTCAAAAAACCAGGCAATTCGACCAGCATGCGCTAGTCTCCATGTACTTGCCACCAAAGGAAGCACCGCCGAGGGAGCCAGATAAGCAACAAGACCCCAATAGAGTTTGTTCTCGATATCGCTATGAACGACAGCCCATAATCCGCCCAGACTTACTATGGCCGCCAGTGCCATCAAAGCATTAGCGAGGTAGCCCCGCTGTTCCCCGTACCACACTTTGTAAATGATTTGACCGGTACCTGCGCCGAGAAAAAAGATGGCTACTGTAGAAAAATATGTCGCTTTCTCACCCGCATCGAGAAAGTTGAATTGCCGTAAATAAGCGGGACCTATTTCCTTGCCTAATAACATGAAAATTACGCCAGCTGCCGCGAGCAACACCATGCCAATTGCCAATCCAACTACAATTTCGCGCTCGTATACTTCACCAATAGCGCGCCGCTCAGAAATTGCATTTTGTGCCGCATAGCCAATACCAAAATCAATAAGCATGAACCAAACCATCAAACTGGTCAGCAGGGCAAATACAGCGTAGGCATCAGATCCCAAATTGGAAAGTACAATCCTGATGCTCACCAGTTGAGCACCTGCAATGAGAGTTCGTGCGAGCCAAGCTGTAGCTGCAACTAGTAAATGTCCGGGAATTTTCCATTGGTACTTAACACTATTTCGCATTAAAGCGATCCTCAATCCACATGACCATGCGACCAATCCCGTCTCGCGTTGATACGACAGGCTTCCATTGCAGCAGATTTTCAACTTTATGAAGGTCGGCCACGAACACGCTTTGATCACTTTCTCTGGGTGGCAACTTAGTGTAATGCAACTTAACCGCCACAGGTTCTTCTGATAAGTAACTTCATGGATGTTTTTTTTCCTGTTCGATCACTTGATTTAATCCCGTTTCAATGTCATAGCGACTATTCCATCCTAGTGCTGCCAGACCAGATATGTCCGCCTCAGAGCGCATGATTTCATTCTCACGATACGGAAGCGCACCATATATGGGTTTGGTTCTCGAATCTGTCAGGCGATGAACAATATCTACAAATTCACGAATTGTAACGGCCTTACCTGTACCAATACCAAATTTAGAAAACCCCCGCTCAATCTTGTTTGAATTATCCAGTAAATATTGATACGCACTGACCACGTCATTAATATGAATAAAATCTCTTTTTTGTTCCCCGAGTGTTAACTTTAGCTCCTCGACGTTGTTAATGCAGGAACGTATGACATACATCGCAAATTTCTTCGAATCGTCGCCGGCACCATACATATGTTCAAGCTTTAGATTGATGAAATTAATTTTGCCGCTGTCCGAAAAACTTTTCCCCCACTCCATAAAGTGACGCTTAGAAAGCGAGTAGGCATTCAGATATTCATAAATGATAGTGTCTGTGTTAAAGAAAGTGTCTGTGTTGAAGAAAGTGTCTGTGTTGAAGGTAGTTGCTGCTTCAAGCAAATTCAACGGGAATACAGTATTGGCTTGGAACACCTCTGATGGTTTTTCCCCACTTCGACCATAGCATGTCGCTGTATGTATGACCGCATCGAAATGCCCAATTGTTTGGAAAGGTAGATGCAGGCCATCCTCAATATTGAAAACAGAAAGCCGTGATAGACACGCATCAAGCCGCGCAAGGCTCGATGTGGTGCGCTTTAATATGGCTATTCTGTGCCCTGCATCCAACAACGTATGGGTCAGATGGCTTCCCAAATAGCCGGTGGCTCCGGTAATTAACAGGGTCAGCATAACAGCCTAGAAATTCATCCCGAAGAAAGCTTCGATTTTCTCGACCACGAAACTCAGCATCTCTTCAGTCAGGCCGGGATACACGCCGATCCAGAGGGTGTCGTTCATTATCCGGTCGGTATTGGTGAGCTCACCGCTGACGCGGTAAGTCCGGCCTTCGAAGTAGGGCTGACGGGTGAGATTGCCGGCAAACAGCAGGCGCGTGCCGATCTTGTATTGATCCAGGTATTTCAACAGCTCAACACGCGCGATACCAGCC
>Ga0307375_10005841_pt1 | contig 11470 bp, 10 predicted proteins | sample TR1MG_FD_202531 | JGI IMG/M metagenome (GOLD analysis project Ga0307375, IMG submission 202531) | Soil microbial communities from Risofladan, Vaasa, Finland - TR-1 | ecosystem: Environmental > Terrestrial > Soil > Coastal area > Acid sulfate soil | place: Finland: Risofladan, Vaasa | collected... | reverse complement strand
CCGCCGCCCGCTACTTCTTCGTGAACTTCAGGTCGCCGATCTGCACGTCGGTGTTGTGGTTCACGCGCAGGCCGTACGCGCCCGACACGTCGCCCAGCGCGCTCCGCGACAGCGCCGCCACCTGCACGCCGTTCACGAGAAAGCGCGCCGAGTCGGCGGCCACGGCAATGGTCAGCAGGTTCGTGGCCTTGCCCGCCGCGTCCTTGGCGTGGATGGCCGGGTGGGCCGTCCAGTTCACCAGCTTGTGCACGTCCATGCCGGCGCGGTGGTTGATGAGAAACTCATCGGTGCCGTGCACCTCGAAGTACAGATAGCTCTGCTTCTGGGCATCCATGAGATCGCGTCCCGCCACCATCAGACCGTACGCCTCCGGATGACGCGGCGCCTTGAGCTGTGTGAACGACGCGGTCACGGTGTACGTGCCATTGGGCGCCACGTCGCGGTCGGTCCAGTACACTCCGGCCGGCCCGGTGGTGACGTGGAACGTCCCGCCCGACTCGGTGAAGCTCAGATCCTTGACCGTCATCTTGTCGTAGCGGTTGGGATCGAGAAACACGTGCCAGCCGCCGGGCAGCTGGCCGGAGCCCGCGACGCTGGCGGTCGGATCGGCTTTCATGCCGCCCTGTGCCGCCGCGGTCGCCGCCAGGGGGGTCGCCAGGGCCATGAGGGTGGCCACAAACACTGCGCTGCGCATGCGATGCTCCGGGGAAAGTGGGATGACCGCAGGGCCGCTCGACGCTGCGCGGCCCCGCGGTCGCATAATACCCACGCCCGACGACCGCGAACCAGACAACGCGCGTCAGGATTCGATCAGGAGTTCGAGATCGCCCGGCGTGTCCACGTCGCGCGGCATGGGAAAGTCGAACTCCACATACACCACACGCGACGGATCGCTCTCCACCACCGATCGCGCCCCGCGATCCCCCGTGAGCGCCAGCAATTCAGGGAATACAACGCGCGAAAACAGAACGGGAAGTCCCTGAACTCCTTGATATTTTGGCGCCACTATCGCGGCACCATCATTGCCAAATCGCGTCACTAGTTCCGGAATGACCTCGTCGTGGTCAATCGGTTGATCCCCCAGCGCCACCAGCACGGCCACCGCGTTCGACGGCACCATTGCCAGTCCTGCCTTGAGCGACGAACTCATCCCGTCGTCCGGACGATGATTGGTCACGATCTCCACGTCGAGCCCGGCGAGCACCTGCCGGACCGCGTCCGCGTCGTGGCCCACCACCACCACCGTCAGCTCGGGTCCGGCCCCGACCACCCGCTCCACGCTGGCCCGCACCAGGGGAACGCCATTCACCGGCTGCACCAGCTTCTGCGCGCCGAACCGCCGCGACGCCCCCGCCGCAAGTACGATCGCGGCGATCATGCGGCTGGCTCGGAGCGCGTCGCGGCGGTCTGCGCGGCGGCCGCGCGCACTGCCACCAGCTCCGCGGCGATGCTCACCGCCACCTGGGCCGGCGTGCGGGCGCCGATCGGCACGCCGATGGGCGAGTGGATCCGCGCCAGCTCCTGCCCGGTGAAGCCCTCGGCGGCCAGGAACTCGCGCAGCGCCGCGCCGCGCTTGCGGCTCGACATGAGCCCGATGTACCCCACGGGCGCGCGCAGCACGTGCCGCAGCACGGGGAGTTCGAACTTGTAATCGTGCGACACGATGACGATGCACGTGTCGGGAGTGGCCGGCAGCTGGGCGGCGATGGCGCCGGGGTCGCCCACACGCACATCGCCGGCGTCGGGAAACCGTTCGCGCGTGGCGTACCGCTCGCGGGCGTCCACGACCACCGTGTGCAGCCCCAGATCCCGGGCGATGCGCGTGAGCACCACGGCCACCTCGCCGGCGCCGAAGATGGCCACGGTCACCGGCGGCGCGAACGCCTCCACGAAATACGACGCCCCGTCCGATGGATCGGCCACCACGCACGGCGCGCCGGCAGCGCGCGCCTGGGCGAGCGCCGCCACGCGCGCGTCGCGGTCGCCGTCGCCCAGCGACCCGTGCCGCCCCCCGTCGGCGTCCAGCACCAACCGGCCGCCCGCCCCGTCGAGGGCGCCGACCACCAGCGCCCGTCGTCCCGCACGCACGGCACGCGCGGCGGCAGCATATGCGGCGGCCACGGGGTCGTCGGACGCGGCGCTCACCGGCTCGACGAGCAGCTGCACCGTGCCGCCGCAAGCCAGCCCCAGGTCCCACGCCTCTTCGTCGGCGAGCGCGATGTCGAGCAGTTCGGACGCATTGCCGGCGAGCACGCGATCCGCCGTCTCCGCGGCGCGGGCATCGATGCAGCCGCCGATCGTGACCGCGCCCACGATGCGGCCCGACGCGCCCACGAACGTCTTGGCGCCGATGATGCCCGACGTGGACCCGGTGGCCGAGACGAGTGTGGCCATGGCCAGGCGCGCCTCGCTGGCGCGCACGGCGTCGAACCGGGCGAGCGTCGGGTGCGGGGTGGTCATTCGTCCCCGGCCTCGAGCGCGTCCAGCCAGACGCGCCGCACCTCGCTGGCGCCCATGGCATTGGGATCGAGCGGCGAGCGGCGCCAGTACCAGCGGTCCTTCTCGTCGGCGGTGGCGCCGTGGCCCAGGAAGTGCGCGTGCAGGTCGGCGAGCCGGGCGCCGGGGGTGCCGGCGGCGATCGCGCGAATGCGGGCATTCACCGTGTCGAGCGCCTCGAGCGGCACCGGCTTCGTCTCGGCGTCCACACCGGGCATGAGCGCGGTGCCGTCGGAGGGATCGCAGATGGTGGACAGGAGGAGCGTGGCGCCGGGACGCGCGCGGCGGATGGCGTCCACGAGGAACTCGTAGGCCTCGCCGATGTCGCCGGCGGCGCGGCGGACGATGGCGGGGGCGGGCCGGCGGACGAGCAGGCTCATGAGGTCGGCGGCGCCGATGGTCAGCGTGACCAGGGCGCGGCCACCGGTGGCGTCGAGCGTGGCGAGCTGTTCGCCGAACACGTCGCCGATGGTGGCGCCTTCCTCGACCAGCGGGCGGAACACGATGTCGGGGCGCGCCGTGACGAGATCGAGGCCGGCGAACTCGGGCCAGCGTTCGTCGTCGTTGCGATGCAGCAGCGCGGCGGCGCCGAGGGGGGCGATGTCGCCGGCGCTGCGTGCGCGCTCGAGCGCGACGGCCACGCTCGTGGCCCCGGCGTCGAGCGCCGGGTGGAGATCGCCGGAAAAGGAATCGCCGAAGGCGACGTATTCGTCAAAATCCACGGGCAGGGTCTCCGCGCGGCGCCGGGGGCGGCTCAGACGTCGGCGACGAGGCCGCGGGTGGCGAGGATGCGGGCCACCGTCTCGCCGATCTTGTTGTTGGGCGTGCTGGCACCGGCGGTGATGCCCACGCGCACCGGGCCGGCGGGCAGCCAGTCGGCGCGGGTCACCTCGAGGTGCTGGATGCCGGCCGACCGGAAATGGACCGACCGCGCGTCGGGATCGATGCCGGTGGCGCTGTCGATGTGGTACGTGGGGACGCGTTCGGCGCAGAGGGCGGCGAGCGAGATCGTGTTGCTGGAGTTGAAGCCGCCGATCACCACCATGACGTCGAGCGGCTCCTTGAGCAGTTCGGTCACGGCGTCCTGGCGCTCCTGGGTGGCGCTGCAGATGGTGTCGAACGTGCGGAAGTCGCGGGCGCGTGCTTCGGGGCCCCGGGCGCGGGCGATGGCGGCGCCCACCGCTTCGCCGATGGCGAGCGATTCACGGGCGAGCATCGTGGTCTGGTTGGCGACGCCGATGTGCTGGAGGTGCCGCGCCGGGTCGAATCCCGGCGAGATCGCGTCCTTGAAGTGCTCGAGGATGGTGGCGGCGCCGATCGTGCCTTCGATGTAGCCGCACACGATCTGCGCTTCTTCCATGTTGCGGACCACGAGATACTGCCCGTCGGGGTACTTGCGCACCTGCGACGCCGTGGCGCGGGTCTCCTCGTGGTAGTACTTGCCGTGGATGAGCGCGGTGAAGCCGTCGCGAGCGTAGCTGTCCACGCGCTTCCAGACGTTCAGCACCGACCCGCAGGTCGTGTCCACGAGCACGCAGCCGATGGCGCGCAGGGCTTCGAAGTCGCCGATGGTGACGCCGAAGGCGGGCATGATCACCACGTCCTCGGCGCGCACGCTGCTGAAGTCGAAGCCCTGGGGCCCCGGCATCAGGAAGCCGATGCCCATCTCGCCCAGCCGGGCGTTCACGTGCGGGTTGTGGATGATCTCGCCCACGAGATAGATGCGCTTGTCGGGGAATTTGCGGCGGGTCTGATAGGCGTATTCCACGGCGCGCTCGACGCCGTAGCAGAAGCCGAACTCGCGGGCCAGGCGGATGGTGACGTCGCCGACCACCAGCGTGTAGTCGTGGGCGCGCAGGTAGTCCACGAGCCGCCCGTCGTAATCGGAGGCCAGGTCGCCCAGCACCTCGGTCTTGAGACCGAAGCCCTTGCGGAAGTACGTGGAAGCGTCTGCGGGCGTCGCCATGCGGCGAAATCTAGCACCGCCGGGCATCGCGGCCTATCTTGACCCGACCCGAGGATTGCGATGCCGTTGCCCTCAGCCGCCCCCGCATGAGCGAACACTACGACCTCGTCGTGATCGGCGCCGGCCCGGCCGGCGAGAAGGGCGCCGCCCAGGCGGCCTACTTCGGCAAGCGCGTGTGCATCATCGAACGCGCGCCCAAGCCGGGCGGCGCGGCCGTCAACACCGGCACGATCCCCTCCAAGACCCTGCGCGAGACGGCGCTCTATTTCAGCGGCCTCCGGCAGCGCGGCCTGTACGGCGTGGACCTGCGCGTGAAACAGGACATCACGGTGGGCGACTTCATGCGCCGGGAGCGCACCGTGGTGGAGACGGCGTGGGAGCTGATCGACGAGAATTTCACGCGGCACGGCATCGACACCATCCAGGGCACGGCCCGCCTCGTGGACGACCGCACGGTGGATGTGGAGCGGTACGGCCAGCCCACGCGGCGGATCACCGGCGACGTCATCCTCCTGGCCACGGGGTCGCACCCGCAGCAGCCGGAGGGGTTCGTGGTGGACGGCGGCATCGTGGTGGACAGCGACTCGCTGCTCACGGTGCAGCGGATTCCCGGCCGGATGATCGTGATCGGCGGTGGGGTGATCGGGTGCGAGTACGCGTGCACCTTTGCGGCCCTCGGCGTGCGGGTGACGATCATCAACGACCGGCCGCGGCTGCTCGCCCATCTCGATGCCGAGGTGAGCGAGGCGCTGCGCCAGCAGATCACGGCGCGGCTGGGGATCTCCGTGCACCTCGACGCTGCGGTGGCGCAGGTGGCGGTGCTGGACAGCTACGCCGAGGTGACGCTCACCGACGGCACGACGCTGGCCGCCGACTGCGTGCTGTACAGCGCCGGCCGGATGGGGAATTCCGAAGGGCTGGGGCTCGCGGCGCTGGGGATCAAGACCAACGCCCGCGGCTACGTGCAGGTGGACGAGCACTACTCCACAGGGGTGGGCCGCATCTACGCGGCCGGCGACCTGATCGGCTTCCCGGCGCTCGCCTCGACGTCCATGGAGCAGGCGCGGGTGGCGGTGTGCCACGCGTTCGACCTCAAGTACAAGCAGCGCGTGGCGTCGCTCATTCCGTACGGCGTGTGGACGATTCCCGAGATCGCCACGGTGGGCGAGACCGAGGAGTCGCTCAGGCGGCGGGATATCCCGTACGAGATCGGGCGGTCGCCGTACCGGCTCAATCCGCGCGGCCAGATCCTGGGCGACGTGGACGGGTTCGTGAAGCTGCTGTTCCACGCCGACGATCAGCGGGTGCTCGGCATCGCCATCGTCGGCGAGTCGGCGTGCGAGCTGATCCACGTGGGGATGACGTGCATGACGTTCGAGGGCACGCTGGGCTTCTTCATCCAGAGCGTGTTCAACTATCCGTCGCTGGCCGACGCCTACAAGTACGCGGCGTACGACGGCCTGCAGGCGCTGTCGCGCCGCTACGCGCGCAGCACGGGGCTGCCGGCGAGCGGCGCCTACCCGGCTATATCGGACGACTCATAGTTCCGCGCGGCGCCAATACCCGGGAGTGAGAAACGGCGCCAGCGCATACGCCACGAGGGGCTCGTACGCCGCCTGCCGGTCCACCAGCCCGTCGGTGAGGATGCCCACGGCGCCGGCGCCCCGCTTGGTGTCGTGGGCCCCGGTCAGCTGGTCCATGGCGTGACCCAACTCCAGTCCGCGGCGCACCGCCGCCGCCACCCCCGGCGGCAGCGGCATGGCGAGCGAGCCGCCCACGCCGGTGCGGCCGTCGGGCGCGGCCACCGCCGCCCAGGCGCAGGTGCGCATGCCGCCGTCCGGCTCGTGCACCACGCCGCCCTCGATGCCCACCCCCAGATCGGCGCCCGCGGCGGCGAGCACGGCACGGGCCCGCGCCAGCGCGCCGCGGATGGTCTCGTCGTCGCCCACCGGCTGATCGGGCACCGACGACGCCACCGCCAGCCCCTCCACCACCACGTGCGGCGCGATGCGCGCCAGCACGGCGCGCACGGCGCCGATCTTCACGGGATTCGTGGAACCAACGCAGACGCGGCGGATGCCGGCGAGGGGGGCGGTCATGGCGGATGCGGGTGGGAGAATGAACGGATGCGGACCACCACAAACTGCGGGCGCCACCCGTCCGCTACAAGCGGCGGGCGCGCGTCGTGGGTACGTGGTGGGCGATGAGCGCTCCGCCGCCCGCCGTCGCTGCCCGTTCCTTGCCCACGCCTGGAATGCCCGTCATGTTTGTCTGCTCATCCCGTCCCGCGTCGCCGCCGTGAACTCTTCACCCACACCCGCAGCCGCCCCCGAAGCGCCTCCCGTTCGCGGCGAGGCGTTCGCGTTCGTGGGCGAGCGCCTGTGGCTCGATTTCGTGAATTCCGACGCCTCGGCGTCGGGCACCGACGCCCTCGAGGATTTCGAAACACTCATGGCGTGGCTCGAGGCGGCGGCGGTGGTGGACGCCGACCGCGCGGCGGGCATGCGGCGCCGGGCGCAGCAGCAGCCGGCGGGCGCCGCGGCGGCGCTGGTGGACGCGCGACGCGTGCGCGCGGCGTTGCGCACGCTCGCCGAGCAGGGCGACCACGAGGCCCGCGCCGAGGCGGTCACCGAGATCAACCGCATTCTCGGACGCAGCGCCGGCACGCGGCGGCTCGAGATGCGCGCCGACGGCACGTTCGGCCGCGCGTTCGTGCCCGGCGGCGACGCCTTTGCCGGGCTCATGATCCCGCTGGTCGAGTCGGCCGCCGACGCGCTGATCCTCGGCGAACTGGCGCGCGTGCGCGCCTGCGCCAACCCCCAGTGCCGGCGGGTATTCCACGACGGCACCAAGAACGGCGGCCGGCGGTGGTGCGACATGGCGAGCTGCGGCAATCGCGCCAAGGCGGCGCGGCACCGGGCGCGGCGCAAGCACTAACGCCCGCGACGCTTCCCCTGCTTGCCCCCGCGGCGCCCGCCGCGCCCGCCTCCGGCGCGGTCGTCGCGCGACGCGCCATGCCGTTGCCCCTTGGCCTTGCCGCCGCGACGGCGGGCATCGCGCGCGGCGCGATCGTCGTCCGCCTCGCCCGGACTGAACGGCTGTTCCAGCAACTGCTGCAGTTCGTCGAGCGAGGCGGCGCGCACGGCGCCACGCTTGCCCCGCGTGACCACGAACCGCAGCGGCCGATCGAGCACCGGCAGTTCCTCGGCCACCAGCGTGCGCGCCATCTTCTCCGGCAGGCGCAGGCGCACCACGCCGAGCGGACCGGTGTCGGTGTCTTCCACGTCGTAGTGCAGTTCCACCGGCTGGCCGCGGATCTCCACCCGCGACGGCAGCATGGCCAGCCGCGCGCGTTCGGCGGCCGGCACGAAGGCGTCGGCGTCGAACCGCAGCGGCGCCCGGTGGAAGTCGCGCATGGACTGCACGTCGGCGAGCGGCGCCGCGTAGAACGCGGTGAGTTCGGGCAGGCCGAGGCGCGGCGTGCGTCCGCCCGACCGGCGCCACGCGTCGCGCACGAGTTCCACGAGCGGCTGGTTGCGCCGCACCGCCGGATGGCGCGACTCGCCGCGGGCCACGGCCTCGGCCAGCAGAGCGCGCGCCCGGTCCGCCTGCGCCGGCGGGAAGTCGTCCACGTCCTCGGTGTCGCGGTGGAGTTCGAAGCCGAAGAAGTCGACGCGGCGCACGAGCACCAGCGATCCCTGACGGCGCCGCGGATCGTACGCAAGTTCGGGCTCGCTCCGCGTGGCGTATTCGTGGATGAGATCGGCGGGGATCTGCGTGCCCTCGATGCCGGCGCGCGGAATGCCCTGCTTGTCGGCGAAGTAGCGCAGCTCGCCCGCGATGGCGCCCCAACTGCCGCAGACGCTCGTCTTGGACACGCGGGCGTCGTCGCCGGTGGCGGTGCGCTCGTCGATGACGAGGGTGAACGGCATGTACCGCGCCAGCAGCTCCTGGAAGCGGCGCAGGGTGGCGTCGGTGGCGCGGGGCATGCGCGTGGGCAGCGGCGCGCCCACGGCGCGGTACACGCTGGCCATGCCGAGGGCGGCGTCCTCGATGGCCTTGACGAGCACGCCGCGCCGCTCGGCCCAGGCCTCGATGTTGCCCTCGTCGAACAGATGGCGCGGCAGTCCGTACACCTCGCCCATGGAACCAGCGCGTTGGAACGCCTCGGCGTACACGTTGTACGCCGTGAGATGGTCGCTGCCGGCGAGTACGAGCCCCGACAGATCGCGTTCGTCGCGCGTCATCCGGTGCAGCGACTCCACCGAACTCATCACCGCGAGATACGGCAGCAGGTCGTCGCCGGCGTTGACGATGAGTTCGGCCCATGGACGCTCCACCGGCATCGCCTCGACGGCGCGGCCGTACGGCGTGAGGCGGCCGTGCTCGACCACGCCGCGCCGTTCGAGCAGCGCCACGGCGGCCCGATACGCGGCGCGATCGAGCGGCACCGGCAGTTCGAGCTCATCGGCGCGCACGCCCAGCGCCGCGCAGGTGATGGCCACGCGCTCCGAGTCGCCCGCCAGCTGGAACTGCGGCTCGGTGGGCCGCAGCGCCGCGAACTCGATGTCGCGGTCGGTGAGGATGTACACGCGCCCGCCGGCCACGCGGCCGTGCACCCGCCCCGCCATCTGAAGAATCTCATTGGCGCCCAGGTGCAACTGGGTGAGCACGTTGCGCCCGCGGTCGATGATGTTGGCAAATCGCGTGTCGTCGATGATCACGGTGTCGAGACCGTGAATATTGAGCGCGCTCTGCCCCGCCGCCGTCATCGCCAGGAAATACGGCTTGCGCTCGCCGCCGTCGAGGAACGGCCGGATGGCGCGAATGGGTTCGCCCCCGTGGTAGAACGCCACGTTCATGCGAGGCGACAGCTCGGCCACGCGCGCCGCCGCTTCCTCCACCCCGCGGCGCGTGGGCACGAACAGCGCCACGCCCCGCCCCTGCTTCTGGAACTGCTGCACCGTGCGGAACTCCAGGAAATCGCGCAGCCGGCGGTTGAGCACGCGCACGTCGGCGGCCTTGTCGGGATCGAAGGCGTACACCTCGAGCACGTCGGCGCTGTCCAGATAGCGCGCGTAGAACGCGGGGTCCACGGTGGCCGACAACCAGACGAAGCGGCAACCCGCGCGCTTGCCGAGCGCCAGGCAGAGTTCCAGTTCGGCGGAGGTCTGATGGATCTCGTCCACCACCAGCGTGTCGCCGGCCAGGATGTCGCCGTCCTCGAACCAGCGGCGGGCGATGCCCGTGGTGACGATGACCACGTTCCAGGTGGGCGTCTCGGGCGTCGCTTCGCGTTCCCGATTCACCACGCCGACGCGCAGGTCGGTGGTGGCGAGCAGTTCCTCGGCGATGGGGCGCACGGCGAGCGTCTTGCCGGTGCCCGTGCCGGCGACGATGCCGAAGCCCTGGCGCGCGCGCGCCAGTGCGCGCACCCGTTCGCCGTGGTGCTGTTCGAGGAACGTCGGGATGTGCAGCCCCAGCGCGATCTCGATGGTCTCGCACGCGGCGCGGGTGGGGGCGATGACGATCACCCGCCCCGTGGGCGGCTCGGCGCGGACGAAGGCGTCGTGGTCTGGCGGGAGGGCCCGGTTCTGGATGGAGCGCGTCACGATGGCGGAAGCTGCGCTGGTGGCGCCCCCGCCGGAACCCCGGGGTGACTCAGAAGTTGGGGCCGTGCGGCACGGTCACCGACGTGGAGTCGGGTTTGTGCGGGGCGGGCTTGCGGGCGTCCGGCTTCTTCCTGCCCTCGTCCGGCTTGGCGGCCCCCTCGTCGGGCTTCCCGCCGGCCGGGTTCGGATCGGCCGACCTGGGATCGAGCGACCTGGGCAGCGGCGCGAGGCCCTTGAGCGGGGAATCGGCGCTCCGCGTGTCCATGCGCGGCTTGCTCGAATCGCCGTGCGCGAAGTCATCGCCGAAGATCACGCGACCCTTGGGCGGCCGGTTGCGCAGCGCCGACGCGCAGTCCGTGGGCGCCGGCTGGCGCCCGGGCGCGACGCCGTCGACCCAGATGCGGCACATGCCGGCCGGCGGCCGCAGGTTGGCGGGCACCGTCTGACTGGCCGAATTGGGCCGCTGGCCCTGGGCCGTCGAGGCGATCACGACCCCGACTGCGATGGCGATGGTTCGGAACAGTGTCGGCAACTTCATGGGCGATGGCAACCGGCGGAAACGGGAAGGCGACACGAAACGGACGACCGTGGCGCTCGGGAGGTCATACACGGACCCCCGGCCTATGTTCACACCAAGATTGGGTGAAGACGCGGGACGGCGCAAACCCCACCGCCCCAAGGGTTAATCAGTCGCCAAAGCTGATTCCGGTGGCGCGCGCCGTCTGGACCACGTCGTGATCCAGTTCCACGCGTTTGGGTCGGGCCAGCACGCCCAGGATGGGGATGGCCACGATGTGCGGCGACTGGAGGGCCACCATGTGGCCCCAGCGCTCATTGGCCACGGCCACCACGGCGGCCCCCCCGAAGCGCGTGGCGAGCAGCCGATCGTATCCCGTGGGCTGGCCGCCGCGCTGCAGATGGCCGAGCACCAGCGAGCGGGTCTCCTTGCCGGTGCGCGCCTCGATGGCGCGGGCCACCACCTCCCCGATGCCGCCCAGCCGCTCGCTGGTGCCGATGCCGCCGCGCTCCACCGTGGACGGCGAGCCCCCGAGCGGGAACGCCCCCTCGGCGACGACGACGATGGAGAAGAGGCGCCCCGCCCGGTCGCGCGACCGGATCTTCTCGCACACGCGCTCGATGTCGTACGGGATCTCGGGAATGAGAATGACGTCGGCCGTGCCGGCGAGTCCCGCATGGAGGGCGATGAAGCCGGCGTGGCGTCCCATGACCTCCATGACGATCACGCGGTCGTGGCTCTCGGCGGTGGTATGCAGCTTGTCGATGGCCTCGAGGGCGGTGTTGACGGCGGTGTCGAATCCGAAGGTGCTGATCGTGCCGCTCACGTCGTTGTCGATGGTCTTGGGCACGCCGACGATGTGCATGCCCTTGGCGTGCA
>Ga0307375_10005839_pt1 | contig 11471 bp, 17 predicted proteins | sample TR1MG_FD_202531 | JGI IMG/M metagenome (GOLD analysis project Ga0307375, IMG submission 202531) | Soil microbial communities from Risofladan, Vaasa, Finland - TR-1 | ecosystem: Environmental > Terrestrial > Soil > Coastal area > Acid sulfate soil | place: Finland: Risofladan, Vaasa | collected... | reverse complement strand
TGGGGTGAGCTACCGCCTAATATCCCCCCATACTAAAAAAACCTAATGATTTCCAGGGGTTGCGCCAAACGGGCCGCGATACCCCTGTAAAATCACATATAATCCAAAGGGCCACAAGGGCGTGTCCGCTTTTGACAACGGATAGTATCATACTATGTTTATAATCGCCTTTACAAGCCCCAAACCGGGAAATAATGGTCTAAAATAATCGAAAATACAAATACCGGGCCTAAATACCTTGCCGGCAAGCCCCTAAAACCGGGAAATAATGCCCTGGATAATCGAAATAACAATAAACAGGGCCTAAAACCGGGAAATAATGCCCTGGATAATCGAAAATACAAATAACAGGCAACAAAAACCCCCCGCCAAGTGAATGACGGGGGGTTTAGTATGCGGGGGGCGTGTTTACTTTACCACGTTCAAAAATGACGGGTAGATTCCGACGACGGGTTGCGTTTCATCGTCGGGGGCAAACAGTTCGCACAGTTCACGCGCGGCCTGGTTCGCTTCATCGCGGGTTGCGTATGATTCGATTGACAGTGCTTCGTGCGTAACGCGGTTGCGTTGTACGACCATCCATTGTCCTTGCATAATATCACCTCCTTTCATTTCCATAGTATAGCACACTCAAAAATCCATGTCAAGCGGGCAACAAAAACCCCCCGCCAAGTGAATGACGGGGGGTTTAGTATCAGCACCGAATGCTAGACAACCGCCTGCATATATGCGGGGTAAATACTAACCGTGATGGGTTCCTCTAGAAACTCATCCGAGAACTCTTGGATTTCGCGGGCAGCGTGTTTGGCTTCCTGCTGCGAAGGATATTCATGGTGCTCCCGAATGGTTCCATTACTGTTGATAATCACTACAACCCAGTTACCGCGTGACGTTTGCATGAGCCTAGTATAACACACCTAAAAACCGCTGTCAAATACGCGAAAAACCCCCCTGCAATAAATGCCAGGGGGGTTAGTATGCGGGGTATTAGCTTCCTGAGCGTTCCGTCATAACGTACCACGTTCCAACGGTGTTACCGTTTTCGTCGCGTAACTTGCCTTCGTCTTGGAAGGTGTTTTCAAGATCGTTAGCGGCTTGCCGTATTAGTGCGGCGGCATGTTTGCGGGTTTGCATCGCGGCATTTCCCATGTTGATGCGTAGATCGTATGTTTCGTATCGCGGGTGCAAGGCGTTTACCAACCATTCGTCGGTTACAAGTTGCTCGCGCAAGACGGCATCATATTCTGGCGAGTATTGTGCGTAGCACTGGTAGAGTCCGCTTTGATAGCGCGGGATCTGGTAGGATTGCATCCTCATTTCGTCTGAGGAAACAATGAGCCGCCACGGCTTTTGATTGGGGGCGAGGATTTCAATGGTTCCCAGCGTTCGGATGTAGAAGTAATCGTATGCCTCGGGGGCGTTTGTGAGATAGTATCGCATTTGCTAGTGGCCTTTCAGTTGTAGTGTTTCGTTTATCATTTCCCGTGAGTATCCCGCTTCGCGCATCCCGTGGGATAGTGCGTTGATTACATCGGCGCGAAGGCGGATTGCTTCTATTATCTGTCCGGCGGTTGCCTTGCCGTCAATGTGCTTTTCCACTTCGCTTTGGACTAGCTCATTCGCCATAGTGATAAACATACGGGCGGTTGTGGGGGTTATCTCAAATGATGGACCACTCATTGGTTTCCTCCAAATGTGGTGGGTTTACAATCGAACACAGACCAGATTACGTCGTCGTAATACAGCGCCATTTCGTAAGCTACTGCCTCTTTTGCTTCCTCGGGTGAGTGCGCCAGTACGGATACAACCTTGCCGTTCATGTCGCGCCAAGTCCAAGTCACGTAGTAAATCATTTCCATCTTTCACCTAACCTTTCGTACATAGTATAGCACATACATGAATCCCTTGTCAAGTGGGCATGAAAAAGCCCCCGTCAAGTGAATGACGGGGGCTAGCTTCATCGGGGTTGATCTGGTCCGGCTTTACGCGAACCTACATCCCGGCCCGGCACGACGTTCGTTTTCCTTTTTGCATCCTGGCAGGTCAAGGCGGAGTATTTCGCCTTCCTCATGGTAGCAACCTGCGTACCACGTATGCGGGGCAGGATAGTGCGGGCCTTCAAGGGTTACGTCCCCTGGCTTCAAGGGAAACATTCCTCCCGGTTGATGAATGAGGATTGTCTCCCCCGCAAGCCATGCGCGTTTTAGTTCCGCGCCACTCTTATAGTTCTTATTCGTATATGCCACTTGTCACCTAACCTTTCTAAACATAGTATAGCACATTGAAAAATCCTTGTCAAGTCCCGCTATTTAGCCTCTGGCAGCACGCCTCACATATTTGATTATGTGATTCCACTAGCTCCGTTTTACATACGGGGCAGGCTAGTGCGTTCACGGCGGGGAAGCACATGATTACTTTTAGACCGTGCGGGGAATACTCCAAAGCAACGGTTATATTTGGTAATGCCTGGGTTCGAGATAGCTCTTTTATTAGCAGCATATTTGTACGGACAATATCATCGGCATTATTTATCTTTAGCGCCCTGATGAAGTCCACCAATAGTAAATCTATATTCCTCATTGATTTTTCTCCGTGTTCAATACTAAACATGCCAGCATCCCCCTTATACAGTTACCGCAGACGTGGTAGGTTATAAAGAGTGACTTAGTTTTTACTACTTCTACATTGCGTGTTCCGCACACTGAACAGCCTGCATAGTGCCGAGTTAGCAGGGTCATTTGCATTTTACATTCCTTTTCTTGGGGTTGTGGGCCGATTTGGCCTTGACGCGCCCCCCGACCCGGTTGTACCCTGGTTGCGTAGTCCGGTCAACCCCCATGAAAAACCTAATACTTTCCAAGCCACTTACTTACTATGGGGATGATTTGGATTCTAACACCCGCTATATTGGCCGTCTTACATCTAACAATAATCGCTTATCTTATAAACCGCTACCCTGTAGCAAACTGACACTGATAATGGGAGGTCTAGAAATGACACGTAAAAGGGCAACCGTAGAATCATCCTTCGCAGCACCGTGGATTCCCACTAACCCAGGTGATTGCCTTGAAGGCATTTACATGGGTCAGGACGAAGTACCGGCGGGCAAGGGGCGGCATTTCACCAGCTATAAAATCCGCACTGAGGGTGAGGAAGGCAAGTTGTATGGGGTTTCGAGTGCAATGCTCAAGACTAAAATGAACCAGATTCCAAAGGGCGCGTTCCTTTGGGTTACGTTCAAGGGCATGATTGAAACCGAGAATGGTGCGAGCCGGGATTACAATGTTGAGGTTGAGCATGGTACTAAGATGGTTGACCCATTCCAGGGTGCTGATTCTGGTGACTTGAATAACCTCTAACAAATAGTTGTAGGCATGAAAAACCCCTGCTAGGTCGTTTGGCTTGGCGGGGGTTTTTCGCTTTACAGAAGGATTTTTATGATAGCCAAATGTACGCATTGTGATTCTTTTACGAAAATGACTCTGGAACAGGCCGACAAACAACTAGCGGAGCAAAACACTCTACTACGTGCTTCCGTGAAACGTCTAATGGCAGCTAATGAGGATATGGTAAAAGCACTAGGGGAGCAAAGTAAAAAGCATGGGGAGAATAGCCGTTCCACTACTGTACTAAATCTAGTCCGTCAACTACTCGAACTAACAAAGGAAGCGTAACATGAAAATCCTAATCATCGGCGGCAACGGCTACATTGGCTTTCCACTTGCTTGCAAGCTGGCGGGCTATGAAAATGACGTGTTGATTCTAGACAATAACATGAAGCAAATATATTCCAAGGAACTAAGATGCCACCCTTTGTTCGGCCAGGATGGACTGGAAACCCGCATTGGCAAGGTGTTTGAGCTAACGGGCATGGACACCAGCCTGGAATATGACTTCGTTGATGCTACTAACGTGCGTAGCTTGTACTCTGCAATAACCGATTTTGAGCCACAAGTTGTAATCAACTGTACTATGACTTCTGCCCTTCAAGGGGTTGGTACTACTACCAGCTTGAGCGCACTAACCATATTGCATAATATCCTAGAATGTATCAATGTGGATTGCCACGTTGTAAATCTCAGTCTCCCGATGTTTACAACCGACCATACTCTAAATGATGTAATGGCGACTGCTGCGAGAAGGATGCTACAACTATATTGCAATCGTGATGGGTTGATTGCCACCAATATTTCTCTGGGGTCCGTCTATGGTATTATGGGGGAGTTTTGGAATGAAGCTGGCATACAAACCACACTACACTATGATGATGTATTTGGCACCGTAGTAAATAGGCTTGTTTGTCAGGTAATGGGCTGGTCCTTTATGTCAGTGTATCACGATATGAGTGGCAATAATAAATCTCTTGACCCTTGCCTAGATCGCTCTACCACTATATGTCAACTAGAAGATGCCCTCACTGGCATTGATAAAGCCATTGAAGTATGCCCCGGCAAAGGCGAGTTGCGGCATCTAAGTCTCTTTACCGAGGTAATATCATTGCGGGCGATTACGGATATGATTAGTGATGCGGCTACAATAGAGGGGCATACAGCGGCTATACAATATTTCTACCAGGATGCTTTGCTGGAAAGGCATTTGCGTACAAACCATGAGGATGATGCTCTTGCGGATTACAAAGCTACCCCTTTGAGTGTCGGTTATATCAGGGAAATGATGCAAGCTATTGCATTACAGCGGCATCTTATATATAAGGCAGTGTGCGGGGCACCGAGGTTTAGTTACTAATGGCGGCTAAAAAGAAAAAGAAGGTCAAGCATGTCAAGAAAAAGCCGACGAGAAAACCTAGCAAGGGGAAGGCTAAGAAACGCGCTATCAAGCGAAAACCTGCAAAGTCTAAAGCTCGGCCTAAGCGTAGGGCAGGCACTAAGCCGCATACTAAACAGCGCAAGCCCGCTGCTAGAAGTCCTAAACATAGCGGTCAAAGTAAACGAAGTAGAAAAGCGGCGGAGCAAGCCCTCCAATATGAGTTACAAGCCGAACAGGAACAGCGTGATAGACGAAACCAACGTCGCCGTGAACTATGGGCGGCAAAGCCAGAAGCCGAAAAAGAAGTCATACGGGCAAAAAGGCGAGCGAAGTATGCCGCCAAGAAACTCGCAATCGCAACCGGAGTATCCGCCGGACCTATCAGTGATATTAGACGAACAAGGAAACGTGTTGAAGTCAAATACATGAATGTGGGGGATATAGAATATCTGAATGACCAGCCGCAGATTGAGGATTCCCGCTACAATCTAACGAGCCATTTCAATCGTACTACTCCCAATGAGATTACGGTACCGGAAGTATTCGAGCTAGCATTTCAGGGCAAGCTGCGAAACTCTGGATTAGAGGCTGATGAAATATCCATTTATAAGTATGGGATTGTGATTCGACCTGGATTTGGGAAGGTTACCGCCGAAATAGAGCAAGAGATAATGGGGATAATGGAGTTTTACAATATAGGGGGCACCATTATCGTGGTACATGAGTCTAACTCAGTCGATTCAATCCATATCAAGCTAGGCACCAGTTTTGACCCGATACTAGCAGGCGACGTAGCCAATGCCATGCGAAATATTGGCAGCCTATTCCAAAATATTTGGGAATATCTGGATAGTCAATGGGATGATATGATTTGGCTTGTTGAATGGGATACCGATGAACTAATGGGGGGTTCTCCATAAATGAAACCACTACAAGGCAAAAACGCATGGCCGAAACTAGCCGTGTATGACATTGAAGCTACAGATTGGGTCAACGTAGTATGTTTATGCCATGTGGACGAATATGGAAATAGAGAAGCATTCTCTACTATCGAGCGGTATTTATATTGGCTATTCTCGGATAAGTTTCAAGGCGAGCATGTATGGGCGCATTGGGGAGGGCACTATGACCATCGCTTCGTTATTTCGTATGCAACTAAAAATGAGGGCTGGTCTTGGGAAGCTATACAATCGGGCAGCTTGCTAGTAATCGTGCGAGTAAAAGCCCCTAATGGGCGGATAATAAGTTTCTGCGAGTCTGCCCGATTGATGCCTGATTCTGTAGCCAAGATAGGTAAGACTATCGGGCTGGAAAAGCTAGACGTTGACCGCAAGCATATAGAAAAACTGACCATGAAAGAAACGGTTACTTACTGTTTCCGAGACTGCGACATAGTTATAAAGGGATTGCAATACCTTCGCAATGTACTGGATTCTGTTGATGCCGATTTTGCATACACGCTAGCATCTATTTCTACCCGTTGGGTACGACGTTCCGACGTTCTACAGTGGTTCAAGTTTTATGATAAGACTGAGGGCACTACAAACAAATGGCACTATTCCAAGGATATGCAGTCCGCTGATAAGGAATGTTTGTTCGCTTATTTCGGAGGGCGTGTCGAGGTATTCAAGGCGGGGGCATTCAAGAAAAAGCTATACTACTATGACATTCGCAGTAGTTACCCGTGGTCAATGACCAATGAGTTGCCTTCATACTTTTTAGGTACATTCATGCCGCCAAAAAGCCTTACAGATGCCTTGAATCACTGTGGTATTTCCGAGGCTACAATACACATTCCAAAGGGCACATTTTATTTCCCTATCTTGCCCCTGCGATATAAAGGCAAGCTGCTATTTCCAGAAGGTACGTTCAAGGGTAGGTGGACTAATATTGAACTAAAAGCCCTGTGGGAGCGGGGCAGGTACAAGGGTGTAAAAATACAGATTCATGCTCAATGGCGATATGAGCCTAGACGGTTTCTAAAGCCCTTTGTGGATACCTTCTACAATCTGAGGCAGCAAGCTATAACGGATGGGGATGCTTTTCGCTCTTACACGTTCAAGATAGCCCTAAACTCATTATATGGCAAGCTGGTAGAAACTGTAGACAAGCGCAGCATTGTATACGGGGATATGGTCAATGACGCTATAAAAAAGCATGGTGCTGCGGCACTAGATGCGTCCGGTCTGCCCCCTGGTATATATGCCGTGCATAGCACTGTTGAAGGGCCATTTAGACACGTAGCAGCGGGCTGTTATGTAACAGCCTATAGCCGATTGCGCTTATTAGAGGGCATGGAGCTAGCTAGGAAAATCGGGGCAAAGGTTTACTATTGCGACACTGATTCGATTATCATTGATAAAAAGTTACCAGAGGCTAGGGATGAGCTTGGCAGTTTCAAGCTAGAGGAAACGCTAGTAGAAGCCGAGTTTATATGTCCAAAGGTGTATAGAATGAGAACGGAGCAGGGGAAGGATATTTATAAGGTAAAGGGGATGCCTATAAATGGTAGCTCGGAAGCCGAAAGCAAAGCACGATGGGATATATTCACTGAGAACATAAACAAGGTACCGCCCACCATTACGGACGATCTTATGGAGCATGTCAGGGAGGAACTGGAATATAATGACAAGGAGGTCAATAATGCAAACGTCATAGAGTTTTTGAGTTACAAGGAGGGGTTATCGGGATTCAAGTCTGACCTAAATAGGGGGTCAGTAGAACCACGGGCAATCCATCTAAAGCGGAAACTGAATAATGAGGATAGTAAGCGAACGCATACTAACCAAGACTCAGTACCTCTATATCTCGAAGGGATTGGGTAATATATGAGTACAATAAATGACAAGTCACTCGGCAAGTTTATTAGACGTGTCCGTAAGATGCGGAAACTAAAACAGATTGACTTGGCGCGTGCGATAGGTAGGAGTAACCAATATGTATGCGATTTAGAAAAGGGGCGACGTGGAACGCGCTTATCCCCTGAAATGGCAGTAATGATAGCCGATTATTTGCAGGTTCCATTGAATCAGCTAATAAGCCAGCATATACATCTGGCCCCCATTACTAGCACCGACAAACTAAATCAAATATACCGTGCGGTACGTCATAAGAGCAGGGCTAAGCGTATAATGCTTGCCTTAGATGGTCTGATTTCGGCCATAGGTGTGCTAAAAGAGGAGGTAGAAGCGAAACGGGTCACGCCACGGGCGGAAAGTACGATTTTCAAGGCCAGCGACATTCTAAATGACCTGAAAACGGCTCTCGTGGTAGCATAGGGGAAAAGTACGGTTAGCTGATTTTAGCGGAAGGCAGGGTATTATGGTACGAAAGTTTTTGAGATTGCTGTATCTAAACACTGAGGATAAGGTGCTAGCCTATTGCAATAATGCCGTAGTCTATATCCACTTTATCTCAACCAATCGCTCGCCTAGTCCAGATACGTTGACTGAAATCATATTAGAAAGGATGGTGCGCCTAGAGCATACGTTGGAGGAAATGCGGCATGATAACTACATCGCGTCATTGCAGGAAATAGGGGAGGAACCACATGAAAAACTATGAGAAAATCTACATTGACTTGGTTGGTATTTTCAACATTCAACTGAAGGAGTTTACACGTCAATATATGCAATCGGGGGCAGACCCAGAGGAACTACTGAGTGATGAAGTAGAGGATTTCTTGGTAACCAAGGTGAATAATGGTCTTGATGATTTGCATAACAATACCAATGCTATGCAGGTTGCCGTAGCCACGTTTATGACCATGCTTATCAATAACATTGAAGTAACAGAGGAAAAGCCATGACCATGCAAATAGTAGAGGCATTCACTGACTATGTAATAGTTGTTGGTGGGTTGACTCTTACCTACCAGACCACTAAGAAACTGGATGATCTGGCTAAATACATTGAGGATCGAATCAATGGTGGTAAGGCGTTTATCCTTACAATAGACCGGGATGGGCCGAAGGTTGTAATCAATCCAGCCCCAGGAATGGCTATTATTGTAATGACAAAAGACCAGTTTGAGCGTAGTCGTGGAATGCAAAATCTAGTAAGGGGAGCATCATAATATGGCAAGAAAACGAGCGGAACCAGTGGAACAACCTGAGATTGATGAAAACGAACCTATGGAGGATGAGGAAAATGAGGAAGTAGAAAATGATGAGGGTGATGATGATGAGGAAATAAGCCCAGAGGAGGAGGAATATATACGTCGGCAACATATGCAGCAACAAATGGCGCATCGTATGCCGCAACGTGGGGAAGCCTCACGATATAGACCAGTCGCCAATGCTCAAGACGTGCCTTTGTTTCCTGATTCCGATAAGGATGTTAGGAATACAGTGGCCTATCTTAGAATCATCCGGCAAAGCAAACCCAAGGCTGGATATAAAGGGCAGCAACCCCCCAATAGTACGCTAGAAAACATCGCCCTGCTATACGGCAATGGTGTTTATACTATTGAGGCGTGTGCCGAGGACCATACTGTATTGCGCCGCCGACAGAACGTGCTTATTTCTATGGATGAAGCAAACCCGCAGGCTGATAATAAGCGTGTAGAGGGCGAGGATTCTATCAGTACATTGATACGTTCTACACAATCTAGCCATGAAAATGAAATAGCTAGAATCCATGCACTGACAGAACGTGCCACCAAGCAAGAGGCGGATAGAGGTCGCGAATATACTACAATGGTGCGCGAAACCTCAAAAGAATCACGCGAGGCAATGCAGCTACATTATCAGACCGCATCTAAAAACCAGCAAGACTTTTTCGGTGCTCTTATGGCGGCTCAGAATATGTCATTCCAGCAAACCATGCTGATAATGAATAAGAGCCACGATATGCAGGTTCAGCAAATGCGCGAGAATGCGGATAGAAACAATCCTATGGTATACGTGCAAATGATGATGCAAGGTTTGCAAATGGGCCGGGATATGGGCGGGGATGAGGATAATACGCCAGATTGGATAAAAGGAATGCGGGAAGGCGGGGAAATGCTAAGTAATCTGCTAGCTATAAAACAGGGTAATCCTGGTATGCCCCAAATACAAAATCCGCCAGAGGAACAAACCGAACCGGCACCAAGAAAACGACAACCCCCTGGTACTACGCGGGATGGTCGCAGAGTATTTGAGACTGATGAACTCCGTAATATGCTTGAGCTAAAAGAAACGCTACGCACTCAGGGTATTGACTTGGCGGAATGGCTCAGGCAAGCTAAACTCTCGTATCATAAAGAGTCTGAAACGGAACATGAACCAGAACCTACAACCGATAATGATGCCGGGGAGGAAACTCCCGAGGAACCAACGGAATAGGGGCGGCTTATCGTGGCATACTGAAAATATACGAACTGTAAAACAGCAACGTGAAGCACTATGGCGGGTTATCAGTGAAAACACTGGTAACCCGCTTTTGCGTCGGCAAGCTGCCACGATTATCAGAGAATACAATATTCCCGAACGCAACCCCTTGGCATTGGCCCAAGGTATAATGGCTTACTTCCAGAAGGAAGTGAAGTTTTTCAGGGAATATCCAGAGTTTTTCGCTTCCCCCATGCGTACTATTGAGTGGGGAATAGGCGATTGCGACGATAAAACTATTGGTGTTGCTGCTATTCTACGCACGTTCCGTATTCCAATACGTCTAAAAATCATACACTATACTGCCGGTGGGGTTCGTAAGGGGCATGTATATCCCCAGGCATATATAAATAATCGCTGGATTACGCTGGAAACCGTGCGTACATGGCAAGCGGGCGAGGATGCAGCGGATAAGCTAAAAGCCCGTGGCATTCAGGTAAACGTGGAATACATTGGTGATTCCCCCAAAGCATTCAAGGGTGAGGGTATGGAGGATTACGATTATGACTCTAATCTGGGGGTTGCCATTGATGAGGAACCTCAAGACAATCCGGCTGATTATGAGGATATTGACCGCTATGGTGAAACGGTTATAGATTCCCCTGATACTGTGGTTGCCGAGATTGATGATGTAGAGGATGATGTAAAAAGTCGCCCCATGCCTAATAGTTTCGCTCGATTACTACCTAACGCTGCCCGCATCTATATTGAACTAGATGATGGTCGCAAAATCCTGTTTGTGAGGCACTAAAATGAATATCAGTGATTATCGTGATGAAATAGATGTTGAGGGGCTAGATGACCCGTGGACTCAGGATGATGTTGATGCCGAGTTGGGTTTTTCGCTTGGTAAAATAGCTAAAATCGGAGGTGCGGCATTGGGTACCGCCCTACTTGGGCCTGGAGCGGGAACTGCTATAGGCGCATTAGCCGGTGGTGGTGGTGCTAGGATTATTGGTAGCATTACAGGCAAGAGGGGCAAGAAGGGCAAGCGGCGGCGTAGGAAGGTTGTTTCAGTATCAGGACGAACAAGCATGACACGTTCCGGGCAGCTTGTTGACAATCAAACCCGCAGTCGCCCTGTTGGTGGTGCCACGGGCAATACTTCCGTAGCTAACATGGCTATAATGAGTGGACTAGCCAATATTCAATCATCGCTTGCTAAGGCAGAAACACGGGCGGTTGCCCACGGCTACCGCAAGATTATGCGTAAGTTGGATGTATTGTCTCAATGTGCATGTAGCAAGAAACTAGACAAGCTGGTTCGATTGCGTTCTGCATTGGGGATGTAATGAACAGATATAAATATGCAGTATGTGACGCGAGGACACTT
>Ga0307375_10005838_pt1 | contig 11471 bp, 14 predicted proteins | sample TR1MG_FD_202531 | JGI IMG/M metagenome (GOLD analysis project Ga0307375, IMG submission 202531) | Soil microbial communities from Risofladan, Vaasa, Finland - TR-1 | ecosystem: Environmental > Terrestrial > Soil > Coastal area > Acid sulfate soil | place: Finland: Risofladan, Vaasa | collected... | reverse complement strand
GCCCAGGCCTTTCGTCGCACAGGAAGCGAAGAAGGGGAAAGAGTTCGGGCTTTCGCTGTATCTCGTCTATGACCACCAGGCCATCGAGGCCTTCTAGCGTCAATTGTGCCTGCTCCAGACGAACGAGGTCCCGTGGATTTTCGAGATCGAAGAAGTGTTCCGCCCCAAGTGCTTTCGCCAAGGTCGACTTGCCCGTCTGTCGCGCACCGAGGATAGCGGTGACCTGATTGCTCTGGATCGACGCAAGAAGCCTCTTTCTTTCATCCGTACGTTCGATCATGACAATAAGATAGCCACTCTGCCTTGTAATTTCAATCGCTATGATTGTATTTTCAAGGCTCCCGGTCTCGAACCTCCAGCCTTGCCCCGGCAATCCCTCCTTCCTATGCTAGCCTTATGATCCAAGACTTCGGCGTCGACCTCGACCGCGCGCGCCTTTCTCGCCGCGAACGAAAACCGCCGCCAGCGCGCACTCGACGAGCGATTCGCGCGAGCGAGTCGCGACTTCGACATCGCCATCGAGGAGGCCGAAACCCGGGATGTCGCCCTGCTTGGCCGCACGGGCAATGCCGCGGTCCTCCTGGCCGGATTAATGGAAAACTGGTACGGCTGCTTCGAAAGCGCCTGGCAGAAGATCAGCCATTTTCGTCGCTATTACTACGAACTCGAATACGACTGGGACCGCATCGATTACCTCCTCAAGAAACTGCGACAGGCCCATCCTCGCGCGATAGCCGACCTCGGACATTTCCAGGATTTCCTGCGCAGCCTCTGAGCTCGACGGTCCTACACTATTCTCCGCATCGACGCCACCGCGCTCCGCCAAAAGCCCGGCGAGGGGTCGCCCGTGAGCTTGAGGAATTCCTCGGGCGTGTAGATCAGGATGTCCATGTCGGGCACGAGCTCGCGGAGATCGCCGAAATCGAGGGCTCTTTCGATAAAAGGTTTAGTTGTGTCGGTCACGAGAAAGACGTCGATGTCGGAATCTCGGCCAAAGGAGGGGGAATCGTAGGAACCGAAAATCCAGGCCTCCGCGACGCGGCCTTCGAGAATGCGCTTGAACTCGGCCTCGAAAACCTCCCGCGTCATTCCCCCGAGGGGATCGCGCGTGTTCCAGATTATGACAGGTCCATCGTCTCTTCGGGGCTTTGCTTTTTCGTTCGGCGGCCCCCAGACAATTACGGTTTCGCTTCCCGCGGTGGTACAGTCGGGCCTTTTCGGACCCACTCCGTTCCGCCAGACGATGATGCCCTTATTCAGCATCGGCACCGATTTCCGCTTCGGCGCGCTCGAGGAAGTCGCGTGCGAATGTCATCGCCTCATCGGCTTGAGTTTAGGTAAAATACTCAAAAGGCGACTCCGAATAGAAGGCGTCCGGATAGCGTGTGGTTATGTAATATTGATCCAAGATCTTTGCCTTAGTTTCGAGGCTGCCATTTATATCCAGAGCCGCTGCTATTTCTTTCACCGAATGGCTCTTTATCTGGTCCGCTCCCCTGAACATTGCGATGGCCTTGAGGCTCTTTTCTGCGACCTGCTCGGCAAGAAGACAGACATGAGCCCATCGCTCGGCTTGTCTCGCGTCGTTCATCCAGAGAGACTCTTCATCCGTCTGCCTCAGCCAGTCGCGCGCCCGATTCGCCATGCGCCCCCCCTCATGATAAGCCTAGACGGAGAAACCACTATGGTCAACGATGACGGAGGAATCGATGCCCGTGGCGCGGAATTTCCCGTACCCGTAGGGGTCAGACCCCACGCAGATCAGGCCAGGGGTCATTGAACCGAAGGAAGCTCCTCGTTAAACACAATCGGCTCCTGATCATCGATTGCCAGTCTTGCCACAACGCGGGTGCCCTGTTTTATAGGGGCCTGACTGCGCACTACAAGATAATACAGATGACTGCCTTTGCGGCATTTGAACTCGTCGCCAGGCAGGTAAATTCGTGCGAGCTGGGCCCTACCCTTCGCGTCACCAGAATCGACGGCATACGTCGCGCGATAGTCGATCATGTCGTTTTCAGACAGTGCGGAACCCATGCTGCGGCCTTCCGAATCCTCGAGCCGAGCCCACGCATTTACCATTTCGGAACGCTCTATCCGAATCGCGAATTCCAGCACGATGAAATGACCCACTTGTCCGCGAATGAAACTGCTTGCAGGGAGTAGAGGGTTCATATCAAAGGAATTCCCGAATTTCGCGATGTCCGAAGCGGCAAGGAGGCGAATCCCCGATGGCTTTGTCTCAACCGAAGGGCTAGTCGCGCAAGATCCGAGCAGCAGTCCCGAAAATACCAGAGATAGTGTCACCAGATTTCGCAGCTTCATGAGGCCCTCCAAAATAAAGGCCGGCCCAAAGGGCCGGCCTGCTTCTCAACTGGCGCGAGTCCGTAGATTAGAAGGAAACGTCGTAGGAGAAGTTGGCGGTGACAGCCTTGCCATCGTACCAAACATAGGCCTTGGCGGCCGTGTTGGCGGAGAGGGCAAGAGCGGCGTCCGCGGTGATCTGGTAAGCATTGGCGCTGTCGTAGGAGAAGTCGGCGCCAAGGGTGACCATGTCGTTGAGGGCATAGGTAACACCGGGATCGACGGACCAGGCGAGGGTGGAGGCGATGGTATCCGTGTTGTGGAAGGTGACGGTCAGGGGAGCCATCGCGTAGCTGAGGTCGAGATCGACGACAGGCTCAATTTTGGAAAGGTCAGCAAAATTGGCCTCGACCTGGAGACCGAGATTCTCGACAGCGGTCAGGCTGAAGCTAGCATATGCGGAGCGGGTCGTGCCGAAGAGGCTGGCGCCGGCAACCATGTTAAAGGTCTTGTCCATGGAATAAGCCATGCCGAGGGCGGCGGCCTTGAAAGCATCGGAGAGCTTGCTGCTGGTCTCGGTAGCGGGAACAAAGAGACCGGCGCTCATGCCAGCGACCGGCATGACGATAAGCTGAACACCCTTCTGTCCATCAAAGGTGCCGTAGGCATTCCAAGGGGTTGCCCAAGTGTAATCATCGAGCTTGCCGAGCTTGAACTTGAGCATCTTGTTGAAGAAGGTGCCATAGACAAGGGCCTGAGTATAGTCGACCTGAGCGAAGGCGGTCGCCTGGAAGCGGAACTTGGCTCCGAAGTCGCCATCGGCCACGACGCCGGTGAGGCGCATGCGGTAGTTCTTGCCGGAGTTGGGAATGTTTTTCTGCACGATGCTGTCATCACTGCCAACCTGGAGACCGGCGCTGGCATATCCGCTCCACGCCACCGTGGGGGCAGCGGCCTGGGCAAAACCGCCGAAGCCGATGCAAGAGAGTGCGAGAAGAGCAACGAGAAGCTTCTTCATTTGTGAAGTCCTCCTTAGCTATGCAAAGGGCTTGGACCAACGGTTCAAGTGATCCCCTTTCCAAAGTTCTCAGGCAGTGTAGCCCCCTCATTTTTCGGTGTCAAGTTTTTTTTGACATTCTTAACGGATCATGTAACCTTTGCGAGCGACCAAAGTGGATACGCAAAATATTATATGAATATGAATTATTTAACTAAGGCAAAGAATATCGACTCGGTTGTTCATCAATTGAACACGACAAATTGACGCATTTTGTAAAGAGGAAGGTGCTGAGAAGCTGGAAATGTGCCAAGCCGTAGCGCAATAAGAGTCGCTTTTCAAGCCTCGAGGAGCTTAGCTATCGAGCCCAAGGCGGCCCGGTAGCGCTCGTGAATAGGACGAAAACCGGCGAGGAGGGCGGGTATCTTTCGTGCGAGCGAACCGAGCTTCTCGGGATCGAGTTCGCTTGAATAGACGTTCCTGAACGCATGCCTGAGTTCGTCGATGCGCTTTGCATAGGCCTTGTCAAACAGAGCTGGCCGTAACCCCGGAATATCAAGCGTCATCCTGCCGACAAGCTCGGCATGTCACGCGGATTGGTCGAGGCCGTTCTCGAGCAGCTCGAGTTGCGACTTGTCTTCGGCGATGTATCCGAGAAGCCTGAGGTAGTCTTCACGCGATCGAGATCGCCATCCACGCGGAAGTTTTCGGCCTTCTGGTTCCGAACGATCGCTTCGATGATCGCATCATCGACCGCATCCGTCGTAGTCTTTATATCCCGACAATAGCGCAATCTTCCTATTAAAATAGAGGGGCCGTCCAAGAAGTGATTCTTGGACGGCCCCTTCGACCGCGGTCGATATCTCGATTTACTTGGCGGCTTTCTTCGCGGGAAACTTCTTCGCCGCGGCGGGCTTCTTGGCTGCGGCCTTGGCTGCCGGCTTCTTTGCGGCCGCCTTAACGACGGGCTTCTTCGCGGCTACCGCCTTCTTGGCGCCGGCAGCCTTGGATGCCGCAGGCTTCTTGGCCGCTACGGCCTTCTTCGCTGCGGGCTTCTTGGCGGCCACAGCTTTCTTGGCGACGGGTTTCTTCGCAGCGACCTTCTTATCTGCGACCTTTTTCGCTCCGACAGCCTTTGCCGCCGCAGGCTTCTTGGCCGCTGCCTTCTTGGCGACGGGTTTCTTGGCTGCCGCCTTGACAACAGGCTTCTTGGCTGCGGTCTTCTTCTCCGCGGCCTTCTTGACTGCCGGCTTCTTCGCGGCAACCGGCTTTTTAGCCGCGGCCTTCTTGGGCGCTGCCGCTTTTTTCGCGGGGGCCTTCGCCGCTACGCCGCCGGCCTTCGCCGCGCGGGGCTTGCGCGGAGCCTTGGCCGCTGCGGCCTTGGGCTTCGCCGCTGGGGCCGCGGACTCGGCGGGGGCTGGAGCGGGCGCGGCGCCGGCGTTCGGTACATCACTCATTGCTGAACCCTCCTTCTGGATTCTTTGTCGGGCGCCGGCTTTCCCGGCCGCCTGTTTATGCCTTTTCGACGCCGGAGTCTCCGGCGTGATTTTCTTTTCAAGGACCTCGTACTTCTTCGAGGCCGCCTCGGCGGCGACTGGATCGAAGGTCCTTCCCTGCCATCCGCGTGCACGGAATTCATCGAGGGCGCGGTCCACGAGGCCGTTCTGCGCCGCGTCCGCGCCCACCGAGACGATGGCGACGGCGAGATGGCCGAGGCCGCAGCGAAGGAGACTCGTACGCCTGTCTTCCTCGTCCTTTCTCGCTTCGTGCGAAAACAGCCACGCGAGAAACTGTTCCTCGACCGTGAGGAGGCCAGCGTCATCCAAAGGCCTTGCGACCTTATCGAGAAGGCGCTCGAGTTTTTCGTGGACCTTCCGGTAATCCTGGAGAATCGTTTCGTCGATGAGCTTCTCCTCGACGAGTCTGATGTCCAGGAAACCGACAAGATTCCTCTCAGACATCGCGCTCCCTCCTTTCATTATTTTCGGCGCTCGCCCCAATTGTAGCAACTATTTTGAAACGCGCAAGTGCGACTTCGAATTTGTCGCTTCGATTGAGGAGAATCCTCGTCGCTTGCCCTCTCGATCGCGATCATGGGAATATCATCGGTATGTTCAAGGTGGGAATCAACGACGGCCTGCGCGAGTTCGAGGTCCCTGGGGGTGCTTCGCTTCTCGCCAGTCTCGCGGACAAGGGCATATGGTTGCCGTCGATCTGCGGCGGATCCACTTCATGCGGCGAGTGCGCCTGTCTCGCGAGAGGAAAATTCGCCGAGGCCTCGTCGGTGGAGCGGGCCTTGCTCGGTGCAGATCGCTTCGCGCGGGGCATGAGGCTCGCCTGCTCCGTCTCCGTGGCCTCCGACATCGAGCTATGGATCCCCGACGAGGTTCTCGCCCTGAGGAGGCGCTCCGTCCGCGTCGCATCGATCAGAAGGCTCGCCCGCGACACGCGCGAAATCGCGTTGGAAGCGACGGATGCCCCCTTCGCCTTTCGTCCGGGCCAGTATCTCCGGGTCTTCATACCTCCGCACGGAGGACTTGCGGAGGGCTTCCAGCGCGCCTATTCCTTCGCTTCGCCTCCGGGCGGAACGAGCGCTTCGATCATCGTACGGCGCACCCCCGGCGGGCTCGCGAGCGTCTGGCTCCACGATGCCCTCGCGGTCGGCGACGCTCTCGACATCGTCGGCCCCTTTGGCGCTTTCAGTCTGCCCGTAGGCTCCTCCCGCGTCGTATGCGTAGCCGGCGGCACGGGACTGGCGCCATTTTTCCCCATTCTTGATGCGATGGAGGTCTCGGGCGAACTCGCACGACGCGGGCTCGATCTTGTCTTCGGAGCGAAGGAACGAGTTGATCTTTTCGGGCTTTCGGAGCTCGAGGGTCTCGAAAAACGGGTATCGAATTTCCGCTTTTTGCCCGTGCTCCAGGAGCCCGACGAGGCGTGGCGCGGAGAAACTGGCCTCGTAACCGACGTTCTCGAGAAGCTTCTCACCGAGGCTGGCGACGCGGCAAAGGGCTGGAAGGCGGCGATCTGCGGCTCGCCGGGAATGGTGAAGGCCTGCGAGAGGCTTCTCGCACGTCACGGAATTTCGGGAGAGGCGGTGCGACGTGACAGTTTCGCGTGAGCGCCTCCGCGACGGGGCGCGAGTCCTCACCTTCGTATTCGAGCGCTTCGGCGAGCACGAGTTGGCGAACCACTCGGCGGCCGGAGCCTACGCATTCCTCTTATCCGCGACGCCAGCCCTCCTCATCGTCGCGGCCCTCGCCGGCCCCTTTCTATCGCTCTTTCATGGCGGCTCCGATGTCTGGGCAGGTTTCGTGGCGAAAGCCTTCGGGAATCTCACGACGCCCGAACGCCTCAATCGCATCTTTTCACCGGAGGTAGGGGCCTTGGCTGGAGCGATAGCCTCGGTCTCCCTCGTCTGGGCGGCGCGGCTCTTCATTCTCACCGTGCAGCGAGGGCTCCGCGTCGTGTGGGGCGTGTCCCCCCTCGAGAAGCCGCTTCGCGACAATATCCTCACCTTCGCCCTCGAATTCGCGGCCCTCTTTATCGTGATCCTCCTCCTCGCGGCAGGCGAGGCCTTCAGCTTTTTCATCGACTACCTCGCGCCGGGCATCGATTCGCCGGACCGTCTCTTTTCCGCCATTCTCACGAGGGGGGCGCCGACTCTCATCCTCTTCCTCTATTCGTTCTTCACCTATCGCTACATTCCCCCGCAGGGTCCTCGCCCTCGAATCGCGGCCTTAGCCGCCCTGACCTCCGTCCTCGTCTATGCCTTCTTCGCGACCTTCCTCTCCTGGGCCATCGATCGTACGCATTACGATTTGGTCTACGGCGTACTCGGCGGACTCGTCGTCCTCCTCCTCAAGGTCTGGCTCTTTTTCACGGTCTACTTCTATTGCGCCGAGCTCGCCTTCATCCTCGAGCGCTACGACTCTCTCCTTTTCGCCCGCTTTATCCGGGCGGCCCGGAAGGAGGGCAATACGGCGCGAAGGGGGCTTTTCGGCAGGCCCGAAAGACTTCTTGCGCGCTATGGTCGCCGCCTCCCGTCGGGTGAGGTCATCTTCCACAAGGGGGACGGGGGCGAGGATGCCTTCTTCCTCCTCGAGGGCGAAATTGACGTATGGCTCGACGAGGGAGACGGCATATCGCGGGTGTCGACGATCCACGCGGGCGAACTCTTCGGGGAAATAGCCCACCTCATCGGGGAGCCGCGGACAGCGACCCTCGTGACCGCCACAGAGTGCGAGGTGGTGACGCTGCCGCCCGAAATCTTCGACCGCCTGCTCGCGACCGACGCCCTCGTATCGCGGAGGGTCATCGATCTGCTGTCGCGTCGCCTCAAGGCCGCCAACATGCGCCGCGAATCGCTCGGCGACGGGGTGGATTGAGCGATGAGGTCGCCGCGCGGACACTGGCGACGCGCACGCGCGGACACTTGAGACGCGCGAGGGCTCGGCTTACACTGAATTCGAGGGGATGCAGCGATGATCAATTGGAATGCGGAACTCGCCAAGCGACTTGCCTGCGGCGAAGACGAACGGCGGGGCCTCGGTCCCCTCATCAGGCGCTTCATCGATCTGGCGCGAAAGGCTCGCAAGGAGGGCTTTCTCGCCCTCGAGGCCGAGGCCGCGCAGACGGAGGATCCCCTGCTCAAGGTCGGGCTCAGGCTCGTCGCGGAAGGCGTTTCGGGCGACGATCTCGAAGACATACTCGCCACCTATCTGCTCGCCAACGACGAGAAGGGCTGGCCCTTCCTCCGCTCCTGCGCGACGGTCGAGGGGCTCGTTTCGCTGGCGGCGGGCGACGAGAATCCCATCCTCATCCGCAAGCTCGTCGCCTATTACGGGGCCGATCGCGCCCTCTCGCTGCTTCAGGAACTCGAGGGGCAGCCCTCGTGATACGGGCCATCACCGAGGCGGTTTGGGACGAGATTGCGAGGCCGGCTGGCGTATCGCGGCAGAAAAAGGATGCAATTTTCGAGCTTGCCTGCCGCGTCGCGGCCATCGCCGAGCGCTCGCGCGATTCGGGCGGGGCGAGTTTCTCCAAGGATGCGGCCGACGAGAGGCGCAAGCTCCTGCGCTTCGGACTCGAGCTCCTCGCGGAAGGAGCCGACGCTTCCCACATCGATTTCGCCTTCAGGCACTCGCCCATCACCCTCGAACTCGACGCGGGCACGAAGCTCGAACTTGCGGCCGTGAGAGCGGGCCTGGTCGCCCTGGCCGGGGGCAAGCATCCTTCCTTCGTGCTCCGGCGCATGACTGCCTATCTCGGCCCCGAGTACTTCGACAAGGCCGGCGAATGGCTCGCAGAGAAAACCAAGAAGAGAAAGCGACGCGACCAGAGTCTCCTCGTCCCCGGAGACCTCCCCGACCTCGTGCGCAGCCTCGCCCTCGACCCTCGCTCGCTGGAGCGCACCATCCGTTCGGCGGGTCGCTCCCTATCGGTGGCGGCCCTCGCCGGCTGCGCGCAGGAAAGCGTCGACCTCGTGGCGGGGTTCTACGGCCACATCGGCGCCGCCGCTTTCGAGGACGACGCGGCCTTTCAACGCGGCAAGCTCTCGGGCGACGAAATAGGCCAGGCCCAGAACGCCTTCGCCGAGGTCGTGAAGAACCTGGAGGCCGAGGGCGAGCTCGAGCTCGGGCCCGAAGACGAGTTCGCGAACGATCCCGCCTTCATCCACGAACTCACGCGCGCGGTGATGGCCCTGGACGAACGCACCCTTCGCACCGTTTTCAAGGAAGGCGATAGCCGCATCCTCGCCCTCGCGATGCAGGGCCTCGAGCCCCGCGCCCACGAGCGCATCCTCGGCCTCCTGCCCAACCGCGTCGCCCGGCGCCTCCTCGACGCGGTGGACGACGCCGCCATCCTGCCGCGACGCGACGTCCTCCTCGCGGGCAAGACCCTCGCTGAGGCTGTCCTCGCCAACGCGGCCCTGCGAAAGTCGGGCCCGAACGAGGCCCTCGCCAGCTTCGAACGCGTACGCGATTGGGGAGAGTCGCCTCCGGCGCCGCAGTAAAGTCGTCTACTGCGGGGCCTGTGGGCTACTCCGGTCGGGCTCGAGGTTTTCCAACGCTCGCGGGCGGTGGAAAACCTCACGCCTAGGATCGCGAACGATCCTACGCGACGAAGCGGTGCTTCAGCCCCATCACATCCTTATAGACGATGACGCCGAGGTTGCGCCTCTCCTGGTCGAGGATTGGCAGGGCGCGGAAGCCGTAGCGCTGGAAGAGGGCGTGGGCATCCCTTAGGGTCTGGCCGGGCTCCAGCCCCACGACGACGTCGGTCATCACCTCGCCGAGGCTGGCTTCGTTGTCGGCGATGAGGAGTTCACGCACGTCGACGACGCCCGCAACCTCGCCGCCCGCGCCTTCGACATAGACATACATGGTGACATCCTTGTCGCGGGCGATGCTCGGGTAGTTGTCCTCGACCCAGCCCACCTTGGTGTCGGCCCCGAGCATGATGTAGCGGTCGGTGGCGTAGTTGAGGATCGATTCTTCCTGTTGGTCCATTATCGCGACAATCTTGGCCCTGTCGTCCTCGTCGAGAAGTGCGAGGATGTCCTTTTTCTCGTCCCAGGCCAAGACGGAAAGGATGTCGGCGGCCTGTGGCGGGGTCATCTTACCTATGAGATTCGCGGCGCGGTGGTCGTCCAGGGTGGCGATGATCTGGCGCTGGACGTTGGGCTCGATCTCCTCGAGGGTATCCGAGGCCTCCTCGGCGTCGAGCTGGCCGAAGACGGCGTCGCGTTGTGGCGCGTCGAGCTCCTCGATGATGTCGGCGAGGTCGACGGGGGGCATGTCCTCGATCTGCTCCTTGAGGGCCTTGAGCTTGAGGTCGCCGGAAAAACTCCCCAAGCTTTCGGGGAGGGGCTGGACGTAGGACCAGGAGACGAAATCCTCCTCGATGCCGAGGAGGTCGGCGAGCCAGCCGAGGCGAAGGCGGCGGTAGAGGCCGCGACGGCCGAACTCGACGTCGGTGAGGTAGATCTTGCGTGTCGCGTCGACGCGGAGGAGTTTGACGTCGAAGACCACCGAAACCTCGCGGTCCTCGAGGTCGATGACCTTCTTGTCGAGGACGAAGTCCTTGAGAAGCACGGCGCCGTCGGGGACGGGAACCTCGTGGCGCTCGAGTTTTTCGACGCGCACGCGAATGCGGCGCCGGTCGATCTCTTCGATAAGGTCGGCGTCGATGACGAGATCGGGCCGGCCGAAGCTGCGTTTTGCCACGAGGGTGGTCATATGGGGGATCGCGGCGAATTCCACGATCACGCAATCCTTGAATTTGCCGAGGGCACGGCCCGTGGCCGCGTCGACCACCCTGGCCTTGAGGAGTTCTGAGAGGAGGAAGCTCCTGCCCGAACCTTTCCTTTCGCCATTCAATGTCGTCATGTTTCGCCTCCCTTCACAACAGGGTCACGAACTTGTAGGCGAGGAGGCCCACAAGTACGAAGAGATAGACGCGCAGGGCGAGGAGGGCGAATTTCGCCGCCGGGCTGGCCTTGATCCTCGGCGTCTTGTACTTCCGCGTGATCTCTCCCACCTTGGCGAGAAAGCCTTCCCTTTTTTTCGACTCAATCATACCGGCCTCCCTTGGGCGAAGAGATGGGGGAATAGGGCGCTCAGCGCGTAGAGCGTCGAAAGGGCGATGATGGCGACGACGATCGTCGTGACGATGATGTTCTGCAGCTTGGTGTTCCTGTACTTCGTGCCCATCAGCGACTCGTCGTTGAGGAGGAGGAGGAGGAAGACGAGGGCGGCGGGAAGGAGGGTGACGGCGACCACCTGCACGAAGAGGGTGATGAGGACTAGCGGCGCCCCGGGAATGAGGACGACGGCCCCCGCACCGACGAGGAGGGTGAAGTAGAGCACGTAGAAGCCCGGTGCTTCCTTGACCTTGCGGTTGAGGGAATGGGCCCAGCCGAAGACCTCGCCGAAGGCCCAGGAGCTCGCCAGCGAAATGCAGATCGCCCCGAGGAGGCCCGCGTCGAAGAGGCCGATGGCCATGAGGCGACCGACCAGCGGATCGTGCTTCATGATGGCGACGGAGGCCGTGGCGGCGTCCTGGATGGGCTGGCCGCGGAGCTCGGTGGCGGTGACGATAATTATGAAGATCGCCACGAGGACTGTCGCGAAGGCCCCGATGAGGGTGTCGAGGCGGCCGCTCTTGA
>Ga0307375_10005836_pt1 | contig 11474 bp, 10 predicted proteins | sample TR1MG_FD_202531 | JGI IMG/M metagenome (GOLD analysis project Ga0307375, IMG submission 202531) | Soil microbial communities from Risofladan, Vaasa, Finland - TR-1 | ecosystem: Environmental > Terrestrial > Soil > Coastal area > Acid sulfate soil | place: Finland: Risofladan, Vaasa | collected... | reverse complement strand
AGTCCAAAGGCCCGTGAATCCGGCACCAACTATCACCAGATCAGCCGTGGTGGCGCCAATTAAGGCCGAATGGCTCTCCGGCTCTAATGGATCTTCTTCCATCCAGTAGAGCGTCGGTTGCACGTCAGCAAGGTGTCTTAATACAAATGGGTCGATGGTGGCCATCGTTGGGTCCGGCAACTAGCCGGAGTCACCCCTTCACTCAAGTTTGGTGACCCCGGGTCCTCCGGAAGTACACCCCACGGTGTGATCGGGACGACCCGATCGTTATCCGCCGTAGCTGAGGCCAGGATATCCGAGATGACGCGAATTAAGCCAGTTTGCGCCTACGCCTTGAACTGATTAGTTGTGAGATCACCACGAGCGTGAGCGCAAAGAGAAACATTGCGGTACCGATTACGTTCACCTGCGGTGGAATTCCTCGTTGGGCGGCGCCCCAGACAAACATCGGGAAAGTAACGGTCGAGCCAGCGTTGAAGTTCGTGACGATGAAATCATCGAACGAAAGAGAGAAGGCAAGAAGAGCCGCACTTACGATCCCCGGCATGACTAACGGCAAGGTAATCCGCCTAAATGTCTGCCATTCATCTGCATAGAGATCCATGGCGGCCTGTTCCAGTCGCGGATCAAGGCCAGCCAGGCGAGCTTTGACGGTGACGACTACAAAGGAGATGCAGAACATTATGTGGGCGATCAGAATGGTCCAGAAGCCGAGCGGGAACTTAATCGCAACAAAGAGCGTGAGTAGCGAGGATCCCATTACAACTTCAGGTGATGCCATCGGTAGGAAGACCAATAAGTTCGTGACTGCTCGGCCGCGGAATTTATGACGGACTAGAGCAAAGGCCATCAGGGTGCCAATAAATGTCGAGATAAGTGTCGACAGCAGGCCGATCTTCAAACTGGTGCCTACGGCATTACACATATCGCCAACTGCGCAAGGGTGTAACCAGTTGTTCAAAGTGAACTTGTCGAAAGAGTATGTAAGGCGTGATTTCGGCTGGTTGAAGGAGAGCGCCATAACCACAAAGACGGGGAGGAACATGTAAATCAAAACGAGGATTCCAATAAGGAGAATCAGGTGACTCCGGAACCACACTCCTGCCCGATGGATTCTGCTCGCTGATTTCAGATCTCTTCGCGATTTCGTGGCAACCCTGTTTGGAGTAGTCGTCGACATCAGACCAACTCCTCTGTTCCTGCTCGGCGCACATAGATAACAACGAGCACCACAATGATGGCCATCAACATGAATGACAGCGCCGCAGCTAGCGGATAGGCCAGACGAACAAGGAAGGCGCTATCGATGATATTTCCGACCATTGAGGTTCGCGCACCTTGTCCGAGAAGAGTTGAATTTATGTAATCGCCGGAAGCAGGAATGAAGGTCAGCAAGGTTCCTGCCACAACCCCGGGCATCGATAATGGCACGGTTACCTTTCGAAATCCGGTAAACGCTGACGCATACAAATCGCTCGACGCCTCAATCAGACGCGGGTCGACCTTCTCCAAACTCGCATACAAGGGCAAGGTCATGAACGGAAGAAAGTTGTATGTGAGACCAGTTATTACCGCAATCGGCGTCGCGAGAATCCGGCCACCAGGGCTTAGCAAGTGAATATCCCGCAAGAAGTGAATGAAGGTTGAGTTGTCGCCCAGAATCGCAGTCCAAGCCAGCGTTCGCACCAGGAACGAGGTGAAGAAGGGAGCAATGACGAGAACTAGTAAGAAGTTCTTCCACTTACCGGATTTCAAGGCGATTGCATAGGCCAATGGATACGCAATTAGGAGGGCGCAGACCGTTGCGATCCCCGCGTAGGTGAACGAACGTAGGAATTGCGGATAATACTGGGAAAGGGCATCGCTGTAATTGGCGAAATGAAAGGTCATTTGATAACCGGCGTCGAGGCTCCCGGTCGGGTCGTAAAGACTTGTTGCCGCAAGATTGAACATGGGGGTGATAAAAAAGACTGCCAACCAGAGAATCCCAGGGATTAACAGTGCATACGGCAGCCAACGACGAGATTTCACGAATGCGCCTCGCCCGCTCCGGCTCCCGCACCGACATCTTGAGTCGCGTCGAGAGCAAATGTATGCGCCGGCTCCCACGAAAGGTTCACCGTCTCACCCGGCCTTGCGCCCGAATTTTGCAGATTCTGCTCAAATACCATCAGTTCTTCGCCCCAGGTGGTCTTGATTAGATACTGAGTTGATACACCGATGTAAGAAGCGTCGGTAACGATCCCCGAAATCACATTGGCGCCCAAGGTTGGCTGGCCCGCCAACGTAATGTTTATCTTCTCCGGACGAACTCCGACCCAGAGCGAATCTGAATTTGTTGATGTGCGAGATCGTGGCACCCTGATCCGATTTCCATACAGGTCTACGCCGAGGTCGTCACCTCGGTCGACGACATTTCCAGCAATCAGATTGGATTGTCCCAGGAAATTAGCCACAAACGTAGTACGTGGATTCTCATAAAGGTCGGTGGGAGTTCCCATTTGCTCCACCTTGCCTGCGTTCATCACCGCGATCGTGTCTGCCATCGTCATGGCTTCTTCCTGATCGTGAGTGACATGGACGAAAGTTATTCCAACCTCAACTTGAATCCGCTTCAACTCAATCTGCATTGCTCGCCGCAATTTCAGATCAAGTGCACCTAGCGGTTCGTCTAACAGCAGCACTTCCGGCTTATTGATCAGTGCTCTGGCGACAGCAACACGCTGCTGCTGCCCACCGGATAGTTGCGCAGGCATTCGCCTCGCGTAGCCATCCAATTCAACCAGAGACAAGATCGACTCCACCGGCGCCTTGACATCTTTGATCCCACGTCGACGAAGACCAAACGCAACATTTTCAAAGATGTCAAGGTGCGGGAAGAGTGCATATGACTGAAAGACGGTATTGACCGGACGCCGATAAGGGCGTTCGTACGAGATGTCCCTCTCACCAATGAGTATCTGACCGGAGGTTGGCTCTTCAAGCCCAGCGACCATTCGGAGCGTGGTCGTTTTTCCGCAACCCGAAGGGCCAAGGAGGGCAAAGAAGGAACCCTTTGGGATTACCAGGTTGAGGTCATCAACCGCCGTAAAGGTCCCAAACTCTTTAGTTAGATGGACTAGTTGTACGTCCCCGCCAAGTGATTCTGATTGAGCCAATTTTTTCAGCCACCCGATACCTTTGAAAATGCATCTTGGTACTTGCTCTCCGTCGCTGCATCAAGACCCATGAAGATGTGCGACTTGGCCAACGTCGCGGCCGATGGGAAGATAAGTTGGTTGCTGGCCAACGCAGGATCAATCTTTGCCGCCTCAGCCTTGGCACCCTCAACCGGACAGATGTAGTTCACGTACGCCGCTACCTGTGCTGCGACCGCTGGGTCGTAGTAGTAGTTCATCCACGCTTCCGCGTTCGCCTTGTGAGATGCCTTGTTCGGGATGAGCATGTTGTCTGACCAGAGGGTCACGCCAGCATCTGGAATCGTGTAGTTGATCTTTGGATCCGCGAACTGCAGCTGCACAACATCCCCAGACCAGGCGATGCAAGCGGCGATGTTGCCCTTGGCCAGATCTGGCGCATACTCGTTGCCGGTAAATTTCCGGACCTGTCCAGAGTCGACTGCCGCCTGAATCTTTGCCATAGCTGCATTGAAATCTGCGTCGGTGAAATTGGCTGGGTCCTTGCCCATTGACAGCAGCACCAGGCCAACTGTGTCGCGCATTTCGGTCAGCAAGGTGACCTTGCCCTTGAGGTCTGGGCGGGTGAAAAGTTCGTCGATGTCCTTAACCGGCGTGGTCACGTGCTCGTTGTAGGCGATGAGCGAAAAGCCGGACTGCCAAGGTGCTGAGTAGTCACGGTTGGGATCCCAAGGCGGTGACTTCAGCGCGGCGGCGAGGTTGGCTTCGACGTTCGGGGTGTTGGCATGGTCAACTTTCTCAACCCAGCCAAGTCGAATCAAGCGGGCTGCCATCCAGTCGGTCATGACGATGAGATCGCGCCCGATTGGCTGGCCTGCGGCCAACTGGTTTCGAATCTTCCCGAAGAAAACGTTGTTGTCGCTCACGTCTTCGGTGTAGGTGACCTTAATTCCAGTCTTCGCGGTAAAGGCATCAATTGTTGGGTGATCCGACTGATTCTTGGAATCAACATCGATATAGAGGGGCCAGTTCGAAACGATCAGCGTCTTATCGGTAGCAGACAAGTCCGTGACGGTTGCTCCGGCAGCCGAACCGGTCTTGGTACCCGCCGAAGTTCCACAGGCTGCAAGAAAAGCGGCGATACCAACTGCGCCGGCCCCTCCGAGCACGGCACGTCGGGTCGCCTGCGCCTTAATGAATTGGGCCAGTCCTGGAACTGACTCTGGGATCTGCGTCATCTCAATTACCTTTCGTCGTAGCGCGATTTTCAATGGCGAAAATCGTGCGGTGCCAGTCTTTCCTTGCCTTACCTGTGTTTTCATTCATGACATGTTTTAAAACTGTGTACTCCTGCAGTGAGTACGCGCTCATGTCCTTGCCGAATCCTGAGGCCCCAAAGCCACCGTGAGGCATCTCGCTAACAATCGGAATGTGATCATTAACCCAGACCGTACCGGCTCTTAAGCTCCTTGTGACAATTCCGGCTCGATATATATCCCTGGTCCATACCGAAGCGGCCAAACCATAAGGCGTATCTGCGGCAAGGGCCAAGCCTTCTTCGTCCGAGTCAAATGGCAAGGCCACGAGAACCGGTCCGAAAATCTCATCTTGAACAATCTCTGAATCTTGTCGAGCTCCAGTGATCAGGGTGGGTTGATAGTAGGCGCCGCTCGACAACGATCCGGATGGAGCGCGGCCGCCGGTATGAACCTTCGCGCCGTGGGTAAGCGCGCGCTCGACAAAACCATGAACCCGATCGCGATGTTGGCTCGAAATCAACGGACCCAGGTCAGTAGCGAGATCCATTGGATCACCTAACTGGATGCCTTCAAAAAGGGCCGTGACGCCGGCAATGAAATCTTCATAAAGTGGACGTTGAACATAGGCGCGGGTGGCTGCCGTGCAGTCCTGGCCACCGTTGATCAGGCTCGCCGCAACCGCTCCGTGGATCGCGGCTTCCAGATCGGAATCGTCAAAAACCAGGAATGGTGCCTTTCCGCCGAGTTCGAGATGGATCCTTTTGGCGCTCTGGGCTGCAATTTGCATTACTCGTCTACCGGTCGAGGTGGAACCGGTGAAACTCACCATGTCCACGTCTGGATGAGACACCAGAGCTTCGCCTGCCTCCCGACCGGATCCGGTAACCACGTTAATAACACCATCGGGGAACCCGGCCTCGGTGGCGGCCTGAGCAAACATTACGGAGGTTATGGGGGTCAGCTCGGATGGTTTCAAGACGATCGTGCAGCCGGCGGCCACCGCGGGAAGAATCTTCCAGCCAGCCATCTGCAGGGGGTAATTCCATGGCGCAATTGAACCAACCACACCAGCGGCTTCACGCCGAAGACTGGAGGTGTGATCTGGTGAATACTCGTTCTGGGCTTGGGCCGAACTATCTCTGGAAACCCCGGCGAAATATCGGATGTTATCGATCGTCCCCGGTAGATCGAAGCCGGTGGACAGCCGGATCGGTTTGCCCGTCTGCTCAGACTCCACCCGGGCGAACTCGGCTGATCGATCTTCCAGGATCTGCGCCAAATTGTGCAGCGCGTTGGAGCGAACTACCGGCGATGCGCTAGACCATTCGGGAAAGGCTTTCTTGGCGGCACCCACTGCATTATTGACGAGAACAGAATCTGCGGCGCGAAATGTCTCAACGCTCTGGCCATTGGCCGGGTTGATCACGGAGAGTTCTCCGCCACCGCCGATCGCTGGCTTCCCGTCAATCCACTGCATATTTCTGCTGCTCAATTCTCTGCGTTGGACGAGGGCTATTCGTTGATGTTCATCATGACGTGTTTGATTCTGGTGTAATCCTCAAACCCATACATCGAAAGATCCTTGCCGTATCCAGAGTGTTTAAAGCCACCATGTGGCATCTCGGCGACGAGTGGGATATGGGTGTTGATCCAGACGCAACCGAAATCAAGACGCTTGGCCATTCGCATCGCGCAGCCATGATCCTTGGTCCAAACGCTTGAGGCCAGTGCATATTGGACGCCGTTCGCATAGCTCAGCGCCTCTTTTTCGTCGCTAAATTTCTGCACGGTAATTACCGGACCGAAAATCTCATTCTGGACGAGTTCGTCATTCTGCTTAAGGTCGGCAACGACGGTTGCTTCCAGGAAGAAGCCTGGCCGATCTACCCTTGACCCGCCGGCGACGATCGAAGCATGCGATGGCACTCGCTCAATGAGACCGGAAACCCGGGCTAGTTGGTTTGCATTGTTAACTGGGCCGAAAAGCACGTCCTCATCTGGTGCTCCAGTTAGCGCAACAGTCTTAGCCTGTTCGGCTAGCAGGGCCACAAACTTGTCATAGGCCGGAGCCTGTACGAGGACTCTCGTTCCAGCCGTACAGTCCTGGCCGGCGTTGAAGAAACCAGCGATTGCGATTGCGGCCGCTGCTGCTTCTAGATCTGCATCGGCATAGACGATGACAGGTGCGTTCCCGCCTAATTCAAGGTGGACTCGCTTAACATCTTTGGCCGCCGAGGTAGCTACCTCCATGCCGGCTCGCACCGAACCAGTGATGGAGACCATCTGCGGCGTTGGATGCTCCACAAGAGTCCGACCAGTTGCCCGATCGCCGCAGACTACGTTGAAAACACCAGCCGGCAAGTGCTCTGCCATAACGTTGGCCATCCAGACCGTTGATGCCGGCGTGGTATCGCTGGGCTTGAGAACTACGGTGTTACCGGCGGCGATCGCCGGCGCCCATTTCCAGACCGCCATCATCATTGGGTAGTTCCACGGAGCGACTTGGGCTACGACACCGATCGGCTCGCGACGAATCATTGAGGTGTGGCCGCGCATATATTCCCCGGCAGATTTGCCTTCCAGCATCCGCGCAGCGCCAGCAAAAAATCTAATCTGGTCCAGCATCGGTGGAATCTCTTCAGAGGTGGTCAATGACAGGGGCTTACCGGTGTTCTCACTTTCGATCGCCACCAATTCATCGGCCCGCGCCTCAAAGGCATCTGCGATCTTGAGCAGTGCCCGCTGGCGTTCGCTTGGAGTCGTCTCGCGCCACTGTTCAAAAGCTGCGGACGCGGCGCCCATGGCTAGGTCAACATCGGCCTGATCCGAAATTGGCGCAGAGGCGTAAGCCTGTCCCGTTGATGGATTAATGATTTCGGCCTGGGCACCTGACTGAGAGTCGACGTACTTGCCATTGATGAAGTTCTGCAGTTTCCGGGACACAGGTCTATCTCCTTAAGTGGTGCGAGAGTGTGCGCAGCGTACGCCCTTGAGTGGTCGATTTGATAGTACATCGGTCACTAAACTATTGATTTCGAAGCATTTTCGCTAAAAATCTACGAAATTAGTTGCCAAATGCCAGCAAAACCGGCATCCTCTTAATATGGCCGCACCTGCAATCCACCGAGTGTCCGAGAAGGACCGTCATCTCCGGATGGCCATTGACGACGTTTCAAAGTCCATTATTGAACAGCTCCAGATCGACGGCCGTAAGTCCTACTCGGCAATCGGAGCGGTCGTTGGGCTCTCCGAAGCCGCCGTCCGCCAACGCGTACAGCGCCTGATCGAATCCGGGGTTATGCAAATTGTGGCGGTGACCGACCCGCTAACCGTTGGCTTTTCTCGGATGGCGATGCTCGGCATGAAAGTTGACGGCGACCTTCAGAAAGTCGCCGACCAACTTGCCAGCTATCCAGAGGTCGACTACGTGGTTGTTACCGCGGGCGCATTCGACGTGATGGCCGAGGTCATCTGCGAAGACGACGATCACATGCTTGAACTACTTCAGCGCATTCGGAACATTCCGACTGTCAGAGGAACCGAGAGTTTCATCTACTTGAAACTCCGTAAACAGCTATACAACTGGGGAACAAGATGACTACCACGCCACAATACGTTGTTGAAAATTTCAGTGACAATCTTTCAGATCGCGCACAGAAGCATCTTTGGATGCACTTCACGCGCATGTCCACCTACCACGAGGGCGCATCAGTCCCGGTTATCGTGCGCGGCGAAGGTCCTTATATTTACGATGACCGAGGCCGACGCTACCTCGATGGGCTCTCTGGCCTCTTCACGGTCCAGATGGGTCACGGTCGACAGGAATTAGCTGAGGCCGCCGCTCGTCAGATGAGCACCCTTGGTCATTTCCCCATCTGGTCCTATGCCAACCCGCCAGCAGTTGACTTAGCCGAACGCCTGGCGCACCTGGCCCCAGGAGACCTCAACCGAGTCTTCTTCACAAGCGCCGGTGGCGAAGCCGTCGAGAGCGCGTTCAAACTCGCAAAGCAGTACTTCAAAATGATGGGTAAGCCGATGAAACACAAAGTCATCAGCCGCTCCATCGCCTACCACGGGACCACCCAAGGCGCTCTTTCGATTACCGGTATTCCGGCAGCCAAACAGTTTTTCGAACCACTCGTACCGGGAACGCTGAAGGTACCGAATACCAACTTCTATCGCGCGCCAGAGCATCTGCGCAATGATGAACATGCCTTCGGCATGTGGGCAGCAAACCGGATTGAAGAGATGATCCTTTTCGAGGGCGCAGATACTGTTGCTGCGGTATTCGTTGAGCCAGTCCAAAATTCAGGCGGTTGCTTTCCACCTCCCCCGGGATACCTCCAGCGAGTCAGGGAAATCTGCACCAAGTACGACGTAATCATGGTTGCAGATGAAGTCATCACCGCCTTCGGACGTATCGGTGATTCGTTCGCCAGCCACCGTTACGGAATCAAACCCGACATCATCACCTGCGCAAAGGGAATGACAAGTGGCTATGTGCCTATGGGCGCGATGATCGTAAGCGATCGGCTCTACGAGCCATTCCGCAAAGGCACCAACTCATTCCTCCACGGATTCACCTGGGGCGGCCATCCAGTTGGGGCCGCAGTTGCAATGGCCAACCTTGACTTAATGGAGAAAGAAAAGATCAACGAGCACGTGCGAGCCAATGAGGGCGCACTCCGCTCGACTCTAGAGAAGTTGAAGGATCTGCCAATTGTTGGCGACGTTCGAGGAGCAGGCTTCTTCTACGGAATCGAATTAGTCAGGGACAAGAACACCAGGGAAACCTTTACGGCCGACGAAAGCGAGCGACTTCTACGGGGTTTCCTCTCAAAGGCCCTCTTCGAAGCTGGGCTCTACTGCAGAGCAGACGATCGCGGTGAACCTGTCATTCAGATCGCACCACCACTGATCTGTACTCAGGAGCATTTCGATGAAATCGAACAGATCCTGCGTAGCGTTCTGACCCAAGCGTCGGCAATTCTCTAAGCGAGCCTCAAAAAGATGAGCGAACGGACGCGGGTGCGCCGGCTGCCCAAGAAGGCAGTCGGTGACCGCTCCGTTCTAAATTCGATCCTAGATAGCGCTCTGATCGCACATGTGGCAATCATCGACGGTAACCAGCCGTATGCGATCCCGGTTGGTTGCGCGCGCGATGGAGATCGCCTGCTTATGCACGGCTCGAACGCCTCAAGGCTGTTCAAACTATTGAGTTCCGGAGTGCCTTGCTGCGCCAGCATTACCCTGCTCGATGGAGTGGTGCTGGCCAGGACGTCGTTTGAATCTTCAATGCACTACCGAAGCGCCATGATCCTTGGAAGTGCAGTGACCCTGTCCGGAGTCGAAAAAGTAGAAGCATTGGAAGTACTTACTGAACATTTTCAACCAGGGCGTCTAGCTGAAATTCGGAAATCTAACGACAAAGAATTGAGTGCCACAACCGTTGTTGCACTTTCACTAGACGAGTTCAGCATAAAGATTTCAGCTACTGACCCTGAAGATCTTCCAGAAGATCTGAGTACGCCAATCTGGGCCGGAGTCGTGCCAATGATTCACAAATGGGGAACGCCGCGCGCTGCCGGAGACCTAGAGCCGGGAATCGCGCCCCCGCAGTACTTGGCCAACTGGCCCACTGGGAGGGCGTAAATGAAAAATTATCGTGGTTTATCACTCTGGCATGACACTTCCGGCGAAGAGTTCACGCCCAGGCGTCAACTCGATGGTGACATCGAAGTGGACGTCGCCATCGTCGGAGCCGGATTTACCGGCCTATGGAGTGCGTATCACTTGCTGAAGTTTGACCCTTCACTAACGATCGCAATTATCGAATCACAAATTGCCGGTTTTGGCGCAAGTGGACGTAACGGTGGCTGGGCGTCGGCCATCTACCCAGTTTCTAACTCGCGGTTAACAAATGAATCCGGCCCTACATCTGCGCAGGCGATTCGAAGCGCCCTCGTTGAATCAATCGACGGCATTGAACAATTCTGTACAGACCACGACGTTGATGCGGATTTTGTTCGTGGCGGTCGAATCACCGTCGCGCGCACCAAGGTGCAGATGCGTCGCCTTACCAAAGAAGTGTCCGACGACGCCAGATACGGAACAGAGAGCGAACTCCTGGGCAGAGCCGATGTTCTTTCTAGGATTGATATCGAAGGCGCCATTGGTGGGTCATTTGATCCGTCTTGCGCGCGCGTTCATCCAACAAAGTTGGTGCGGGGCCTCGCCCGCGTGGTGGAAAACGCCGGCGCAGTTATCTATGAGCGGACGCATGCCAAGTTGATTGAGCCGCATCTAGTAGTCACCGATCGCGGCCGCGTCCAAGCAAAATTCGTTATTCGAGCAACTGAAGCCTTTACTCCTGCGATAAACAGAGGGAGCGCTAAGCGCGAACTAGCTCCCGTCTATTCGCTAATGGTGGCGACCGAACCGCTTCCCGCTTGGATCTGGGATCGGATTGGCCTTCGCGCTTATGAAACATTCTCAGAAGCGCGGCACCTGATCGTCTATGGACAGCGCACCGCAGATGATCGCCTGGCAGTTGGTGGCCGAGGCGCACCTTACTTTTTTGGCTCCAAGATCAGGCCGTCCCAAGACCGCGACCCCAAAGTGCATGAAGCATTGCGCAATCTGGTCCGCGACTGGTTCCCTGAGGTAAAAAACCACCTCTTCACTCATGCCTGGGGCGGTCCGCTTGGCATCAGTCGGGATTGGCATCCGCAGGTAAACCTGGATCGGAATACTGGGCTGGCCAGCGCTGGCGGTTATGTTGGTGACGGTGTTACGACGACTTACCTAGCCGGAGCCACCTTGGCCAGTTTGATCATGGAGAAAGAGAATCACTTCACTCGCCTGCCCCTGGTTGGCCACAAATCCAGACTCTGGGAGCCCGAACCAATTAGGTGGCTGGCTGTCAACGCGGGCCTCTTGGCTATGTCAGTCGCCGACCGCGAAGAATCTCTTACCCGGCACTCGAGTTACATTGCCAAAGCGATGGCACCGCTTCTCGGGCATTAGCGTTTCCAAGAATCAGGAAGCAGGATAGGCAGCATGAGCCAAATACAACCGC
>Ga0307375_10005835_pt1 | contig 11475 bp, 13 predicted proteins | sample TR1MG_FD_202531 | JGI IMG/M metagenome (GOLD analysis project Ga0307375, IMG submission 202531) | Soil microbial communities from Risofladan, Vaasa, Finland - TR-1 | ecosystem: Environmental > Terrestrial > Soil > Coastal area > Acid sulfate soil | place: Finland: Risofladan, Vaasa | collected... | reverse complement strand
TGTTTCGCAACGCCATCATGGCCCTCGAGGCCGAAAGGGGAGGAAGTCTCTTTTTACTCGGTCGAGGGTATGGATACCCGAGGTAGAGCCATGCAGGAGCCATTGCCGAGACTGGCGCGATCTTGGCACCGCATGAAACACAACGGCTGGCGGTCAGCGGCAAGACGGGCAATTACTCTTCGGCACGACCGGGGAAGAGCAAGTGTGTGCCTATTGACTGTGGGCGGCGAAATGGCGACACCTTTTTTTCGACACCTTTTTTTGAAGCATCGCGGCGAAATCGGCCTGCGACTGCCCCAGCTTGATCCGGGCTTCAGTGGCCTGGCTCACGTGCACCGTGAATTTGCGTCCGCCGCCGGCTTTGATCTCCCGGATAGCTTGGAGCACTTCCGCCACGATATCGTGTTTGGCATCGCGCTCGAGGATTTCCTTGCTCAGCTTCTTCATGACTTCACCCATCTTCAACAAGTTCAACCGGACTGCGCCCTCACGCCGCCTGGATCACAAACTCACTGGCCGTGGCCACTGGCCGTACAGTCCGCAGGTCCCGCTGCATCTCCACCAGCCCATAGCGCTCCATCGTCTTGAGCGTACGCGACAGATTGCTGGGCGCACGCCCGGTGAACTCCGCAAGCTGGCTCAGTGATTCGGGCTTCTGCTCCCTGATCACGCGCAGCAACGCGCGGTTGTCGTCGGACAATACTTCGGCCAGCGAGCGCATGGAGGTGAACCAGATCTTTGGTTCTTTGGTTCGTTGGGGCGTGGCCGATGGTCGCCACGCGCAACGGCCAGCGCGCGGGCGCGGATGGCTTGCCGGGACGCGATGCCAATGACCATTTTCTTCATGCTGTTGTTTCCTCGAGTATGCGATCGACCTCGCGGAGAATTGAAGCTGCGGAAGGCAGGTCAGCCTCCCTTGCTCAAGCCGCCTCCAGCACCTTCCGCACGATCTTCGGCGCTGCGACTGTCACCTTCAGCAAAGCCTTCGCCGCACCGCTTGGCTCGCGGCGTCCCTGCTCCCAGTCCTGCAGCGTGCGCACCGATACGCCAAGCATCGCGGCAAAGTCGGCCTGTGACAGACCCAGCTTGAGCCGCGCCTCGGTCGCTTGGGTGACCTCGACATGGAAAACACGGCCGGTACGGCCCGCCTTGATGTCGCGAACCGCCGGCAGAACCTCTTCGCCGATATTGCGCTTGCTGTCGCGCTTGATCAGCTGCGCCTCAGTCATCTTCGCCATGAACAAACTCCTCTTTCCAAGCCTTCAGTAGATGCGCCGGAATGGTCTCCCTTGCACCTTTGCCATAGATGGTAATCAGCCAGATCCGGCCATCGCGCAGCTTCACGTATGTAGATGACGCGAAGACCACCGCGCTTACCCTTGCCCGGCAGATGCCAGCGCAACTTGCGGCATGAGCCCGAACCGGGGATCAGGTCACCGGCTTCCGGCCACTGCGGCAATGCCGCTTGCAGTGCGCCGTAACCTTCATCGTCAAGGTAGTCATAGATGACTCGCTCGAAGATCGGCGACTCGATGAACTCGATGAACTCGAACATGGCAGACTCCCTTCCGCCCGGAAACTATACGGCATTGCCGTATGCGCAGCAATGCTGTAGAAAGACCCTCAAACCATCGGCAACTTCAACCCCATCTCCTTCGCACACTCGATAGCCACCTCATACCCCGCATCCGCATGCCGCATCACCCCGGTCGCCGGATCATTCCACAACACCCGCGCAATCCGCTCGTCCGCCTCGGCCGAACCATCGCACACAATCACCACCCCTGAGTGCTGCGAATACCCCATCCCCACCCCACCGCCGTGATGCAGCGACACCCAGGTCGCGCCACCGGCCACGTTGAGCATGGCGTTGAGCAACGGCCAGTCGGATACTGCGTCCGAGCCATCCTTCATCGCCTCGGTCTCGCGGTTAGGTGACGCGACCGACCCCGAGTCCAGATGATCGCGCCCGATCACCACCGGCGCCTTCAGCTCGCCGTTGCGCACCATTTCGTTGAAGGCGAGGCCCAATTTGTCGCGCAGGCCGAGGCCGACCCAGCAGATGCGCGCGGGCAGGCCCTGGAAGCTGATGCGCTCCCTGGCCATGTCGAGCCAGTTGTGCAGGTGCTGGTCGTCGGGGAGGAGTTCCTTGACCTTGACGTCGGTTTTGTAGATGTCTTCCGGGTCGCCGGACAACGCCACCCAGCGGAACGGGCCGATGCCGCGGCAGAACAGCGGGCGCACGTAGGCGGGCACGAAGCCGGGGAACGCGAACGCGTTGGTGAGGCCTTCGTCCTTGGCCATCTGGCGGATGTTGTTGCCGTAGTCGAAGGTGGGGATGCCCTGGGCGTGGAACGCCAGCATCGCCTCGACGTGGATCTTCATCGAGTGCTTGGCGGCGTCACGGGTGCGCTGCGGATCGTTCTTGCGGCGTTCGAACCACTGCTCCACCGTCCAGCCCATCGGCAGGTAGCCGTTGAGCGGGTCGTGCGCGCTGGTCTGGTCGGTGACCGCATCGGGGCGCACGCCGCGCTGGACCAGCTCGGGCAGGATGTCGGCCGCGTTGCCGAGCAAGGCGATGGATTTCGCCTCGCCGGCGGCGGTGTATTTGGCGATGCGCGCCAGCGCGTCGTCGAGGTCGCTGGCCTGCTCGTCGACGTAGCGGGTCTTCAGGCGCATGTCGATGCGGCTCTGCTGGCACTCGATGTTGAGGCTGCACGCGCCGGCCAACGACGCGGCCAGCGGCTGCGCGCCGCCCATGCCGCCGAGGCCGGCGGTGAGGATCCACTTGCCTTTCAGGTTGCCGGCGTAGTGTTGGCGACCCATCTCGACGAACGTCTCGTAGGTGCCCTGCACGATGCCTTGCGAGCCAATGTAGATCCAGCTGCCGGCGGTCATCTGGCCGTACATCATCAAGCCCTTCTTATCGAGCTCGTTGAAGTGCTCCCAGGTGGCCCAGTGCGGCACCAGGTTGGAGTTGGCGATCAGTACGCGCGGCGCATCCTTGTGCGTGCGGAACACGCCGACCGGCTTGCCGGACTGCACCAGCAGGGTCTCGTCGTCGTTCAACTCGCGCAGCGAACGCAGGATCGCGTCGAAGCACTCCCAGTTGCGCGCCGCCCGCCCGATGCCGCCATACACCACCAGCTCGGCCGGGTTCTCCGCCACTTCCGGATCGAGGTTGTTCTGCAACATGCGGAACGGCGCCTCGGTGAGCCAGCTCTTGCAGCTGAGCTCGGTGCCGCGCGGTGCGCGGATGACGCGGGTGGTGTCGATGCGGGTGGGGGCGTTCATGGATAATTCCTGTCGGTACGGCAAGGCATGAGCGCCGATTATGCGGCGGTGGATCCGCTACCGCCATCGCGCCTTGCCACGTGCTGCCTGCCAGTTTCCATGACCGTCCAGGAGCCATCCGCTGATCCGGGTCGGCGCATGCATGGATGACGCGCGTTGGAGTAGAACTGGTCTTAGCAACTTTCGTACCGCCCTGACTTCGCACAGCACGTTCGTGCCGCTCGTCACGAGCGGCCATCGATTATTGCTCGCGGATGGTTTGACCACACGCAGCCGAAGGCACAGACTGCCTGCGGGGACTACCGGGTAGACCGTCGCAAATCACTGCGGAGAGTCAACCATGCGTAAAAGAATCTCTACGAACCCACTCGCGTTCATCGCCATGATGCTCGTCGTCGCTGGCGCCGCGCAGGCCTCGGACAAGAAGGCGCCGACCGATGCGCATCTGATCGCCAGTGCGATGCGTGCTGCACCTGCGCACGTGGCCAAGCATGCGACGATCGTCGCCATGGGCGCCGACGGAAAGATGCGCACGTTGCGCCAAGGCACGAACGACTTCACCTGTATGCCAGACAACCCGGCGACACCGGGCCCGGACTCGATGTGCATGGACAGGAATGCGCTCGCCTGGGCTAGCGCGTGGATCGCACACGAGACCCCGCCGTCGGGCAAGCTCGGATTGATGTACATGCTCGAAGGCGGCACCGATGGGAGCAATACGGATCCCTATGCCGCCAAGCCGGCAGCGGGCAACCACTGGATCAAGACCGGCCCGCATTTCATGATCGTCGGCGCGGATCACAGTTTCTACGATGGCTATCCAAAGGGTGCCAACCCGGACACATCCGCACCTTACGTGATGTGGGCCGACACACCCTATGAACACCTGATGGCACCTGTCAGGTAATGCGGCGCCATTGATCACGGAGACGGGCGATCCATGACCGACTGACGTAGATGGATCGACCCGTTGGTGAACCTGCGCCAGCCCCTGTCCGTGAAAACCGTTCCTGCCGCGGGAATACGCCGCGACATACCTGTCCGAAAACGGCGAGTGCACCGCCTGGCGCAGTGCTAGCCTGCACGCATGCCAGAAAGCCACGCCCGCGCCCTGCCCGATCACCGCGTCTGCGAACAGGCTCGCCTGAGCCGCGACGCGCGTTTCGACGGCTTGTTCCTCACCGCCGTCACCACTACCCGGATCTATTGCCGCCCGGTGTGCCCGGCCCCCGCGCCGAAGCCGTCGAATGTTCGCTATTACGCAAATGCAGCGGCGGCCGAAGCGGCCGGGTTCCGGCCGTGCCTGCGCTGCCGGCCAGAGCTGTCGCCGGGCAATGCGCTGTGGAAACGCGGCGAACATGCGGTGGCGCGCGCACTGAAGCTGATCGACGCCGGCGTGCTGGCGGAGCAATCGCTGGATGAGCTGGCCGCGCGCGTCGGCGTCGGCGCACGTCAGTTGCGCCGACTGTTTGTGGAACACATGGGCGCGCCACCCATCCACGTGCACACCACGAACTGCCTGTTGTTTGCCAAGCAACTGCTGACCGAAACCACGATGCCAGTGACCGAGGTGGCGCTGGCATCGGGCTTTGCCAGCCTGCGCCGTTTCAATGCGGCGTTTGCGCAGGCGAACCGCATGCCGCCGCGTGAATTGCGCCGGCAGCCGTGCGCACCGCTCGGCGAGGGGCTGATCCTGCGGCTGGGTTATCGACCGCCGTACGACTTCGACGCGCTGCTGGCGTTTCTGCGCACCCGCGCCCTGCCCGGTGTTGAGCTGGTGGATGAGCATGCGTATGCGCGTGTGTTCGGCAGCGCAGACGCGCCCGGCTGGTTGCGCCTGAGTCCGTGGCCCGACAACGCGCATGCGTTGCGACTGGAATTGCACGGCGCCTCACCGGCGCAACTGCTGCCGCTGGTGACGAGATTGCGGCGCATGTTCGACCTCGATGCGGAGCCGCAGGCAATCGCCGCCACGCTGGGCGCCGGCGGCGTGTTGAAGCCGCTGTTGCGATTGCGACCGGGCCTGCGCCTGCCCGGTGGCTGGGACGGTTTCGAGATCGCGGTACGCGCGGTGCTGGGCCAGCAGGTGAGCGTGGCCGCCGCGCGCACACTGGCGACACGCATCGTGCAGCGCTGGGGCGAGCCGTTGAACGCGCCGCCGATGCCGGGGCTGGAACGGCTGTTTCCCACTCCCACGCAACTGGCCGGCGTGGATCTGCGCGAGATCGGCGTGACCACCGCGCGTGCGGCCACGATTCGAGGCATCGCGCAGGCGCTGCTGGATGGCCGTGTGAATTTCCATGTCGAACAACGGCTCGATGAGTTTGTCGCCCGCTGGGTGGCGTTACCCGGCATCGGCGAATGGACCGCACACTACATGGCGATGCGTGCGCTGAGTCACCCGGACGCGTTTCCCGCGGCCGATCTGATCCTGCGCCGGGTGGCGGCCGGCGACGGGCCCGAACTGAGCACGAAGGCACTGACCGCGCTGGCGGAAAGCTGGCGGCCCTGGCGCGCGTATGCAGTGATGCATCTGTGGCGCCAAGCCAGCGATGCGACGCCAGCGAAACGGGGCAAACCATGAGCGTGGAGGCGATCTGCTACGACGACATGCCCAGCCCGGTCGGGCCACTGCGGCTGGTGGCCGATACGCACGGCCTGCGCCAGATCTGGTTTGAACACGAGCGGCATCCCAAGGCGATGGTCGCCGATGCGGTGCGCTCGCCGGACGGGGTCGCCTTTGCACGGTTGCAGCTGACCCAGTATTTCGCCGGCGAACGGCAGGCGTTCGAGCTACCGCTGCACCCGCTTGGCACGTCTTTCCAGTTCGAGGTATGGCAGGAGCTGGCACGCATTCCGTATGGCGCCACGATCAGCTACGGCGAACTGGCGCGCCGCATTGGCAAACCCCAGGCGGTGCGTGCGGTGGGCGCAGCGAACGGGCGCAACCCGCTGCCGATCGTGCTGCCGTGTCACCGCGTGATCGGCAGCGACGGCAGCCTCACCGGTTTCGGCGGCGGCCTGCCAGTGAAGCAGCTGCTTTTGGCTCTGGAAAATCGCATCGCGCGAGGCGACCTGTTTTCCGTCCCGGCTTGACTGGCATGCCGTCTGCCCCGCGCCAACGATTCGCCCCGGCAAGCGCGGCGATGCCTGTTTTCAGGGCGCTCGGGCCGCGCCTGCCTTTTTGCGCCTTGCACCGGAATGGCCTTTCGACTTCACCACACGCGGCGCGCGCCACACCATGTACACGTTGGCGCGCTGGTAGTGCGAATCCGGCCGCACCGTGGACTGGTGCTCGAAGCCGACGCTTTCATACAGCTTCACGGCAGGCGCCAGTTTGCTGTTGGTCTCCAGGAACAAGGTCTTGCTGCCACGACGGGTGAATTCATCGATGGCCGCCTCGATCAGGCGACGGCCGATGCCCAGGCCTTGGTAGCGATCGTCCACCGCCATCTTGGTCAGCTCGAGGGAATCATCGTCCTCGTTCTTGAGCGCGCAGGTACCCACCACCACATCGCCCAGCAGGGCGAAAAACACTTCGCCGCCGGCATCGATGATTTCCCCTTCCGGATTCGACAGCACCCGCTCGTCGATCTCCTCGATGTAGAAATACTTGCGCAGCCACTCGGCATTGAGCCGGTGGAAGTGCTCGCGCAACGCCGGCCGGAACGTGACCACGCGTACCGCCTCGCGCTGCAGCGCGAGGGTGCGCTCGGCAATCTCGTCCTGGATCGGCGACTCCAGCAGCTGGGCAAACGCCGTCAACGTGCCCAGCACATCGATACCGGCTTCGCCGCAATGTGACTCCAGCACTTCATGGATGGCGCGCCAGGCCGGCTTGGCATCGCGCAGCGCCGCGTCGGCTTTCGCGGTGAGGCCCAGACGCCGCAAGCGCTTGTCCGCCACGTCGACGTTCACCACCAGCCAGCCGTCGCGCACCAGCTTGTCGGCGAGCTGGCTGACGGCGGAATGGGTCTGACCGATCGCCTGCGCAATCTCGCCGACGCTTTGCGGGCCGCGATCATGCAGCAGCCGCAGCAACGGAAACCAACGCCCTTGAACAGCGATTCCGCTGCGCTGGTAGACCTCGTCCGCGATCGCATACAAGCGCTCGCTCATCGCCCGCATCCGGCTGCCCAGCGCCACCAGTCCCAGCTCGCTCACGAACTCCATGGGTATTTCCGTCATTATTTATGTTAGCGCTAACATAGATTCGCGACGACAATCTGGCAAGGCCCCGCAACGGTCAATCAGAAGTGACTCACCGCTGCCGCGACCTCGCCCATTTCGCCAGTGCAATCGAAGGCTCCACCCTTCCGCTGGCGCTACCGACGAGCGGCGCCCGAAAAACCCGTTTGAGGCGCTGCAACCTGGCTCAGCGACTGTGCGCCGAGGCCGGAAATGGCTGTGGCATCACGCGAGGCAGCGCGGACTGGTCACGATAACGATCGAGTTGGTCCTGCTGAGCCGCACGATCACGGTCGCGCTGCGCCTGATCCGCCTGCTGCAGTTGCTTCTGCAAGCGGGTGTCGCTGGCGCCCGGAAGTTTGGCCACGTCAGCCACCGACTGATGCAACTGCTGCTGCAACTGGCTCTCCCGCAGTTGATCACGCACCTGTTGCTGCTGCACCGCCTGTTGGAACGCGCTATTGGACGACGCCATCACTCCTTGAGGCGTGCCGCCGCCTTGCCATGCCAGCGCCACACCCACCGGTGCCAGCGCCAACGCACCGATCAGCACGCATCGAAACATGGGTCCGGGCATTGGCATTCGTGTATTGGTCATCGACCTGCGCGATCATGTGGGAATATCTTGTCGGATCGTAAGGCTTCGTCTATGAAAATCCTGTTTCGCCTGCTGCTCTGTGCACTGTCTGCAGCCACCGTCAGCTGTACCCACCTGCCGCCGTCCTCCACTCCACCCTCGGCGGCAGCGGCCAGCGCGCCCGCACCGCTGCTGCTGATTTCGATCGATGCCTATCGGTATGACTACGTGGAACGCGGGCTCAGCCCGACCCTGAGCATGCTGGCAAAAAGCGGCGTGCGCGCGGTATCGATGCAGCCGTCGTTTCCGTCGCTGACCTTTCCGAACCATTACACCCTCGTCACCGGTCTGCGCCCCGACCACCATGGCATCGTCAACAACACGATGTTCGATCCCAAGCTGGGCAAATTCTCGTTGGGCAACCGCAAGGCGGTCAGCGACGGGCGCTGGTGGGATGCCGCCACACCGATCTGGGAAACCGCCGACGCGCATGGCCTGCGCACCGCGACGATGTTCTGGCCCGGTTCGGAGGCCGATATCCATGGCCACCACCCGGATTACTGGAAACCCTATGACGGCCGCATGACCGCCGATCAGCGAGTCGGCCAGGTGCTGGCCTGGCTGGACCTGCCGCCGGCCCAGCGTCCCCGCTTTCTGACCCTGTACTTCGACGCCGTCGATCATGCCGGTCACGACTTTGGCCCCGACACACCGCAGGAGGACACGGCCCTGCGTGATACCGACGCCGCGATGGCGCGGCTGGTGCAAGGCTTGAAGCAGCGCGGCCTGTTCGACAAGATCAACATCATCGTGGTCTCCGATCACGGCATGGCCGGCGTGCCGCTGCAGAACAGCGTGCTGATCGACCAAATGATTCCGCTGAACCAGGTGCAGACGGTGAGTCTTGGCATCGTCGCCAGCTTCAATCCGAAGTCCGATACCGACACCGCACGCGCGCAGTTTGCCGCGATCGAAAAGACCCTGGAACAGCCCCAAGCGCACATGCAGTGCTGGGACAAGACCCGGGTGCCCGCGCGCTACGTGTATGGCCACAACGCCCGTGTGCCTCAGTTGGTGTGTCTGGCCAATGTGGGCTGGCGCGTCACCACCACGTCCTTCCTGGCGAGGCACAAGGGCCACGTGAGCATCGGCGACCATGGTTACGACAATGCCAACCCGCTGATGCAAGCCATCTTTATTGCGCACGGCCCGGCGTTCCGGGTGGACGCGAAGGTACCGGCATTTCCGAATGTGGACGTCTATCCACTGATGACGCACCTGCTGGGCATCCCTGCTGCGGCGAACGACGGCAGCTACGACGCCGTCAAGGACATGCTCAAGCCGGCGGCGCGCTGATCGCTCTGCTGGATGGGAAACGGGGAACGGGGAGCGGCCGAAAGCACTCGACCGTCGACTTCGCCAAAGATTCGGATCGGTTCTTTTGCGGAGCCCAGGCCGCCACCTCGCACCACGCCCGGCGTTCCCCGTTCCCCGTTCCCCGTTCCCCACCCTACGGCATTGCGCCCTTGCTCATCGCCATCGCTGGCGTGGTCACGTTGGCCAGCGGCTTGAGTCGGAACAGGCCCAGCGCGATCACCAGGCCGGCCAGCACCATGGCACCAACGAAGATCGTCACGCCGTTCCAGCCGTAAGCCGCGTAGAACAGCCCGCCGCCCGCACCGGCAATGCTCGAGCCCATGTAATAGGAAAACAGGTAAACCGACGCAGCCTGCGCCTTGGCCTGCCCCGCGCGACGACCGACCCAACTGCTGACAATGGAATGGCCGCCGAAAAAGCCGAAGGTAATCGCCACAATGCCGGCGATGATCAGCGGCAGCGGGCGCAACCAGGTCAGCCACACGCCCACCAGCATCAGCGCGAACATCGTCCACAACACCCGCCGCCGCCCCAGTCGACCGGCCAGATGCCCCACCCAGGTCGAGCTGAAGGTGCCGATCAGGTATACGCTGAAGATCAGCCCGACCACGGCCTGGCTGAGGTTGTACGGCGCTGCCAGCAGGCGGTAACCAATGTAGTTGTAGACCGTGACGAAGGCGCCCAGCAGCAGCGCACCCTCGGCGAACATCCACGGCAGGCCCGGATCGCGGAACACGCAGGCGAACCGTCCCAGCAGGGTCCGCCCATGCAGCGGCCGCCGCACATGATGCCGCGAGGGTGGCAGCAGGCGCCAGAACATCAGCCCCGCCAGCAAGCCGACCAGCGCCACCACGCCCACGCCGATGCGCCAGTTGAAAAAGTCAGCCAGCACACCGGTAATCAGCCGCCCGCTCATGCCGCCGATGGCGTTGCCACTGATATAGAGCCCCATGCCCAGGCCGATCGAATCGGCGTGCATTTCCTCGCTGAGCCAGGTCATTGCCACCGCCGGCAGGCCGCTCAGACTCAAGCCCAGCAAGGCGCGCAGCACCAGCAGGTTGGCCCAGCCCGGCACCAGTGCGATCAGCAGCGTCAACACCGCCGAGGACAGCAACGACAGCGTCATCACCGACTTGCGCCCCCACGCATCGGACACCGCCCCGGCGAACAGCATCGCGAACGCCAGCACGCCGGTGGTCAGCGACAACGACAAGGCGCTGGTAGCGGCGTTTACGCCAAAATCGCGGCTGAATTCCGGCATCAGCGGCTGCACGCAGTAGAGCAGGCCGAATGTGGCAACGCCGGCCGCGAACAAGGCCAGGTTGGCCTGGCGGAACAGCGGCGTGCCATGGCGGATCATCGGCGCTTCGGCGGATGAGTCACGGCCCATCACGCCGGCTGGCCGTGCAGCAGGTGGACACCGGCCACGGCGGTCACCACCACCAGCCCGGACAGACTGATCCGGTTCGCGTGCCGCTCGACCACCGGGCCGCGCGGATACCGTCCCAGCGTGAGCAGCCACAGCAGCACGAGGCCGATGTTGAACAACAGGATGCCCCACACCAAGTCGACAAGCATGCTTTCAAGGAAGAACCTCAGGACCGCTGCGATGACTTCGTGCATGGACTGGTGGCGTCCGTTCCGTGGGTGGCGTCGCCGGCATTCTCCCTGCCCGGCCCGGCAATGACCAGTGGCACCGCCGGCATGCCAGGATAACCTGTCAAGTTGCGGATTTCGGACGACGGAATGCTTTCCGATTTTCGCCCTTCCGCCCTCCATCGCATGGGAAAAGAAGTGCGACGTACTCTTGCCGTGCACCCGAACGCAGGCACCGGCAGGAAACGCCGAACAGGCCTATAGTCCGCACGCTGTCGCCGCGAAGACTGGAAAATCGCCGGGCCAGTGGTTGCTTGCGAGCTTCCATGTGGGGGATACCGTGCCAGACACGGGAAGGCGTCCCGCCGCGGCTACAGCGTTCCACCTTTATCCAGCCGCACCATGCTCTTCTTCCGGTTCATCCCCGCTCGCGCGGGGAACAC
>Ga0307375_10005834_pt1 | contig 11475 bp, 11 predicted proteins | sample TR1MG_FD_202531 | JGI IMG/M metagenome (GOLD analysis project Ga0307375, IMG submission 202531) | Soil microbial communities from Risofladan, Vaasa, Finland - TR-1 | ecosystem: Environmental > Terrestrial > Soil > Coastal area > Acid sulfate soil | place: Finland: Risofladan, Vaasa | collected... | reverse complement strand
GGGCACGCCGCCGGCGATGGCGCCCACGCGCTCGGCGATGAGCGACTCGGCCATCCCCGTGGTGCGGAGCGTGCGCGACCGCACCACGCGGTCGCCCGCGACGCGCGCCCGGATCAGTGGCAGGAGCGTGTCGTCGAGCATGCCGCGCATCTCGCGCGGCACGCCGGGGAGCATGGCCACCCAGCGGCCGCGCTCGTCCTCGAGCCAGATGCCGGGGGCCGAGCCGTGGTTGTTGCGCAGCTTGGTGGCGCCCTCGGGGATCATCGCCTGCTGGCGGTTGGCCGGAGGGATCTCGCGGCCGAACCGCGTGCGCCAGCGATCGGCCATCCAGGCGAAGTGTTCCTCGTCGAACCGCATCGCGCGTCCGAAGATCGCGGCAATGGACGGCTTGGTGATGTCGTCGCTGGTGGGCCCGAGGCCGCCGGTGGTGATCACGGCGCCGGTGCGCTCGAGGGCCTCGCGCACCGTGGCCGCGATCAGCGCCCCATCGTCGCCGACGGTGGTGCGGCGCTCGATCTCGACGCCGATGTCGGCCAGATGCCGTGCGAGGTGCGCGGCGTTGGTATCGACGGTGAACCCGAGCAGCAGTTCGTCGCCGATCGTGATGAGTTCAATCTTCATGCCCAGGCGTCCGTTCGGGTTCCGGGTGACGCATCAATCTACTCGGCGAACAGGCATCCAGAACGGAGGGGATGAACACGATGATTCAGGATTGACCGGATGCTCCGGATACTCGATGGGGGCTTCGGGGCCGGTCACCGCAACGCCGCCCCGAACCTCCGGCGCACGCGCCGTCATCAGGAGCATCCGAACAATCCGGAGCATCCGGCCGAACCCCTCCGTTCCTGATGCCAGCCCGGCGCGACGCGAGGTCAGCGAGGGGCGCTGCCGAGGAGGCGCCCGAACCGGCTCATGTACAGCCAGAGCGAGTAGAGCGTGAGCACCGTGGCGCCCACCATCATGAACACGCCCACGAGGCCGTTGAAGTAGGCGAAGTAGCGCCAGGCGTCGGTGGCCCAGTGGCGGTTCATGGCCACCGTGGCGATGAAGAACCAGAAGAACGACGACCCCACCCAGACGAGCTGCATGGCCGTCTTCCACTTGGCGGGCCCGATGGCGCTGATCACGACGCCGCGGCTGCGGGCGATCTGGCGGAACACCGACATGAACGCTTCGCGGCCGAGGATCGCGACGGGAATCCACCACGGCAGCCCGATGAGGCCGAAGGGGGTGACGAAGGGGAACGCGGCGAGGCCGCTGGTCTTCATCACGGCGCCCACGGTGCCGATCACCATGGGCGTGTGCAACGGCGAGAAGAGCGACGCCGAGGTGCCGGAGCCGGTGAGCACGAACATCGGGATGAGCGTGGCGACGATCAGCAGCTTGTCGGCGAACGGATCGAGGAGCCGGCCGAGATCGGTTTCCTGGGCGCGGGAGCGGGCCAGGTAGCCGTCGATGTAATCGGTGATGGCGGCGATGGTGAACAGCGCCCACGCCGTGAACCGCAGGGACGAGGAGCCCGAGAACGGCAGCCAGGCGATGAACGGCGCCGCGACGATGCGGCCCGCGGTGAGCCAGTTCGGAAGATTCACCGGCGGTCGGGGCTGGTCACGCGAGGGACTTGAGGACGAGCTTGCTCACGGCGCGCAGCGTCTCGAACACGCCGTCGCCGGTGATGGCCACGGCCTCGAAGTACGTGGCGCGCTCCATCCACTCGCCGGTGGGCAGCTGCTCGATGAGGTTCTCGCCGGCGTGGTAGGGATCGGGGGTCACGCGCTGGCGGGCCGGGTCGGCCACCTCCCAGCCCGGATTGAGCGCCGCCTGCAGATCGGCCACCGGCGACGCGTTGGGCAGGTCGCGCTTGTTATACTGAATCACGAATGGCATCTTCGTGAGATCGTACCCGTACTCGGCCATGTTGTCGTACAGGTTCTGCATCGCTTCCTGATTGGCTTCCATGCGTTCGAGCTGCGAATCGCCCACGAACACGATGCCGTCCACGCCCTTGAGGATGAGCTTGCGGCTGGCGTTGTAGTACACCTGGCCGGGCACCGTGTAGAGGTGGAAGCGCGTCTTGAACCCGCGGATCGTGCCCAGATCCACCGGGAGGAAGTCGAAGAACAGGGTGCGCTCGGTCTCGGTGGCCAGCGAGATGAGCTTGCCGCGGGTGTCGGGCTGCACCTTGCCGTACACGTGCTCCAGGTTCGACGTCTTGCCGCCGAGCCCGGGGCCGTAGTAGACAATCTTGCAGTTGATCTCGCGGGACGCGTAGTTGATCATCGACATGCTGTGGGTCTCCTTTACTGGAACAGCTTGTCGATCTCGTCGTCGGCGCCGGCGAGAATATTGGGAGCGGACGGCTGGCCGGCCGCACCGCGACCGAACACCGTTTCGAAGAGCCGCGTGAGTTCCTCGACCGTTTGCTTCATCTTGAGACGGACCAGTCCGAGGGTGGTGCGGTTGTCGAACAGCACGACCAGAATGACGCGCCGGGCGACGTCCGCCAGATACATGGACTCCTTCTCGCCCTGATGGAACAGCGAGTTGAAATCCGTTTCGCCGATCAGCTTGGCCAACTGGTCGTTGGCGCTGAAATCGGCCGCCGTGAGCGTGGCGAAGGTGGTGGGGTCGAACTTCGGCTGCTCGCCGACCGTGGCCACGAGCTGCCCGGTGCGATCCACGAGCAACGCGCACCGCGCACTGCTGTCCAGAAGAAAACGCTGCAACGCCGTGGTGATGGCGTTGAAGTCATCTTCGGTAAACGACCAGCTCGCTGAGCCAACGGGCATGGGATCTCGCCTGTCTATTCGAGGTACGCCTGCATCCGCTGCAACATCCGCTCGCCGCGCCGACGAAGCAGGGGCCGGGGCTCCCACTCCACGTACTCGGCCAGCAACCGCGCCGTCTGCACGCCCGGCCGACTGCCCAGCGAACCCAGCGCGGCCATCCGCCGCACCGCGCTCTCGCTGAACAGATCGTGCCGCGAGCGCTCAATCTGCGCGCCCCACGCCACCAGGCCAACCACCACGCCGCCGGCGAACCCGGCGATCATCGCCATCCGGTCGCGGCGGCCCATCACATCACCCGCCGGGCCGATAGCGCCCGGGCAATCGTCACGCCGTCGGCGTATTCCAGATCGCCACCCACCGGCAGACCCAACGCGATGCGCGTGACCGTCACGTTCGTCGCTCCCCCAGCGGCCAATTCCCGCCGCACCAGCAGCGCCGTGGCCTCGCCCTCGAGACTCGGGTTGGTGGCCACGATCACTTCCCGCACCTGCCCCTGCATCACCCGCTCCGCCAGCTGCGCGACCGTGAGATCGTCGGGCCCCACGCCTTCGAGGGGCGACAACCGCCCGCCCAGCACATGGTACACCCCGCGGAACTCCCCCGCTCGTTCGATGGCGCCGATGTCAGAGGCCTCTTCCACCACACACACCACCGTCTGGTCGCGCCGAGGATCGCGGCACACCGCGCACAGTGCCTCTTCCGTGAGGTTGAAGCACCGCGCGCATGGCCGCACCCGCTCGCCCAGCGTAAGTAGCGATTGCGCCAACCGGCGGCTCTGCGCCTCCGGCTGCTTGAGCAAATGGTAGATCAGCCGGAGCGCGGTCTTGCGACCGATCCCCGGCAACTTCGCGAATTCTGTGGCCAGCTCGTCGATTGCCGACACGTTAGAACGGCAGCTTGAACGGAAGTTGCAGTCCGCCGGTCAGGGCACCCATGTGCTCCTGCGCCTGGGCCTGCGCCTTCTTCTGTGCCTCCGTAACCGCCACCACCACAAGATCTTCCAGCATCTCGACGTCGGCCGGATTGACCACCGACGGATCGATCTTCAAGCTGCGCACCGTTCCGGTGCCGTTGACCTCCACGCTCACCAGACCGCCCCCGGCGGTCCCCGTGACGGTCATCTGCTCCAGTTCGGCCTGCATCTGTTGAACCTTTCCCTGCATCTCCTGCGCCTGCTGCAGGATCTTCATGAAATCTCGCATACGATCCACAACCGGGGTGAAGAGTTAAACTACCCCGCGTCGAGGGGGCTAAGCAAGCACGAAACGTCAGTCCACGACGTCCAGATCGAGCACGTCGATGGCGGCGCCAAGCAGGGGATTCTGCAGCCGCAGCTTGGCCAGCCGCTGGCTGCGGATCATCTCGTCGGTGAGCCGTTTGGGCGCCTCGCGCCCGGCCTCGGCCGACACGGTGATCCGGGCCACGCCGGTGAACCATTCGCGCAGGATGGCCACGACCTCGGCGCGCTTCTCCTCGATCACCTGGGCGTGGAACGGGTTGGGCTCGTCCTGCTGGATGGTGATCTCACCCCCGCCCTTGGCCGATACCGCCGCCGGCAGGCCGTTCTCGAGGGCCGTGGCCAGGACCCCCATGCCTGCGGCCCGCACCCGCTGCACCAGCTCGTCCCATCGCTCGGTGACGAGGTGGATTTCAAGGGGCACCGGCCGGGGCGCCGCGGTGGGCGAGGCATCGGCCAGGACCACCGGCTCGGGGGCGCGCGGGGCCGGTGCGTCGGCCACCACCACCCTGGTCGCCGCCGCCGGCGCGGCCGGCCTGGGCGCGGGCGGCGCGGCGGTGGCGGCCCGTACGGGTTCTTTCATGGACTCCGATTCCGCGCCGGCGGCCTCACGCCGAGGCGACGGGCGCGATGGCGACGGAGCGGCGGTTGACGCACGCGACGCGGCGGCCGTGGCGGTTCCCCCGCCCCCGCCCCCGCCCATGGCCCGGATGACGTCCTCGATCTCGACCGTCCGGTCCATGAGCGCAAACCGCACCAGCAACATCTCCACCAGCACCTGCTGCTGGCCGCTCTTGCGGAACTGCGGCTCCAGCTCGGCGGCGGCGCTCAGCATGCGCAGCAGGTCGCCGGTGGACAGCTTGCCGACCCGCTCGGAGAGCGCGCGGCGCGCCGCCTCCGAGACCTCGGGGGCGGTGCCGCCCAGCGTGATGGCGAGCTGGGCGCGGAGCATGTCGGCGAGTCCCGTGAGGAACACGCCGAAGTCCACGCCGGCATCGGCCACGCGGGCCACGAAGGGGAACACCTCGCCGCCGCGTCGCTCGGCGATGATATCGAGCAGGGCAATGAATTCGTCTTCGGGTACGAGCCCCAGCGCCTCGCGCACGCGCGCGGCGGTGAGCGTGCCCTCGTCCATCGAGAGCACCTGGTCGGTGAGACTGAGCGCGTCGCGCATGGAGCCGTCGGCGGCGCGGCCGATCATGATCAGCGCCTCGGGCTCGGCCGTCACCTGCTCGGCCTTGAGAATGATTTCCAGCCGCTCGCGGATGTCGCCGGCGCCCATGCGCTTGAAGTCGAACCGCTGGAGCCGGCTGAGCACCGGAGCGGCGGCCTGGGCGATCTTCTGGGGCTCGGTGGTGGCGAACACGAACACGACGCGCGGGGGCGGCTCCTCGAGAATCTTGAGCAGCGCATTCCACGCCTCGCGCGTGAGCATGTGCGCTTCGTCCACGATGTACACCTTGTAGCCGTGCTCGCCCGACGGGGCGTACATGGCGCGCTCGCGCAGTTCGCGGGCGTCGTCCACGCCGCGGTTGCTGGCGGCGTCGATCTCGACCACGTCGAGCGAGGCCCCGCCGCTCCAGATGCGCATGCAGGCCGTGCAGGTGCCGCAGGGCTCGCCGTCGGCCTGCTTGTTGTCGCAGTTGAGCGCCATGGCGAGCACCCGGGCGAGCGTGGTCTTGCCCACGCCGCGGGGGCCGCACAGCAGATACCCGTGGGCCACACGTCCGCGCGCGATCGCCCCTTTGAGCGTATTGGCGACGTGCGACTGCACCGCGACATCGGCAAAGGACTTGGGGCGGTACTTGCGGGCGAGGGCGATGGACACGAGGGGAGTTGGAGAGTCGGACAGTCGGGCAGTCAGACAGTCGGACAGTCGGACAGTCGGACAGTCGGACAGTCGGACAGGTGAAGGGGCGGAAAGGCCAGCGGGCTGCGTGTCCCAATCTACAGCCCGGGGGCATCATCGAAAGTGACGGACGACCGTCGGCGGGAAACAACGCGCGGGCGGCACCTCCCGAATGGGAGATATACCGCCCGCGCAGTGTCCCAGGCCTGACGAAGCGACGCAAGACACCTCATGCCGCTGCTGCCTTCGGGGCCCTGACGGAGTTAGAAGGCTCATGCCCTCCGGGGCCTGGAACGCCTACAAGTTAGCCTGTGGTGGAAGCCCCCTCAAGCCGGGAGTTCCCCGGTTTGCGCGCCGATCAGACCGAGACGAGCGCCTTGGCCAGCACCTGGGCGGCTCTGGTCACCTGCTCGGCCGACACGTCCAGATGGGTCACCGCCCGGATACGGGACGCCGACCACGCCGAGAGGAGCACACCCTGTGCGGCGCAGGCCTTGACCACAGGGCCGGCCGGGCGGCCGTCGGGCAGGTCCACCATGACGATGTTGGTGTCGGGCGGCACGATCGTGGCGCCACCTGCGCCGTCGACGATCCCCGCGAACTCACGCGCGTTGGCATGGTCCTCGGCGAGGCGCGAGACGTTGTTCTCGAGTCCGAACAGGGCGCCGGCGGCGATGATGCCCGACTGCCGCATGGCCCCGCCGAGCCGCTTGCGGATGCTCCACAGTTCCTCGGCAGCGGCGGCGGAGGTGGCGACGGCGGCGCCGATGGGAGCGCCCAGCCCCTTGGAGAAGGCGACCATGACCGTGTCGGCGTTGGCGGCGAAGTCTTCGAGCGGGACGCCGGAGGCCACGGAGGCGTTCCACAGGCGGGCGCCGTCGAGGTGCACGGGGACCCCGAGTTCGGTGGCAAAGGCGCGGATGGCGCGCATCTCGCTGAGCGGAACGATCGTGCCGCCCGCGCCATTGTGCGTGTTCTCCACGCAGACGAGGCTGGGGCTGGTCATGTGCGGCGCCCGGGGGCGCACCACGCGGCGCATGTCCTCGGCGGTGGCCACGAGGCCGGCCGGGGCCACGGGGCGGATCTGCGCGCCGCTCAGCGCCGCGGTGCCCGCCATCTCCCACTGGATGATGTGCGCATCCTGGTCGAGGATGATCTCGGTGCCGGGGCGCGTGTGCAGGTTCACGGCGGCCTGATTGGCCATCACGCCGCTGGGGAAGAACAGCGCCCGCTCCTTGCCCAGGCGCTCGGCCACGCGGCGTTCGAGACGCAGCGTGGTGGGGTCGCCGTCGCGCTCGTCGTCGCCCACTTCGGCGGCGGCCATGGCGCGGCGCATCTGGTCGGAGGGTTTGGTAACGGTGTCGCTGCGCAGATCGATAGGCGTCATGACGGGCGGTCCGGAATCACTCGGTGAGGACTTCACGCTGCAGGCGCCGGGTGCGCCGCAGTTCGTACACCTGTCCCACTTCGCCGCCGAGGATGAACACGATGGCGGCGTAGTACACCCACACCACGGCGATGACGATGGCCGCCAGGGCGCCCGTGTACACCGACGCCGCGTTGAAGTGGCGGATGAACAGGGAGAAGAGCAGTTTGGCCAGTTCGAAGAGGCCGCTGGTGAACAGCGAGGCCACGACGGCCGTTTGCCAGCGGACGCGACGGGCGGGCAGGTAGCGGTAGATGGCAAAGAACATCGCAGCCAGGAACAGGAAGGCGACGACGCGGCCCACGGCGTACTCGAGCGTGCCCATGACGTCCTTGCGCAGTCCGATGTCGCGCAGCACTTCGTAGCCGCGCGAGCGGGCGATGACGAGGTAGGCCGAGATGACGGTGTTGGCCACGAACAGGGCCGTGGACAGCAGCGTCATCTTGATATCGAACCACTTGCCTTCGATGATGCCGCGCGTGGCCTCGATGTCGAACACCTCGGCGAGCACGGTGCGGAGCGATGCGAACAGGCGCGTGGACAGGAAGAGAAAGATGAGGGCGCTCCAGATGCCCAGCCCGTGGTGCGCCTTGAGCGCGTCGTCCACGATGTGGTGCACGGGCAGGCCCAGGGCGTCGCTGTGCGCCGGCAGCATGCGGTCGATGACCTCGATGATCTCCGCGTTCGAGGTCGAGGGCGACAGGTTGAGCACGAACGTCACCCCGGACACGAGCGTGATGACGAACGGGATGGACGCCAGCAGCGTGTCGAACGCGACGCCGCTGGCGAGGAACAACACGTTGTCCTCGTACGCGTTGTCCCACATGCGCGCGACGTAGTCGCGCACCGCCCACCGCCGCTTGGAGAGGCCTGGCCCCATGGTCATGCGTCGCGCGCCGGTGGACGACACGGGTGCGCGGCGCGGCTATTCGTCGCCGTCAGCGTCGGGCGGCTCGACCCCGGCCTGGTACGCCGACTTGGCGGCGGCCAGCCGGCGCTCCAGGTTCTCGCGCGCCTCGTGCGCGGCAGCGCGCCCATTGCCCACGGCGCGCGTGACCTTGCGCTTGTTACGGCGCACGGCGGTGCGGGCCGAATCGAGGCCGTCCTCGACGCGGGCCCGCGCGCCGTCGTACGTCTCCTCCGCCTTGTCGCGCATGTCCTCCGCGAACTCGCGGGCGCGCAACCGGGCGCGGCGGCCCTGGCGGACGATGTCGCGCCGCGTGGCCTCGCCCGACTGGGGCGCGAACAGCAGCGCCACACCGGCGCCGATAGCCAGTCCGGCGAGAAAGGAAACGGCGCCGAAACCGGATCGTTCGATCACGATGGGCCGGTCGTCGCTGCGTGATTGGTCAGTCATCTGTGCCTCCCTGCATGAAAGGGACCGCCGCCGGCTCACTCGCCGGCGTCGGGGTCATCGGGCGCCGCCGCCACGGCCACCGTCTCGCCATCGGGCAGCGGGCGGTGGTGGGCGGGCGGCTTGACGTACGCGGCGACCTGGGCGGCGGTGCCGCCGATGGCCAGCTGTTCGAACAGGAATCCGAACTTGCCATCGTAGGCCGCCGCGAGCGTCGCCTTGACGTCGTCGGGCAGGTCCCACAGCTGTCGCTTGAACGGCCCCAGGGCCTTTTTACGAGTTTTATAATAGAACTGCTCGTCGGTATCGGTCGGCTTGCGCTCGCCCTTGGCGTTGGTGTCGAGCCAGGCGTAGATCTCGCCCCGCAACGCCGCCGGAAGATGATCGAAGAGCATGTTCTGGAAGTTCGTGGCGAGGTGGATCTCCGCCGTCTCCCGCTTGGGGAAATGGTGGAACGCGCTGTCGGGCAGCGTGGACGCTCCGTGCTGCACGGCGCCCGACAGTCCGTACTCGTCGCGCGCCACCTTGGAGAGCCGCTCCAGCGTGTCCAGATCGAGCTTCACGTCGGCAATCGACCCGTCGGCGAGCACGATGCCGCCGTGGGACGTGCCCGACTGCACGCTGATCTTCGACAGGCCCACCATGCCCGCTGGAATGGTGCGGTTGAGGCCGTCCATGTACGCCCGCAGCTCCTCCACCGTGCTGTTGGCGGTGCCGACCTCGCCGATCTCACCGCCCACGGAGATCGTGACCCCCGCCGGCTCGGCGGCGCGCACGGTCTTGAGGATGTCCGCGCCCACGTCGTAGTTCAGCCGCTGCTGCTCGTCGAGCGTGGGCTTGGAGATGTCCACGAGCGTCGACGTGTCGATGTCGATGTTGTAGAACCCGGCATGGATGGCTTCGTCGGCGAGCTGCTTGACACCCCCCACTTCGGTGGCCGCGTCGGCCGCGTACTTCTTGGCGTTCACCTGGAAATGGTCACCCTGGATGAACACCGGGCCGCGGAACCCTTCGCGCAGCGCCGCCGCCAGCATCACGGCCACGTACTCGGCCGGCCGCTGATCGGTATACGCGATCTCGGAACGGGCGATCTCGAGCAGGAACGCCCCCGCGTTGATGCGGACCGCGGTGCGGAAGATGGACCGCGCCGTGTCGTACGCCATGCCGCGCACATTGATGGCGGGCACGGTGAATCCGTGCACCTCGCCGCGACCGCGCGCCATGTACAGGTCCTGGATGGACGCCGGGCGAACGCCGACCGCCTGGCCCAGCTCCCAGATCATCCAGCGGGCGTGGAGCCGCTCCGCCTCACCACCGAATACGGCGGCCCGGACCAGCGTGTCCATGGCCGGGCCGGCCAGCGGATGGGCATCATTCACCTTCACGCGGCCGTTGGTCACCGATACCGCGGCGCCGAACAGGCCGTTCAGAGTCTCGAAAATATCGGACATGGATTCCTCATGACCGGCCCGCACCGACGCGCTCACGCCTCCGGGGCCCGGAAGTCAGTCTGTCCATGCAAGTTGGCCCATTTTCACGGGCGATACAAGCGGTCACTTACACCGAAGCGTCGGGATCGGGCTTGGGGAGCGTGTCCCACTCGCGCCGGGCGGCCTCGGCGTCGGCCCGGCCGAGCATGGCGTACGTGAACTGCTTGCCCAGTTCCACGCCCGGCTGGTTGAGCGCGTTCACGCCGTACAACTGGCCGGCGTAGATGGTCGCCACCTCGAGCAGCATCATCAGCGCGCCCACGTGCCATTCATCGGCGTGGTCGAGGTGGATGGTGAGGTTGGGCCGTCCGCGGCGGGCCAGCGCGCCGGCGGTCGCCCGCCGTTCGATGTCTATCAACTCACCCAGATGATGGCCGCCCAGGTAGGCGAGTTCGGGCACGTCCTGGTGGAGCTTGGGAATGGCCACGTCCACCGGGTGCTCGCCCACCTGCACGAAGCTCACGGTCTTGTTGGGCGTGCCTTCCATGAACAGCTGCACCTGGCTGTGCTGGTCGGTGGCGCCGTGCGACGCGAGCGGCGTGGGGCCGACGCCGGCGTCGTCGGGCGTCCGATGCTTGCCAAGACTCTCCGCCCACAGCTGCACGAACCAGGCGGCGACGTTGCTGAGCGGATCGGAGTACGGCATCAGCACGTGGATGCCGCGGCCGGCGCGGGTGTCGGCCAGCCACTGCAACATGCCGAACACCGCGCCGGGATTCTCGCGCAGCGTGGCGGCGCGACAGCGCTTCTCCATGTCGGCCGCGCCGGCGAGCAGGGCGCTGGTCTTGATGCCGAGCAGCGCCGCGGGGAGCACGCCCACCGGGGTGAGCACGCTGAACCGTCCGCCCACGTTGGGCGGGATGTCGAGCGCGGCCACGCCTTCGGCGCGGGCGATGTCGCGGAGCGCGCCCTTCTCGGGATCGGTGACGAACACCAGGTGTTCGCGCGCCTGGGCGCCGAACCGTTCGTTGAGGGCGCCGCGGACGATCAGGTACTGGGCCATGGTCTCGGCGGTGCCGCCCGACTTGGAGATCACCACGAACAGGGCGCGGTCGAGATTGAGGCGCGCCATGAGGTGGGCGATGGTGCCGGGGTCCACGTTGTCGAGCACGTGGAAACGCGGCCGGCCGCGGCGCTCCTTCTTGGTGAGCGTATTCCAGTCGCGGGCGTTGAGGGCGGCGTGCAGCGCCAGCGGGCCGAGCGCCGAACCGCCGATGCCGAGCAGCACGACGTCATCGAACGTGCCGCGGACCCGCTTGGCGAAGTCGCGCGACTGGTCGTGGAGCGCCTTGTCGCGGGGCAGATCGAGAAACCCGAATACGCCGGTGGC